>Ga0233365_1001165_pt1 | contig 11478 bp, 9 predicted proteins | sample ElkDunMinimDraft_27_FD_191535 | JGI IMG/M metagenome (GOLD analysis project Ga0233365, IMG submission 191535) | Fecal eukaryotic communites from dung pellets of Tule Elk in California, USA - Elk Dung C36 | ecosystem: Host-associated > Mammals > Digestive system > Large intestine > Fecal | place... | reverse complement strand
GCGACTCTGCCGCATTCCCATGCGCAGTTCGGCGCTGCGTTCCTCGGTGTGCCAGCCACCGCCATCCCGGCCTCCGCCGGAGCCGGGCAACGGGCGATCCCAGTTCTGACCGCCGTCGCGGCCGGTGTCGGAACGGTGCCAGTCGTCGTCGTGGCCGCGCTGCGGTGCCAGGCCCGACAGCAGGGAGTCCGCCTCCGCCGAAGCATCCTCAGTGGAGTGCTCCCGACCCATCTTGGGGAGCTTGAGCTTTCCGAGCTTGCCGGTGCGCGGTGCCGGCTCCTGGTAGCCGGACGGACCGTTACCGGCCTGCTCGAACTCGTAGTCGGGATCGAGAGGCCGCATCGTGGTGGTCTCACGTCGAGTGACCGACACCGACTCGGTGACCCGGACCATCTCGCCGGTCTCCTCCATCGCGGCCTCCCGTCGACGACGCTGTTCTCCCGTGGTCGGTGGCTGGTAGGCGTCGTGGGGTGGGCGTGGCCGGGGGATCTGGGCGGACTGCCCGGTCACCGGTTCGCGATCCGGGTAGCGGTGGCCTGCGCCGTCGTTGGGGTCGCTGTAGTGCCGGGAGGTCGGTGCCTCGCGGTATCGGTCGGATTCCTCGAATCCTTGGTCGCGGCGGGAATCGGAGCGCGACGGCTCGGCTCGGTGGCGGTCGCCGTCGCGCTGGCGTGGCGGTGGATTGTGTCCCAGATCATCCTGCCGAGGCGGAGAGTGGTGCGGCGCCTGCTGATGGGGGAACGGTGGGTGAGGTTCGCGTGCCGCGTCGTGATGGTCGCGGTGTGGTGGCCGGTGGGCTTCGGCTCCCGGGCGGCCGGGTTCGAAACCCCGGTCAGGCGGTCCGGCGGCGGCCAGTTGACGCAATTGGCCACGTAGTTGGGACAGTGCGTGTTGGGTCTGTTCCTCTAGGTCGGCCATCGCGGCGGTGAGCTCGGCCTCGACGGTCTCGGCATCGCGTCGCAGAGCGAGCGAGAGTCCTATCAAGACAACGGATGCCATGCCCATGACCAGCGCGAGGCTGAGGCCGCTGATCCCTCCGCCGATCAGCAGGACCAGCGCGGCCAGTGGCGCCAGTCCCACACCGGTCCAGAACAGTGCGGTCAGAACTGTTGTGTTGCGCCAGATCGGCGTGTCCGTGGAGCTTGCCTGCCTCGACATATCGCAATACGTTACTACCGAAGTGTCGCGACCGAAACACCCGAAACCCGTCCTGGAGCGCCGGTGTGCTTCGGTCGGGATTTTGGGGCATTTCTGACAGATCGCCTACTGAGTAACATCCCCGGTCAGCCCCATGATTGGGTTCTGGTCGATATTCCATAAAGGAACCTCTATGGGAGAAAATCTCCGGTTCTGTCCCGTTCTCCGCTGCGTACTGATAACCTCTGGCGAGCACGGATCGTGTGCGACCCAGCTGTTCAAACTGTCCCAATTCTACAATGGAGACAAACTGCTAACCATCGTGCCATATCCGTTTTCGGCCGGTCCATGTACTGAGGACACAGATGTCTAATAACGCCTCCGCGCCGCCGCAATCGGCCCCCCAAACCGCAATGCGGCGCGACAGCCCCTCCGCCAACGGGCACTCCGACGGTAAGAGTCGACGGCTCGTCTGGCTGGCGATCGCCCCCGGCGCCGTGACCATCCTGGTCGCCGCAGCCACCATCGCCTACCTCCTCACCGCGTCGAGTGACCTGTCGACCGGGGCGCTCATGATCATCCTCGGCCTGGCCGGACTCATCTGCCTCGGTGTGTCGATCACCGCCGCGGCGAGCCTGTCGGGCATCGATCGTGACCGCCAGGCACAGATCGAAGGACTTCGTTCCGCCGCGATCGCCGACACCGCCGCGCTGCCCGAACTCATGCAGCAGCGGCAGTACGGTGAGGTCGCCCACCCCTACGGCCAGGCAGTCAACGCCCCCAGCAGTCTGGACGCCTTCGCGGCGGGCGGCGGCGACCTCGCCCCGCTGGCCCGCGACCTCGCGGCGCTGCGTCGCACCGCCCTCGAAGCGACGATGCCCTACCCCAAGGGACCCGCGCCCACGGCTCAGCCGATTCCCCAAGCGACCAAGCCCGCCCCGCAGAACCGTGTCGCACCACAGGTCGAGTCGCGCCCCCGGCCCGAACTCCAGGCCAAGCCGGTCATCGCCGAACCCATCGTCGCCACCGACCAGCGCGTCGGCGTGTTCGTCAACCTCGCCCGACGGCTGCAATCGCTGGTCCACCGCGAGATCAAGCTTCTCGACGAACTGGAAGCTCAGGTCGAGGACCCCGATCTGCTCAAGGGCCTCTTCTCCGTCGACCACCTCGCCACCCGTATCCGGCGGCACGCCGAGAACCTGGCGGTCCTCGGTGGCGCGGTATCGCGGCGCCAGTGGAGCCGTCCGGTCAACATCTATGAGGTACTGCGGTCGGCCGTCGCCGAGGTCGAGCACTACTCACGAGTCAAACTGGTCCGCCCGATCGAAGGCACCCTCCAGGGTCACGCCGTAGCCGACGTGATCCACCTGGTCGCCGAGCTGGTCGAGAACGCCACCATGTTCTCCGCACCCAACACCCAGGTTCTGCTTCGCGCGCAACGGGTCACCTCCGGCCTCGCCGTCGAGGTCGAGGACCGCGGTCTGGGAATGCCCCGGGAGGAACAGAACCGGGTCAACTCCATGTTGTCGTCTCCCGACGAGATCAACATCGACGAACTGCTTCAGGACGGCCGCATCGGTCTGTTCGTGGTCGCGGCCCTGGCACGACGCCACGGCATCGCGCTCCAGCTCCAGACCAACATCTACGGTGGAACCCAGGCCGTTCTCGTGTTGCCACACGCGATCCTGGGCGACGCGAGTCCCACCAAGGTCGTCGTCGACGCCGCGCCGCCACGGGCCGCAGTCGCCGCGACCCCGGCACCGACACCGCCGCCCGTGCCGCAGTTGACCGCCGCGCCGCAGTCCTATCCGCCGCAACCGGCTCCGGAACCGACGACACCGCCACGGCCGGTCAGCAACGACGACACCATCACCATCCCCGCGATCCGCGACACCCCGGCGGAGAGGCCGAGCCCCTCACCGGCTCCCTCACCGACGTCGGCACCTCCGGTCATCCAGCCGGAGTTCACCCGGCCGGAACCGGCCGCGGTCACCGGGCAGTGGGCCTCGGCTTCGGTCGCGGATTCTCAGCCGAGGGCGGGTCTTCCCGCCCTGTCGCCGGACGAGATCCCACCGGGTTCGTTCGACGGCTTCGCGCTGCCGGCTCCCGGATCACCGATGCCGCACCAGTTGCCACACCAGGCGTACCCGGCGACCGCACCGGTGGCACCCCACATTCCGCAACAGACCTCAGGTCAGGCTTCGTCGCATCCGGACGCTCCCCGCGCCGGACAGGCCGCCGCCGCGTGGCAGAACATGCCTCGTCGTGACCCCGGTGTGACACGTCCGCACTCGGTCGTGGATGAGGCTCCCGGGTATTCGGCGGTCATCGAGCACCAGTCGGTCGGCGACGGTCGCCAGGTCGACGACTACTGGGGTGGTGACGGGTCGACTGCCGAGTCACCGACACCTCCTTCGACCGGGCGTCGCGAGGATCGACCGGCGCTGCCGAAGCGTCGGCAGCAGAGCCACCTCGCTCCTGAGCTGCGGGATTCACCTCAGCCGGCCTCTCAGGCCGAGACCGCGGGACACGACCCGGGTCTGATGAGTGCTTTCCAGCGGGGAGCCGCGAGGTCAGACGAAACCTCCTGACCTTGCCTGCGCCTTCCTCGGCGCCGGTATTCCAGCATCACCAAGCAAAACAGCATGACCGCCCTAAAAGGAGTGTTCCACCATAATGTTGAGTGATGTGCCGACGGGCCAGCCGAATGACCTGAATTGGCTGCTGCGCAGTCTGGTCGAGCGTGTTCCTCATACTCAGAGCGCACTGTTGCTGTCCTCGGACGGGCTGAAGAAGGCATACTGCGGCCTCGACACCGACCAGGCCGATCACCTCGCGGCGATCGCCTCCGGTCTGTTCTCGCTGGCTCGTAGTGCGGGAGCCCGTTTCAACAGCGGAACCGGTGGCGTCCGCCAGGTCGTCGCTGAACTCGATGAGAGTCTGCTGTTCGTGTCCACCGCCGGAAGCGGCGCGGTGTTGACCGTGATGGCAGGTCGGGGAGCCGACGCCGGAGTACTGGGATACGAGATGTCCCAGCTGGTCAAGAGTGTGCGGCCATACCTGACCACGCCGGCCCGACATGCTGCGGCGGGCACCGGCGATTCGGTGAGCTAACCAATGGACGGATTCGATGACGCATGGATCGATGATGACGCCGGGCGCCTCGTGCGCCCGTATACGGTAAGCAACGGACGTACCCAACCGAGCGCGAAACTCGATCTGTTGTCAATGGTCAAGACAACGGGTCGGGTCGCGCATTCCCAACTGGGACTTGATCACTCACAGGCGCTTGTCCTGTGTGGTGCTCCTATCTCGGTGGCGGAGATATCGGCTCACCTCAAGTTGCCGGCCGTCGTGACCAAAGTACTGCTATGCGACCTTGTCGATTGTGGAGCCGTCACCACCCACGCCCCGGGCCCCATCCTCGACACCACCGACCGCCCCCTACTGGAAGCACTGCTAGATGGCCTACAACGACGACTCTGAACCATTTCCCACCGCTCTCAAACTGCTCGTCGCAGGCGGGTTCGGAGTCGGCAAGACAACCTTTGTCGGCGCCGTTAGTGAAATCGAACCGCTCAGCACCGAGGAGATCATCACCGCAGCCAGCATCGGAACCGACAATCTGGATGGGGTGGGCTCCAAGACCACCACCACGGTCGCCTTGGACTTCGGCCGCATCACGCTCGATCCACGACACATCCTGTACCTGTTCGGAACCCCGGGACAGGAACGGTTCTGGTTCATGTGGGACGAGCTGTCCGAGGGGGCGCTGGGCGCGGTCGTGCTTGCCGACACCCGGCGACTCCAGGACTGTTTCTCCGCGGTCGACTTCTTCGAACGACGCGACATCTCGTTCGTGGTCGGCGTCAACGTCTTCGAGGACGCCTTCGACTACGACCCGGAGGAGGTTCGCGCCGCGCTGGACCTCAAACCGCACGTACCCGTGGAACTGTGCGACGCCCGTGACCCCCAGTCGGCGACCCTGCTGCTGGTTTCGTTGGTGAGGCACCTGTTGGCCGCCGCGACGTGAGCCGGCGCCGAGACACAACCCTGAGAGAATCGGAAGTTTCATGAGCTATGAGGACGAAGAACGCTATTCGATGACCCCGGTCGATCCCGAGGCCCCCGACCGGGCCGCGCGACTGAAGCAACTGGGACTGGGCAACCAGCCCGACCCCGAGTTCGACGAGTTCGCACGCAAGCTCGCCGAGACCACCGGCGCGCCGTACGCCATGGTCAACTTCATCGACGAGGAACGACAGTACTTCGCGGGGCTGCACACCCCCGGTTCCGACGATTCCGATCCCTCGGCGGCCCAGGACACGGCGGCCGGTAACGCCGAGCCGGGCCGGGTCATGGAACGCGATCACGGTTACTGCCCGCACGTCGTGGTGCGCAAGAAGGCACTCGTCCTGGAGGACGTGTGCGACTACCCTCGATTCGCGGGAAACCCGGTGGTGGACGAGATCGGCATCCGTTCGTACCTGGGTGCCCCCCTCATCGACCACACCGGCGCCACGATCGGAACGATCTGCGTCGTCGACACCGAGCCGCGGCCGTGGGGCCGTCCCGGCCTGGAGACCATCAAGTCGATGGCCGCCGAGATGACGGAACGGCTTCGGGCTCGTGAGGCCGCGCAGGAGAACAGGGAACCGGAAGACCGGTGAATCGCGAGCGTGTTCGGGGAATTTCCCCGACACGCTCGGCCATCACCGGTGCTTGAAGCCGTCTACGTGGAGGTGCGGCCCGAGCCGGGAGCACCGTCCACACCATGGCGAACCGATTGCTCAGCCGCGAGTGTCGTCGGTTTGAACCAGATGAGCCAGTTGTTGCGACCACTGCCCCTTGGACTGGCCGAGAGTGGTCTCGGCCAGTCGGGTCAGCTGTACATCGCTGGTACCGGCCGGCGCGAAGATGTGGTGGGCGTCGCGCAGGTAGCGCTCGATGGGTTTGTCGGTGAACAATCCAGCCCCCGCGTGGATTTCCATCGCGTTTCGCGCTGAGTCCAACGCCGATTCGACGTTGTAGTACTTGGCGTTCATGAGTTCGGCGTCGCACGATTGTCCACTGTCAAGCAAGTGGACCGCGTGGTAGGCCAGCAGTCGTCCGGTCATCAGGCGAGAGGTCATCTCGCCGAGCTTCAGCTTGATGTTGTTGAGCTCGTACAGCGGCTTTCCGTAGAGGTGCCGGTTGGCCACGTAGGCGGCCGTCTCGTCGACGATGGCCTGGTGGATTCCCAACGAGACGGCGGTCAGGTTGGATCGGCCGTACAGGATCGAGGAGGAGTAGGCCACCGGCAGTCCGTCGCCTTCCTCTCCGAGCCGGTTGGCGGCGGGGATACGGCAGTCCTCGAAGACGAGCTCGCCGAAGGAGAAGCCGTGCAGCCCCATCGCGGGCTTCTGCGGGTTCAGGGAGAAGCCCGGACGGTCGGCCTCGACGAGGAAGGCGGTCAGGCCCTTGGAGCCCTTTCCGGTGCGCACGATGACCCCGTGAAGGTCACCGACGTGGCTGTTGCCGACGAACACCTTGGACCCGTTGAGTATGTAGTCGTCGCCGTCGCGGACGGCTTCGGCGGTCATGCCCAATACGTGGCCACCCGAGTCGGGCTCGGTGACCGCGATGGTGGGAAGGCAGTCACCGGCGGCGATCCGGGGCAGCCAGGTCTTCTTCTGGTCGTCGTCGCCGAAGTGCACGATCTTGGCGACACCGAGTTGCGAGGCCTGAACCATCGCGCCCATGGCCCCGGACACGCGGGACAGTTCTTCGATGATGATGGTCTTGGCCAGATGTCCAGCGCCCATTCCACCGTGTTCGGTGTCGATGGTCGCGCCGATCCAGCCCTGTTTCGCTATCAGCCGAGACAGTTCGTGGTGAACGGCTCTGGACTCTTCCATTTCCGCGATGCGGCTGCGTACTTCGGTCTCGGCGAACTCACGAACCTGATCTCGTAGCTGCTCATGTTTGGCGGTATTGAAATAGCCGTCCATGTGAGGCCACCTCCTAGATTGCCTGTGGGCAGGGGCGTGCAATCGCTTTATGGGCACACCACAGGTAGGGGTCGATTGAATTTGATGTGCCGGTCACCGTGTTATTAGCGGATAGATGCCATCTGCAAGGCGTCAGCGCAGTCCCGTGAATCCCTGACAAATCTGCGGGGACGGCATTATCGGACCAGTCGAGTCGCCCCAGGTGGGGTTGGGGCGGCGGATATGCCTCGGCTAGCCGACTTCGAGGGGGCTGACGGTCCTGCCGCCAGCGGTTTCAGACACTCAAGGTTTCCCGCCTATGCGATCTCAAGGGGTCATCTGTCCGCGGGCGAGCCTAGCAAAGGTGTTTCACGAGTCGCAAGCATTCGTCTGTCTACTCAGGTCAAAATTAACCCTGTATTCGTCCATGGTCGACTGATCGGTTTGCGTGGGCGTACGGAAGATCAATTAGGCGTCTACGCTGGGGTGCGCACGCTCCCAAATCACTTAGGCTCCACTGTGGTTATTGGTGGAATGCTGGAAGTCTACGCAGCGTGTCGCCAGTTTTACATACCAAGTATGTCTATTTTGTCGTGTCTACTGTGGATAGACATTGGGGGTGAATGTCGCGGTGTTCGATTCGGCTGGATTCGCACTGTGGGTCGGCGTTCAAATTCGACGTTTACGCAAAGTGATCAAAAATGGAGCTGGGGCAGCTCAGGGTGAGCGGTCCACTCTGGTTGATTCGCTTTCGTCCATCTTGGGATGAAATGCCAGGTCGAGACACTGTTGGGCGACTCGGGAGGTTTCGCCTGCTGTTAATTCTGAGTGCTCAATGGAAAAATGTCGAGCCAATCTGGGTGCGCAGAAAGCTGTCAAGTCAGCAAAAATCTCGTACAATGTGGACATGATGCCATTGAGGCGTCAGTAGGTCTTCTCGGCAAAAACACCATTCGGTGAATAAAATGGCTGTCCGACCACGTGACTCATCATGGGTCCGCAGTGGATCTGTGGTGATCATCGATTGCATGACGTCGAAAGTGCCGTAAAGACGTCACTGTGACACATGTAAATATGTGATCCGTATCACGGTTTATCGCGACAACCCGGCCCACTCCCAGGCGCCGCCGAAGAACACCTGATGGATCAGCGGAACTCCTGGGCGATACGCCAGATGAACGTAACTTGGCGCGTCGAGAATCACCAGGTCGGCGCGACTACCCACGGTGATGCTTCCGATGTCGTTGCGGCGCAACGCACGGGCGCCGCCGGCCGTGGCCGACCACAGCGCCTGCTCAACCGTCATGCCCATCTCGCGCACCGCCAGGGCGATCATCAGCGGGACACTCGATGAGAAGCAGGAACCCGGATTGCAGTCGCTGGCCAGCGCCACCGTGACCCCGGCGGCCAACAGCCGTGCCGCGTCAGGGTAGGGCGACCGAGTCGAGAACTCCACGCCGGGTAGCAGCGTGGCCACGGTGTGGCTGTTGGCCAGCGCGTCCACATCGGCGTCCGACAGATAGGTGCAGTGATCCACCGAGGCGGCGCCCAACTCGACGGCCAGCTGAACCCCGGGTCCGTGCCCGAGCTGATTGCCGTGCACCCGCAAGCCGAGCCCGGCCCTGGCGGCGGCGGACAGAATCGCGCGGGACTGATCGACGTCGAAGGCACCGCGCTCGCAGAACACGTCGGCCCACTTCGCGTGTGGCGCACAGGCCGCCAACATGGGGCCGGCGACCAGCGCGGTGTACTCGTCCGGGTCTGCCTCCGGCGGGACGATGTGGCCACCCAGGTAGGTGGTCTCCGGCGTGAAGCCGGACGCGATCCGCAGCGCCCGCACCTCGTCGTCGATCGTCAGCCCGTAGCCGCTCTTGATCTCCACGGTCGTGGTTCCCTGAGCGTGCATCTGACGAACCAGCCGCGCGACGTTGTCCGCCAACTGGACGTCACTGGCCCGCCGCACGCGATCCACGGTGGTGGCGATACCACCGGCGCTATACGGGCGGCCCGCCATGCGCGCGGCGAACTCGGCGGAGCGATCCCCGGTGAAGACCAGGTGAGAGTGGCTGTCGACGAAGCCCGGAATCACCGCTCGGCCCGTCGCGTCGACTCGCTCATCGGTCGCCGGCGCGTTGTCGGCTCCGCCCACCCAGGCGATCCGGTCGCCGTCGATGACGACCGCGGCGTTGTGAAGCACGGTGAAGTCGTCATCGCAGACGGCGAGTTCTCCGATGTGGTCAATCAGCAGGCTCACGTCGTTCCTCTCGGTTGTCACGCCCGATGGCGCGACCTGGCATTGACTGGACGAACCGATGGCGGTGCCCCGGTACGCGATCGCGCACCGGGGCACCGGGTCTTACGCGTCCTGCATGGGGATCTTCACGCCGCGGTCGCGCGCCACCTCGTCGGCGCGTTCGTAACCGGCGTCGACGTGTCGCATGACCCCGGTACCGGGGTCATTGGTGAGGACCCGGGCGATCTTCTGGGCGGCCAGCTCGGTGCCGTCGGCGACCGTGACCTGACCGGAGTGAATGGACCGGCCCATCCCGACCCCACCACCATGGTGGATCGACACCCAGGTGGCACCGGAGGCGACGTTCAGCATTCCGTTGAGCAGCGGCCAGTCGGCGATCGCGTCGGAGCCGTCCTTCATCGCCTCGGTCTCCCGGTAGGGCGAGGCGACACTGCCGGTGTCCAGGTGATCGCGGCCGATCGCGATCGGCGCCTTCAGCCGACCGTCGGCAACCATCTCGTTGAACCGTTCACCGGCCTTGTCGCGTTCGCCGTAACCCAGCCAGCAGATCCGCGACGGCAGTCCCTGGAAGGCGACCCGCTCACCCGCCAGGCGAATCCACCGGGCCAGCGACTCGTTCTCCGGGAACAGTTCCAGGATCGCCTGGTCGGTCGCGGCGATGTCGGCCGGATCGCCCGACAGGGCGGCCCACCGGAACGGGCCCATGCCCTCACAGAACAGCGGTCGGATGTAGGCGGGGACGAAACCGGGGAAGTCGAAGGCACGGTCGAAGCCACCGAGTTTGGCCTCGCCCCGGATCGAGTTGCCGTAGTCGAAGACGATCGCGCCGTCGTCGAGGAAGTCCACCATGGACTCCACGTGCTTGGCCATCGAGGCGCGCGCACGGTCGGTGAACTCCTCGGGCTTCTTCGCCGCGTAGTCGGCGGCGTCGTGCGGCTCCACCCCTTCGGGCAGGTAGGACAGCGGGTCGTGCGCCGAGGTCTGGTCGGTCACGATGTCGATCGGCACACCCATGCGGCGCAACCGGGGGAGCAGGGTCGCCGCGTTTCCGACCAGTCCCACCGACAGGGCCTTGCGCTGGTCGCGCGCCTGAGTGGCCAGTTCGACGGCCTCCTCCACGCTGTCGGCGACCACGTCCAGATAGCGGGTGTCGACCCGGCGGCGCAGTCGCACCGGGTCCACATCGATGATCAGACAGGCGCCGCCGTTCATGGTCACGGCGAGCGGTTGGGCGCCACCCATGCCGCCACAACCGGCGGTGAGGGTGAGGGTGCCGGCCAGCGAACCGTTGAAGTGCTGTCGGGCGACGGCGGCGAAGGTCTCGTAGGTGCCCTGGAGGATGCCCTGGGTTCCGATGTAGATCCAGGAGCCGGCCGTCATCTGGCCGTACATCATCAGGCCCATGGCCTCCAGGCGGCGAAACTCCGGCCAGGTCGCCCAGTCACCCACCAGGTTGGAGTTGGCCAGCAGGACACGTGGTGCCCATTCGTGGGTGGTGAAGACACCGACGGGTTTGCCGCTCTGCACCAACAGGGTCTCGTCGCCGCGCAGCTCGCGGAGGGTTCGCAGAATGGCGTCGTAGCTCCGCCAATCCCGGGCGGCTTTGCCGGTTCCGCCATAGACGACGAGGTCGTCGGGGTTTTCGGCGACGTCGGGGTCCAGATTGTTCTGAAGCATCCGGTAGGGCGCTTCGATTTGCCAGTTCGCGCAGCTCAGGGTGGTGCCGCGCGGAGCCGTTACCCGGCGTGGTCCGGAGATCTCCTGTGTCATGGCCGCCAGAGTAACGCCGCCGGACGCCGTCAGGCCCCGCGATCCCGGTGTTGGCCGACACCGGTCAGCACGAGGTCCACGACGTCGTTGTCGAAACTCTCGTCGACCGGTTCGTCGCGGAACATGACGCGCAACCACAACGCTCCGATGAGGAGGTCCATGACCGTTTGGGGGTCGACGCCGGGGGGCAGTTCACCGCGGTCGGTGGCTCGGCCGAACACGACGCGCTCGCGTTCCATCCGGTCGGCGAAGAACCGTCTGACCATGGTGGCCAGTGCCGGGCGGGAAGCGGCGGCGGCGAAGGCGGCGGTGACCGTCGGGGTTGTGGCGGGGGAGGTGAGCAACCGG
>Ga0233365_1001164_pt1 | contig 11487 bp, 6 predicted proteins | sample ElkDunMinimDraft_27_FD_191535 | JGI IMG/M metagenome (GOLD analysis project Ga0233365, IMG submission 191535) | Fecal eukaryotic communites from dung pellets of Tule Elk in California, USA - Elk Dung C36 | ecosystem: Host-associated > Mammals > Digestive system > Large intestine > Fecal | place... | reverse complement strand
TCAGTTACGAGACCACCTTGCCGGTCGGCACCACCCGAAACCGGATCGCCCCGGCCCTGGGCTCGGTGTCGGGATTGGACCCCGGCGGTGACTTCCACCTGGTGTTCAGTCCGGAGCGGGTGTTCACCGGTCGGGTCTTCGCCGACCTACGCCGTTACCCGAAACTGGTCGGTGGGATCAACGACGCCTCCGCCGAGAGGGGAGTCGAGTTCTACTCGTCCGTATTGGACTTCGACGACCGGCCAGAGTTGCCTCGGCCCAACGGAGTGTGGAAGTTGGGCTCGGCCGAAGCCGCCGAGTTCGCCAAACTCGCCGAAACCACCTACCGAGACGTCAACATCGGTCTGGCCAACCAGTTCGCCCGGTTCGCCGACCGCATCGGCGTGGACGTCGCCGAGATCATCACCGCGTGCAACACCCAGCCGTACAGTCACATCCACACGCCCGGCATCGCCGTCGGCGGCCATTGTATTCCGGTCTACCCGCAGCTGTACCTGTGGAACGATCCGAGCGCAGACATCGTCAGCACCGCACGACACGCCAACGCCGTGATGCCCGACTACGCCGTCGCGCTGCTGTGTGAGGCGTTCGGGGACGTGGCCGGCGCCAACGTTCTGATCCTGGGGGCGGCCTATCGAGGCGGTGTCAAGGAGACCGCCTTCTCGGGGGTGTTCGACCTCGTCGACCGGTTGATGGAACTGCGGGCCACGCCGCTGGTGTCGGACCCGCTGTATTCGCCCGATGAGCTGGAGGCACTGAATCTGCCCGCCTACCGGGGTGAGGCCGCCGACGCGATGATCATTCAGGCCGACCATCCGGAGTACCGCGACCTCACCGCCACCGACTGGCCGGGTGTGAAGGTACTGGTCGACGGTCGCCGGGTCACCGACCCGGCGAACTGGGACGGAGTCCGGCGGGTGTTGATCGGCGACGGACGAACCGGCTGACGCCTGTCCCGCAACGGTTTCCCGTCGCGGAACAGGCGTCAGAAGTTCGACCCATGAGCTTCGATCTATGAGTTCGGGTCCACCATCACAAACCCAGCGCGGCGGTGACCTCGGTGCGCAACGCCTGCAAGGACGCGGCCGCCCGTTCCCGTGCGGCGGCGACATCGTGCTCGGCTACCGGTTCGATGACCTCCAGGTACGCCTTCAGCTTCGGTTCGGTGCCCGACGGGCGCACCACGACGCGCGATCCATTGGTGCGCAACGTGACCACGTCGGCGCGTGGCGCCAGATCGGTGTGCTCCACGATCGGCTCGTCCAACAGGCTGGTGGGCAGGTCGCCGCGCAGCCGGGACATCGCGTTGGTGATGTCGCGCAGATCGGTCACCCGCACCGAGAGCTGGTCGGTGCGGTAGACGCCGAACTCGCGTGCCAGCTCGTCCAACCGGTCGGGGAGACCCAGCAGCGCCGCGCGCAACCCGGCGGCGACCTCGCAGGTCAGCAGAGCGGCCGAGATGCCGTCCTTGTCACGGACGTGCTGCGGAGCGACGCAGTAGCCGATCGCCTCCTCGTAACCGAACGCCAGATCCTCACCGGCACGGACGATCCACTTGAAACCGGTGAGCGTCTCCCGATAGGACACACCGCGTGCCTCGCACAGCGCGCGCAACAGCGACGACGACACGATCGTCGTGGAGTAGATACCGGTGCGGCCCTTGCGAATGAGATGGTCGGCCAGCAGAACGCCCAGTTCGTCACCGCGCAACGCCCGCCAGCCTCCGGCGTCGGGAACGGCCACCGCGCAGCGATCGGCGTCGGGGTCCAGCGCGATCGCCAGGTCTGCGCCGGTCGACTCACCCAACGCGATGAGGCGGTCCATCGCGCCTGGTTCCTCCGGGTTGGGGAACGACACGGTGGGGAAGTTCGGATCGGGTTCGGCCTGTTCGGCGACCATGACCGGGGCGGTGAATCCGGCCTGCTTCATCGCCTCGACCAGTACCCGCCCACCGACACCGTGCATCGGGGTGGCGACAGTGGACAGATCTTTCGGGTCGTCACGATCGACGACACCCGAAACGGCCGATAGATACTCGGTCACGATGGACTCGTCCAGAACCGTTCCCGGACCGCCCAGCGCGACGTCGGCCAACGATCCCAGATCCTCGATCGCCGACTCGATCTGAGCGTCGACCGGCGCCACGATCTGCGCGCCGTTGCCTTCGGCGCCACCGAGCGACTTGCCCAGGTACACCTTGTAACCGTTGTCGGCGGGCGGATTGTGGCTGGCCGTCACCATCACCCCGGCCACCGCCTCCAACTGCCGCACCGCGAACGCCAACACCGGCGTCGGCAGCGGACGGGGCAGCACCAGGGCGGGGCGACCGGAACCGGTCACCACTGCGGCGGTCTCCTCGGCGAACTCGGCAGAGCCGTTGCGGGCGTCGTAACCGATCACGACCGGCCCGTCGGCGCCACGTCCGTCCAACCAGGACATGAGTCCGGCGGCGGCCGCGCGCACTACCGCGCGGTTCATCCCGTTGGGGCCCGCCCGTACCGGTCCGCGCAAGCCCGCGGTGCCGAACGCCAGTCGGCCGCTGAAGCGGTCGGTGAGTTCGACGGTGCTGGCGGGCAGTTCGTCGAGCAGCCGATACAGCTCCTCGCGACAAGCCGGGTCCGGGTCGTCGGTGATCCATTGCAGCGCTTGGGCGCGCAGTGTGTCCAGTTCGGTGGTGGCGGTCGGGTCTGACATGGCTGCGATCCTTTCACAACAGTAGGTGATGTCGCTCAACATGCCCGGCGCGTCTGAGCGGTGTTTCGCCGGGGGAGACGGTCCCGCGACGGTCTCGCGATGGGGTCCCACGGGTGCGGTGGTGTGGCGTTCCCGGCGGTGCCGGGATCGCGAAAACCTTGATCCACTGTCGAGTGTGCCCGTTCCGGTCGCGTCGCGGGCGGCGCGGAGGCGAGCTGGGAGGCGTGCGGTGACGTGGCGTACCGGTGACATGACGTAGCAGAGTGGCATGACGTAGCAGAGTGACATTGCGGCGCACCGGCTCGGCGTCCACTGAGCCGGTTTCGGTTTCGGCTTCGGTGAGCGGGGCGGCGACGCGGTTCTTCGGGACGCCTGAAGGTGGCCTCGATCCGTCGCGCCCGAGTGGGTCGGCACGCGCTCCGCTGCCGTGCCCGGGGTTCGCGGAGGTGCTCGCGAGGTTGACGGGCAGTCGACGCGAATCCTATTGAGCGCCAAGGGATCACGCCCGGCCATGTGCTCCGGCGCGATTCGCTCGCGGCGCCGCCTACCGGTGGTAGACGGCGCCGCGAGCGACGACGCGTGTTTCGGTGAACGCGAACTAGCTCAGCTGGTAGGTGGCCACCGCATGTTGGTAGTACTGAAGGCTTTCCGCGTACAGGTCATCGGGCACCGACAGGTACACGTGGTAGTTGAACTCGTCGGTGTGGATGATCAGCCAGATGGCGTGGCGGGCCTGGTCGTCGGAGGCCCGGATGCCGGTGTACTCCAGCTCGCGGCCTTCGACTCCGCCCATCTCGGCTGGTTTCAAGTCGATGCGTTCGACGCTGTTCTTCTTGAAGTTGCGGCCGTCGGTCTGGAAACCGTGCTCGGCTCCTTCGAGGACCTTCTGCGGGTCGCCTTCACCCGGCGGCGCGTTGAGGCGCAGCCAGCGATCCGGGTTGTCCGGATCTACGATGTCCACATAGGTTGGCCCGGCGTCCTTGATGTTCCAGTTTGCGGGGATCTCCACCGTGAACCGGCCATCGGGGTCGACATATTCGACCGCCTCGAACTCCGGAGCCTCCTCCTCGGTCTGTCCCGTGTTGGTGGTCGGCGGAGTCTCGCCGTCGGAGCCGCGGCTGAATACCATCGCCAGAGTGACGACCAGCGCGAGAACCACCACTCCGATTCCAGCACCCAGCAACAGCGGTGTCTTCTTGCGCGACTTGGCGGGTTCGGCGGGTGGATAGCCGGGCGGACCGGGTTCGAGATGGACGGGCGGCGGCGGGGCGCCGAACGCCGTCGTCGGAGGCGGTGGGCTACCGGGGAAGCCCCCCATGCCGGGCGGGCCGGATATGGGTCCACCGGAGATCGGCGCACCCGAGATGGGCGCCCCGGAGGTCGGCAGCGCCGACGGCGGATTGTCACCGGCCAGCGGTCCGGCCAGCAACCCGGTCAGCGTGTTGCGAGTGTGCGCCAGGTTGGCGCGACGACTCGGGTCCTTCTCCAGCAGTCCGGCCAACAGCGGGGCCAGCGGACCGGCGTTGCGAGGAGCCTCCGGCGGGTCGTGAACGACCGCGTGCATCGTCGCGGATGTGTCGCCGCGTTCGAAGGGCGGGCGACCCTCCAGCGCGGCGTACAGGGTCACTCCCAGCGAGAACACGTCGCTGGCGGGCACTGCGGTGCCACCAACCGCTCGTTCGGGAGCGATGTAGTGGGCCGAACCCAGCACCATGCCCGGTGCGGTGTGCCCGGTACCGGCCGAACCAGCGGCGGCACCGAAGTCGGACAGCACGCACCGGCCGTCGGAGGAGATCAGCACGTTGCCCGGCTTGATGTCGCGGTGCAGGATGCCGGCTTCGTGGGCGGCCTCCAGAGCTCCGGTGAGCGCCAAACCGATCTTGGCCACGACACGCGGCGGCATGGGGCCGTCACCGGCGATGATGTCGGCGAGGCTGCGCGCTTGCAGCAGCTCCATCACGATCCAGGGAAGACCGCCCTCGGTGATGACGTCGAAGACACGCACAACCGAGGCGTGCGACAGGCTCGCCGCGACCTGGGCCTCGCGCAGCGAACGCTGGCACATCTGCTCCCGCTCATCCGGCGGAAGCTCCGGTGGCAGCGTCACCTCCTTGACCGCGACGTCGCGCCGCAACAGGCGGTCGTGGGCACGCCACACGGTGCCGTGGCCGCCGTCACCTATACGGGCGACCAGCTCGTAACGGCTGGCCAGGACCCTCGGCTGGGCCTGCGGCGGTGGACCACCGGGCGAAAATTGTGGCCGCTCATCGGCTTGCGGACCGTGGGGCGGGTAAGTCACGGGGGCGCCTCCTTACGGTCATTAAGTGTGGCTTGGCTCCGCCACCCCGACGCACTCAGGTCGGCTGTTTCACGCGGCGGTGGTCGGCCGGGTGGATTGGCCGGTTCCGGGTGGCTGCGCGCCACATGCGATCTCGTCGGGTTCGACGGAATCCGGCTCCGGGACAGCCGACGACTGACTGAGTTTTCATTCGTTCGGTTGAGTCGCGGTTGCCGCTGTGGTCAATTCGGGTCCGGCGCCATCGCCGTCTCGTACCGGGCAGGTGGGCCGTCCCGGAACATGTCTGGGCGAGTCCCGACGGTTCTCGGTCCCGGCAAGGCGGAGACGGGCTTCCACGGGCTTCGCGGGTGTGACGACGATAACGCAGTCCAGACGCCGAATTCGGCGTCCCGCGCGCGGCCCACCACCAACGTCGCGATGAGCAGACGGTCACTTAGGATCGGTTCATGTCCGCCCGCACTAGTGAGTCAGGTTTCTCCATCCAACCGGTCTACGGTCCCGAGGACGTCGCCCCCGACCTGGGCGACCGGTTGGGAGAACCGGGCAGCTACCCGTACACGCGTGGTCCGTATCCCACGATGTACACGGCCCGTCCCTGGACGATGCGGCAATACGCCGGTTTCGGGACCGCGTCCGAATCGAACCGCCGCTACCACCAGTTGCTGGAAGCGGGAACCATGGGCTTGTCGGTCGCCTTCGACCTGCCCACGCAGATGGGATACGACTCCGACGCCGCGATCGCGCACGGTGAGGTCGGCAAGGTCGGCGTGGCGATCGACTCGTTGGCCGACATGCGCACCCTGTTCGACGGGATACCGCTCGACAAGGTGTCCACCTCGATGACGATCAACGCCCCGGCGTCACTGCTGCTGTTGCTGTACCAATTGGTGGCCGAGGAGCAGGGAGTCTCCGCGAACGCGTTGACCGGCACGATCCAGAACGACATCCTGAAGGAGTACATCGCGCGCGGCACGTACATCTTCCCGCCCGCGCCGTCACTTCGACTGGTGTCCGACACCTTCGAATACTGCCGAACCGAGATTCCGAAGTGGAACACCATTTCGATCTCCGGGTACCACATGGCCGAGGCCGGAGCCACTCCCGCGCAGGAGATCGGGTTCACGCTGGCCAACGGCATCGAATACGTCCGGGCCGCCATCGACTCGGGGCTGGACGTCGACGAGTTCGCTCCGCGACTGTCGTTCTTCTTCGTGGCGCGGACGACGTTCCTGGAGGAGGTCGCCAAGTTCCGCGCCGCGCGCCGCATCTGGGCGCGGGTGATGCGCGACGAGTTCGGCGCCAAGAACCCCAAGTCGCAGATGCTGCGGTTTCACACCCAGACCGCCGGTGTCCAGTTGACCGCGCAGCAACCGGAGGTCAACCTGGTCCGCGTCGCGGTTCAGGGCCTGGGCGCGGTGCTGGGGGGAACCCAGTCGCTGCACACCAACGGATACGACGAGGCGATCGCGTTGCCCAGCGAGAAGGCGGCCCGGCTGGCGCTTCGCACGCAGCAGGTGCTGGCCTACGAAACCGATGTCACCGCCACGGTCGATCCGTTCGCCGGTTCGTACCTCATGGAGGCTCTCACCGATGAGGTGGAGGAGGCCGCGCAGCGGCTGATCGACCAGGTCTTCGAGTTCGGTTCCTCGGTGCGGGCCATCGAGTCCGGGTTCCAGAAGGGCCAGATCGAGTCGACCGCGTACTCCACCGCCCAGGAGATCGACTCCGGCGAGCGCGTCGTCGTCGGTGTCAACCGTTTCACCGTCGAGACCGAGGAACCATACGAGCCGCTCAGGGTCGACCCGAGCATCGAGGTGGCGCAACGGGATCGACTGGAGCGGCTGCGAGCCGAACGTGACAACGCCGAGGTGACCGAGGCGTTGGCTCAGGTCCGTGCCGCGGCCGAGGGCACCGAGAACGTCCTCTACCCGGCCAAGCGGGCTCTGGCGGCGATGGCGACGGTGGGCGAGGTGTGCGACACCCTGCGCGAGGTCTGGGGATCGTACCGGCCGCCGGAGTCGTTCTGACGCCTCACCCGGTATCGGCCGCCGCAGCCGCGGTGGAGTTGTCGCCGTTGACGTCGACCGTCGGGTCGGCGTCGTAGGTCGCCGTGACGCCGGTTCCGTTGATCACGATGGCGGTGGCGTCCTCGACGTAGACGATGGCGTTGATGTCGATAGTCCACAGTGGCTCGGCAATTCGATCGTGGCGTTGCCGGCATTGGGAAGAACCGACCGGCCGTCGCAGTTGTACACCGCTTCGCCGTCGACCGCGTTGGTGACAGCCGGCGCGACCTGGGTGTCGGCGCTGTCGGCGACGTTCTCGCCGGCGGCCTCCGACGGGCCGTCGCCGGTGTCACACGCGGACAGTCCGAGGGTGGCGATGACGCCGATCGTCACCGGAATGCCGCGATCGAGCTGAGGTCGTACGCATTGGGTTCTCCGTTCCGGGCGGGAGCAACCGAGTGGGCTGTCCCGGGGCTGCCGACAACACCACGAGGTGGTCGCCAATGGTTGCGCCGCAACGATTTTATCGCCTGCAAGTGGGCAGTCAGTCGACCTGCGATATCATATGCGGCCATTGAGGGGGCCCGTCTCGATCAGGCGAAAAGCCTCACGCTTTGTGAGTAGTCGAATGTGAACGGTCAATACTCCTGACTCATAAGTCACGGCCTACACCACAAATCGCACTACGAGTGCGTTATCAGTTACTCGCATTATGGGTAAATGTTCGACGAAATGTAAAAGCTGGATAAAACGCTGAATCGCCGAACCGGCGACCGACACAGTTCTCGATTACCCAGCGTGAGCATTGCCGATGGCCGCGTCGTCGTTCCGAGGCGAGCGCGGTGTTGGAGGAGGGGCGCCTCCGTCGGCCGTAACTTCGTGACCCCGGCGGCGTTATAGGAGGTGTGAGAGGTTGTGTCGATGTCACCCGGCCACGCCCGAGAAACACTTTCTGCCGATGTCGTTGAAGGCTGGTAGTCGAGTTCAACCCCAACGGCGGTTGCGCACTGTAACAATCGTCGGTCTAGGCTGACCGACGTCCCGAAATCAATCATTCTCGATGCGAAAGCCGTGGACCAGTGACCACTTTGCCGACGCTGACCGCAGATTCGAAGGCGGATGAAACCATGTTTTCCGAGTCCGAACCATTGAGCCCTCGGGTTGGATCGATTGATCCGCTGCCTGACATGCTCACGGGTTGGCTCAATGAACATGAACCCGACCTAGTGAAGATGCGTCGCTATATTCACGCCCATCCCGAACTGTCCGGTTTTGAACAGGGCACCGCCGCATTTGTCGCCGAGCGACTTCGCGAGGCGGGACTCGAACCCCGGCTCATTCCCGGTGGCAACGGAGTGCTGTGTGATATCGGCGAAGGTGATGAGCCGTTCGTGGCGCTGCGAGCCGACATGGACGCACTGCCCATCACCGATCCCAAAAACGTTCCCTACCGCTCGACCGTCGACGGCGCCTGCCACGCATGCGGCCACGACGTGCACACCACGATCCTCATCGGCACGGGCCTCATGCTGGCTCAACTGCACGAACAGGGCCAGCTTCCCGGACGTGTCCGCCTGGTGTTCCAGCCAAGTGAGGAGAAGTTCCCATCCGGCGCGCCCGTCATGATGCGGGCCGGAGCCCTCGACGACGTGTCCGCCATCTACGCGTTCCACTGTGACCCGAAACTGCCCTGCGGCATGATCGGGGTGCGCTCGGGCCCGTTGACGGCGGCCTCCGACATGCTCGAGGTCGTGCTGAACGGACGAGGCGGTCACACATCACGACCGCACTTGACCACCGACCTCGTGCACGCTCTGTCTCGCGTCGTCGTCGACGTACCGGCACTGCTCGACCGCCGACTCGACCCACGCACCGGATGCGCGGTCGTGTTCGGCGCGATCAACGCGGGGTCGGCCGCCAACGCCATCCCGCAGGAGGGCAGCGTGCGGGGAACGGTCCGGATGCTGGACCGCGATGCCTGGAAGACCGTCCCGGATCTGGTGACCCAGATCGTCAACGACGTCGTCCGGGCCACCGGCGCCGAGGCCGAGGTGACCTACACGCGGGGCGTGCCGCCGGTCATCAACGACCGGGTCGCCACCGCCGTGTTCGCGGGTGCCGCGGCTGCCGCGTTGGGTGAGTCGGCCGTCGTGGAGACCCCCGTCAGCATGGGCGGGGAGGACTTCTCCTGGTACCTCGAACAGGTACCGGGCTCGATGGCTCGCCTCGGTGTCGGTCGACCCGGCGAGCACCTGGACATCCACCAGGGAGAGTTCGACGTCGACGAGCGCGCGATCGGTCACGGCATCCGGGTTCTGGTGCACACCGCGCTCGCGGCGTGCTCCTCGACGGCTTACTGAGCCTCGTCTGCTTACCGAGTGATGTGGTGACGGGGCACCGGATGATTCCGGTGCCCCGTTTCGTCTGTTCAGGAAGGCGTTGTCGGATGTTTCCGCAACGCGGCGATGTAGTCCTCGGGCGCGCCGGCCTTCTCCGCGGCGGCGGCCAACTCCGCGAGATACCACACGCTGGGAAGACCGCCCTCATAACCGTTGAGCACGTACAGCCACACGGGTTGATCGCCGTTGAGAGTGGCGGCCGTGATGTGAATCCGACGGTAGGTGCCTCCGGCGGCTCCCTCGAGTTCGTCGAGAGTGCCCGCGTCAGTGGACTCCACGTCGTACAGCGCCACGAAGGTGCGGTGATCGGTGTCCTCCACGACAGTGGTGACAACCGATTCCCACCCCAGTTCGCGGCCGCCGAAGGTCAATCGCCAGCCTTCCAGCCAGCCGGTACCCACCATGGGGGAGCGGGGGCAGGTGGCCCGCATACGTCCGGGATCGAGGTTTGAACCATACGCGGCATACAGCAGCACGGTTAGAAGATAGCGTGAGAGACAATCGCAGTGCGGTAGTTGTCGGCAATAGAGAAGGGCCAGATCTAATCGTGTCGCGGATAGTCATCATCGGAGGCGGACCCGCCGGTTACGAGGCGGCGCTTGTCGCGGCACAGTTGGACGCCGACGTCACGCTGGTAGAGGACACCGGCGCCGGCGGCGCCTGTGTGATCAGCGATTGTGTTCCCTCCAAGACGTTCATCGCCTCTTCGACGGCTCGCACCGCGATGCTTCGGGCCGAAGGTCTGGGCGTGTCGGCCGGTGACATAACTGTCGACGCGGCCGCCGTTCACGACCGGGTCAAGCTGCTGGCGCTGCAGCAATCGGCCGATATCTGCGCGAAACTGGTCAAGGTGGGCGTTGATTACGTCACCGGGCGCGCGAAACTGGCCGGCCGAGGCAGTGACTTCAATCACCGGATTCAGATCGTCCCCTCGGGCGGTTCGCCGTACGAGGTGGAAGCCGACGTGGTGTTGCTGGCCACCGGCGCCAGCCCGCGAATCCTGCGCGATGCCCGTCCCGATGGACAGCGGGTCCTGACCTGGCGACAGGTGTACGACCTGGAGACGCTTCCGGAGAAGCTCATCGTGATCGGTTCCGGTGTCACCGGCGCCGAGTTCGCCTCGGCCTACCTGGCCATGGGCGTCGACGTCACGTTGGTGTCCTCCCGCGATCACGTGTTGCCGCACGAGGACATCGATGCCGCTCAGGCCATCGAGTCGGTCTTCGTCGACCGGGGCATGACGATCATCCCCAACGCCCGCGCGATGAGCGTGGCGGCCGAGGGCGACGGCGTCAAGGTCAAGTTGGCCGATGGGACCGATCTGAGCGGCACCCACGCCCTGATGACCGTGGGATCGGTGCCCAACACCGCGGGCCTCGGGTTGTCCGACGTCGGTATCGAGGTGGCGTCGGGCGGATTCATCTCCACCGACCGGGTGTCACGGACCAACGTCCCCGGTATCTACGCCGCCGGTGACGTCACCGGCGTGCACATGCTGGCCTCCGTCGCGGCCATGCAGGGGCGGATCGCGATGTGGCACGCCCTCGGCGAGGCGGTCAAGCCCTTGCAGTTGCAGACGGTGGCGGCCAACGTGTTCACCGACCCTGAGCTGGCGACCGTCGGCGCGACCCAGGCCGATGTCGACTCCGGCCGGGTGCCGGCCCGCACGATCCGGCTGCCGTTGGAGGGCAACGCCCGGGCCAAGATGTCGGGGCACCTCGACGGATTCGTGAAACTGTTCTGTCGCCCCGCCTCCGGCCTGGTGGTCGGTGGAGTGGTGGTGGCACCCGACGCCAGCGAACTGATCCTGCCGATCTCGCTGGCCATCGAACATCACCTGACGGTGTCCCAGTTGGCGCAGACCATCACGATCTACCCGTCGTTCTCCGGTTCGCTGGCCGAGGCGGCCCGGCAACTGATGCAGCACGAATTCGAGTAGGCCGGCCGTAACCGGCCGTTGGATCGATCGTTTGTATGAATGAAGGTCGGTTCGGTCATGACGAACCGGTCAGGGTCGAAGAGATCTGCTGAAGGCGATGATCGGCGCGGTGCTCGCCGGTCCTCCTTCAGTGTTGGGTATGTCGCTGAT
>Ga0233365_1001163_pt1 | contig 11488 bp, 22 predicted proteins | sample ElkDunMinimDraft_27_FD_191535 | JGI IMG/M metagenome (GOLD analysis project Ga0233365, IMG submission 191535) | Fecal eukaryotic communites from dung pellets of Tule Elk in California, USA - Elk Dung C36 | ecosystem: Host-associated > Mammals > Digestive system > Large intestine > Fecal | place... | reverse complement strand
CTCCTCCCCCTTGGAGCCCCCTCATGATGGGTGTCAGCCATGCTGCGACCGGCCTCTTCACCGGAGCGATGGTCGGCTACTGGATCGGCCAGAGGCCAGAGGCCATGTTCGTCTGCGCAGCCGTCGGCGCCGGCGCCGCGCTACTGCCCGACTTGGACGAGCCGCGGTCCCGCGTAGGTCGATCGCTGGGCGCAGTCACCGAGCTCGTCTCCGGAAAGCTCCGCGAGGCTTCCCGTCAGGCGTACCGGCGCACTGCCACGGAAGTGGAGCTCCGCAAGCCCCAGGACGGCGGGCACCGTCACCTCACCCACACCGTCCCGGCCTGCGTGGCGTTCGGCCTGGTCGCCCTGATGTTGTCGCTACTGCCTCTGGGGGCGGCCCTGCTGGTGCTGTCGATGTCGGCGCTGGGGCTGGGCACGGCGGTGCTGAAGCTCAAGAAGGACTGGGGAACACAGAAGCAGCGCCGCCAGGTCGTGCTGGGGGTCTCGATCCTGTTGGCGATGTACGCGTACTTGGGCGCGGATGCTGCGCCGCCGGCGTGGCTGCTTGGGCTGACGGTGTTCGTCGGCGCGCTCACGCATGTGCTGGGTGACTGGCTGACGAAGTCAGGGGTGCCTCTGGCGTGGCCGTTCGTGGTCCGCGGTAAGCGTTGGTGGATGTTCCGCAGCCCGGTCGCGTTCCGCACGGAGGATCGGTCTCCGGTGGAGGCGGGAATCAGGGTGGCGTCGCTGGCGGGGATTCCATTGGTGATGTTGTTGAGTACGCCGATGCCTCCGCCAGCGTGACCCTCGCACCCTCGGCCCCTGCTTCGGCGGGGGCCTTCCTCATGTCAGGTGGCGGTGCGCAGGAACGCCGCCCACTCGGCGCCGCCCTTCGGCGCGAAGCACTCCGGGCCCGTCGCCCTGGTCGCCGTTGACGCCGGCGCGGTCGTGGGCTGGCTGGAGGGTGTCCTCGATGGCGCGTACACGGGCCCTGGTGCCCCCACACCGCCTCCGCACGGGTACGTCCTGTCCCTGGTGGTGGATGCCCGGTTCCGCCGTCGTGGGGTCGGTACGGGGCTGTTGGACGCGTTCGTGGACGAGGCGCGGGACGCGGGCGTGGCGTGGGCGTTCCTGTCCCCGGACGAGGGCGAGGACGTGGAGGGGCGCGTCGCGTTCTTCGAGCGGGCCGGGTTTGAGACGGTCGACGACCCCGACGAGCAGTGGCCCGCGATGGGGAGGTGGACATGACAAAGCCCCTCCGAAGAGGGGCAGTCTGCTCGCTTTGGCGTGTTACGGAGCCTTCGCGATCTTCACCGGATTGAAAGTGAGGTTGGCTGACTCGCGCTCCCCTCCGACGATCTCTGGCCGACTCCAGTCGACGCGGAAGTTGAAGATCTCCGGCGGGGGCTCTTCGCCCTCCTGATAGCCGACCCTGTAGTCGAATTCGATCGCTCGTCCGGGCACCACCTCGGCCAATTCAGAAGCTGGGTGCACTTCCCCTCCGCTCACCCTCACCCTGAGGGCGCGTTCAGTGCCATCGTTGACCAGGCGAGCACGACGGGTTCCAGCAGAGTGGATGTCCAGCTGGTGCTTCTCAACTCTTTCGATGCTCCATCGGACCGATTGAGCCTGTGCTGTTTCCTGTTCGATCCCCGCAGTCGTGGTGTCGGCTCGGGCGGACTTTGCGGCGGAGTGCCAAGCGAATCCCGCGAAGATGGCTGCGGCCAAGGCTATGGCGTCGCCTATGTCGAAGTTCATGCCGGAACCGTAGCGCTAGAGGCCTTCGTGTGTCCCCACTTTGCTCCCAGCTTCTCCCAACTCTGGGAGCAAGCCCGACTACAATGATGGTGCGCGCTGAGCCGCCCTGCGGGGTGAGGTAGGCACGCGTTCAAGGCCCCACATGCCGTGGGGCCTTCTTCGTTTTTCTCACCTGTCTCTGGAGTCTCATGGACGTCGCCAGCATCTTCACGATCAACGCCTCTTTCAAGTGGGAGGACAACGCCGAGGCGTGGGTGGAAGAGGTCCGCAAGGCAGGACACGAGGCAGTCCAGGTTGCCGGAGAGGCCGCGAACGACCACTCCCCTGTGGTCTTGGTGGACGGCGACCACTACGTGCTGCGTCGGTACCGTGAGGAGGACGGCATCCTCGTGTCGGTAAACTACCGGGCGGTCAAGGAGGACCGGGGGTGGGTGCCGGTGGACAACACGCCGCCGCCTGTGATCCGGAGGACGTTCCGCCTGGGCGCCTGAAGAAGCCCCTCCGAAGAGGGGCCGACTCACTTCCAGAGGCGCTGGCGCTCTTGCCGCCGCAACTCCATGTCGATGACAAGGAACGCCTGCACCTCAGCCGCAGCCAGAGCGCGCGCCATGATCTGTTCGGCCTCCTTGTCTGGAAGGCGCTCAATGTCTCTCCGGAGGGCCTTGGAGAAGCGGAGAAGCTGCTCCTCGATAGGGTCCGGGGGCGGAGGGGTGAAGGGCTCACTGGCGTCGAGGGGGTAGAGGAGTTCGTTGTCCTCAGAGATGAGTTGCCCTTCGCCTTTGAGGGCGGGGCCGAGGGTTCCGGGGCGAAGTCTGTAGACCTCTTCGACAGCCGCGAGGGTGCCGCCAGCGTAGCTTTCGCGGCTTCCGGTCTCGATGTGGGTGATGATGCTTGGGGACAGGTCGGTGATGCTGCGGACCGTCTCCATCCATCCGGGGCGATCGCGGTTGCGCGCGGGGTCGAGGGTCACACGGCGCGTGACAAGGGCTTTGCCGATCTCTTTCACGCGCTGCTTGTGTTCGTCCATGTGTCCTCCGTGAACTTGTAAGGATCTCTTTCAGGTTGCCCACTAGGTTGCCCACTGCCCATGTGAGACACCTAGTGGGCAACCTAGTGGGCAACCGGCAGGCCGCTTCCGTGGTGGAAGCGCCCCGGGGGTCAGATCCGGCGGAGTTCCTTTGGTGCGTGGTCCGGCGGGCAGTACCCACCGAGCACAGAGAACTCGTGGCAGAGGGTGGACCCGTCGGCGGCGATCCAGTGGCCGCGCTTGTCGGGGTGGGGCCAGATCTTGTGTCGGCATTCTGCGCACTCGCGGGGTTCGCCTGTGGCGCGGGTGGCGGTCTCGGTGGGGGTCATGGTTCCTCCTGTGTTCATGGTCGCTGATGGGCCCGCCGGAGGTCACCCGACGGGCCCGGGGAGTCAGTTATCCCAGCCGTCGTACTCCCCAGTCTCAGCGGCGTGCGCCAGACGGGCTTCGGCGTGCTCGCGTTCCCGGCCGAGCAGGATGTCGCTGCACTCGCTGGTTTCGCAGGCGCCGATCGTGACGTCGTGGTCGCAGGTGGCAGCAAATTCGTACTCGGGAAGGGTCATCTTGATCTCCTAGCTGGTGGTGTTGGGTTGATGGTGACGGGGAGCGCCGACAAGCGGGCGCGAAGAGCGTCGGTCAGCCGCGCGAGATCAGCGGCACGAGCAGATCCCGCCGGTCACGGTCGATGAGGTAGTCCACCAGGCGGCGGACGCGGTCGGGGGTCTCGTTGTGGAGGATGTTGAACAGCGGCCGATCAGACTCGATCGCGGCCTGCTCCGCCTTCTCCGCGTCGGCGCGGTCTCCGAAGTGTTCCAGCGTGGACCGGGCGGCGAAGTCCATCCACGTGGAGTCGGTCTCGTGCGAGTCCAGGCGGGCAGGCATGTTCGCGCTGATGCCGACGTACAGGAGGACGTCCTCGGCGTCGTAGTAGCGGTACAGGACCGTCTCACGGCGTCGGACGCCCTTGCGCTTGGCTTCGACCTGAGGGCGCTTGGGGCGGCGGCGCTTCCGGTCGGAGTGGGGCCCGGAGGGGATCGTCGGGTTGGGGGAGAAGAACTTGACCTCTTCTTCAGCGCGGGGCTCGAAGAGTGGGAGGTAGGTGCGGGGCAACTCGTCCCGTGGGGTCGCGGGCGGGGGAAAGATGCTCGCGCTGCTCGGTTCGGGGGTAGCGTTCATGCTGGCCTTCTTCCTGGTGGTTCAGGGTGGGGGTTAGGGCCCGCACGGTGGTGGTTCACGGTGCGGGCCCGCTTCGTGAGTCAGTCTCCGAAGAGGAGTGCGGCGATCTCCTTCTGCGGGAGGTCGGCGACCTTTTCCCAGAACGTGTGGTCGGGGACGGGTGCGCGCGCCCCGGTGTGGACCTTCGCGGGCGGGGCCAGTAGCGGCTCGTCGTAGGCGTCCTGGTTCTCAGGGTGCTTGTACGGCTTGTAGCCGCTCCCGTTGATGCTGCGCAGGTACGCGCCTGGGTCCTTGTCGTAGGACACGCCTGCGGGCTTCTGGGAGCCGCGCACGACGGCGAGGTCCTGGCGAAGGGTGTGGATGTCGCGGTCCCCCACCCACCAGCTCAGCGAGCGGATACGGCCGCCCTTCCCGTCGCCTTGCTGGTTGATGTAGACGGCGACCTTGGCGGCTTCGTCCTCGGTGCAGCTGAGTCGTTCGATGATGATCTGCTCTGGAGTCTTCTTCGTCTTCTTCTCGACGGCGGGAGCGGGCTCACGCTCAGCGGGAGCGTCAGCGGAAGAGGAAGAAGCTGTAGTTCGACCTGCGTCTAGTTCGACCTGCGTCTTGTTACACCCCGGTTTTCCGGGGTGCGTACCCCGGGATTCGGGGGCACGTACCCCAGTTTTCCGGGGTACGGCGCGACCTGCGGTTTTCCCCTTGCCTCCGGCGCGTTTCGCCTTCTCCTGTTCGCGCCTCTTCGCGATCAGTTCACGGGTGTCCTTGGCGGCCTTGCTCATCGCCTTGGGGTCGTCGGCGATCTCCTTGAGGGGCGCGAGGAGGGCCTTGAGGCTGCTCGCCGTGGCGATGCCGGGGGGCGGGTTGAAGCGGATCGCGTAGGTGTTGCGAGCGTTCATGCCGCCGATGGTGTGGGTGCGCTTGACGACGATGTCGGCTTGGATCAGCTCATCGACGTAGGGGGTGACGGACTCTCCCTTGGACAGCCCGAGGGTGACGGCGAGGAGGTTGAGGGACGGCCACACGTCGGTGTCCCCGTTGGCGCGGCGGCCCTGGTTCACGAACGTCGCGAGGACGGTGTAGAGGTGCCGCGCGGTGGGTGAGAGGTCGGATCGGAAGGCGACCCAGTGCCCGACCTGTGTGAAGGTGGGCTGGTCGAGCGCTTCGATCTCGAAGGTGTCGGTGCTCATCGCGTGCCTCCCTGGGGGAGGAACACGGGTGTGGCTCGCGGGGTAGCCCCCCGGTTTTGGGTACGGGCTACCATGTGACTAAGCTTCACGCCTAGCCGCCTTTCCTGATTAGCGCAGGTCTGGTGGTCAGAGCCCGACATGGTGTTACCAGCACCGGTCGGGCTCGCTTTATGTAGATGTGCCCTCAGTCTACCTTGTGTGCACGTGCATCGGGAGGTCTGCATGTGCCCTACTTGCAATCTACCTCACGGTGGTGCAAGGTGGGTACATGCACACAGACTTTGAGGCATTCAACGCCCTCACCCGCCAACAGGCCCAAGCCCAAGCCGAAGTGGACCGCATCGGCGCCGAACGCGCCAAGCTCCTCGCCCAGATCCACATCGAAACCGGCCTGTCCTACGCCAACATCGCCTCCGAAGTCGGACTCAAGCGCGGCACCGTCCAACAGCTCGTGGAACGCGGACGCAAGATCCTCCCCCGCAGCTACGAGATCATCGCGTCCAGCGGTCGAGAGGTCGACTGGGACAACCCGACCCCCTCATGGGGCTACACCGATGGCGCGGACAGCTTCATCGACCAGGTGCACTACCTGGACGGTGACGAGATCAGCGACGCCATCGAGCGGTTCCAGGAGGCGGGGAAGATGCCCGTCGGCGAGGTGACTGTGGCGAAGCAGGAGCGGTGCTATGTCGACTGGGTCCACGAGGATCAGCCGTACCGGTTCTTCGTGGAGATCACCCCGAGCTGAGTGGGCCCTCGCAACACCTGAGCCCGTCCGGTAGCCCCGGGCGAGCCTTGGGTGCACGTGCACCAAAGCGGACAAAGCCCCCGGCAAGCGGGGGCTGACGTGGGGTTGAGGACTACTCCCCCGCATCCTCCTTCGGCGCCGGAGGCCATTCCGCGCCCGGGGCCCTGCCACATGGCGAGGCCAGTTCTCATGCCCGCTGTCTGCGGACCATGGCAGGATCGGGGAACCCCAGCACCAGGAGAGCCCCATGACCCCCGAATGGGTAGCCGCGATCGCAGGCATCGCCGCCGCGGCCATCGCCCTCGTCGCGCTTGCCATGACCCTCAAACTCTACGGCAAGCAGTCCGAGTCGCTTGAGGTGACCATCAAAGCGCTCAATGCTGAGCTCTCTGCGCGCCGTCGCGAGGAACTAGCGGCCCGAGAAGAGCAAGCCCGCAACGTGGAGATCGAGTGGACCGGTCGCAGCACTATGAACTTCGACGAAAATGCAGTCCGTAGTCACATGGCGAGCATCAGCGAAGAGTACTTCGACAGTCACTTCATGTCCGGGATCTGCCTTCACAATAAGAGCCAGGATCCCATCAGTAGCGTGACGGCCACCTGTAGCGGCAAGCCCGCTCTTGGGTCGGTCACTGGTTGGGACACGGAGGTCACCACGGGTTTCGGATCCGTTCCAGCCCGCGCCGGGTCGCGCTTCTACTGGGATTCCTGGGTGGAGGAAAAAAACATCGTTGTTGAGTTCACCGACGCGGCTGGCGTCCGCTGGCGACTCCACCACCGCGACGGCCTGTCCGAGGTGACCGGGCAGGAGTGACGGCGGCCCAAAACAGCGAAGAGGCCCCGCCGTACCCTGTATGCAGCGACGCAACAAGAACGGCAGGGCCAACATGACCCAGGATACCCCCGACGCCATCGGCCAAAGGGTCGCCCGAGCACGGAAACTACGAGGCCTCACCCAGCAAGGCCTCGCGGACCGCACCCGCTACAGCCGCAGTCACATCGCCCAAGTCGAAAAGGGGCACAAGCTTGCCACCCCAGCCTTCCTCGCCGCCGTCGCCGCTGAGCTGCGTGAAGACCCCGCCGTCCTCTCCGGGCCCGTTCCGACCGTGACCGAGTCCAGCGACCGGGTACACGCCTCCATCCCGCACCTACGCCGCGCCCTCGCGTGGTCGGACCTCCCACCTGACCTCGACGCCCCGCCGCGCACGGTCGACGAGCTCGCGGAGGAGCTGGTCACCGCCCAACGCCTCCGCCGCGTCGCCCGGCACGTCCAGCTCGGCGCGATGCTCCCCGCCGTCATAGAAGAGCTCTCCTTCCAGGCCCACAGCAGCGACGACCCGCGAACGTGGCGGCTCCTCACCGAGGCCTACGCCGCGGCCGGCGAGCTGACCCGACGCCTCGGCTACACCGACCTCGCTGACTCGATGTTCAAGGAGGCGGGGCGTAGTGCGGCCCTTGCCGAGGACCCGCACCTGCCCCTGATCATCACGTGGCGCAGGTCCCTCGTCCTCATCCAGCACAGCGCCCTCGGAGCGGGCACCAAGCTCTTGGAGCAGGCCATCTCCCGTGTGGACCGGGCCCACCCCGGCGCGGAGGAGGTGATCGGAGCTCTACACCTGAGGGCCGCGATCATCTCCGGCAGGTCCGGGCAGGCAAGCCGGGCGTGGGGTCACTACGGGGCTGCGGAAGAAGTCAGCAACCGGGCAGGCGGCGCCCATCTGGACTCATACAGCACCTACTTCGTCGGCGCGAACGTGCTGATCCACGGGGCGGCGGTGGCAACAGAACTGGGTGACTACGACGAGGCGACGCGCCGCGACGAGATGGTCGGGGACCGCGACTTGGCGTCGCTTCTCGCGGAACGACAGGCTCACCACGGCATCGACATGTCCCGTGTGCACTTGGAGACCGGGCAGAAGAAGAAGGCCCTGGAAAAGCTCGTGCGGGCGGAGAAGCGGGCTCCTCAGATGACCCGGTTCCACCCGTCCGCGCAGGCGGTGGCGACCCGCCTCGCGACCTTGTACCGGGACATCCCAGAGCCGCTGCGGGGGCTGATGGCGCGGATGCGACTGTGACCCCGCCCGGTACCCGACGAAGCCGCCCAGACACACTGGTCCCATGACTGAGCGCGTTCTGTACCTCCTCCTGTCCGGTGCGTCCACCAGCAGCAACGGGCCGGTGACTGGCCTGGTCCGCCTGCTCCAGGAGGAGGGGTGGACGGTCACTGTCCTCTGCACACCGACGGGCACTCGCTTCCACGACCTCGACGAACTGGGGGCGCTGACCGGCGAGCCGGTGCGCGTGGACTTCCGCCTCCCCGGAACCGGGAAGAGCATGCCCCAGCCGGACGCCGTCCTCGCCTGCCCGTGGTCGTTCAACAGCACGAACAAGTTGGCCCAGGGGATCGCGGACACGTTCGCCGTTGCACTGGCCTGCGAAATGATGGGCCACGGGGTTCCCACCGTGATCGTGCCGAAGGCGGGGACCCCGCTCGCGGCCCACCCCGCCTTCGAGCGGAACATCCGCGACCTGAAGGCCATCTCCTCGGTGTCCGTACTTCGCAGCGACGACGGCCGGATGCCGTCGTGGAAGGAAGTCGCCGAGGCGGTAGGCACCGCCACGGCGTGACTGTGGCGATGTTCCAAAGAAGGGAACATTAGACCCCGACGCGGCTGTGATCTTGGGGTCATGGACACCTCACCGGGGAGCGCTCCGTCCCCCACCACAGATGACGCGGAGCTCGACAGGCTCCAGCGCATGTACGGGGATGCGTGGCGGGTCTGGCGCACCCCCCGGTACTGGATGGCGACCGCGCTCGTCGACGGCGTCGAGCCGACCCTGATGGAGGAGAGCGCAGCGGACCTGGAAGTGAAGCTGCGCTCCCCTGGCGTGCGCGTCGGCGCCCCCTACAAGGCGGACGTCCTGTGAGCTACCGCCCCTTCACGAACGTGCCCCTTTGTGGGACCACGTGCACCCTCCCCTCCTCCACGAGAAGCGCGATCGCGCGCCGGACAGTGGAACGCGCGAGGCCGTACTCCTGGACCAAGCGCAGCTCCGACGGGATCGCGCGGTTCACCTCCCAGTCGCCTCGGGCGATCCGCGCTGTCAGGATGGCTGCGAGCTGCCGGTATGGGGTGATGGGCCCTTCGTGGTCGATCTCGTCGTCGGGGCCAGGGCTTTCAAGATCACGATTCATGGCGCGACCGTAGAAGTGTGCATACGAGCCGCTGCGAGCGGATACGTATCGAGACGTACCGATACCAGGAGGTACCAGTGACCGCCCTCACGGACACCGAGCAAGCTCTGCTGGGCATGGTCGACGCCGCGGAAGCAGCAGGCCTCGACCCGGTGATCGAGATTCCTGACAGCCACTCACCGCGGTCCGTGGACCTGCGGATCATGCGCGCCGGCCACATCGTGGCGGCCATGAGGGTGCGGATCGAGGGCAGCGAGTGGCGGTACGAGGTGCCCGCGCGCCCCCACGGCCGGCACATCACTGCGCTCCGTACCCGGCATCTGGGGGCCGTCGAACAGCCGGTCACGGCGGAGGACCTGGCGGTGCTCGATCACTGGTGGGCGCGGATACCCGGAACAGGGCGACTGCCTGTACCCGCTCCCCCGCGTCGGGTGGAGGACACGCCCCGGTGGATGCGACCGCCCGTGCCCGCGGGCTCATGAGACTTCCCGCGCGCCACCTCTTGCCGGGTGCGCGGGACCAGTGTCGCCACCTTGCGAGGGGAAGCGACGAGCCCGACCCATGTCGGGCGGGGGCGCCGAGCGTTCGTGAGGCCGGCGCCCCCACTACTAGACCTCCGCGCGAGCCCTGAGGGGCATAGCGCGCGGTGGACCCGGGGTGGCTCCCCGGGAGGGCCCGCGGGGAAGAGATAAGCGGGCCCGACCCCCGCCCACGATCCAGTGGGCGGGGGTTTTCAGTGTCTACGGCACCCAGGACCGCCAGTGCCACACGTCAGCGGGCCCGCCCGGCTCGGCGGTGTACAGGACCCGACTGCAGTCATCGGGGGCTCCGCGGCTGTCTTCGGGCACGAAGTCGAAGCCCGGCTCTGGATCCTCGATCGCCTCCCTGTCCACGGGGAGAGTCCCGCCGTCCATCGGTCCGCCGACCAGTCGCACCTGCACCATGTCGCTCATGAGGGAATCCTCCCAGCCGGATACGACACGCGGGCGAGGTGGCCGAAGATGGCCAGCGGGGTACACCACCTGCATGGATGAACCCCTGACCCCGGACGACCAGGCGTGGCTCGCTGAACTCCTCGCGGACGTCGGCCCCGAGGGCGCCTACGAGATCGCTGAGGCATTGGGCCTGGACCCGGACGACCTCTGATGCCCTCCCCCACTCACCGCACCCCACCGATGGTCCGCGCCACCGTGGCCGGCGTGCGGCTGTACGCGTACCTGCTGGAGTGGGTCGCCGACGACATGGTGCGCATCGGGTGGGCTGAGCAGTACCAGGTGCGGCCTGGAGTTCCGGAGCCCTACCAGTGGCGGTGGGCGGTCACAGACGTACCGAGGGGCGACGTGGAGCTCCTGGAGGGGCAGTCGTACACGGCGGTGCCCACGGGCGCGGAAGGCGCGAGGGAGCCGGAGACGTTCAGCGACACCCGCACATGGCGGCAGATGAAGCGGGGATGACAAAGCCCGCCCCGGGAATTGGGGCGGGCTTCGGCGTTCGTGAGGTCAGACCTTCAGCGCGTGTACTTCGAGGGCCATCACGCGGTTTCCCCCTTGGTGCGCGCCTTCGTCCTTGCGTTGGGGAACGAGTCCGGCGTCCTCCCCGGGTATCCATGTCCGCGAGGACAGTTGTGCCAGGACTCCCGGTGGCCGGGTTCGTCCTCGACTTCCACGGTCCATGAGGCGGCGGGGGACCACGTGTCGTCGGTCGGGCAGTACCAGTCCTCTCCGTTGGGCCCGGGGCTCAGGTCGATCATGACTCCCCCTTCTGTGCCGCGCGCCTCTCGGCGGCGGCTTTGCGGACTGCTTCGGCGATAGCGGGGTCGAGGACGCGTCGGATGGTCTCGCGGGTGTAGCCCGTGGCGCGCACGATCTCCGCTTGCGTCAGGCCCTCTTCCTTGGCCTGACGGATGGCGTTGTCCCTGTCTTCCTTGGCGCTGTCGAGGGTCTCTTCGTAGGTGGCGATGGCCTTGCGCAGGTCGTTGGCGTCCATGTCGTCATTCTGCCAGCCTGCGTTGGCCAACTTCTCTATGCCTATTGGAGTTGACATGCCTATCAGTATAGGCCTACAGTCGTAGACGTAGCAAGAACGACGGACCCCCAGGAGGACCGCATGGCCCGCATCATCGTCCAGTTCGAGATCGACACCACCGAGCACGAGGAAGACGTCCTGGAGCGCGTCGGCAAGGCCCTCGAAGTCGCCCGCTACGAGGTGTGCAACGGCAGCGCCGAGACCAAGGGAAACAGGGAGAGCCTGGAGCAGATGCACCGCGCGCTCTTGCGCAAGCGCATCGCGAACTGGGTCGAGGAGAAGGGCGAAGGGATGTCGGCGTCGGAGCTGCGAGACCTCGTCATGGACGTGCCGATCAATCGCTAGCCCACTCCCGGGGCGGGCCACGTGCCCGCCCCCGCCCCCCGAAGG
>Ga0233365_1001162_pt1 | contig 11489 bp, 7 predicted proteins | sample ElkDunMinimDraft_27_FD_191535 | JGI IMG/M metagenome (GOLD analysis project Ga0233365, IMG submission 191535) | Fecal eukaryotic communites from dung pellets of Tule Elk in California, USA - Elk Dung C36 | ecosystem: Host-associated > Mammals > Digestive system > Large intestine > Fecal | place... | reverse complement strand
AGTGACAGCTTTCCGGCTTCGATGTCATCCTCGTCTCCCGCCGCGATGGACCACTCCCGACTTCGGGCCGGGTCCTGAATGGTGGGTCCCGCCACCGTCTCCACCGGTTCGCACCAGATCGGCGAGACCAACACGATCGGCGTATCCGGGTGTCCTTCTCGGATGGTGTCGATGAAGCCGTCGAGAGCGGGCCGGAACGCGCGTAGTCGCATCACATCGCCGCTGATGAGATTGATTCCGATCTTCAGGCTGATGAGATCGGCGGGTGTGTCGCGGATTGTTCTGGCGGTGAACGGATCGAGCATCGCGTTGCCGCTGAACGCGAGGTTCGTCAACTCCGCCCCGGCTCGCAGCGCCGCCACCACCGGCCAGGTCCCGGTCGACGTCTCGGCCCGGTAGCCGTGGCTGATCGAACTGCCGTGATGCACCCAACGCCGCCCTTCCCGCCGTGGGATCGGCGTGATCGGGGCGTCGGCGCGCAGTTCCAGAAGCTCCACGTGGTCGTGGTACGGCAGCCACAGCTCCAGGTCGCGTTCGACTCCGGTGCCCAGCCCGCCGAACCGCGCTGTCGCCGCCGGCCCCGGTACGACCTCGCCGCTGGGCCGGTCGAAGGTGAACAGGTACCGCGAACCGACCGGCACGGCCGCGCTCGACACGACGGCCGCGTTTTCGGTGATCTCGTAGACACTCGGCGGCAGCGGCACCTCGGCGTCGGCGGCCAGCCGCCGCGCCTGAGTGTCCAGTTCGATCACATCGGCGGCGGTTCGAAACACCAGTCGCACACCGGCGCTCTCGGCGCTCGTCTGCACCATGAAGCGGTCCGGGATCTGTCGCCTGGCCCACTGAGGCAGCCGATGGGGGACAAGGCCCCCGTCGGTCTCCTCGATCTCCACGGCGCCGTGGATCAGGGACCGAAGGGTCTCGGTTCCACAGCGCCGCAACGGGTCGGTCATGAGGCGGCGGCGCTGTCGGTGACGGTGCCATCGGCGTGGACGTCGACGATGCGGTCTCCGATGCGCAAACCCCGCAACACCGCATCGGGATCGAGGTCGGCGACGCACCCTCGCGAGGTGTCCAACCGGTCGGAGCCGACCGTGGGGTCGACGCCGAAGAACGACTCGATCACCAGGGCGACATACGCACCGGCGGAGGAGCAGGCCCAGTCGATGATGTACGGAAGCTGCGGGGGAGCCTTGCGCGCGCCGTCGCCGATGGTGGGCATCGCCTCCTCGGTGAAGTGCGCCTGTCCCGGCGGGCCCTGGTTGGCCGAGCCCGCGAGTCCGGGGAGCCAGTCGAGCGCGACCTGCGGCGCACCGAGGGCGACCAGTGAGCGGCCCGCGTCCGCCGGCCACGCCGGGTACGCGCCGTTCCACTGATGGTCGGGACGGACGCTGAAGCTCGCGTCGGAGTCCCACGGCGACAGCGAACGCACCCACGTACGGGTTTGCAGCTCACGGGTGTAGAAGTCCACCATCTCGGTTCGCGTCGTCTCATCGAGATCCTCGGCGATGGTGGTGCCGACGATGCTGAAGTCGTAGACGTGACGCACCGGCACGCGAGTGCCGTCGGGCTGCCGGGCGACGAAGTGGCCGCTGCCGGGCAGGTACAGGTCGACGACGGAGCCCACGAGCGCGTCGGCCTCGGCGGTGAGTTCCCTCGCGCCGTCGGCGTCACCACGGGCGGCCAGGATCGCCGCCACCGTGCGCATGCTCCACACGTTCGCGGCGTTGAGGCTGGCGACCTCATGCGTATAGGAGCTCACGCACTCCAGCAGATTGTCGATCTCGCCGTAGTCGGCCAGCGGTGAGGAACCGCGCAGTCCCTGCCAGGCCAGTGCCCAGTCCCGCAGATGCTCGGTCACCGGACGCCCTCCCGGGGTCTCGTCGAGCAGGTCCGTCTTCCCGGTGAACCGGATGTAGTCGTGCACCAGCCGCGTCATCGCGTAGTCGTTGACGGAGTACCAGCGGCCGACCGGCCCTCCGGTGAGGGAGGAGGTTCCGAAGTGCGTGTGGATGTCGGAGTCGATCCAGTGCCGCAGTTGGCGCCGCATGGCGTCGGGGTCGAGCAGCGCGTGCGTGATGGAACTGAGGCTGTAGTCCCAGATGAACGTCGTGGTGGCCCAGTAGTTGGGCATGAGGGTGTCGTAGCTGCGTCCAAGCACGTTGCCCGGGAAGTCGCGCCGGAACCAGATGACGCCGAGCACGCCCCACCAGTAGAGGCGCCGCAGCGACTCCGAGGAAGTCTCCAATGTGGGCAGATGTCCGGAGAACTCGCCGTTGCCCGGCTGGAACGCCGCTTCCAGCTGCGCGTTCCAGAACGACTCGGCGGCGCGAACCGTGCCCGGAACATCGGCGGCGATGCGAGCGAACGTCTCGGTCGCGGCGTCCTGCGAGGCACCGATGGCGTGCACGTACCCGAACCGCGCGGTGCCGCCCGCGGCGACGTCCAGGTGGACGGTCACCTCACCGCCGCGCTCGATGCCGCCGATGCCGACCTCGTGCTCTCCCACCGCCGGCGCGATCCCGGAGACCCGCGCGTCGGCCTCGACGTCCACGCCCTGCACACTCCAGGCCGTGCCCGCCCCGTTGGCGAAGACCAGGCGCGAGGACCCGAGTGAGGCGCGGTTGCGTTCCTCGGGGGAGACCGCGTCCAACCAGGCCGACTCGGACCGGGCGGCCCCGGCGGCCAGCGAGAGGGTGACCGACACCGTCCGTGGTGCCTCACCGGTGTTGGTGACGCCGACGTTGACGGCCACTCCGGTCTCACCCGGCGCGCACACCGTGTCGGTGACCAGGTTGATGCCGGGCAGCGATACCTTGCGGCGCACTCGATCGGGCCGCCATTCGTGGGTGATCGGTGCACCGTACGACTCGACCAGGCGTCCGTCGACAAAGCACATCGCGGTGCGAGTGAGTCCCTGCGACACCGGCGGGAACGTGACGGCGCTGATCGCGGTGAGGTCGTGCTCGACCCTTGCGGTGCCGAGGAAGTTGGTGAGACCACTCGGCGCGATCATGTCGTCGTAGTGATGGGTGACCGCATCGGCGGCGAGGTCGTCGACGGTGGGAACGAGGCGCATGAGGACTCCTAGTACTGCCCGAGGGCGAGGCCGCGGGAGAAGAACTTCTGCGTGCAGAGGAAGAGGACGACGGTCGGCAGCGAGACGAGCAGGCCGCCGGCCAGTACGGTCGATATCTGCGCGCCGCCGTACGTGCTCTGCATGCCGGCGAGGCTGGTGACGATCGGTCGGACGGTGTCGGACTGGCTGAGGGTCAAGCCCAGCAGCAGATCGTTCCAGACGAACGTGGCCTGCAGGATGAAGATCGCGACAAGGGCGCTCTTCGCCATGGGCAGGTACACCCGGGCGAAGATGCGCCACGTCGACGCGCCGTCCAGGACGGCCGCCTCGAAGACGTTGTGCGCGATGCCGGTGAAGAAGTTGCGCATCACGAAGGCCGAGAACGGAATCGAGATCGCCGTGTACACGATGATCATGCCGAGCCGGGTGTCGAACAACCCTACTCGGGAGTAGGCATCGAACATCGGCAGCAGGATCATCTGGAGCGGGAACACGGTTCCGCCGAAGATCACGACGAACCAGGCGAACCCGTGCCGCAGCCGAAGCGCGACGATCGCGAAACCGGCGGCGGCCCCCACGAGGACCGCGATGCCGGGTGAGGCCACCGCGTAGAGCAGCGTGCTCGCGGCGCTCTCGCCCAACCCGGACAGGCGCATCGCCTCGGCGATGTTGGCGAACAGGGAGAAGTCGGTGGGCAACCACGATTCGGTGGTGGTGAAACCCTCCGGCGACTTCGCCGCGTTGATCAGAAGCAGGTACACCGGGAGCAGCCAGAGCAGGCCGAGAATGATCAGGACGGTGGTGCGGATGACTCGTGACATGATCACGTCCCTTGCTTGCTGGACAGCTGCTGGCGCAGGTAGAGAATCGCGGCCGTCAGCGTCACGATCGTCAGGAACACCGCGATCGCCGACCCCAGGCCGTAATCGCTGTTGAAGAAGGTCTCCCGGTACATCGTCAGAGCCAGCGTCTCCGAGGCACGCCCCGGCCCGCCTTTGGTCATGCCCTGCACGACATCGAAGGTCTTCAGGCTCGCCACGATCGACAGGCCGACGACGACCGCGGTCAACGGTCGCAGCATGGGCCACAGAATGCTGCGGAACAGCCGAAAGCCGGTGGCGCCGTCGATCTTGGCCGCCTCCAGTGGTTCCTTCGGAATCGACTGGAGGCCGATGGTGAACAGCAACGCGTTCACGCCGACGCCCTGCCACGCGGTCGCGAGGATCATCACGAACGTGTTGAGCGGGGCGTCGACGAGCCAACGCGGTGTATCGGTGACCCCGAAGAAGGCGAGCGCCTGATCGAGGGCACCGTCGTTGCCCAGGATGAACGACCAGATCACGCCCACCCCGATGCCGGAGAGCGCATACGGGATGAGGAACGGAAGCCTCAGCCAGATGCCGCCGGCGAGATTCCAGGTGAGCAGGGCGATACCGAGTCCGATTCCGACCGGGACGAGAAGGGTTCCGGCGACCCACAGCAGCGTGTTGAACACCGAGCCGATGAAACCGGGGTCATTGAACATCTCCAGGTAGTTGGCGGTGCCAATCCACTGGGGATCGCCCAGGCCGTTGTACTTGGTGAAGCTGAGGAACGTCGTCCACAGCAGAGGCAGATAGAGGAGCACTGCCACCAGGAGCACGCCTGGCGCGATGAACCCCAGCGCCGACCGGCGGTAGGGGTCCTGTCGCCTGCGGTCCTTCGCCGTCGCAATCTTGTCGGACGTCATCGGGTGCTACTCCTGGTCTGCCCAGTAGCTGTCGGCTTCGGCCTGGATGATCTCCAGGAACGGCAGCGGATCGGAGGGATTGGCGATGAAGGCGCCGAACTGTTCGAGCGCGACCGTGAGGATCGGTGTCGGTGTCGCCTCGTAGTACCGGTCGTAACGTTCGTAGTCGTCTCCGGCGACGGTGGTGCCGAGCTCTTCAAGCATCGGGTCGGCGACGGTGGCCAGTGGGTTGAACGCCACGTCACCCCGTGTCTGGCTCCACGCGGTCTGCGCCTCCGGCGACATCCACCATTCCGAATAGGTCAGACCCAGCGTCTTCTGTGACGAGTTCTCGGCCACGCACAGCGGTCCCGACTCGACCGCCACGGGCGTCCTGTCGAGGCCGGGGTTCATCGCGGGGATCACGAACATGTCGTAGTCCTCACCGGAGACCATGCCCGCGCCGTCGAGGGAGCCGTTGAAGAACGATCCGAAGTTGATCATCGCGAAGTCGCCCTGTTTGAGGCCGACCGCCGGGTCCACGGTGCTGCCCGCGTCGAGGAACCAGCCGGCTTCCTGCTGGTCGCGCCAGGTCTCCATGATCTCGACGATCCTCGGGTCGGTGTACTTCACCTCACCGGTGGCGAGTCCGCTGTAGAGCTCGGGATCGGTGCCGGCGACCATCTGCTGGAACCAGGGGAAGGTGAACAGCGTGCTGGTCTGGTAGTACGGCGTGATGCCGGCCCCCTTCAGCTTGTCCGCTGCCGCGTCGAGGTCCTCCCAGGTGGTGGGGACGTCGATGTTCTGTTCCTCGAAGATGTTCTTGTTGTAGTACATCACCCAGTAGGCGATGTTCATCGGAACGCAGTACTGCTTGCCGTCGAAGGTGTAGGCGTCGCGCATGTCCTCGGCGATCCACCCCTCGTTCACGGCCTTCGACCAGATGTCGGTCGTCTCCGCGATGAGGCCCTCGTTGACGAGATCGGCGAGGGAGGGGCCGGTCTGCCAGGTGAACAGTCCCGGACTCTTCTGAGTGCGGAAGGACTGTCGGATGAACGCGTCGTACTGGGTGGCGTCGGAGTACCCGGTCGTGTTCAGGTCGATGTCGACGTCGGATTTGCTCTGCGAGTTCAGCTCGTCGAAGTCGGGTCCCCAGGCGGCCTTGTTCGTATAGAAGTCCAGCGTGCCGGTGGTCGAACCGTCGTCGGTGCCGCCTCCGCCGCACGCGGCCAGCACCAGGCAGGCGGCCACGGCGGCGGTGAAGAGGGGGGTTTTCCGTGATCTCATTTCGAACTCCTTTGTTCCTGTCTTGTCAAGAGGTCCGGTGCCGGGCCGGTGCTTGGAGGTCCGTGTCAGGCTTCGCCCGTGCGGGTGCCGCGGACCGAGGCTTTGACCGTGGCGAACCGCTCGCTGCGTGAGCGCGCCGTACGCCTGATGACGTAGGGGCCGACGGACGCCGGGATGATGAAGGTCTCGGCGTAGTGAATCGGGTAGGGGGCGAACGCGCCGGTGGGGCTGACGACCTCGACTTCGTCGCCCTCGACGAGGTTGAGCACGTTCACGGTGCCTTCGGTGTCGTGACCGACCTCGTCGGAGAACCAGTGGCGTCGCACCTCGATGAACTCCAGCTCGTGCAGACCGGTCCGTTCCTCGACGACGTCGCCGTCGGTGGCGACCTGCTCGACCTGGCCGACCAGGTTGGCTTCGGTCCAGGCCCCATCCCGGTTCCACACCAGGTTCTTCGCGCCGTGATCGAGGTGCACGGGGCGGGGAATCCCGTCCAGGCCCAGGCGGCCCCAGTCCCACAGCTTGAAGGTGAAGATGAACGGAGTCGCTGAGATCTCCAGGACCATCGAGTTCGCGCCGGAACTGTGGACGGTCCCGGCCGGGATCAGAAAGTGGTCGTGCTTCTTGGCCGGGAAGGTGTTCACGTAGCGTTCGGCGTCGAAGGGGCGTTCCCCGGTGGCCGCGACCCGCAGATCCTCCAGCATCTCGTCCTTGTCGATGCCGTCCTTGAATCCGAGGTAGACGACGGCGTCGTCACCGGCGTCCAGCATGTAGTAGGACTCGTCCTGCGTGTAGTGCATGCCGAAGGTCTGCTGAATGTAGTCGGTGAGCGGGTGCACCTGTAGCGACAGGTTGCCGCCCTCCATCGTGTCGAGGAAGTCGAAGCGGATCGGGAACTCGGCGCCGAAGCGCGCGTACGTCCGCTCGCCGAGCAACTCCTGAGGATGCGAGAACACCAGGTTGAGGGACGGGATCTCGACGATCGCGCCATCGGCGTCCTCAAGGAGCAGCGAGTTCTCCTCGGGAACACAGTCGAAGCACCACGCGTAGTTCGGCTGTTTCGGGTCGAGGTCGAACTGGCGCTTCATCCACTGTCCACCCCAGACACCGGGGTCGAAGAACGGCACGACGCGCAGCGGACCGCTCGCGGCGTTCTGAAGGCCCGCACGGAAAGCGGCGCCGGTGATCATTCCGGCTTCGCGTGAGCTGGGCTCGGCGGGACCGACGGCGTTGGCGTCGAGAACGAAGTCGAGCCGGTCGAACAGGCTCCGCTTGTGGCGATCGGCGACCCGCCACTCCACGAAGAACCCGCGCTTGTACTTGCGCAACCGATCCTCGTCGCGGTTCTCCGCTCGCCAGTTCGGCGCTCCGGCGCGCTGGCGAAGCTGGATTTCCCAGCGCGCCATGTCGGCCAGCACGAGCACGTACGGTGCCGACAGTCGTTGAGCCACGAGGTCGGCCCCCCAGCCGATCAACACGGTCGGTTCCTCGTCCGAGGCGATGTCCGCCGCGAGCGCGGCGAGGCGGTCGGAGTCGTAGAAGGCGTCGACGGCGGCGTGAGACAACACGCCGAAGACCCGATCGTCCGTGAGGTTGTCGGCGATGAGCGTCTCGATCTCGTCGTTCGGCAGCGCGGCGGCCTCTTCGACGTCGACGACCCGCCATTGCGGCAGCGCTTCGGCGATCGCCTTGGTGATCAGCGGAAGGTCCGCGCCCGGGTACGCGTCGACGACGACCAGTGGCGCGCCGCCCGCCGCCCGGTCGGAGGCGATGGCGGCAGCCTCAGCCCATGCCTTCGCACCGGTGAGCACGCGGGCGTCGGCTGGCAGCGACACGGTCGGCTGCTTCACATAGCGTCCGGTGGGGACGGGGGAGGACGGACTGGCGAGGGACACGAGCTCTCCTTTTAGGGATGGTTCTCGGCCGCGAGGACGGACAGTCCACGCAACACCGAGAGGTCGGGTCGATCGGGGATGACGAAGGCCGGCCGGTGGGAGCTGGTCCAGAGGTGCTCCCGCACGTACGCCTCGATCGGTGCGGCGATGACGCTGCCGGCGCGCATGATGCCGCCGGAGAGGATGACGACTTCCGGGTCGTAGGCGTGGCACAGGGACACCACGGTGGCGCCCCAGGCGCGAACCGCGCGGTCGAACAGGGCGGCGGCAGCGGTGTCGCCGGCCACGGCGGCCGCGACCATCTCCCTGACGTCGGTGATCGCGTCGCCGCGGGTCGCGAGGTCGCGCCGGATGGCCCAGGCTCCGGCGATCGATTCGGCGCAGCCCACGTTGCCGCAGTTGCACAGCGCGGCGTTGATGTCGACGGTCAGGTGACCGCCGAGGATTCCGGCGTGGTCGTGGGCGCCGCGCAGGAGGACACCGTCAATGACGGCGGCCGTTCCGATGCCGGTGCCGAGGGTCATCAGTACGGCGTTGCGCGCACCGGAAGCGGAGCCGGTGGCGGTCTCTCCCACCAGTGCCGCCCGGGCGTCGTTCTCCACTGTGGCGGGCAGGTCGAACGACGAGTCGGCCCACGCGATGAGATCGAGTCCGCTCAGGTGGGGATGCTTGTCGTGGGCCTTCACCAGGCGACCGGCGGTGCGGTCGACGACTCCGGGAACGGCGATACCGACCGACTGCGGCGCGGTCGCCGCGGCGTCGATCAGTGTCCGTGCCGCGTCCGCGACGCGTGCGAGGTCGTCGGCGCCGGTGGGGATCGCCTCGGTGTGGGCTGGCGCGCCGCGGTGGAGGATGCCGAGCTTGATCTCGGATCCGCCGAAGTCGATGCACAGCTCCATCGCTGGTCTCCCTCCTCGCGCGCGGTCGGATCACCGCCGATGCCGGCTCTGGTGATCTTGGGGTTGGTAACGTTACCAACCGTCTGTCCGGCTGACAACCCCTATCCAGATCATGGTCGCGGAAAGTTAGGGATATTCGATGGAGACCGGCAGCTCAACCGTCCTGGCCGCCTCGGCGGAACCGTCGTCGAGGCGTGAGAACAGGAGGGTGGCCGCTTCCCGGCCGAGCAGGCGCGCGTCGTGATCGATGACCGTCACGGGCACCGGCATGAGCTCGGAGAGCTCGAAGTCGTCGAAGCTCACAATGGAGGGGTGTGGACCGGGCAGGCCGTCGCGTATCCGTCGTCCGATCTCACGCAGGGTGCCGATCGTGTTTCGGTTGTTCGCGCTGAAGATCGCCGTCGGAGCCTCGGCGAGATCGAGAATGGCCTTGGCGGCGCGACTCGCCGCATCGACGTCTCGCTGGTCCCGCGCGATGATCGTCGGTTCGATCGGCGCGCCCCGCTCCAGCATCGCCCGCTCGTAACCCCGGTACCGCCGTTCTCCCGTGAAGACCGAGCTGCTGTTCCCGAGGAAACCGATGTGGGTGTGGCCGGCGTCCAGCAGGGAGATCGTGCCGCGATACGCGCCACCGATGTCGTCGACCAGGACGGCGTCCACCTCAAGGCCCGGCACCCGGCGTGAGGCGAGCACCAGCGGAACGTCTCCCATGCGGTCGGGTTGCAGATGCGCCGCGTCTCCACTGGTCGGAACGAGGATGAGCCCGTCCACCTGTCGTCCGATGAAGTCGCTCACCAGCTGCCGCTCGCGGGCGCTGTCCTCGCCGGTGTTGCCGAGGATGATGCGGCGGCCGTGCTCGGCGGCCACTTCCTCGACACCCAGCGCGAAGTTGCCGTAGTACGGGTTCGCGAGGTTCGTGATCGCGATGCCGATGAGGCCACTGGGCTGTCCCGGCCGGAGGCTGCGAGCGTTCTCGTTGCGGTAGTAACCCAACTCGTCTACGGCCGCCATCACGCGTCGCTGAAGGTCCGGCCGCACGTTTCGTCCGCCGGCCAGCGTGCGTGAGACCGTCATCGGGCTCACCCCGGCGAGGCTGGCGACCTCTTTGATCGTCGGGTGGCGTGCCCCTCGCGATGTCGACATGCCGGCACTCCCTTCCCGTTGGGCGCCAATCCTATGCGAACTCGAAACGGTTGAGCCAGACCGCTGCGGGGGCGCGGCGGCGTGCAGTGCGGCTCGGCCGGTTCGACAGGTCACCCTCGCATGTGCATCGGACCGTCTGGAGGTCAGGTCTCGCGATGGGGGCCGCCGTCGGTGTCGCGCGCAGAACGAAACCTCCCGACAGAGGTGGGTCGTCGGGAGGTTTCGTCCGGTGTGCCGGCCGGTCCGTGCGGGTCCGTCGGCGCACCGTGCGGCCGAGCTGCTGGGCGTTCGTCGTCAGCCGTCGGTGATGGTGCGGGTTTCGCCGTCGCGGTACCCGCCTCGCCGCCGGTGCCGTCGACAATGTACGGATCGCATGCGGCCCAATCCAAGGAGATTGGACGCCGGGCGCGTGGCGGCATCCCCGCGACCGCCACTCATCGGTACAGAGGATCGAGGGCGCCCATCGGATACATACTCGGCATGGTCTCATCGTGCCAATCGTTTTCGCCGTGCGGTTCCGGTCAATCCCCGTCGACTGTCCGCAATGGCGCGTGGCGGATCTTCAGTTCGGTGATGGCGTGGCGATCGGTCCGCGTCACCTTGACGTCGTAGTCGTCGATGCGGAGGGTCTCACCGGTGGCGGCGATATGGCCGAGGTGATCCAGGACGAGGCCCGCGATGGTGGTGTAGTCGCCGTGATCGGGCAGGCTGACTCCGATGTCGGGTAGGTCGTGGAGCGGGAACGCGCCGGGCAGCAGGATGCTGCCGTCGGCCAAGCGGGTGATGCTCTGGACGTCGGTGTCGGATTCGTCGTAGATCTCGCCGACGATCTCCTCGATGAGGTCCTCCAGCGTCAGGATGCCGTCGATCGCGCCGTACTCGTCGACGATGGCGGCGAAGTACTCGTGCCGGCTGCGCATCTGCTTCAGCGCGTCGTTGACCTTGAGACTGTCGGGCAGGATCAGGCAGGGGCGGGTGCGGTCGGTGAGCGTCCCGGTTCCTCCGATGAGGTCCCGCAGGTGAATCAACCCGATGATGTCGTCCAAGCCCGTCGGGCCGACCACCGGCGCGCGGGAATGTCCGGTGGTGGCGAGCGTTTCGAGTGCCTGTCGAGGTGTCATAGTGGCGGGCAGCGTGACGACGTCACGGCGGGGAACGAGGATCTCCCTGGTAAGGCGCTGCGCGATGTCGAACGCGCCGTCGATGATCACGCGCTGCTCGTCGGTGATGTGCGGCTGCCCGGCGACCAGTTCGCGGATCTCCTCGGTGGAGACCTCCTCGCGAGTGGCGGTGGGATCGATGCCGAATATCCGAACCACCAGGTTGGTGGTCTTGCCCAGCAACCACACCACCGGACGGCTCACCGTGGCCAGCACGTCCAGTGGCCGGGCCGCCAACAGGGCCCAGCCTTCGGCCCGCTGCATCGCGATCCGTTTGGGTGCCAGTTCACCGATCACCAACGTCACAAAGGTCAGCAC
>Ga0233365_1001160_pt1 | contig 11517 bp, 7 predicted proteins | sample ElkDunMinimDraft_27_FD_191535 | JGI IMG/M metagenome (GOLD analysis project Ga0233365, IMG submission 191535) | Fecal eukaryotic communites from dung pellets of Tule Elk in California, USA - Elk Dung C36 | ecosystem: Host-associated > Mammals > Digestive system > Large intestine > Fecal | place... | reverse complement strand
GAAGACGAAAACGCGCCGTCCACCACCGAGGCCATTGCTGCCCACCTTTTCGAGCACCTGCGCGGCACCGACAATCTGGTTTTTGCTGGAGCGCGACAGTCCGTTGAGATATATGCCGATCGACTTCGCGAGCTTTGCGAACGGGAACATCTTCCACAGGAATTTTATCCTCACCACGCGAGCCTCTCCCGCGAACATCGGGAGTTTGTTGAGCGTCGTCTAAAGGATCCTGGGAAACCTACGACCGCCATTTGTACATCAACTTTAGAGTTGGGAATCGATATCGGCGACGTGACCTGTGTTGCACAGATCGGCGCACCATTCAGCGTCGCGGCCCTTCGACAGCGACTTGGACGCTCCGGACGCCGCGAGGGCCAGCCGTCGATACTGAGACAATATGCGCTGGAATCCCAGCTGACCTCCAAAAGCAATTTCGTGGATCGCCTCAGGCTTGGGCTGATTCGGTCAGTCGCTATGATCGATCTACTACTTGAGGGGTGGTGTGAGCCACCTAAACCCGCGGCACTTCATTTATCCACACTAGTGCACCAGATACTGTCGGTGATCGCCGAACGCGGGGGTGCCTCGGCAAATCATCTCTATCATGTCCTGTGTCGCGAGGGCCCATTCCGAATGGTCACTACGCGCACCTTCGCGGACGTTCTACGCGCTCTTGGCGATGAGGAACAAGGATTAATCGAACAAAGCGAAGGAGGCTTACTCTTATTGGGATCAAGTGGAGAAAAACTGGTCGAGCATTACAGCTTTTACGCTGTATTCAACACCCCAGAGGAATTCCGACTACTTGCCAATGGTCGTGAACTGGGCACTTTGCCGGTAGTCAACGTTCTTTCACCGGGAATGATGCTCATATTTTCGGGTCGACGCTGGCTAGTCCAGGAAATCCATGATCGTGAAAAAGTCATCGTGGTCGCCCCTGCGAAGGCTGGTACACCACCCATTTTCGGCAGCGCCCCCGGCGACATTCATGACAAAGTCATTGAGCGGATGTTCGATATTTTGGAGAGTAGCAAGCAGTTTATTTACATGGACCCTTCGTCATCCAGGATGCTGGAAGAAGCCCGGCTAAGTTATGCGCAGATAGGATTTCGAGAAAATCGTATCGTATCGACCGATGGAAACTTGTCGATCCTGGCAACTCGCGCAGGGACAAGAAAGACAGCGACCCTCGCGCTAGCGATTCAGAAGTTCGGGTATGCAGTCGAGTCACATGACGGCTTTCTTGAAGCTAAGGCCAATTCAGAGGCAGTACCTCTTCCCGAAGCCCTGGAACACATAACCACAGGCAAGGAAGTGAATCTGTTCACAGGCGAGACAAATCTGCTATTTGAAAAATTCCACCCTTACCTTACTCCAGAGCTATTGGCTCAGGATGCTTTATCTTCACGACTCGACCAGGAATGCTTGCCAAGCCTTTGTGCGAGGATAATGGAGGCATGTGGCGTAAGAGCTGGAGTTACCCGACTATGAGCTGTGAAGGTGTGTCCGCGTTTCGCCTTCCCCGGAGAATGGATTCGCCAACTTCGGTTATTTTAACATTAATAGTAAATTGGTCATGAAATATACTCAAAAGACTCCGTACACTGATAATAACAACCGTTTAGCGGATGTGATCGCTGCTATTCAAGTGATGGCAACTTACAAATTCTATAAATTGGATTTCTCTGGCTGGGCAGATCGAATCGAAGGAAATCCGAGTAATGCCAGCTACTGGAAATCTGTCTTTCAACAGCATCCAGAGTTCTTTCGGCTGGATAGCTACCAAGAACGAGCATCGCTGGTTTGGCGTAGGAACTATCAAAAACTATACGATGTAGATGGGGAAAAAAAGATATCAAGGGCAGATTTCAACGCTCTGAGTAATATACAAAAACTGAGAATTTCGCGAACTCCGCTAACTAATTCTGATATCTCAACACTAATTACTACTGCTATAAACCTTCATGGCAGTGAACTAGAATCTAAAAAAGACTCAAGATGGTGGATTAGTGGCGCCATTGGATTGGCTGGCGTAGTCGTAGGGGCTGCAATAAATTCTTTTGACGGGTAGTACTGTAGCTGCATAGCTAGTTTGTCCGATTGACTCATCCTGATATTATCACCAACCTGGGACATCTGGTCCCAGGTTAACCGGAAGTACAAGCGCCTGCCCCGTTTCATATGGAAAGAAAAAATGAGAGAAAAGACAACTGAAGAATGCCGAGCGGCTGAGGTAAGAGTTGCCCCATTAGCGACCTCAAGAGACGCACTGTTAAGCGGAATCTATGCGGGCATGTGGGGTGAGTTCCAACCATGACTCTCTGGATTCATACAGCAGTAACAACATTTATAATATTCATATGTTTGAGAAAAGCTATTGAAAGGAGAAGACTAGCCGAGTTCATTTTGTATCTTTCATTGCTATTCGCGTGGCAGCTTTATAACTATCGGCAGTATGAGATATGGGAGACCTTGTGGAAGGCCTCTATGATGGCGGCTCTGGGTGCTCTCTTTTCATATGCATATTATTTGATGATAAAGTTCGGGCAAAAGAAAAATAGCCATTAGATGGCCCTGCTGCCTCGCTCACCCACTCAAATTCGCCAGCAACTCCGCGAACGGTCTGATGTCCCCTCCAACACTGGCGCTCTCCAGCGCAACCATGTAATCGTCGCGCCGCTCCAGTGGAACCACGATCCACGGATAGCCGCCGGAGGCCAGCATCAGGTTCATCAAGAACCGTCCCATGCGCCCGTTTCCATCCGTATATGGGTGGATATACACGAACATGAAATGACCCAGCACCACGCGGACTGCTGGCTCGGTTTCCTGCTGCAATAACTCAAAGAACGCAGGCATGAGTTCACGCACGGCCTCTTTGCCAGGCGGAGTGTGCATCGAGCGGCGAATGTAAACCGGGCCATTGCGATAACCGGCAAGATCGATGGCTTTCAGGATGCCCGCCGTAACGCCGGGGCCAAACAGCTCCCGGTACCATGCCCCATGATCGTTATCAGCAACAGCTCCGGCGTTTTCACCGCGCAGCACCCGTTCGATGCTTGTCCTGACTCGTTGAAACGCCTGCCAGTATCCGCGCGCAGCCAAGGCGTTGCGCTCGTCCTGATCGTCTTTGTCATTTTCCGGGTTCCAGTTTACCGACCTCACTTTTTCGATCAAAGCCGCGCTTACCTTATAGCCTTCGATGGACAGTGAGTTGTAAGCATCGTCCAGGTAAATGTCCGCAACCTGTTTCAGGTATGAGGTGAGGTCTTGCGGCAGGCCGAGCACAGGCGGAAAGATCTCCAGTACGTCATCACGCATCCTTGCCCAATTCATCCGCATGCGGTTCACGTAGGGCGAGGTCTCGCGGGGGCCAAATACAATGCGCGATTGATCTTCGAACGGATCGCTTTCATTCACTGTATATCCAGCCGCCTGCATTGCCTCGATAATATCTTCTGCAATGCGAGTTCGGCCGATATTGCGAAAGGCTCCGGCCAGGCGCCCGGCAATCGTGCTATGCCCCCCGGCCAGCAAGCGGCTGAGTACTTCCGATGCGTCCGTGATCATCGCCAGTGCGCTGCGCATTTCTGTTGGATTGGCGACAAACTTTGCCCGCGAACAGCCAAGCAGCGATGCCGGAAGACTGTAAACACGCAGGCCATTAACAAGAGCGCTATCGGTTGCGGGCGGCACTTCCAGTCGCCCATCAAATATGGATGTACCGTGCAACAAACTGGTTGGCTTGTTTCCCCCGTTGGGCGTGCGCACCGGCAATTGTGGAGGCACATTCCAGTTTCCCGTATGCAGGCTAACCGATTGCTCCGGACTCAGGCTCCAATTCTCGCCAAACCTCGCCTCAAGATACGAAGCACAGAAAGCCCAGAACGAGGTATACCAGGAGGTGCTTTCTCCTGCCGGTTCGTCAGGCCGGGACGGGATGTACCAGCCCTTCATGACCTCCTTGATGAAACGGCTTTTCAACAGGCGCTCGCGGTGAGTACGGCTGAGATCACTGGCGCGCAGGGCCACGCCATGCCGATCCTGTAGTTCTTTCAGGACTAAAAGAGATTGCGCCAGTTTGTCCGAGGGGGAGGCCATTTGCTCTGCCGGTAAAGTTTAGGTTATTGTGTTGTATTATTTTTAGGTTATTGTGTCAAGCTGTTTTTAGGTTATTCGGTTGTATCCCCAAATGGCAATTATTGAACCCGAAACTGATCGCCTGTTGCTCCGCCAATGGCAGGAAAAAGACAAAGAACCATTCGCTGCGCTGAATTCTGATCCGCGCGTAATGAAGTATTTTCCATCCCTGTTGAGTAAGGCGAAAAGCGATTCTGTTGTTGACCGCGCAAAAACGCTAATCATGGAGCGAGGATGGGGGTTCTGGGCAGCTGAACTAAAGGAAACGGGAGCCTTTATCGGTTTCATTGGCCTACATATGCCCACTGATGATCTACCATTTTCACCGTGTGTCGAAATTGGTTGGCGGTTGGCTCATGAGCATTGGGGCAAGGGGTACGCAACCGAAGCGGCATTGGCCGCGCTGAGTGTTGGCTTTCACCAACTCTTGTTGAATGAAATCGTCTCCTTTACAGCGGTAGGAAATCTCAGATCTCAGGCTGTCATGAAACGAATCGGCATGACGATGAGCGGGAACTTTGAGCATCCCGTACTGCCGAAGGAAAGCCCGCTTCGGCAGCATTGCCTTTATCGATTAACTCGAGAGCAATATGCGGCATAACCAGGTGTGTTAGTGGCCAACTAAAGTAACCCACTACAAAGTCTATAATTATTACTTCAATATCCTGCGTGACTTCATGAACAACTACCGCTTTCATCCGGAGCTGTTTCCGACCGTGGAAAAGGTTCCGGTATGAGGGCACCTACGGCATTAACAAAAGGATTTGCCCATGGATAAACAACTGCAAACCCTGCAGCGCAACCTGGAAGCTGCCGCCCAGCGCGCTGATTCCGAAGGTATTGAATTCTGGTTCGCTCGCGACCTGCAAGTACCGTTGGGTTATGCCCGCTGGGAGAACTTTCAGACTGCCATTCAACGGGCCGTGAGTTCCTGCGAAGCCAGCGGCCATGGTGCTTCCGACCATTTTCGTGGCGTCACGAAAATGGTCGATCTTGGTAGCGGCTCCAAGCGTGAAATTGATGATTTTATGCTAACCCGCTACGCCTGCTACCTGATCGCTCAGAACGGCGATCCGCGCAAGCCCGCGATCGCCTTTGCGCAGAGCTATTTTGCTGTCCAGACGCGCAGGCAGGAGCTGATTGAGGACCGTATGCGTCTGCAAGCCCGGCTGGAGGCGCGAGACCGGCTGAAAGAGTCGGAGAAGGCACTATCACAGAATCTCTACGAGCGCGGTGTCGATGAGGCCGGCTTTGCCCGCATCCGCTCCCGGGGAGATCAAGCTTTGTTTGGCGGCCACACCACCCAAGCCATGAAGAACCGTTACGGCATCGTCAAAAGCCGCCCGTTGGCAGACTTTCTACCGACCCTGACCATCGCGGCCAAGAATCTAGCCACCGAAATGACCAACCACAATGTAGAGCAGATCAACCTGCAGGGTGAGCGGGCCATCACGGGAGAGCATTTACAGAACAACCAGAGCGTCCGCGACATGTTGGGACAACGAGGCATCCAACCGGAACGCCTGGCTGCCGAGGAAGACCTGAAGAAGCTCGAGCGTCGCGTGAAAACCGAAGAAAAGAAACTCGCCACGGGCACCAAGGCCTTGCCTCCACAGACTAAGCAGGAAACCTGAGCAGAGTCTGCCTTAGCCCCGGTACAATTTAGGTTATTGTGTCAAGCCATTTTTAGGTTATCAGGTTGTATTCGCCGGCATCCAGCCGCTACCCCTACCCTTTGGCTAACGCATCATCAATCCCACTGGCCCGCACAGACGCCTCCCTCGCATTCATTCGCGCCACGTAATCCAGAAATACCGGCCGTTCCTCCAGCGTCTTTTGCATCATGCCCCAGCCCAGGTAGCTTGCTGTCAGCAGATCTGCAGCGGTGAAGTGGTCGCCGCAAATGTAGGATTTGTTTTTCAGCGCGGACTCCAGAGCATCCATGGCATCCGTGCGCTGGCCGCAACCGACCGCTCGGGCGTTTTCGGCATCAATCTTCCAGTCGAAGGCTTTTGCCGTGGTCGCCATTTCCAACGGGCCGGCAACAAAAAACATCCAGCGGTAGTAGGTGCCGCGCTCGCGACTGCCGACGGCGGGTGCCAGGGCTTTGTCGGGAACCAGCTCGGCGAGATAGGCGCAGATCGCCGCCACTTCCGTTACCACGGTACTGCCGTGGCGAATGGCAGGCACCTTGCCCATGGGGTTGATCGCCAGATAGTCCGCAGCCTTCATGCTGGTGCCGAAGTCCTTGATCTCAACATCATAGGGCAAGCCCGTTTCTTCCAGCATCCAGCGCACGATGCGGCCGCGTGAATAGGGATGGGTGTAGAAAGTAATGTCCGCCATGAGGATCTCCTTGACCGAGCTTGGATTCAACGATAACTGAAAAGGACATCGGGAAGCCTAGAAGATATATAGGCCGGAACCCGCCCTAAATTAAATACCGAATTCCGATGGTCCTGTTAACAGCCTGTTAAATCCTCTCAAAAAATGATCACTATAATTACCAATAAAGATTAAATTGGTAACCATAGTGACCAATATAACCCGCCCGCCTATGCCACCACCACCGGCACAAAGCCACCAAACACCATGCGCCGACCATCGAAAGGCATAGTGTCATGATCGGGTTGCATGCGTGGATCATCCATCACTTTCTGCATGCCGATGTCTCGCACCTCCTTTGATGGCCAGGTGATCCACGAAAATACTACCGATTCATCGTCCTGGCGCTTTACCGACATTGGGAATGAGGTCACCTTCCCTTCCGGGACGTCGTCCTCCCAGCATTCCACCACGCTCAGCGCGCCGAACTCCTTGAAAATGACTGCAGCTTTCTCTGCTACTTCAATATATTGCGCCTTCTTTTCGGTGGGGACTGGTACCAGAAATCCGTCTACGTAGTTCATCATCCTTTCCTCGTATTGAGCCGATCATTGTTTTTACCCCGTGAGGTTTTCACGGGAACTGATTGCTTGTCGGATGAGGACGCCTGAATTCGACAAACGCAGTACTAACAGCTGTTAATTCTCACCCGGAGCCCCTGCTAGTGCGCGGTACACATTCACCATCGCCAGCACCGTCTCTGTTTCGCTGCGCACCAGAGTGTCACGCATGGCGGTCAGCTCCTGCTCCGCAGCCAGCAGCTCGAAGTAGCCGATAAAACCCTGTTCGTAGCGGTCACGGGCCTGCGTTACCGCCACCGTGGCGGAGTCGGTAGCGCTTCGCAACAACCTGGCGCGTTCCTGGGATTGTTGATAGCGCAGCAGCCAGGTTTCTGTCTCTTCCAGCGCCAGCAGGACTGTCTGCCGATAGCCGGCAAGCAGTTGGGCGGATTGGGCATCGGCGGCGTCGATGCGCGCCTGCACCTCGGCGCGATCGAGGAAACTCCAGTCGATGCCCAGTACTACGCGCCCTGTCTGCGCACCGCCGGTGAACAGGTCTGAGCCGCTTCCGGCCAGCGAACCGAGCAAGCCGTCTAACGTGAAGCGCGGAAACAGATCGGCACTGGCAACACCGATGCGCGCGCGGGCGGCTGCCAGCCTTCGTTCCGCAGCCTGAATATCGGGACGGCGGCGCAGCAGATCACCCGGCGTGCCCGCAGCAATGGAAGGATGGCTGTCCGGCAGGTCTGCGGGTATCTGCAGCTGCGAAACCAACGCGGTGGGCGCCTGCCCTGTCAGCACAGCGATGTGGTGCATGGTGGCGCCTATCTCTGCTTTGAGTTGCGGAATCACGGCCCGGGTAGCATCCAGCTGGGCGCGTGCCCGCACCTGGTCGAACAAAGTGCCGCGGCCGGCATCCAGTCGCGCGCTGACAATATCCAGCGACGCCTGTTGCAGGCTGACGTTCTGCTCGGCAACCAGCAATTGCTGCTGCAGGCCGCGAAGCTGAAAATAACTGCTGGCCATCTGGCCGGCCAGCGCTACCTGCAGGGCCTGTTGGTCCGCGCCGGTTGCCTGCAGCTCCGCTTCGCTGGCCTCGGTGAGGCGACGCAGGCGTCCAAACAGATCCAGCTCCCAGCTAAGCGCCACGCCAGCCTGGTACGACTCCGCCCGTTCCTGATCGGGCCGGATGCGCTCTGATTCTGCCAGGCGCTGGCCAGCCACCTCGGTGCCAATTGTCACACTGGGCAACTGATTGCGGCGCGCGCCTCGCAACAACGCTTCCGCCTCGCGGTAACGTGCCAGCCCCGCCTGCAAACTGCGGTTGCCCAAAATGGTTCGTGCAATCAAATCGCCGAGTAACGGATCGTCGAAACCCTGCCAGAACCGCTGCTCGTTATCAGCGAAGGGCGTTTCCGAATCCTGGGCAGACGCATCGGCATGAAGAAAGTGCTGCGGCTGAACCGTCTCCGGTGGATGATAATCCGGTCCTACTGCACAGGCACTGAGCAATGCTGCCGTTATCAGGAGTCCTGCCAGCTTACTCATATAACTCTCCTCGAAACTCTTCATCAAATTGTTCTTCCGTTTCTTCAAAGCGCTTGGCCACTGCTCGCAGCGCGACGTAGAACACCGGTGTCAGCAGCAGGCCGAACAGGGTCACGCCGATCATCCCGGTGAACACGGTGATGCCCATGGCGTTGCGTACTTCGGCACCCGCGCCCGTTGCCAGTACCAGTGGCACGACGCCGGCGATGAAGGCCACCGAGGTCATGATGATCGGGCGCAGTCGCAGACGGCTCGCTTCGAGCGCGGCACTGACGGTGTCGCGGCCCTGCAGTTCCAGCTCGCGGGCAAACTCGACGATCAGAATGGCGTTCTTGCAGGCGAGGCCCATCAACACCACCAGGCCGACCTGGACGAAAATGTTGTTGTCGCCGCCCATCATCCACACGCCGAACAGCGCAGCCAGTAGACACATGGGCACGATCAGGATTACCGCCAGCGGCATGACCCAGCTTTCGTACAGTGCCGCGAGTACCAGAAATACCAGCAGCAGGGCGAGCGGGAAGACCACTATTACGGCATTGCCCTGGGTTATCTGCTGGAAGCTCAGATCGGTCCATTCCAGCGTCATGCCGGCCGGCAATACTCCCTCCGCCACGTCCACGACGGCAGCCAGGGTTTGCGCCGATGACAACTGGGTGGCGTCCGACTGGCCGATCAGGTCTGCCGCCGGATAGCCGTTGTAGCGGATCACCGGGTCAGGCCCGAAACTCTCGCGCAGCGTGACCATGGTGCTGAGCGGCACCATGTCGTGGTTGGCGTTGCGGGTATACAGGTGATCGATGTCGCTGGGGTTGTCGCGGAACTGCGCATCCGCCTGCGCCATCACCCTATAGGTGCGGCCGAACAGATTGAAGTCGTTGAGGTACTGGGAACCGAAATACAACTGCAGGCTGCCGAACAGATCGTCCAGTTGCACACCCTGCGCCTTGGCCTGCATCCGGTCCACGTCGGCATCCAGCTGTGGCACATTGGCCTGGTAAGAGCTGAGCGGGAAGAACATGCCCGGCGTTTCACTCAGCGCCACGGCCAGCTCATTGGTGGCGGTTTGCAGCTCGCCATAACCCGCACCGCGACGATCCTGCAGGTAGAGGGAATAGCCCGAGCCCGCTCCCAGACCGAAGACCGGTGGCGGCATGAAGGTAATGGCAAATCCTTCGTTGATGTCCGCCAGTTTGGCGTTGATGTCATCGGCAATTTCCTGGGCAGTACGGTCGCGCTCGTCAAAGTCGTCGAACACCATGAACACCGTCCCGACGTTGGGCGTGTTGGTTCCCTGCAGCGCATTGAAGCCGACGAAAGCCAAGGCGTCGGAGACGCCCTCTGTTTCCAGCGCCAGTTCACTGACCCGGCGCGCGACGGCTTCGGTACGGTCCAGCGATGCGCCCTCCGGCAAACGAATGCTCCCGGTCAGGTAAGTCTTGTCCTGCACCGGAATAAAGCCACCTGGCACTTGAGTGAACATCATGACGGTGCCAGCGAGCAGCAGCAGATACACACCGAACACCAGTCCGCGACGGCTCAGGCTGCGACCGACCAGGGATTCGTAGCGCTGCGCATTGCGCGCAAAGAAGCGGTTGAACGGACGGAATATCCAGCCAAACAGGCGACTGATGACGCGCGCTGGCAAATCCGGCGGCGCGCCGTGCGGTTTCAGCAAGGCGGCCGCAAGCGCGGGCGACAGCGTCAATGAGTTGATGGCGGAAATCACCGTGGCGATCGCGATGGTCATGGCAAACTGGCGGTAGAACTGGCCGGTGATGCCATCCAGAAAAGCCATGGGCACGAAGACCGCGCTAAGCACCAGACTGATGGCCACGATAGGTCCGCTGACTTCGCGCATCGCCTGATGTGCAGCCGCCAGAGGCGCCAGGCCTTCTTCAATGTTACGTTCGACGTTCTCCACCACCACAATGGCGTCGTCCACCACGATTCCGATCGCCAGCACCATGGCGAACAGTGTCAGGGTGTTGATCGAGAAGCCCAGCAGCAACAACACCGCAAAGGTTCCGACGATGGAGACCGGCACCGCCAGCAACGGAATCAACGAGGCGCGCCAGGTCTGCAGGAACAGGATCACCACCAGCACGACCAGCCCGACTGCTTCCAGCAGCGTCATGATCACGGCGTGGATTGAGGTACTGACAAACACAGTCGGGTCGTAGGCGACTTCCCAGCTCAGCCCCTCCGGAAAATCACCTTCGAGCTCGGCCATTTTTGCTCGCACCGCGGCCGAGACGTCCAGGGAATTGGAGCCGGGCGCCTGAAAAATCGGCAGCGCAACCGCCTGACGGCCATTGAGCAACGCGCGCAAGGCATCCTGTGAGGCAGCCAGTTCGACTCGCGCCACATCCCTCAGCAGTGTCACCTCGCCCTCTTCACCGGTTTTCAGGACGATGTTCTCGAATTCCTCAACCGTTTCCAGGCGGCCCTGGGCGTTGATCGAAATCAGCATGTCCGAACCCTTCGGCATGGGCGGTGCGCCGATCTGTCCGGCCGACACCTGAATGTTCTGCTCCCGTACCGCAGCGCTGATGTCTCCCGCGGTGATACCCAACGCCGCGGCTCGCTGCGGATCGATCCACAGGCGCATCGCATAGTCACCCGATCCAAACAGACCGGCCTGCCCTACACCCGGTATACGTGCCAGTTCGTCGCGGATATGCAGTACCGCGTAGTTGCGGATATAGGTGGCGTCGAGGCTGTCGTCCGGCGAAATCAGGTGCACCGCCATCATCAGATTGGGCGATTGCTTCTGGGTTGTCACACCCAACTGACGCACATCCTCGGGCAATCGCGGCAAGGCCTGGGAGACGCGATTCTGCACCTGCACCTGGGCCTGGTCCGGGTCGGTGCCCAGGGCGAAGGTCACGGTCAGCGCCAGGCTGCCGTCACTCCCGGCAACCGACTTCATGTAGATCATGTC
>Ga0233365_1001159_pt1 | contig 11537 bp, 11 predicted proteins | sample ElkDunMinimDraft_27_FD_191535 | JGI IMG/M metagenome (GOLD analysis project Ga0233365, IMG submission 191535) | Fecal eukaryotic communites from dung pellets of Tule Elk in California, USA - Elk Dung C36 | ecosystem: Host-associated > Mammals > Digestive system > Large intestine > Fecal | place... | reverse complement strand
TATTCTTTACTATAGAATATATTTTAAGAATAATTTCCCACAAGAAGTCATCAAAATATATTTTTAGCTTTTACGGAATCATAGATTTAATAGCTGTTTTGCCTATGTATCTATCTTTTTTTATTCCAGGCTCTCAAGTGCTTGCTGTTGTCAGAGCTTTGCGTTTGTTGCGTCTTTTCAGAGTTCTGAATTTGGCTAGCTTTACGGGTCAGGAGTCTCACCTGAAATTAGCGATTAAGGCAAGTCGCAAAAAAATAACCGTTTTTATTTATTTTATAATTATCGTGAGTTGTTTGCTTGGAGCTTTAATGTATATCATCGAAAGAGGAGAAAACGGTTTTCAAAGTATTCCTGAAAGTATTTATTGGGTAATTGTAACCTTGACTACGGTTGGTTTTGGAGATATAACACCGGTTACTGCTTTAGGGAAAATTATTGCTTCCATAATTATGGTTATGGGTTACGGAATTATTGCTGTTCCTACGGGAATTGTAACAGCCGAATATGCTAACGCAATCAATAACAAAAAACAGAAAAGAAGCTGTAAACATTGTGGAAAATCAGACCATAGAGAGCAAAGTGTTTATTGTTATAACTGCGGATTTGAATTAGAAAATGATTAGTACTTAAATTAGATTTTTCTAAATTACTTCATGCTTCATTTCGTATTTGACACCTATTTTCCTTCCTGTTTTACTGTCTAAATGGTTTTTTCATTCGTATAGAAATGGTTTATAATTTAAAAAAGGTGTAATTTTGAATAAAATAATAAAAAAATGAGTACAATAAATTGGGTTACTACAAAACAATACGACGATATTACTTATAAAAAATGTAACGGAGTGGCTAGAATAGCTTTTAATAGACCAGAAGTCAGAAATGCTTTTCGCCCCAAGACAACAGCAGAATTATTAGATGCTTTCAAAGATGCTCACGAAGACACTTCGATTGGAGTAGTATTATTATCTTCCGAAGGACCTTCTCCAAAAGATGGAGGTTGGTCTTTTTGTAGTGGAGGAGATCAAAAAGCTAGAGGTCACCAAGGCTATGTAGGAGAAGATGGTTACCACAGGCTAAATATTTTGGAGGTACAACGTTTAATTCGTTTTATGCCTAAAGCTGTTATTTGTGTAGTGAACGGTTGGGCTGTTGGTGGCGGACATTCGCTACACGTGGTTTGTGATTTGACTTTAGCTAGTAAAGAACATGCTATTTTTAAGCAAACCGATGCAGACGTAACCAGTTTTGATGCCGGTTATGGCTCGGCTTATTTAGCCAAAATGGTAGGTCAGAAAAAAGCTCGTGAGATTTTCTTTTTAGGTCGTAACTATTCGGCTCAAGAAGCCTATGAGATGGGAATGGTCAATGCTGTTATTCCTCATGACGAATTAGAAGATACAGCCTATGAGTGGGCACAAGAAATAATGGCAAAATCACCAACTTCTATTAAAATGTTGAAGTTTGCAATGAACCTAACGGATGACGGAATGGTCGGGCAACAAGTTTTTGCAGGTGAAGTTACTCGATTGGCTTATATGACAGACGAAGCCAAAGAAGGTCGTGATGCTTTTTTAGAGAAAAGAAAACCAAACTTTGAGAAAAAGTGGATTCCTTAATATTTGTTCCAAGTTTCAAGTTAATATAAAATCTTATTTGGTTGAGATTTTAATGATATTACTAATACTTTCATAATTATGAAAAAATCATTATTTCTATTTTTTACAACTTATTTACTTTTAACATCTTGCTCAACAACAATAAACTCTGTAAAACCTAATTTAAAAGATAGTAGCCCTAATTTGAACAAAGAATTAACTTCTGAAATAGGACAGAAAATGGTGGATAAATATTCTGTTTGGGTTTATGAGGCTATAAAGGTTAACAATGTACCTGAAAGAATTACTTATTATACTAGACTTCTAGATGTAAAGAGTGGAGATATATTAGTTTTAAAATCAGAGACGTCAAAATGGAGTTTGTTTTTTAAACCAAACACAAAAGATGGGATGGCTATATCAAAAGTTAATAACGAAATAGTACCATTCTCTACAGGTAGTGGGACTTTATCAATATTAAAAAAAGCAAATAAAAATTATCAAGACATAACTTATGAGAAAATAGATTATCAGTCAACTCTTGAAGATTCTAAAGTCAAAAATTACAGTAGACAATTATTTTATAATGGAAAGGCAGCAAACACCTTAAAATTCACATATAGAGAGTTTGTCGACGACATGGCTAGACCTGCGTTTACACAAGATTTGCAATATGATTTATCTGAAAGTAATATAATAGGATTTGATGGATTAAGAGTAGAGGTAATAAAAGCAACAAATACAAATATTACCTACAAGATATTAAGTGATTTTAATTAAAATAATTCAGCTTAAAGCTTAAAATACAAATAAAAAATGAAATACCACAGAATAGACAAAAACCTTTTCATCAAAAACAGAGCGAAATTTACGGCTCAAATGAAGCCCAATAGTATCGCTATATTTAATTCTAACGATATTTATCCGGTGAGTGCAGACAGCACTTTGCCATTTGCTCAACACAGAGATATTTTTTATTTGAGCGGAGTGGATCAAGAAGAAAGTATTTTGGTACTTTGCCCTGATGCTCCGTTTGATAAGTATAAAGAGATTTTATTCCTACGAGAAACCAACGAACATATTGCTATTTGGGAAGGCGAAAAACTAACCAAAGAAGCTGCGTTTGAAGTATCGGGAATCAAGTCCGTTTATTGGCTTTCTGATTTCAATAAAGTGTTGAAAGAGCTTATGACGTATGTTGATACGATGTATATCAATACGAACGAACATTACCGTTCTTCGGTGGAGACAGAAACTCGTGAAGACCGTTTTATCAAATGGTGGAAAGAAACTTATCCGGCTCATAAAGTAGAACGTTCTAATCCGATTTTGCAAAGACTTCGTTCGGTAAAAGAACAAGAAGAAATCGATTTGATTCAACAGGCTTGTAACATCACCGAAAAAGGTTTTCGTAGAATTTTGAATTTCGTAAAACCAGGGGTTTGGGAATATGAAATTGAGGCAGAACTTATTCACGAATTCATTAGAAATCGTTCTAAAGGATTTGCTTATACTCCGATTATTGCTTCTGGTAATAATGCCAACGTATTGCATTATATCGAGAACAACCAACAATGTAAAGACGGTGATTTGATTTTGTTTGACGTAGCTGCAGAGTATGCTAATTATTCGTCTGATTTGTCTCGTACAGTTCCTGTAAACGGAAAATATACCAAACGTCAGAGAGAAGTTTATGATTCGGTTTTACGTTGTAAAAAAGCAGCCGAAAAAATGCTTATTTCAGGAAACGATTGGCATACTTACCACAAGGAATTAGGTGATATTTATACAGCTGAATTAGTAGGTTTAGGACTTATTGATAAAGCAGATATTCAAAATCAAAATCCTGATTGGCCAGCTTACAAAAAATATATGATGCACGGAACTTCGCATCATATGGGGTTAGATACTCACGATTACGGAATCTTAACCGATAAATTTACTCAAGGAATGGTGTTCACCATCGAACCAGGGTTTTATATTCCAGAAGAAGGTTTTGGAATCCGTTTAGAAGATAATTATGTAGTTCAGGCTAGTGGAGAACCAATTAATTTGATGAAAAATATTCCGCTTGAAGCAGAAGAAATTGAAGCAATTATGAATTCTTAATAACTATGAGCACAACTATTCTTTAGACCAAAGGAATTCAAGTGCTGGTATAATAAATGAATAAGAATATTTTGATTATTGTTGTCGGAACGACAGCCATCGGAAAAACGGCCAAAGCAATTGAGCTAGCTCAATATTTTGATTGCGAAATTCTTTCTTGTGACTCCAGACAGTTTTTTAAAGAAATGACAATCGGGACGGCTGTTCCATCTGAAGATGAACTAAAAGCAGTTCCGCATCATTTTATACAAAATAAAACTATTTTCGAGAGCTATAACGTAGGAGATTTTGAACGGGAAGCTCTCGAAAAATTAGACAACTTGTTTCTTAAAAACAGGATTCAGGTTATGGTCGGAGGTTCCGGACTCTACGTGGACGCTATTGTAAAAGGCTTCGATGATTTTCCAGAAATAGAAACGAGTATTCGCGAAGAAATAAAAAAAGAATACGAGCAAAAAGGAATTGTCTTTTTACAAAAAAAGCTCGAAGAAGTTGATTCGGAACACTACAATCGATTAAAAGAACAGAATCCTCAAACGCTTGAAAATCCGCAACGAATGATGCGTTTTGTAGAAGTTTCAATAGGAAGCGGAAAACCTTATTCTTCTTTTCTGAATCAAAAGAAAAACACACGTAACTTTAGAGCAATTCTTATTGGGTTAGAAGCCGAGCGAGATGTTATTTATCAGAGAATCAACAAAAGGGTAGATATAATGATAAATGCAGGGCTTTTAAAAGAAGCTCAAGATTTCTATCCTCACAAAAACTTGAATGCTTTACAAACCGTAGGTTATAGAGAGTTATTCGATTATTTTGACGGAAAAACCTCTTTGGATTTTGCTATTGAAGAAATCAAAAAAAATACCCGAAGATTTGCCAAACGACAACTTACTTGGTTCAAGAGAAACCCAGATGTACTTTGGTTTGACTATCAAACTCCTGTTAAAGAAATAGTAGAGCAATTAAATTTGGAATAAATAAACTATTTCGAAAATAGGTTATAAATCTCTTGGGTTTCTTTCATCATTTGTTCAAAGTTGATTTTTAAATCTATGAGTTTACCAGTATGAAGGTCAAAAACCCAACCATGGACTTTTAGACCTCTTTCGTAATATGCTTTTTGAACTACTGCCGTTTTGATAACATTTAGACATTGCTCCTGAACATTGAATTCTACAAGTTTATTATATCGCTCTTGCTCGTTTGTAATTTGATTAAGATCTTCTTTGTGCATTCGGTAAACGTCTCGAATATTGCGTAACCACGGATTTAGAATTCCCATGTCTTGAGGTTCCATGGCTGCTTTTACACCTCCACAACCATAATGTCCGCAAACAATTATTTGTTCTACTTTAAGAGCACCTACAGCATAATTAATAACCGACATCACATTCATGTCGATACTGATAACCATATTGGCTATATTTCGATGAACAAAAATTTCTCCGGGAGAAGCTCCCATAAGTTCTTCTGCAGTAACGCGAGAGTCAGAGCAACCGATATAAAGTATTTTGGGCTCTTGTCCTTCGGCTAATTTCTGAAAATAATTGGGCTCTTGAGTGAGTTTTTCGGAAATCCAATTTTCGTTGTTTCCAAATATTTTTTTAATATCCATTTGCTGATAATTATTTTTCTTCTTTGATAATTAACAAAGGAATTTCAAGGTTATAAGATAGTTTTTTGGAAAGGCTTGTGCTGAAAAGACGCTCAAAAAAATTTTGATTTCGCTTTACAATAGCCAGAAAACTAATATTTAAATCGTGGATAAAATCCGAGATATGTTCTTCTAAAGTTTGCTCTCCTTCTTCTCTTATAATAAATTTCAGTCGGTCTGAATCAAAATCTCGTTCCCATTCTCGGATAGCAAGCTCGATGGTAACATCTTTCATGTCTTTTGCAATATTCAGACATCTTACTTTAGCATCAAATTTTTTAGCGATATCCAATACTTCTACCAAAGGACGCTTATCGGAATCTTTAAAAATGGTGGTGAAGCCAATTTTAGTAATTCCTTTAAATTTAGCCTTATGAGGGACACTTAAAATCGGAATATCAATGGAGGTAATAGTGTTAATTGTATTTGAACCAAAGAATTTCTTTTCAAATCCTGAAGCACCACTTGTTCCCATTACTATCAAATCGATGTGCTCTTTTGAAATAGTTTCCAGAATATTCATGATTAAATCTCCTTCCTGAAAAACAAACGAAAACTTCACATCCGAAACATCTTCTCTTTCCGCGATTTCCCGAAGTTCGCCTGCTTTTTCTTTGAAGTTTTCAAAACTGGTAAGTTCTACATTCTCGTAAACTTGTTGAATGACTTCAGAGCTTTCTACACCAAGCCCTGATACAATTGGCATAGAATACGTATGTAAAACGTGCAAATTAGCTCCTAAACTTTTTGCTAGATGAAGTGCATAAATAAAAGCGTTATCAGCTGTTTGCGAAAAATCGGTTGGGAAGAGAATGTTTTTCATAATCGTGAGATTTAATAATATAAAGGTACAAAAAAGCCATTATCCTAAAATGATTTTTATCACAATAATTTTACAATGAAAAACACTCTTTAAAAATATCGTATTTTTGTGGAAACTATTTTTGTAATGCTCAACCAAGATACAATTGTGGCTCTTGCTACGCCTTCGGGTGCTGGTGCTATTGCTATTATACGGATTTCCGGAAATAAAGCTATCGAAATTGCTAATGAAGTTTTTCGTTCGGTTAGAAATAAGAATTTGACCAAACAGAAAACGCATACCATTCATTTGGGTCATATTGTGGATGGAACAAAAACGTTAGACCAGAGTTTGGTCTCTATTTTTAAAAATCCGAATTCCTACACTGGGGAAGATGTAGTTGAAATTTCGTGCCATGGCTCTACATTTATCCAACAACAAATTATCCAACTCTTATTGCGTCAAGGTTGTAGAATGGCACAACCTGGAGAGTTTACGTTGCGTTCGTTCCTAAATGGCAAAATGGATTTATCTCAAGCTGAAGCTGTGGCTGATTTGATAAATTCTGATAACGAAGCATCACACCAGATTGCTATGCAACAAATGCGTGGAGGTTTTTCAAATGAAATTGCCAAGTTACGAGAAGAGCTTTTAAATTTCGCCTCTCTTATCGAATTAGAATTAGATTTTTCAGAAGAAGATGTAGAATTTGCAGACCGTACACAATTCAAAGAATTGCTAAACAGAATCGAATTTGTACTCAAGCGATTAATTGATTCTTTCGCAGTAGGAAATGTCATCAAAAACGGAATTCCTGTTGCTATAGTAGGAGAACCTAACGTAGGAAAATCTACTTTACTCAACGCACTTCTCAACGAAGAACGTGCTATAGTTTCCGATATTGCAGGAACCACTAGAGATACTATCGAAGATGAATTGGTAATTGGCGGAATCGGGTTTCGTTTTATTGATACAGCTGGAATTAGAGACACAAAAGACATAGTCGAAAATATCGGAATTCAAAAGACATTTGAAAAAATTGAACAGGCACAAGTTGTTTTAATGTTAGTTGAAGGTCAAAAGTCGAAAGTCGAAAGCCTGATACTCGAAGTAGAAAAAATAAAAAATAAATATCCTCAAAAACCTTTAGTCGTTATTATTAATAAAGCTGACTTGCTTTCAGAGAACGAATTAAATAGTCTGAAAGCACAACTTTCAACTTTTGACTTTCGACTTTTGACTATCTCTGCCAAAAAGAATATCGGGGTTGAAGAACTCAAAAACACGTTGCTATCCCTTGTAAACACAGGAGCATTGCGAAATAACGAAACTATTGTTACCAATACAAGACATTACGACTCACTTCTCAAGGCTTTGGAAGAAATTCAGAAAGTACGTTTCGGGTTGGAAAGCGGTTTGTCTGCAGACCTTATGGCTATTGATATCCGACAGGCATTGTATTATTTTGGGGAAATAACAGGACAAGTGTCTAATGATGAATTGCTTGGAAATATATTTGCAAATTTTTGTATTGGAAAATGACTATTGAAAACATCGGATAGAAAAAGAAAGAAAAAGCACTGTTTATCAATTAGTTAAAAAAAATATTTTTCTGAATTTTTCACATTTATAGTTGTTGTGTCAAAATAATTGTTTAATTTTGGACACAAATTTAATGGTGTGCCATTTTTTGTGACAATCTTGGTTTTCATAAAACAACATTGTCCACTTATGTCCCATCTGTATCGTAACTTGTCCGATTCTTATGCTTTTAACTGGCAAAACGTACAATAAAATATGCCTATTCTGTAGGAAAGAATTTGAAGCACAAAAAAGGACTACTAAATATTGTAGTCATCAATGTAATTCAAGGGCGTATAAAGTGCGGAAGCGAGATGAAAAAGATGTTGAGGTTAATTTTGAAGAATTTGTAAAAAGGGAACTACAATACCAACGTGAATTAATGAGTCAAATTCAGGTTACTTTGAGTGAACTTATCGAATCTCAAAAATTTTCTTCAAAAGATTTTATCACACCTACTGATTACTGTAATCATTATGGTATCAGTAGAAAAACTTTAAGCCGATATATAAAAGACAATAAGGTAATCGTACATAAGCTCAGCAATCGGAAATTTTTAATCAAAAAATCATCTTATTATGACAGTAAGAGCGTATTACCGTGAAACAAAAGACGGTAGAAAAGTAGTTTATGTGGATTATTCCATTGATGGCAATCGCAAAAGAGAACGAACAGTAATGTTTTATTACTCACAGCCAAAAAACAGTTCGGAACGAGAACACAACAAGGAAACAAAAAAGTTAGAAGAAAATTATGTTTCTAAACTGACTTTGAAAATTCAAAGTGGAGAGTTGGGTATTCAAGTTTCAAAACACAAGAACAAAAATTTTATCGAATTTTTCAGCTATCTGACTCAAAAGCGTGAAAATACAGATAAAAATTATAGTACTTGGAGGTCAGCATTAAAACATTTAAAAGAATTTTGTCCAGACGGATTAAGTTTTAAGCAGATGGATAAACATTGGTTGGAGGATTTTAAACATTTTTTGAGTGTTACACAAGGTTTAAAAAGTTCATCAGCCAATAATTATTTTAATGTGGTAAAACATGGTATTCACGATGCTTTTAGAGAACGATTAATTCCTATTGATTTTGCTACTTTGGTTTCTGCACCAACAGTTGAACACGCAATTAGAGTGTTTTTAACTCATGAGGAAATTCAAAAATTAAAAGAAACCGAATGTAAAAATCCAATACTTAAAAAAGCATTTCTTTTTTCTTGTATGACAGGAATGGCTTATGCCGACATCAAAAAATTAGAATGGAAAGATTTTAGAAAAGATGATGAGGGCAATTTCTTTATTGATTTTCATCGCAAAAAAACAAAAGGGTTACAAAATCATCCAATTTCTAAAGAAGCAAGAGAATTTTTGGGTGTTGCAAGTAAATTGCCAAACGAAAAAGTTTTTAGAGAATTGAATTATAATAGTTGGATGAATATGCAATTACGAGAATGGGTTTATAGTGCTGGAATTCAGAAAACCATAACGTTCCATTGTGCAAGACATAGTTATGCAACGCTACTTTTACACAAAAAAGCAGATATAACTGTTGTAAAAGAACTTTTAGGGCATAATGATTTGAAAACAACGATGATTTATGCTAAAGTTATGGATATTGACAAGCGAAATGCAGCCGACCTTATTCATTTCGGAAATTAATTTTTTGGGCTTTTTTTACATATAGTTAAATAGATAAAATGAACAAAAAATGAGTCAAGACACAAATAACATTAACAGATTCCTCGATAGCTTATGCTTCGAGGAGTCTTTAATATACAAGTTCCTTTTTAGCGATAGAAGTGCAACAAGTTTTTTTAGTGATGTATTATTGAATTTAAGAAGTGATGTTGAAAGAATAAAAACCTTAAACCAACTCTTATTTTTACTAAATGAAAACAGTCAAGACAGAATTATTGAATTTTTTCATCAAAATGAGTTGAGTTTAATTCCTATACAACCAAATAAATACATAACATCATCATTTACTTTTGAAGAAGAAGAAGAAGCATATAACCATGAATTGATGATAAATGCTTTGTCGAAAAAAGAAAATGAACTAATAAAACTAAAGGAAGAAAACATTCCGAAATTAATACAAACCTATACTAATTACAACAAGAATTCAGTAGTAAAAGGATTAAATTATGTTGGAAAAAAGGTAAACCTCTTAAACTTTAGAAATTATTTAGTTGATAAAGGACTAATAGAAAAAGTTGATGATGAAACTTTCTTCAATATTTTTAGTGAAGAATTCACACCTAATGGCAAACTAATTCATTGGAATGCAAGTGTAAGTGAGTTTAAATATTTTATTAAAAAAATTAAAGAATCAAAAAGGTGTACATTACCAAGGGACTTTACAATAAATTTTTGTTATATGTTTAGTTGGAAAAATAAACATACTGGTATAAAAGCACCTATTACAAATGAAAATTATAAAAATCACAAAGAACAAATCAATGAAAATATAAAAACATTTATTGATAAATCTATTAGGCACATGCCAGATTAGTTTAATTCCTACCACAATTTGAAAAATTTAAAATAAAATTTCGTTTAAACTTCAGATTTTATAGGAATAATCAAAGATTGGAGCTACCTCGTAAAAGGGGTAGCTCCTTTTTTTGTAGCTTATTTTCAGAGCTTTGAATAAAATTTTAACAAATAAATATTTTAAATTATGTCACAAGAAGAATTAAAAAAAGAGTTTGAAAGTATGAAAGAAATGCTTTCAGAAATGAGTTTAAACACTAAAGAATATTTAGATGTTGAGGAAACAGCAAAATTTTTACACCTATCTGTATCGTCTGTTTATAAACTGACACATAGGTCAATTTTAAGGTATTCAAAATCAGGGGGTAAAAAAATCCTATTTAGGCGTTCTGATTTAATTGAGTATATCGAAAAGGGATTTTCCTCGACTAGTGAAGAATATCAAAAAGTAATGGATAAAATGATTGATAATACACTCAAAAAGCGTAGATGATATGCTTTGTAAGTCTATTTGCAATTATTGATGATTATAATGATTATTTAAGTAGTAACGAAACAAGATTTGTAGAAGGTATCGTGCATAATTCCAAAAAACCAATTGAATATTTTTGGTATCATAATCCTAAAACTCACGGAAAAACTCGTGTGGGTTACGCTAACTGGATAAATTACAAAGGTTCATTGGCAAAACATTGGTATCATAATAATGTTTGGGATTTAACCTATTCTGACCTTGGTTGTGCAATATATGATTTAAGCGAAACACTTAAACTGCACCCAAAGAATCTATCTATTAGGAGTTTAGAAACAGGACTAAATATTCCAATGATTTTAGACTTTAATGCTCTTAAATTGACAGAAACAGCGTTAGTTTTTGGTTCAAAACATTTCGAGGACATGACCAATAGTAATTCGGAAACAAGTATAGGTAAAAGATGTAACCTAAATGAATTTGCTATTAAGTTATATAGTAAAACAAAGGAATCATATTTAACAGAGGAACTTTTACGATACGAAGTTAAGGTAAAGAAGATGAATTATTTAAAAAGGGCGAACATACGAAACCTTGAAGATTTATTGGACAAAAATAACCTACTCTACTTAAAGAAAATTTTAATCGAAAATTTAGAAAAAATTGTGTTTTTTGATAATTCCATTCCTATTTCGGAGTTGAAACCAAGCGAAAGGAAAATTTACACGAATTGGCAAAGTGAATTTTATAGAAAAGAATTGTTTGAAGCCGATTCACGACACCGTAAATTTAATTACCAAAAGCAAAAGTTTGAAGAAATTATTGAAAA
>Ga0233365_1001158_pt1 | contig 11550 bp, 14 predicted proteins | sample ElkDunMinimDraft_27_FD_191535 | JGI IMG/M metagenome (GOLD analysis project Ga0233365, IMG submission 191535) | Fecal eukaryotic communites from dung pellets of Tule Elk in California, USA - Elk Dung C36 | ecosystem: Host-associated > Mammals > Digestive system > Large intestine > Fecal | place... | reverse complement strand
TGGGACCTGGCCACCGGCACCTCCACGGACCCGCTCGTGCACGCCGCCGGGCTCGCCGCCGGCGTCGTCGTCGAGGGCGGCTGGGTGTGGATGCTGATCATGGCGCACCGCCAGGCCGCCACCGGCCGCGTCAGCTGGTGGAACACCGTGGTCGGCTGGGGGCTGGCCGGGGCCACCTCGGTCATCCTCGCCGCCCACGGACTCCAGACAGGGAACTGGGGGATCGGGCTGCTCGCGGTCCTGCCGCTCATCGCCAAGGCTGCCTGGCACGGACTCACCAACACCCGCGCCGAGGAAGCGCACGTCCGCGCGGCCGCCGCCGAGGCCGCCCTCACCGCCGCCGAGGCCGAGCGCCAGGCCGAGCAGGAGCGGGCCCGGCTGGAGGCCGAGCGGGTCGCCCAGGCCGCCGAGGCCGACGACGCGTCGCTGACGGTCGCACAGCGCCAGATCCTGGCGCAGCTGGAGAACGAGGCCGACTTCGTCGAGAAGCAGGCCGCTGCGGTGCGCAAGCGCGACGACGCCCAGGCCAAGGCCGACACCGACGCCACGATCGCCGCCATCAAGTATGAGGTGGAGGAGCGCCTCGCCCGGATGGAGGCGACCGAGGTCCTGCGGACCCGCAAGGCCGAGATGGAGGAACGCCTTGAGCTGGTCGCTCCGTCCCGCCGGATGATCGCCCTGGGCTCCGGGGCCTACGCCCCCGACGACGCGTCCGCCCTGGGCGACGACGGGCCGGGGTTCGCGGGCGTGATGAACCGGGCCCGCGCCGCCTCCTCGCCCACGGCGCGCACCGGTTCCGCCGAGCAGGTGTTCACCCCCGCACACCTGCCCCCGCGGGGAGGCGCGCAGACTTCCGCCGCTGAGGCCGAGATCAACTACGCGCGGGTGTGGGAGGCCCGCGACCGGCTCATCGAGAAGACCGGCGAGGAGCCCTCCCTGAACGCCCTGGCCAAGGTCACCGGCCTGGCCCGTCCCACCGTCAAGCGCCACCTCGACAAGGGCTGACCACCCACCTGCGCGCCCCCTGCATACCTGCAGCTCACGAGCAGGTGTGCAGGGGGTGCACCCCGCCTTCCGGCGGGTGCCGCGACCCTCCCCGGGGCTCTTCCCGGGGAGGGCCGCAGCACCACTCCGGCGCCACGCGAACCGGCGACACACCCCCTGCGGGAGTGAACCGGCGACGCGCGAACCGACCAGGTGTACACCCTGACCAACCCGCTTCCCAGAGGGAACTCCGCCATGATCATGAACCTCATCGCCCGTCTCATCCCCCTGTGCGTCGTCGTGGTGCTCATCCTGTGGTTCTTCCGAGCACCCGAGTCCGTGGCCGCGCTGATCGGCGGGTTCATCGGGATGCTCGCCGACGGAGCCGACTCCGTCGGCCGCTTCGTCACCGCCATGACCCCCGTGCTCAACGGTCTGCTCTGAGGGGGCTCACATGTCCACCACCACCCATGAGGAGACGGACGCGGAGGTATCCGAGGCACAGCCGCTCCCACCCGAGAACCCGACCCCGGCCGACAACGGACAAGGAGACGCTGATCAGGAGATACACGCGGCCGCAGAGGGCCCGCCGCCGCTGCCCCCGCTCCTGGAGACCGGGGCCTCGACCTTGGCGACCGCCGGGTCGGGGATCTACGCCGCGACCGGTGCGGCCGGGCTGGTGGCCGCCGCGGGGATCGCGACGGTCGCCGGGGTCGCCTACGGGGTGTCCCGGGCCCGCGCCCGCCGCGCTGCCGCCGCTGGGGGCGCTTCTGGGCGCACCGGTGCGAAAGCGGGCGGTGCAGGTCGGGGGTTGGGCCGGTTCTTCGGCTCCCCGGGCCTGGGCGGAGGCCGCGCGGGCCGGGGAGCAGGAGTTGCCGGACGCGGCCGGGGCTCCGGTCTCGGGGCCGGTGGCCGTGGAGCCGCAGGGGCGGGACGTCACCGCCCCGGGGCTTCCCGGGCCGGGGGCCTCGCGGGGCGCGGCCTGGGCGCGGGCGGTCGGGGGTTCTCCCCGGCCGGTCGCGCCGGGTCCCGCTCCGGCGCAGCGGGCGGGCGGGGCCTGTTCGGCGGGACGGCGGGGCGCGCGACCGTCGGCCGATCCACCGGCCGCCCCGGCGGCGGGTTCGGCGGGGGCGGGTCCTCGAGGGGCCGCACCGGAGCCAGACGCAGCAGCCGCGGCGGCGGGGTGTTCGGGCCGGGAGGTCTGTTCGGCCCGGCCGCCGGGTCCACCGCCCGCACCGGCCGCCGCCGCTCCACCCGGGGCCGGTCGACGCCGATCGTGGACCGCGCTACCGGCCGGGGCCGCACCGGCGCGTCGAGGGGGCGGATCCGACGCGGCCTGCGGGCCGGATGGACCCACCCCCGCATGCGCCGAGCCCGCGCCGCAACCCGCCGAGGCTGGACGCGGGGCCGCATCCGCGTCCGCGACCGCTCCCAGCGCCTCACCGCCTACCTGCGCAAGCGCAAGTGGGTGCTGCGGGCGCGCGGGTGGGGGAGGTCCCTCAAGGACTGGTTCGGGGGGCTGTGGGACGGCCTGCTGGGCCGGGCCCGCGACCCCCGCTACGGCCCCCTCAAGGGCTGGCAGCTCGGTGTCGCCGCGGCGGCGATCGGCGCCCTGGGCGCCGGCAAGAAGAAGTCCACACCCCACGCCCTGACGGGCCGCATCATCGGCGCCGCCGCCCCCGGCCCGGAAGGCGAGGGGCCGTTCACCATGCCCGGACGCCTGGTCCTGGCACTCACCACTGGATCTGACACCGACAGGGAGCCACCCATGGCCGCAGAGGTACAGCGCGTCCGCGACGCCGCCGACGAGATCAAGGAGGCCCTGGCCGCGCTCGGCGGGTCCACCGTCGGCATGCTCGCCTACGAGCAGGGGCTGAAGGAGCTGTCCGCGACGCTGTCCGCGGTCGCGGACGGGATCAAGGACATGGCCACCACCGCCGAGGACGAGCAGCCGCTCGACGGCTCGGTGCTGGAGTTCTTCGGCACCATCGAGGACGCCGCCCGCGGCGCGTCGGAGGTCGCCGAGGAGCTGCCGGGGCTGTTCCGGGCCGCGCACGAGATCGAGCTGGACCGGCTGGAGAACCCGCGCCGCAACGAACAGAAATGGGACGTTTCCCAGCAGGACTGACCGCCTGAACAGCACACTTTCCGGGGCGGGGCCAGGAAGGCCCCGCCCCGCGCTGACCCCCGACGAAGGAGAAACCCATGGTCGCCACGAACGCGAAGGCGAAGAAGAAGAGGCCCACCAAGGCCGAACTGGAGGAACGCAAGCGCCGCTGGTCCCACCAGCAGGGACCGTTCATGGGTGCCGCCAACGCGGGGATGGCCGCCCTCGCGGTCGCCGCGGCGGGCTCGCCGGAGGTGTTCGGGCTGGACTGGTACTGGCCGCTCGCCGCCGGGGCGGTCGGAGCCACGGCGGCGTTCACCCGCGCTGCGACCTCCGGGTCGCCGTGGATGCCCCGCCTGTACCGGGCGGGCCGGTGGATCGGCTACACCGGCTGGTGCTCCTGGGCGCTGGCCGGCAGCGGCCCCTGGGACGTGTCCACCCTGGCAGCCCTGGGGGTGGGCACCCTCGCCGCCGCTGTCCTGTCCCCCGCGTCCCGCAGCTTCGAGATCGCCGCGCAGGACCGCCTCGCCGCTGAGGAGCGCATCAAGCGCCGTCAGGGCCTGGCCGGGGAGTGGGAGTCGCGGATCAACCGCATCTGCAAGATCCCTAAGCCGGGGGTGCGGGTCACCGACATCGCCGAGTGGCTCCTGCCCGACCCCGACCGGCCCGGCGAGAAACGCCAGACCGGCATGTCGATCGTGCTCGAACTGCCGCAGGGGTCCAGTTCCTGGAGGACGATCCGCCAGCACGCCGAGGCGCTCGCCGCGGACGCCGACCTGCCCGACGCCTGCGGTGTGGAGGTCGCCTCGTTCGGCTCCCGGCGGAGGGCCCTGCTCCTGGTGAACACCTTGAACGCCCTGGCCGCGGACCTGCCCGCCGGCGAGGACTTCAGCGCCCTGTCGATCTACGACCCGCTGCCGGTCGGCATGTACAGGGACGGCAGCTACGTCCGGCTCGATCTGAAGTGGTCGACCATGGCGTTGATCGGCGCCACCGGGTCCGGCAAGTCCGCGCACCTGTCACTGATCATCCGCCAGCTCCTGCGGTGCAAGGAGACGCTGGTCTTCGGCATCGACATGAACGGCGGCAAAGCATTCCGGCCGTTCATCGACCCGTGGCTGGAAGGTCTGACGTCCAAACCGGCGATCGACTGGGTGGCCACCACCCCCAAGGAAGCCCACCTGCTCCTGAGCTTCCTCCTCGAAGCGGTCTCGGTGCGCGGCTCCGGCTACGCGGACCTGATGGCGGAGGTCAACGACGACAAGGTTCCGTCCAGCGCCGCGGTGCCGCACATCGAGCTGATCATCGACGAGACCGCCGACCTGCCCCGCGAGATCAAGGAGAAGCTGGTCGCGCTGTCCAACCGGTCCCGGTCCGCGTCCATCCGCCAGGTCACCTGCGCACTGCGGGCGGTCTCCGAGGGCGGGGAGCAGATGCCCAAGCCGCTCATGGCGCAGGCCGGGGTGCGCACGGCGATGCGCGTCAACGACGACGGCGAGCTCCAGCGCATGTACGGGTACTCGCGGGGGCTGCCCAAGGCCGACGAAATGCCGGACCCGGGGTACGGGCTGGCTCAGCCCGACACCTCCCTGGCCCCCAGGATCTTCAAGGGGCTGCTGGTCAAGCCGGACGATTCCCGGCGGGCCGCGATCGAGACCGACGAGCGCCGGCCGGTCATGGACGAGATCACGCTCCGGGCGGGGCGGGACGCCTACCTGCGCCGGTGGGAGAGGGCGCACGCCGCCGGGTGGCTGGGCACCAAACCGCCTTCGGCGACGAAGCCCACCCCGCCGGCCGCCTCGCCGCGGCCCTCCGAGGAGAAGGCGTCCCGGGCCACGCTCGCGGACATGGACCTGGCCGGTGCCGCGGAGCGGGCCCGCGCGAAGCGCAGGGAGCTGGAGGACCGCAACCGCCGCCTGCGCGCCGCTCGCGACAGCGACGACGGGTTCGCGGAGATCGTGCGCGGCCTGGAGGGGCTGGCCCCCAAGGGCGGGAAGGTGCCCCGCCTCCTGGCCGTCGCCATCGAGCAGTCCACCGACAAGGGCGTCCACTACAAGGTCCTGGAGGAGACCACGAAGCTACCCGCGGAGCGCATCCGGGACCTGCTCGCGCTCATCGGACTCACCTACGACGACAAGTCCTTTCGCATGCACCCGGGGTCGGACAGCCCGAAGCTGCGCGGATACCAGCGCGAGGAACTGGACCGTGTCGCCGCTGAAATCGAGCTGGGCGACATCCAGGTGCCCGCCGAAGTGCACGACGCTCTGTAACCGCCTGGCGCGTCCCAGCCTGGGACGCGCCACCGTCCCACCGCCTGGGACGCCGCTGGGACGCATGCGAGCGCCCCACCCCCGTCCCAGCACCGTCCCAGGCCGCTGGGACGCCTACTGAGCAGGGCGTCCCAGCCTGGGACGCGCCACCGTCCCACCCCCCTCCGAGTGCCCTCCACGGCCCCGGCGAGGGGGTGGGGACAGGATGCCCCCGCCCCTGGGACGCACCGCCCCACACACCCGCCCACGATCCACGGAGAGTGACAGGAATGGACATCGACTGGCCGCGCACACTCGCCACCGGCGGGCTCGCGCTCGGCCTCCTGGTGGCCGTGGCGGTCTCCGACTGGTGGCAGACCGACGGCGTCACCGAGGTGAGCGCCGGCCCCTGGCCGCTCATCGGCGGAGCCGCGGGGATCCTCCTCGGACTCGCCGCTGCGAACACCTTCGGGTGATGGCTCTGCCCACCGGACCCCCGCGAGGGGTGCCGGTGGGCGGGGGGATGACCCGGCCCCCTTCCTGGAGGACAACATGCACACCACCGAATGGACCACCGCCGATCTGCACCACGTGCGCCCGCACACCAGCCCCACCGCGGTCGCCTACCGCGCCTCCGCCGAGGACACCGCCACCTGGAAGGCCGAGTCGTGGCTCGCGCGCCTGTCCGAGCGCGAGACCTGCCAGGAGGTCGCCGACGCGTGGCGGGACGTCCTCGCGCCGGCCCTGGACCGGCAGGGCGCCCGCGCCTACGCCACCCGCTGCCACCCCACCCCGGGGCAGACCCCGCGCCGCCGCCACCGCTACCACTGGCAGCTGACCGCCCGCGCCTCCTACGACACGGTGCTGCCGCACTGCCACGCCATCGCCTCCAACCGGGCCCGAGGGCACGCCCACGCCCCGGACCTGCGCACCACCGTGGGGCGGCGCATGCAGGCCGACCTCGACACGCTGACCAACCTGCCCCGGTGGCACGCCGACATCCTGTTCGACCTGCCCGGCGACGGCTCGGTCGACCTGCAGGACGCGTCCGGGCGGCGGCTGGGGCGCGACACCACCATCTCGGCGGACGGGTGCCGGTACGTGCTCTGGGAGGCCCCGCCCGCGCAGGCCCCCGACCCGGCGGTGTGGGCGCCCGTCCCGGTGCGGGAATACATCGAACTCCTGCGCCAGCCGACAACGACCCCCGCCCCCGCACACGACGAAGGAGACCGATGACCTCCCCCAAGAAACCCGCCGCGCCGCGCCCGCCCGCCGCAGCGGCTCAGACTCTGGCGCTGGTCGAGGCCGCGGCCGCTGACGCCGCCGTGGACCTGTCCAGGACCGACGCGACGAACGCGACGAACGGCACCCTCGCGGGTGTGGTCCTGACGATCCTCGTCGGCGCGGCGGGGCTCACCACCGGCGACGCCAGCTACCCTGCGCCCGCCCTGGCGGCGATGGGCGGGGCGGCCGCGTGCCTGTCCGCCGTCCTGGTGGTGCTCGCCGCGGCGATGTGGCCGCGGCGGGGCGGCGGGGGCGGGGTTCCCCGCTACGCCGCCCTCGACCCCGAACAGCTCGTCGAGGAGCTGGGCCGGGACACCCCGGCGAGGTGGCACGCCGAGCGGGCGGTCGCCAAGGCGCGGATCGCGTGCCGCCGGCACGCGGCGCAGCGGCTGGCGTCGGTGATGCTCGCCGCGGCGAGCGTCCTGCTGGCGCTGGCCACGATCCTCACCCTGACCGGCTGATGGCTCTGCCGCCCCCGCCTTGTGCGGGGGCGGTGGGGGGACCGTCCGGTCCGAACGCGCGAAGACGGCCCGCCCCCTCTCCGACCAAGGACCAGGGGCGGGCCGCATACTCCAGCGAAGGAGCACGACCAGTATGACCACGAAGACGAAGCGGTGCTGCGGCACGTCCGTGGGCGTCATCATCGAGGACCAGGGCGGCGCGCTGCTCATGGTCACCCGCGGGTGGTGGCCCAAGGGCACCGCCCCCGTCGCCGGGCACGTCAAGGACGCGCACGTCGACGTCGCCGCCGCGCTGGTCGCGGAGGTCCAGGAGGAGGTGGGCCTGGCCGTCACCGGGTCCCGGCTGCTGTGGGAGGGGCACCTGCCGAACTTGTGCGCGAGTCTCCCGGCCGCGCCGGTGGCCGGGCACTACTGGCACGTGGCTGTGGCCACCGCTGAAGGGAAGGTCGTCGCGGCGCCGGGCGAGACGAAGGGGTCCGCCTGGTACAGCCGCCGCGAGGTGCGGGCGCTTGCCGAGACGACCCTGGCGCACTACCGGTCCGGAGGCACCCCCGCCACCCAGCCTGACGCCTCGCTGGAGGCCGTGTGGCTGCGCCTGCTGTGGGAGGCCGGGCGGCTGCCGTGGCTGACCGGCGACGACCTGGCCGTGGCCGAGAAGGCGTACACCACCGTCCCCGGCGAGTACTGGCTGGGAGGGCGGCGCTGATGGGCAGGGTTTTCGACCGGGACGGTGAGGAGTGGGAGGTGCCCACGGACATGCTCCGCAGCGTGGACACCGGGCGGGTCATGACGCGGGCCGAGGTCGAGGACTTCTTCGGGCCGCTGACCGAGGAGGAGGGTGAGGGGTCATGATCGCCGACCCGAGGTGGGCGGCGGGCCTGTACCTGCAGGGGCTGCCCGCCCCGGCGGTTCGGGAGCGGGGATCGCGGCGGCTGACCGGACCCGGACTACGCCACCGCGCCGCCGACCACCCCGCCTCGAGGACGGACCGCCGCTGACCACGACAAGGCCCCTCTGTCCGGCATCACGCCGGGCAGAGGGGCCTTTTGTGCGTTCGGGCAACCGCCCCCGAGGTCGAGAACCCGCCTTCGGGCGGGCTCTGGCACGTCAGGGACGTTCCACAAATGAGCTAAGGCCCCCTTTGACAACTGAGCTAAGACCCCCTAAGGTTTGGGATATCAGCACGACGAGGGAGCACACGATGACCACCACGTACAGCGCCGCCGCAGCCGCCCAGCTCGCCGACGTCACCGTCGCCACGGTCCGCGCCTGGGCCCGCATGGGAGCCGTCAGGGCCGTCAAGGTCGCGCGCCGCTGGGTCATCGACGCCACCTCCCTCGCCCGCCGGATCAGCCTCGGCATCCGCCGCGCCAGGAAGGCCGTCGTGTACAGCACCGAGACCATGGTCGCCATCGGCGGCAACCGCTGGCAGCGGGGCGAGATGGACCGCGTCTACTTCAACAACATCCACGAGCTGGCCGGGCTGGAGCTGAGCCACTACGGCACGGGCAACATCAGCTCCGCCTCCTGGCAGGGCGAGGCCGTCTCCAACTCCCAGGGCTACAAGCTCGCCGGGAGCGTGGAGAAGGTCTGGTTCGACGCCGCCACCGGCAAGATCCACGGCCGCTTCGGCTACTCCGAGTCCCGCGTCGCCTCCCGCCAGGAGGTCTTCGACGCCGCCGTCGCCGGGATCCGCGCCCGCATCGCCGCCCTGTAGAACAAATCACAGCCCCCCTTTGACACAAAAGCTAAGAGGGGGTAAGTTATGGGTATCGCACAGCGAGAGAGGGCGACGGACATGATCAGCAGCGAAGGCACCACCTACGAGATCGCCTACGCCGTCGCGCCCTACCCCGGCGAGCAGGACGACCAGCACCGGTTCCAGGCCATCACCGAGGACGGCGACATCGCCTCCGAGCTGTACGTGGCCATGGACACGCTGATCATCGCGAACATCGAAACCGCCGCTGACTACCGCCGCGAAGGCATCGCCACCGCCCTCTTCGCCGCCGCCGAAGCCCAGCTCCCCCAGGTCCTGCACGCCCGCCCCGGCCACCGCACCCCCGAAGGATGGACCTGGGCCGACGCCGTCGGCGGCGACACCGAAGACTACGACGAGGACGAGGACCCCTGGGCATGAGCTACTACCGCATCGACTGGGACGCCATCGCCAGACGCACCCCCGCCGAACAGATGGAGATCCTCGCCCAGGTCGGCGAGGACGTCCAGCGCATCACCTCGGCGGCGCGCACCCGCCTGGCCGTGCGCACCTACAACGAGCACAACACCGGGCACGGCGCCGTCAAGGCCGCCGCCGCCCAGCTCCAGATGAACCCCGTCCGCTTGAAGCAGCTCCGTAACAACCACGAGGAGAACAACACCATGGTCACCGTCAACGCCGTCGCCCCCGCGCAGCTCCACCGTCAGTACTCTGGCCAGTCCGAGCCGCAGCCCTGCTACGTCGAGGTCGACCTGAAGAACCAGGTCCTGATGGCCGACTACAACGCCGAGGTCGGCAACGCCGTCCCCTTCGCCGTCTTCCACGGCGTCGAGCGCCGCTACCCGATCCCCGCCCTCACCTCCACCGCCGCCAACGACCTGCTGGAGCAGATCCGCCCCCTGGCCGAGCGGATGATCTCGGACTGGGAGGAGGAGTGGGACGGCAACAACCACGTCGCGGTCCTGGGCGACGACGCCCAGGCCGCCGAGGCGGAGATCGTCCAGCTCACCGAGCAGGAGTGGATGGCCTCCGAGCTGGTCACCGTGTGGGACACCGACGGGGCCATCTCCGGGTCCGAGGCCGAGGACTACGACATCGACGCTGAGACCACCGACGAGCGCCTGGACCAGATCGAGGCGGAGATCCTGGAGAACCTCAAGGGTGTCTCCGGCTCCGACGAGGTCGTCCTGGAGGGCGTCGCCGACCACCTGCGCCAGCTCCGCGACGACGCCGACGATGAGGACGACGAGTAGATCACCCACTCGGCCGGAAGCGGCCCCGCCCGGGGATAGCGGGCGGGGCCGCCCCATGATCCTAGGAGCACCACCGTGCAGTGGAACCCCCGCCGCCTGCCCCGCATGCGCCAGCAGATGGCCGCCTACCTCCAGGACCCCGACACCGACATGGCCCGCGACGCCCCCCGCTACCGCGAGGAGATCGCCGCCCTGGGCCGCCAGCTCCGGCCCGCGGAGCTGTACTGGGTGGCCCCGGACATGGCCGCTCTGGCCGTGTCGTCTGCCGACCAGCTCCCCGACCTGCGCTTCCTGCCCTCGGACCGACCCGCCGACGTGGGCCTGATCGTCTTCGACGGCGGCGCCGGGGCCCTGGCCTACCAGGGCGCTGAGATTCCCATCGACGCGCTGTCCTGGGGCCCCGACCGTGGCGGCATGCGGCTGTGGCAGTGGATCCGCCGCACCCGCGTAGAGGAAGCGCTGCACCGCCAGGGCGGGGAGTTGGCGGCGTGGCTGCCTCCTCTCATCCCCGTGTTCGGCGGCGTGCTCGACGTGGCAACCGAGCCGTCCCCGGTGGCGGAACTGCCCGAGGACCTGCGCACTTCCGCCACCACCCTGGCCGCCGCGTGGCACCTGATGGCCCAGCCCCGCCTGGTCGACCGCGACCAACTGCGCCCGGACAAGGCCGAGCGTCGCGCTCTGGCGCGTGCGGGCTCCAGCGCCAGCGACGTGACCCTGGTGGACCTTCGCCGCCAGTACGTGCCCCAGACGCAGGATCAGGAGCCCGGGGGAGCCAAGCGCCAGTACCGGCACCGCTTCGTGGTGTCCGGGCACTGGCGCGACCAGGCGCACGGGCCCGAGCGTTCGCTGCGCCGCCGCACGTGGATCCCCTCGTACCTGAAAGGCCCCGACGGGGCACCGCTGCTGGCGACCACCCGCGTGAACGTGTGGCGGCGCTGACGCCCCCGCCACCGAACGAACCCCTCGCGCCGACACGTGAGACGGCGCGGGGGGTTCGGTGCGCTCAGGAGGCGTCGGACAACGCGAAAGCCCGCCCGGGGCTACCGGACGGGCTGTACCCCTCGAAGGGGCGATGAAGATAGGCGCGGCAGTCATCGCGTATCTATATGTTCCTACCCCCGCTGGGGCGATGATGTCTCCGACGTTATCAGGTCACGGCCGCGCTCCACGAGCTGTTGGACGGTGCCGCGTTTGAGGCCCACGACCACCCCGAGCTTTGCGTAGGACAGGCCGGATTCGGCATGCCATGCGGCGAGAACCCGCGCCCGTTCGGCGCCGATCCGGTCGACCGCCGCCTGTGCGGCACCCTGCTGAGTCGTGAGGTCGTTGAACTGCTCGGCGTAGTCGCTCACTCGGACTCCTCGGTCTCGGCGCGCTTGACCAGCTCCGACCAGGTGAAGGTTTCCACGATACGGGTGGGGATGGCGAGGGGTTCGCCGTCGGTTCCAGCACCGGTCGTGGTGCCCTCGAACACCACCACGGAACCCCAGGA
>Ga0233365_1001157_pt1 | contig 11551 bp, 9 predicted proteins | sample ElkDunMinimDraft_27_FD_191535 | JGI IMG/M metagenome (GOLD analysis project Ga0233365, IMG submission 191535) | Fecal eukaryotic communites from dung pellets of Tule Elk in California, USA - Elk Dung C36 | ecosystem: Host-associated > Mammals > Digestive system > Large intestine > Fecal | place... | reverse complement strand
CAGGTGCATCCCCACCTCGGCCGCCGATCGCCGAATCGCGTCCAAACCAAATTCGACAAACTCGTTTGACCTCACCATATCGTAATCGACTAGGTAAGTTGGCTTCAGGCCGTGCCGCTCGCATAATTGCTGGAACCGCGGCAAGAAGCGTGCATTTTTAGTAGTTACTTCCCGCGGCCGACTCCAAAGATTGTCACCCTCCGTATCGATTGTGATCAGGAACGCGGGCCGTGCCGATGTGAATTCCGTCACTGAACTTGTGGTTGTGGGCATCCTGATTCGCTATCTCTGTGTCGCTGCTGTCGGGACGGCGACCGAGCCAGCGACCTGGCGTAACTGCACCGCGGCGGATTCCCAGCTAAAGCTCTGCTCGATGGTTCGCCGTCCCTCGGCCCCCAGCTGAGCGCGCTGCTGATCGTCGGACAACAGCTCGATGATCTTGGCAGCAAACTGCTCAGCCGAGGCCGCAATCGCTAGATTTTCGCCGTCGCGGGCATCCACACCTTGGCAGGCCAGCGGAGTGGCGACCACCGCGGCACCAGCTGCCCACGCTTCTAACAGTTTATTTTTAATGCCAGTCCCCGACTGCATGGGCAGCGTCACCAGCGTCGCGTTCCACAGATAGGGACGGATATCAGGGACGGTGCCGGTGACTTCGACACGCGCGCCGGCCAGACTGAGGACGTCTTCTGTCGGATCCGCACCGACAATTTTTATGCCCACGTCCCGATACTTGGACCAGATTAAGGGCGCAACGGCATGGACCAGATACTCAGCCGCCCAGCGATTATTCGGATTTCCCATATGCCCAGTAAACACCAGTGTGGGCGATTGGTCATTATCTGTGTGTTTATCGGGACGACGAAAATAATCCGCATCAGCTCCGTTGGAAATACACTGTGTTTTAATGCCAGGATGACGTCGGGCAAAGCTTTGGGCGTCCGCGTCGCTGACAAACGTTGCCGCGTTAACGTTGGCCAACCCCTGGCGCTCGTAGCGGGCACGTCCCAATCGCGTCTTCATCCGCCACAGCACCCCAGACGTCGGCGCACCTGTTTGCCGCCGCCGGCTGTACTCGAGCACCGGATCGTCGCCGATATCCGCGATCACGCACCCACTATGTGAGGCCTCGCGTGAATATTGCAGCATCCGAGAATGCGACAGGACCACAGCGTCCATCGACCGACTGTGCTGGGCCACCGCTTCCGCCATCTCCCCATCAAATGCATACGGCCCTAGGAATGATCGAGGTTGGCCCTTGCTACGATGTTTGCGGCCGGGGCCTTCCAGGATCCGGGCTCCAAGCTCTTCATAGGCAACGACGCCTTCATCCGTCGTCGCATCATCACAACAGGTAAGCAAAGCCACATCATCGCCCTGCCGACGAAGGGCCCGTACTAGATGGTAGACACGCAGCCATTGCCCGTGGGTAATGGGCCATGGGAATTGAGTGGTGACAAAAAGCCATTTCATGGGATCGGTGACCGAAATCATCTGGCAAACCGTTGGATGACATCGCTGTACTGTTTGGCACAGCGGTCCCAGCTAAACTTCTGGGCCTGTTGTCGACCGACCGCAACGAGTTGCTGTCGCATAGTGGGATCACGTAGCAGTGTCGCCATGCCGCTGGCAAGCGCTTTTGTGCAGCGCGGATCGACGTACATTACCGCTTCGCCCGCAACCTCCGGAATCGAAGAGTTGTGACTCGTTAGCACGGCGGTGTCGCAAGCAAATGCATCCAGGACAGGAAGTCCAAATCCTTCGTAGAGGGTGGGAAAACAGAGAAACTCGGCTCCGCCCAGAAGTCTTGGCACATCCTCCTCGGGGATGTAACCGAATAGGCGCACGTTCGCAACCGCACTGGATTGCCGTAGGGATGCTAACAAAGTCTCACGAAACCGTTCTTGCAGACCTACAATAATCAGCACTGCATCGCGCCGATCAGCGGCTGACAATCCTGTCCAAGCTTCTAAGATTCGCTTCGTATTCTTGCGAGGATCCTCGGCGCCAAACGCCAAAATGTAGGGTTGATCAGCTTCGATCTGGTAGCGGGCGCGAACCGAATCCAATTCCTCACCCGGCTGCAGCGGACGATAGCTGGAATTGGCGGCCCAGGGAATCGAAACAACCTTGTGCTCGGGAAGGCCAAACGTTTCGATGATTTGTAAGCGGCTAAACTCGCTGGGCGTGGTGATGAAGCAGGCCTGCCGAGCGATCCGGCCAACACGCTTACCCCATGCATTCCAGGACTTAGACCGAAAATTCGCTTGCATAGGAATCAGGTCATGAATCGTGACCAGGACCGGTGTCCCCGAGCAGCGCGGCCCCAGGTTTGCAGGACAATGCAGCACGTCCGCTCTTTTTAGCTTCGCTGTCAACGGTAAACGCAACGACTGCCAAAGATTGAAACGATGGCCGTGAATCTCGGTGTACTGCACGGAGACGTTGGAAAACTCATCAAACGATCCGCTGTGAACCTGCCGGTTGCGATGCAGAAACGTGAATTCCCAATCGTCACACATTGCTGGTAGCCGGCGATAGACTTCCAAAAAGGCTTTTCCGGTACCGCGCGGGGCCTCTGCAAACAAAGTCCGGGCATCAACTACAATCCGCATATCTACCTACGAGTGAACTGCGAAAGCGTTGTCAAGCATCGTGCGATGTCGTTGAGCGCGACGTCTCGTTTCGCTTTTACGATCGCTTCGCAGCGGTTGCGGAAAGCTAGCCGCGACTCCCAAAGCTGCTGTAGGTGTTCAATGACTGCCCCCGGGTCGAGAGTCTGATCCAGCATCTCGGTCCCGTCACCCACGGCTAGAGCATTCCATGCAATACCCAGTTCGTCGGAAAACGCTGCCGTCTTCGCGCCATAGACGAGCGGCACAAACGGTATTTGCCGGAGTGCAGCAAAGATCAAACTGTGGTAGCGCATTCCGATCATAACATTGACTCGACCAACCCTGGCCAGTGTCTCGTAGGGGTCCGGCGTAAAATCCAGTACCCTGGTTGATCGACCGCCGACTTCACGAAGAAACGCCACATCCTGCGGATTGTATGGAACCAGCACCAACTCACCCACCAACGGAATCAATCGCTTTACAAGCTCACCACACGCGCGGGCGTATTGATCGCGTCGCTCACGCTTTTGAGTTCCGCGTTCGCGGTCAAACTCGAAAAGTGGCCGCAGGTTGAGGCCCACTGTAGCGCCGCGCAAATGATCCGGTTGAGCGACAGTGTCGTTCATGTTGACCGGCAGTGCATAGGCAAGATCCGCCCCACGCTGAAACTGTTCCGGTGACGCTCCAATGTCTCGTAGCGATGCCTCACTGCTAGAATCGCGAACGGAACAATAGCTGACCTGATCGATCAACTCTTTTGCTGCCTGGCGATCCGGTGCCTCGGTCAAGGGGTCCACGCCGACGCCCAATAGCGCCACATGCATTCCGGACCGAGAGATTGCTCCAATTCGGTCCCGGATCCCCACGACCCTGCCAGCAACGTGATCGTTCAAAAGCCCACCGCCAGCCACGATCATCGCCGAATTGCGGCGACGGCTAAGCCAGTATGAAAACCCGCTCTTGAGCCAAAAACCTGCGCCATACACCAGGCCGTAATTGCCGCGTCGGTAATCAAATGGCGGCTCTTGCACGGCGCGACAGCGGTGAATCTGCTGGATCTGCATGCCAGGCGCCGAAGCCAAGACCGTCGGCAAAACCCAGTCTGGGGAGTTTGACAGCACCGACGCCAAAAGCGCCTCATCACCAACGTTATTGCGGCCAAAGAACCCAGACACCCAGACATTTAGACGGGCCTGATCGCAGCAACTATCAGAAGAACTTCGTGCGACCATCTTTAAAAACATTCATGATGTTGCCCCCGAATGGATTGAACGGTCATCCTAGCACTCTAAGATCGACTGCTCGATCGCATCGAAATAGCCGTTCCAACTAAATGCGTGCAGCGCAAGCTGTCTGGCCGCACTGCCCATCTCCTTAATGTGTTCGGGATGATTTGCAAGTTCGCCGAGCAGCGCCGCCAGATCCGCCGGTTTGTCCAAGCAGTAGCTGTGACCCTGAACGCCTTCAGCGATCATTTCACTCAACGGGCTGACGATGCGAGGAAACTCACCCTTTGGCCCGACGATCGGCAGACCACTCACCATGGCCTCCAAATAAACATTGGGGAAGTTATCATACCGGGCCGCATGGACGAAGAGGTCAGCAGCGGCGTAGACGTCTGGCATATCATTGCGAGAACCCAGGAATCGAATGCGTTGAGACGCGCTGCCAGCTCCCGCTTCCCTGCGAAGGCGCTCGGCCAGTGGCCCATCGCCCACCACCCACAGCCACAGCTTGGGGTTGTTAACGCGATGAACCGCTTGTAGCAAATACGAAATATTCTTATTGACACTTAGACGGCCAGCCGCCATCGCGACGACCGCGTCATGGGGGGTTTGTAGTTCGTCACGCAGTGCGTCACGGGGGCGGGTTACTTCTTGCAATAGATCACGCACCCCGGTGGGTGCTGTGACCAACTTTGAGCCGGCTCGCGGGTGAAAATCCAGCACATCCTCGGCGACTGACTTAGACTGAATGATCACTGCGTCGCAGGCGTCAAGGGCCGCTCGCTCTTCACGTCCGACCAACCAGTGGTTCAATCGCAATGGCCAGCTCGGCCGCTGTTCCCAAGCGTGCGGGACACATCGCCACAACAGACATGGAAACAGGTACACGATCCGCACGTCCGGCCAAACCTCCCTCGCTGGCGGAATGAAAAACGGCGAGATCGCTAACAGCACATCTGGGCGAGCGGGCTGGCGTTTCAATACCTGGCGAAGCTGCCTCCGCCGCACCAATTGAGGGACGCGCCAAGCTCGCCCGGAGTCGATCGAGAAATACCGCACGCACAATCCATCTGTCTCGCTGGTCTCATCTGAAACGACACCAGGTCGTAGCGATAAGAATGAAGGCCGGTAGCCTCGATCAGTCAGCCCATGGCTGACATTCTTGGCCAGCGTCGAACCACCTCCCATCTTACCAATATCGGCAAAACATCCTACCAGAATGCTCGTCACTTCTACCTTTCCCTCTGAGCGCTATTGGCACTAATAAGCTGTTTTGGAACACATTCTGGTCCCAGGAGATGTTCGGACCAACAAGAATCCTTAACCAGTCCGGCACGTTCCAGGTGCCGTTCCTGCTCGCCTCGGTGACGTTTTAACAGCCAGTCACTTTCACCAGCACTAAGCGGTTAACAGCTCGACGAAGCAGGAATGTTCGGCGATGTTGGCTTGACGAGCGACTCGGAACCCGACACCTGATCAAACAAACCAGCTAGACGCTGCGTCTGTGACCTCCGATCGTAGGCTGCAACACGGTTGTTAAAGCCACAATTTTTATACAATGAACCTCGTTCCCACTCGTCATACATCCGAACAAAGAAATCTGCTGCCTCCGTGACTTGGTCGGGAGAAAACATTTGCCCGCAGCCTGTCGTACGTAAAACTCGCTCAACTTCCGACTGGCGGTCACCAATCGCTAGAACTTGCGTCTGACTGCGAAGGTATTCATAGATCTTGCCGGGAACGCTGTATTCCAGGTTCTTTGGATAAACCTGCAGTAAAAGGTGCGATGACATAAGCAGCTTCGGCACCTCCTGGTGAGGAATATAGCCTAAGAGTTCGAGTTTCTCCTTGACTTGCGATTCGCCCACTGATTTCTTGGCCCACTCGCAAGCATTTCCTGCAATTGTCCAGCAGACTCGGGCGTCTGGACGGCGTTTAAGAAACAATTGCAGGACATCGACAAACGCTTGCGGTGTGTAGTCAGCGTATGCGGATCCACAATACGTAATGCGAAACTGCTCCTGGGGTCGTTCGGCCACGACTTGCTGGAAATCCGCTTCATCGTAACCATTAGGAATAGTCACCACCTTATTGCTTGGCACCTGGCATCGATCGATTAATTTGCTGCGGTTTGCTTCCGTGTTAGCAATGATTGCGTCAGAGTTGAAGTAAACGCGTTGCTCAAGCCGCCTGTCAATCGCTTTGCGAATACCCCAGATGCGCCTGTAAGCAAGGCGATTGTCCGTCCACGGGTCTCGAAAATCAGCAACCCAGGGCAAGGCAAACTCTGACTTCAGCCGCATTGCCGATACGTGTGCAGTGATGGGCGGGGAAGTGCTGTAGAGGACATCATAGCGGCCCGACGTCAGCAGTGGCCGAGCGACCGCGAGAACATCTTTCTTCCAATTGGCGAAGCGGTCGGGATACAGCACATTATCTCGCAATGTTGGGCACCACCTCCAGCCTCGCGGCATCCGATGAAGCCAATGCAGCAGGCGCTTCGAGAGCGTGTCGAAATCGCTTACTGGCCTCCCGGTCAGAACCACCTCCGTATCGGCTAAATCAGCCAGCATGGTGGCGTCTGTCGACCCGCCATTGATTCGCCAGTCGGGAGTCAGAACCGTCGCGTTCCAGCCAAACTCCATCAGGTATTTAGCGAATTTAGCCGTTCGCTGAACCCCACCTCCGCAACATGGCGGAAAATTATAGGCTAGAATCAATACTTTACGCATTTAGACTGTTTCAAAATGGAGTGCGAGGGGACAACTTTTATGTAGATCGCCCGTCTCCGAATGGTCCATCGAGGAATCGCTGAAGTTGATTAAACCGATCCCGTCCTCAGTCGAAATGGTATGGGATAATCGCCACTTTCGACTCATCGGATTTTCCATCGCATCCATTCCCGGCAGCGAAGAGCGAAAATGGATACTGCTCCTTCCCCGCGTGTGAGCGGTAACACGTGGCAATGCCTGACGGTTTTACTTAGGACGGTTTCAGTTTTTCCTGCTGGTGCTTAGCGTAGAAGTCAGCTCCACAGATTGTGGCGAGAGCGCCATCGTGAGGACGTTGCAATCGCTGCCTAAGGGCACACCATCGGAAATTTGATGCGTAAACATTTGTCAGAACAGCTCTCAAACCGTCCGCACTCCGAGCCTCATCCTAATCGTTCTACCAATCGATCCGGAGAAATGTTTCAGCCGTGCAATTCGCGATTGCTGATCTACCACGTCTTGGAGAATCTTCCTGATTTTTACTGGAGCATCTAGATCAAGAAACTGCCTCGCAATCAGCGGCCCATCTTGGTTAGGGGCTTCGCGGATCTTGAAACGCTCGATGGCGTTCTGGACGTCACCTTCATTTTTAACAAGCTCGCACCCCTGAAGAGGCCATGAGTACATAACGTATTTGCGGCGCAACAGAGCGTCGAGGACCATTCGCGGCATTCCATCATGCTCTGTAACGCGAAGCAGGCCTCCCACACCAGACCACACTGGCTCCATGTTGTCGGTCCAGCCGAAACTCCTGACGTTGCTGAAGTCTTTTAACGAGTGTGTATCGTCCGCAACGATCGAAAACTCGATGTCGGCGTTTGAAGCGACGACTCGCTCCACTAGATCGCCGCCGTAAAAGCTACGTCTGGTCGCTGGCAGGTATACCAGTATGGACCGTGGCACGAACGGGCACTGCGGGTGAGCACTCTCGGAATCCACAAGGCATGGGGTCACCTGTGCGGTAATTCCAATCGAGTTGAGTTCACTAACAAGGTGAGGGGCCGGAGTAATATTAAGTGTTACGAGCTTATCCAGCAAAAGCGCACGACGGCGTGTCATTGGGTTTGCAAGGCAGGCTTGGACATCCGACCCGGCCCAACGACGCACGAGAATGCACCCGCCGGCGAGGGCCAGTTCAAGCTGCCTCAGCCCGTAGTTGCTCACGCCCCCATACTTACTGATCAAAACCACATCGGCACCGCGGAAAAGCCGAAGCCATGCTCGTGTTGAGGTTGACTCGACACCACCGCTGAATCGACAAGCCACTCCGGCTTCAACCATTCGGCGTGCAAAAGTGAGCGTCGGATCGCTCCGCTGGGGCTTCTTGCCCAAAATAAGCACATTCATCAAAGAGCGATCTTTATCGCTAAAATTCACGGCTGAATTAACGGCGAAGACAAACTACGAATTGGTAAAGCCCAATGTATTTGCGCCCCGCAGCCTCCCATGCCCGAGTTGCTCTCCATCCACCCGGAACCTTTCGGACTTTAGTCAAGATGTGATGAAAAATGGGATGGGTCGCGAACCAGTAGGAGAGGTCAAACGTCGAAAACGTTACGATGTCGAAGCGACTGCTAAGCAACGCCCTCAGTTCGCTGGGCTGCAACCAATTTTCGCGCGGTTGAGGTGACGCCCCAGTTACTTGAAAATATGAGTCCCGAAACCGTCCGTTGGGGGTGGTCAACACCAGTGAGCCCCCGTCCACCAGCACTTGAGCGAGTTGCTCAACAAACTCCCGTGGATCTTCCACGTGCTCGATGACTTCGCTGCAAGTAACAATGTCGAATTTTCGATTCAACAGCCCTTGCTCAAGGCACTCCTCAAGTGTGCCCTGCATCGCCGTTGCCGTCGGCACCTTACTGGAGGTATTCAGCACGCCTTGACGTGAGGGCTCCAGGCCATACAACTCAACCGCATTTTGCGCCTTATGCGAGATTGCATCAAGAATCCACCCGTTACCGCAGCCGACGTCCAATACGGAACTCCCGCCACTCTTGCCAATTCTGTCGATAACAGCATTGGCAACGCGCTCTATCCGATCTGGATTGCCTGGCCGCCGACGGCTCTCCTGCACACCCCATCGTTCGTCATAAAACATTGACGTTGATTTTGTCATTGTTGGTGAACTCTTAAGTTTTAACGTAAAATGCCAAAAAGGTGCGGCCGATCGTTCGGTACTTCAACCAACGCCCATGCGGTTCGCCGATTTCAGCAATCAAGACAATGTCCGTGGCAAACGAATGAAGGTTTCAGCGGAAGTGAATTGGAAGCGGTTTCTTCGCGGTAACGAAGTTTGAAAACGCTTTGCATAAGCAGCTTGAATTGCTCTGCGACTCTTGTTCCTGGCGTCTGGCCTTCGGCGGCGATAGTCACAGTTGCTTGGAACTTGTTTCGCTGTTTGCTCGTGACCAGATTTGATCGCAGAGGACCAATCCCCTTCCAATTTTGCCACCGTTTCGGTACGCATCGCTCGGATGGATCGTCAGTCGGAATGCCGGAGAGAGTCGCTCCACAGGGCGTGAACCGTCCTCTAGGCTGATGACGACGTAATATTCCCCGGGTGATAACAGCAAGTGCTTCGCAGTGCATTCCCATTTCACGCGACTATCTAAACTATTTCCGCCCGGACATCCATCTATGAGGTTGCTGTGTAGAGTGACCAGGCGCTGGCCCTCAATGGTGTCGATCCCAATGCCTAGTTGCGGGTCGCGGATAGTGTCTGCCCCCGTGCATTCGACCACGAACTTCAGGGTTTCACCTGCTGCGTATCCCGTCGATGAAAAACGATCTCCCGAATGTGCAGCGGCATAAACGATGGCGCATTCTCCAGCAGGGCCGCCATCACTTGAGAGGTAAACACCATCATTTTCACCCAGCGGTTGAATTGCGCGATAGCGCCGGATGACGTCGCTGATGTCGCCGGTGAGCACCACAGTTCCAGCGTTCAATAAGATGCCCCGGCCAGACAAGCTTTCGACCGCCGCCATGTTGTGACTAACGAACAGCACCGTGCGGCCGCCTTCTGCGACGTTTTGCATCTTGCCAAGGCATTTTTTTTGAAATGCGGCATCGCCTACGGCGAGTACCTCATCGATGATTAGAATCTCCGGTTCGAGGTGGGCTGCCACGGCGAATGCCAGGCGAACCTTCATGCCGGAAGAGTAACGCTTGACAGGCGTGTCGAGAAACTTTTCAACACCCGAAAAGTCAACAATCTCGTCGAACTTGCGGTCGATCTCTTTTTTCCGCATGCCCAAAATTGTGCCGTTCATGTAAACGTTCTCGCGGCCGGAGAGTTCCGGATGGAAGCCGGTGCCAACCTCCAGTAAGCTAGAAACACGCCCACGTATCACGGCTCGACCATGCGTTGGCGAGGTGATTCGGCTGAGGATTTTTAGCAGGGTACTTTTGCCGGCGCCGTTTCGGCCGATAATACCCACCACCTCGCCTTCGTTCACGTCAAAGTTAACATCTCGCAACGCCCAGAGCACGTCGTCCTCTTCGGCGTCGCTCCGCGTGTTGAAGGTGTTCAATCGGCGCAGCCGATGGAAGTTTGAAAGCGGGGACCGAATCCATGATGTTGCGGCGCCTATCAAGGAGTCGGGGATCTCTTCCTTGAGGCCGAGCCGGTAGGCTTTGCCGAGATTTTCAACGGCGATGGCAGGAGAGGGCATAGGGGCGAGTGGGTGAGGGCAAAAGTAAAAGGTCTGGAGGACTCAAGCGACGTCGGCAAAAAGGCGCTCTCGGCTGCGGAAGTAGAAGGCTCCTGACAGAGCGATCAGCGTTGACGATGCCGCTCCGATCATGAGGAATGTCCAGGGCATCGGACGGGTTCCCAAAAGCGCCGACCGAAAGCCTTCGATCACACCAACCATCGGATTTAAGGCGTACAAATGCTGGGGCCAGATCACGATGGTGCCGAACAGCGTGTATGTCTCCGGGATCAGGCTGGCTGCGTACACGACCGGTGCCGCATACATCAACAACTGGATACCAAACGTCATCCCATGATTGATGTCCCGGTACTGAACCGCCAACGCCGAAAGCCACATCGCGATGCCGGCTGCGGTCAGCATCATCAACAAGATCAATAGCGGCATCATCAGGATGCCGCGATTGGGCACAATTCCAAACCAAGCCATCAGCGCTGCCAACAGCACCATCGCGATGCAGAAGTCGACCAACCTGGCTAAAACAGTTGAGAGTGGCAGGATGAGCCGGGGGAAATAGACTTTACTGAGCATGCTCGCGTTACCTACCAAGCTGCTGGTCCCCTCGGTTAATGCATTCGAGAAGTAGGTCCAAGGCACCAGGGCGACAAAGCTGAAGACAGCGTAGGGGACACCGTCGGACTCGATCCCTGCGAGGCGGCCGAAGACAACGGTGAAGACGAGCATCGAGAACAGCGGCTGGATGACGGCCCAGCCGATCCCGATTGCACTTTGCGCGTAGCGGACTTTAATGCTTCGCCAGACCAGGAAGGAGAACAGGTCGCGATACTCAGACAGCTCTTGCCAATCAACTAAACGCCAGCCCGAGCAAGGCTCGATGATCGTCTCGATCTGCGGGTCGAGAGACGGGTTACTGTAGGCATCGTACGGCTGCCTTAATGGCAGATGGGATTCGGAGGTTGCTGACATAGTTCGTTTTAACGTTTTTGATCGGGAAATTTAAAACCGGCGCGCATGGCGTCTTGGTATCTGCATAGATGCTATTATGAAAGTGGTGAAGGCACTTCCACGGCTAATCCTTCATGGTCACCTAGCTTTTGAAGTGCCGTAGAGCATCGTGCTTTGAGCCGTTGATTAGCCCATTGAAATAGTAGGCCGTTGGCGCGGTAGAGAAGTAAATTGCGAACGCCTTTGTGGCGCCACCCAAACTTGCACAGCACGTTTTTGGCGAGGAGGTTGTCCGCGGCTGTGATTGACTTCAAGGTGGG
>Ga0233365_1001156_pt1 | contig 11567 bp, 11 predicted proteins | sample ElkDunMinimDraft_27_FD_191535 | JGI IMG/M metagenome (GOLD analysis project Ga0233365, IMG submission 191535) | Fecal eukaryotic communites from dung pellets of Tule Elk in California, USA - Elk Dung C36 | ecosystem: Host-associated > Mammals > Digestive system > Large intestine > Fecal | place... | reverse complement strand
TACGATCCCCGTATCCGGCGTCGGGAACTGCTCCCTGTTGCTGATGGCGATTTCCAGGCTCAGGTTCCCGGCGGGGATGCGGCCGAGCTTGTAGCTGCAGATGGCCATGTTGACGTAGAGCGCGCCCGCCGGATAGGTGTCCGTCACCTTGTCCCGTTCCTCCAGGAACTTGCGGAACTGGTTGACCGCCGTCTCCCACAGGCCTGCCCCCATCGCGGCCTCCCCCCATTTGAGCAGCGCACGCTTCTGGAAGACGTTGGAATTTCCGTTGGACGCGCCGGGCGGGTTGGGGAAGTCCCGGTAGCACGTCTCGAAGGACTTGGCGGCCTCCGTCCATTTGCGGAGCTTCAGCTCGCAGAGGCCTTTCCGGAACCAGATCACCCCGAACTGCGGGCCGATGGTCCTGAGCGGTTCCGCCTGGCCGAAGCGGGTGATGATCTGGTCGAGCGTCGCCAGCGCCTCCGGCCACTTGTCCGCGTTCATTTCCGCCATCGAGCGGTCCGCGAGGGCCGGGAAACCCTCCTCCTGGGCGTAGCCGGCCTGCATCGCCAGAATGGCAATGGGAACCGCCGTCAGCAGGTGGATGTGGCCCTTCATGTCAACCACTCCACAAAAACCTCCCCGGCGTGCACCCGCAAGGTTGTAACAAGGCGGGTGGAGGAATTTCGTCTTCCCTTGCAATCATGCCCGGCAGGCTTTAGCACCGGCCAGTGGCAGGTGCGAAACTGATCAACCCCGGGAAACCGTCCTGGAAGAAGACACTGGTCCGCGCGATGATGGTCTGCGCCGGGTCCGTGGCGATCCTGCTCCCCGCGTGGCTGCCGGGTCGTGGGGGCACACCCATCGAGCGGGGCACCGTGGAACTTTTGCAGGCCTCCCTGCTGGCGGCCGCTGCGGCGGTCATGCTGGGCGCGCTGGCTCATGCGGGTCCGTTCCGGCCGGTATGCCGGGTGCTCGCTTTCGGCCTGCTCGCCGCCGTGGTGGGGGAGTTGGAGGATTTCATTTCCGGTATCCTCGGCTGGCCGTTTCCGGAAGCATGGATCATCGGCGTGATCCTGCTCGCGGCATTGGTCACCGCCATGAAGCACCGCAAGGCGATGGTGCTCTTTTTCAGTACCCTGGGGTATCACGCGGCCTCCGGCCTCATCGGTTCCGCGCTGCTCATCCTCTACGTGTTCAACCGCGTCGTGGGGAACAAGCGGTTCTGGCAGGCATCGCTCGGGGATGCGTTTGACCAGAACATCCCGGTGATCTGCAAAAGCTACCTCGAACTGCTGGCCTGCTATCTCATCTTCATCGGCTCCATCGGCTACGCGGTGACCCTGGCCCGCCGGCCCCCGCTATGATGCGGCGGCGGCGGCGATTCTCCGCAGATTCCTGTCGATCCGGGCGTACATCCGTTTCACGCGGCCTTTTTTACTGAACCGGTTGAACGCCCGGCTGAGGGTCTTGAACGGCAGGATGGTCGAAAGGCCCAGCCCGTCGATCAGCACGAAATGGTCCCCATACCGTTCGTCGTGGCCATAGACGATGTTGTGGAGGTTGAAGTCCGCGACGATGAGGTCGCTGTTGACGACGGAAGTGACGAAGGTTTCCAGGTCGGCCTTCACCTTGGCGTTGAGGCCGCCCTGAACGACGATCTGTCCCAGGGTGGGCGCCGGCTTTCCGTCCCGGTCGTGAACGGCCCTGACGACCATGCCCAGGCCGTAGTCCGTCTCCACATAGCCGAGGATCTTCTGGGCGAAGGGCGGTGCGTCACCTCCACCGGCGCAACCGGCGATGTATTCCTCCGTCTCACGGATGAATGAGATGTATTGCCCGAAGCGGCGGCGCTTCTTGTACCACGGCGCACCGGAACCCCAGCGTTCGTCTAGGATGTCCGGGCGGATGACCTTCACCAGCAGGCGCGGATCCTGCGGGTGGCGGAACACGATGCGCATCCTGCCTTGGGCGAGCGGTGTCCCGCCCTTCAGTTCCAGAAGTTCCGCTGGAGGTGTCATGCGTCATCGAACACGTTGCGGAACACCGCCGCCAGATGGGGCGTGTCGTTCCAGTTTTTAAGGAATCTGCGGCGGTCCCTGTCCCACTGCCGCTTCCATTCTTTTTCGGGTAACAGGAAGGCGGTGGCGTCCAGGTCGATGAAGGAGATGCTCCCGTCCGCAGCGACGATGATATTGTTTTCCTTCAGGTCACCGTGAACCGCGCGTTGTCCGGCCATGATGGAGAAGGCTTCGCGGAGGGAAGCGGCGACCCGGTGGAGGAGGGGATCATCCGCAGCCAGCCCGGCGGCGAATTTCGCCAGCGGGAGGCCGGCGGCGTGGCGGGTGGCGAGGAACGACCGGGAGAGCCAGAGTCCGCCGAGGGACTTCCATTCCGAGATCATCAATGGAGCCGGAGTGGGGATGCCGAGGAAACCAAAGGCCAGCCCGGCGATCCAACTGCGGTGGCAGCGGGAGCCGAGCATGCCGTAGGTCAGGTGTTTCGTGAAACTGGCAGGCTCATAGTACTTCAACACCACCGGCTCTCCCTCGATGGGATAGGAGCCGACGATGGCGCGGCTGCCGAATTTCAGGATCGTCAGTCCGGCGGGGATGCGGGCGGAGGCTTCCGGCAGCCACCGGGGCACCTCACCGGGAAAGATGGAGGAGTTCACCGCGGCCAAGGCCCCCCGTAGCGGGATGGATCTGGCGGAGGGAAGTTCGTTGAGGAATGCGGTGAGATCCCCGCGGGTTGCCTCACCCATGCGGAGCCTCCTTCCTGGAGAGAAGATCCACCACTTTGCGGGCATTCGTCGCTGTGGTATAGCTCAGAGCGGTTTCCCGCGCCGCCGTCCGCATCGCTTCCCGGTGCTGTGCGTTCAACCCGTGGTAAGCGGCGACCTTTGCGGCGATGGAGTCTGCGCGCGGGTTGGGTTCTCCGGAGATCACATAGCCGTCGATCCCGTCGGTGATGACTTCGGACGAACCGTTCGTCGTGGTCGTGAGGGCGGGCAGGCCGCAGGCCAGCGCCTCCAGGCACACGTTGGCGAAGGGATCGTAAAACGTGGGGAAAACAAAGAGATCGGCTTCCTGATAGGCTTTGTGGATCTCCTTGGACGGCCCTTCGAAGGTGATGAGGTCCGCGACGCCCAGGCGGGCGGCGAGTCTCCGGTAGGGAGCGGGATTGTCACGGCCGATGACCCGGAGGCTGCATGAACGGGAGCTCTGCTTCAGCAGGGCGAGTCCCTCGATGAGCGTCGCCAGCCCCTTGCGCTGGAAGTCCTGGCCGACGAAGAGAAGACGGACCGCCCCGGATGAGGGCGCACGCTCAGTATCCGGCCGGAATTTTTCCAGATCCACCCCATTGTAGATCACATGGATGCGGTCGTCCGGATAGTCATAGTACTCGCGGATGATGGTTTTCGAAAGCCGCGAGTTGGTGATGATCATCCGGGTGTTCGCCGGATTGAGGATGGCATTCTCAAGCTCCAGAATGGCGCGGTGGCGGGGGTTCAGCGTCTGGAGGAAACGGTGGAGCTTCCCCGGATAACGGATCTTCATCCAGTAGCGGTGGAGCGGGTCCGACACGCGGAACGCGTCCGACGGAAAGGACCGCGACAGGGCGAGCACCGCGTCCACCTCCAACCCCGCGAGCGCATTCTGGCTGTTCGTGCGGAAGGACCGGTTCCGGCTCCAGGAGGTGGACCGGTCCACTTCGACGGGCACATGGACGAGAGCCGGGTGGATGTCCGGGTCGAACTTCTCCGCGAGCACCCACACCTCATGTCCCATTTCCGCGAGCGAGCGGCAGAGATTGGCGGCATAACGCTCCGCACCGCCCTTGCGGTAGGAGCATTCGGAGCGGATTACGGCGATCTTCATCTCAATTCCGTGGGGCTTCCTGCCACGCGGCGTACTTGCGGACCCCTTCACGGATGGGGGTCCGGGGTTCGTAGCCGAGCACGTCGTGTGCCTTGGACACATCCGCGTAGGTTTTCGGCACATCCCCCTGTTGGTCCGGGAGCTGGCGGATGATGGCCTTCCTGCCGACGGCATCCTCCACAAGGGAAATGAGTTCCGCGAGGGTGGTGGTGGCGGAGCCCCCCAGGTTGAAGATCTCGAACGCGGACTCCTCCGTGTAGGCGGCGGCGGCGAGGACCCCTTCCACGATATCCTCGATGTAGGTGTAGTCCCGGGCGGTACTGCCATCCCCATATTGGTCGATGGGGTGCCCCTCACGGATGCAGCGGGTGAACTTGGAGATCGCCAGGTCCGGGCGCTGGCGCGGACCATAGACGGTGAAGAACCGCAGGCAGGCGCAGTGGATGCCGAAGAGGTGGGAGTAGTTCGAACAGATCTGCTCACCCGCGATCTTCGTCGCGGCGTAGGGGGAGATGGTCCGGACGATGGGGTCCATCTCCGAAAACGGAACCTTCTCGTTGATGCCATAGACCGACGAGGATGATGCGAAAATGAACCGCTTCACCCCGTGGTGGCGGCAGGCGTCCAGCAGATTGAAGGTGCCGTCGATGTTGGTGGTGAAATAGAGCTTCGGGTCGGAGATGGACGGCCGGACGCCGGCCCGCGCCGCGAGATGGATGACGGCGTCGAAGCGGTGGGTGGAGAACAGTTCCTCGATCAGGCCGGCGTCCCGGATGTCCCCCCGGACCAGCGTGATCCTGTCCTTGATGGCGGCGATGTTGCTCTCCTTGATCGCGGGATCGTAGAAGTCGTTGAAATCATCGATGACCACCGTTTCGATCCCGCGGGCGAGCAGGGCCTCGCAGACGTGGGAGCCGATGAATCCGGCTCCGCCGGTGACGAGGACTTTCTGAAAGGGCAGCTTCATGCGTTCGCGGGACCGGATGATGGGTCGGGCGAGTGCCCCGGTCAAGGGACCAGAACGAGAGGGTCCGTGGAGTTGGAGGAGGAAAACCACCGGGCGCCGGGTTTCATTGGCCGGAATGGAAACCCTGCGGGGATCGAACCACGGGAGGGCTTGCATCCCGTGGCCGGAGGCCGGAGGCTCACCACACATGGATGTGAGCGGGGAATACCTGTCATTGAAAGATTCCAACCCCATCGCCAAAGGCGGCTTGAGGTTGGTCTTCCCCTATCCGGGTGATCCTTCACGGCTGGTGAAGGTGATGCGCCCCGACAAGGTCGCCTCCCGTTATGGGGATGAAGGCGGAACCCTGTTCCGGAGGAACCGCCGCCTGGGTGAGTACATCCTGTTCGTGCGGGAGATCCGGGAATACATCGCCGCCTACGCCAGCCACGGCAGGAGCCTGCCCTTCGTCCAGCGCATCCGGGGTCTGGTGGAGACGGATCTCGGTTTGGGCCTGGTGTTGGATGCCGCCCGCGACAGTGAGGGGAACCTGGCTCCCACGCTGGCCAAGGTGATTTTCAACGGCGCGTTCGACCAGCAGGCTGAAGAGGCACTGGCGTCATTCCTGCGGGAAATGCTCGAGTGCGATGTGATTTTCGCGGATCTCCATGAACGGAACCTTGTCTATACCGTCGGAGCGGACGGGAAGCTCCGGTTCGTGATGATCGACGGTCTGGGATCATCGACCATTCTGCCGCTCAAGAGCTGGTTCCCTTCCTTGAACCGCCGCAGCAAACGCAAACGCATCGAGCGGTTGCGCAAGCGGGTGAAAGGGCGGCTGGATGCTTTCAACGCCGGCACGCCCATGGTCTGAGGCACGCCGCTTCAATCTGCGGCAACGTGCGGCCAATCGAGTGGAGTTCCTGCGGGAAGGTTGCCGGAGGCTTTTTTCCCCAGGATCTGTCCTAGGAATTTCGGCGGCAGGCCGTAGCCCGGCCGCACCGAGCGGACGTTTTCCATGGTGAATTTTTCACCCGCCGCGACAGGGCTGGAAATGAACAGCGACCGCCGGAAGGCGAGGCCTGCGGCTTCTTTCGCGGTCCGTTCGTAGGTCGGGGTGCCGATGGCTTTTTCCGCGGTCCGCACCGCCTCCACCATGGCGGCGAACTCGGCGGGTTCCAGCGAGAAGGCGCTGTCCGGACCGGGTTCCAGCCGGGAATGGCAGAGATGCTTTTCGATGATCCGCGCCCCGAGGGAAACGGCCACGATCGGAGTCACGATGCCCATCGTGTGGTCGGACAGGCCCACGGTGCAGCCGAAGGTCTCCGCCATGTGGGGGATGCGGGAGAGATTGGCCTCTTCCGCCGGGGCGGGGTAGGCGCTGGTACATTTCAGAAGCGCCAGATCCGTGCAGCCGTTCTTCCGTAGGACGGCGACGGCTTCCGTGATCTCATCGAAGGTGGCCATGCCGGTCGATAGGATGACAGGCCTGCGCTGGGAGGCGATCTTCTCCAGCAAGCCGTGGTCGATGAGCTCGAAGGAAGCGATCTTGTAACAGGGTGGGTCGAACTGCTCCAGGAAATCGACCGACGTCGCGTCGAAGGGAGTGGAGAAGCAGTCGATGCCTGCGGCGGCGGCGGCATCGAAAATCCTCCGGTGCCACTCCCAAGGGGTGTGGGCTTCCTGGTAAAGCTGGTGGAGGGTCTTCCCATCCCAAAGCGTGCCCCCGCCGATGCGGAAATGCTCGTTGTCACAATCCAGGGTGAGCGTGTCGGCGGTGTAGGTCTGGATTTTCACTGCATCCGCGCCGCATGCCTTGGCGATGCGTATCAGATCCAAGGCGGAATCGACCGAGCCGTTGTGGTTCGCGGAGATTTCCGCGATGACATAGGTGTGCGGCAGGTTCCTGAAGTCGGGGCGTGGAGGTGGCATGGCGGGGTGGATTCACTGGCTTCGCGCGGAGAGGAGTTCCGGAGGCAACAGCAGTTCGGTGACGTCTTCCATCGATGATGGCAGATCGAGGAAACCGGCCTGGCGGAGGGTTTTCAGCGACGCGGCGTTGCCGGATCTCGCCTTGGCGAGGATGCCGTTGGTTTTGCCGGAAAGCTGCCGCAGGGCGGTGGTGAGCATGGGGAGCGAAAGTTTCCGCCCGCGGAACGCGGGGTCGAGTGAGTAGGAGAGAAGATGGCGTCCATCATCCGATTTTTCAAACCGGACCTGGCCGATGGGGCCAAGCAGGGGATTCTCGCAGACCAGAAGCACCGCGTCGGCCGACGCGAGGCGGGATGAGAACCAGCGGAGATGGCTCTCAAACGGGATCTCCGGGGATGAGAGGGAATTCGCCCGTGTGTCCGGATCGTTCGCCCACCGGAAGTAGAGCAGGGCATCATCCGGGGTGGCAGGACGGAAGAAAAAAGGCATTTCCAGCACGACCGCGGCGGCACGCCGCGCCCCCTGTCCGTCCACCACGGGATCTTTCAGCAGCCTGGGATCATGGGCGATGAACCGCTGCAGGGCGGAGATCGCCGGACCGGGATCTTTCCATTCCCGCTGCCAGCCGAGCGGAACCGCCCATCCGTGGCGGGCCAGAGCCTCCGTGACCGGTTCCTGGTTGTCGGCGATGGTGACGACTGCGGCGGGCAGGCGGTAGCGCAGCCACTCGAAGCATGTGCCGCCACCCGCGGAGATGACGCCATCCACCCGGGATAGTTCGGCGGGCATGTCGTCGCTGGGGCCGGAGACTTCAAGGTGGTGTTTGCTGGAGCGTAGCCGCAAGCTTTCCCGGTGCGGATTTCCCGCGCCGATGAGGACCCGGATCTCCAGGGCGGGGGTTGAAATGGCTTCCAGCAGGTCCAGCACGCGGCCTGTGGCGTTGTCCTGGTCCACCCCGCCGAGGGTGACGAGGATTTTCCGGAGGGGCCCGGCGTCGCGTTTGACAGGACGGACGTTCAGGAACTCCCGCCGCAGAAGGGCGAAGCGGGGTCCGGCGAGGATGGCGTGGTTCGGGATGGTGGAGATGAAGGTGCGGTCCGGTGCGTAGAGGTTGTGATTCAGGATGGCGTCCGCGTGCCACAGGTCGCAGTGGCCGTAGTCGTCCACGCACATCAGCTTGTGCCCCGCGTCGTGGACCGCCTGCTGGTAGTCTCCGGTGAAATGATAACCATCCGCCACCAGCCATAATGCTCCCGAGGAACGGGCCAGATCCAGCGTTAGGGACAGGTCCCGCGTTCCGCCCGGCTCCGCTTCCAACCGGTGCAAGGGGATACCCTCGGCGATGATCCGCCTTTCCAGAGCTTCCGGGCAGGATGCGCAGGCGATGATGGCCCTTCCGCCCAGATCCATGATGGCTTGGGCAAGCGCGATCATGCGGGTGACGTGGCCGATCCCGAGGTGGCCCCCGGCATCCGCACGGATGAGGACGGGTCGCTCAGGGGTTCTTTTCATGCAGCAGCGCCTTCGCCATCCATTCGGCGCGGATCCAGTCTTCCGGAGTGTCGATGTCGTGGACGAGGTGGGGTGGGAGCAGGATACCTTGGCAGCGGGAGGAGAAAATGCGGTCGTTGTTCATCCACCCGGTTCGGGTTCCCCAGTAGAACTGGCCCGCATCATGGTAGGCCTGTTCCAGGTCCTGGGAACGTGTCAGTTCATGTTCGGGATGGAACATGTGGGTGCCGCCATCCGCGTCCAGCCTCAGCGCGCGTTGGATCGGGGGCCCGAAGGGGGTGATGGAAAAGGCGAACTCCAGCGAGGCATCCACTTCCAGCCTCTTCTTCCCTTCCACAAGATACCGGGGACCCAGCAACGGTGCGGTGGCGTAGATGCAGCAGACACTCCGCACCTCCGCGCCGTCCGCTTCCAACCACTGGATGGCGTGACGGATGACGGGGACCGTGGGCGTATGGTCGTCGGAAAGCTCCGGCGGGCGGATGAATGGCACCTCCGCCCCTGCCGCCAGGGAGACTTCCCGGATCTCCGGGTCGTCGGTCGAAACCACGATCCGGTCGAATGCCTCGGATCGGAGCGCGGCATCGATGGACCAGGCGATCATCGGCCGGCCGATGAACGGGCGGACGTTCTTCCGGGGGATGCGTTTGCTGCCACCGCGGGCCGGAATAACGGCGATGTTCATGCGTGGTGGGCGAGGTTGCGGACGGCTGAGATGACGCGCGAGACATCATCCTCCGTGAGCGAGGGATGCATCGGCAGGCTGAGGGCACGGGCATAGAATGCCTCCGCATGGGGGCATTTTCCCGGCGCATAGCCGTAGGTCTGCCGGTACCACGGCTGGAGATAGACCGGGATGTAGAGTACCTGGGAGCCGACGCCCTGTTCACGCAGCCGTGCCATGGCTTCCGTGCGGCTCAAGCCGATCGCGGCGAAGTCGATCTCCACGGTGTAGAGGTGCCAGGAAAGATGCTCCCGGTCCTCCTCCTGCCGGATGCCGGGGGTGGTGAGCCACGGAAGATCCGCGAAAGTCCCGTTGTAACGGGCCGCGATGCGGCGGCGCTCCGCCGTGAAACGCGGCAACTTCGCAAGCTGGCTGCGGCCCAGAGCGCACTGGATGTCCGTGATCCGGTAGTTGTAGCCGAGCGCGTGCATTTCATAGGTCCACGGTCCGGTTTCGGCCAGCGGTCCGCTGGAGGCTCCCAGTCCTTGGAACAGCGATGGATTCCTCTCGACGCCGTGGGAGCGCAGGCAGCGCAGGGCCGCCGCGAGCCTGTCATCCCCGGTCGTGATCATCCCTCCTTCCCCGGTGGTCAACGTTTTGACCGGATGAAAGGAAAACACGGTCATGTCCGCCCAGGGGTGCCCGCCCGTTTTCCACACCCTGCCTTCATGGACGAAACCTCCGCCGGTCGCATGGCTGGCGTCCTCGATGACAACAGCCCCCTTCTCCCGCGCGATGGCGGCGACGCGGGGCATATCCGCTGGCTGTCCGGCGTAGGCGACGGGGATCACGGCTTTCACGTCATCACTCCAGTCCGCGGCGAGCGCACCGGCATCAAGGTTGCGGGTGACGGGGTCGATGTCGCTGAAGTCCGGAATGGCTCCGATGAAGGCGGCGGCATTCGCGGAGGAAAGGAACGTGTTCGGGGAGGTGATCACCCGGTCCCCGGGGCGGACGTCCGCGGCCAGCAGGCACAGGTGGAGTGCCGCGGTCGCGTTGCTCACGGCGATGGCGTGCTTCGCGCCGGTCATCGCCGCGAATTCGTTCTCAAAAGCGGTGATCTCCGGGCCGGAAGTGAGGAAATCCGAGCGTAGCGCGCGGCTGACGGCGGCGATGTCTTCCTCGTCGATGGATTGCCTTCCGTAGGGCAGGAAATCAGGGTTGGAAGTCTGGGCAGACATGCTTCCGGATGAGGGTGCGGAGTTCATCCACGGAGAGCCACTCGGTGTTCTCCCCGGAGTTGTAGCTGAAGTCGGAAGGGACGGTTTCCCCGTTGTGATGCGCCGCGTAACGGGCCATCAGCTCATCCCGCGCCTCCTGGTAGAGCATCGGGACGATCACGTAGTTCCTTGTCGTCTCTAGGGTGTTGGGCGCGTCGCTGGCGGTGATCATCTCCTCGTGCAGCTTTTCGCCCGGGCGGATCCCGACGACGGTCTGCGGGACGCCGGGAGCGATGGCGTCAGCCACGTCGGTGATGCGGTAGGAAGGGATCTTCGGAATGTAGATCTCCCCACCGAGAGAGTGTTCCAGCGCGTGCAGCACCAGATCCACCCCGCCATCCAGGGAGATGTTGAACCGGGTCATCGCCGGGTCGGTGATGGGGATTCCGCCCTTCTTCCGCTGTTCCATGAAGAATGGGACCACGGAGCCGCGGGAGCCCATAACATTGCCATAGCGGACGACAGAGAAGCGGATGTCGTGGTGGCCGCGGATGTTGTTCGCGGCAACGAAGAGCTTGTCGGAGCAGAGTTTGGTCGCTCCGTAGAGATTGACGGGTGCGGCCGCCTTGTCCGTGGAAAGGGCGACGACGTTTTTCACCCCGGTGTTGATGCACGCTTCGATGAGGTTCTGGGCGCCGATCACATTCGTCTTGATGCACTCGAACGGGTTGTACTCCGCCGTCGGCACCTGCTTGAGGGCCGCGGCGTGGATGACGACATCAATGCCCTCCAGCGACCGGGCGACACGGTCCGCATCGCGGATATCACCGATGAAGTAGCGGATCTGCGGGTAGCCGGATGGCGGAAATTCCTGGGCCATCTCGAACTGTTTCAGCTCGTCACGGGAGAAGACGACCAGACGCTTGATGCCGGGAAATTCCGACAGCAGCCGGGAGACGAGGCGCTTGCCCAGCGAGCCGGTGCCGCCGGTGATGAGGATAGATTTGCCGTTTAGCATTTGGATGGAAGGCTCCAAGCTTTGGAGCGGGAACTGGCGATGGGAAGAAAAATGGATGATTTTTCCCGAGGCGCTGGATTTTTCCTTCCGGCGGGGCCGGGACAATCCCTCAGGAAAAGAGCCTGACCGGGATGCCGTGTCCGGAAAGATGCGTTTTGACGCTGAGGGGGGTGATTTCGGTGTAGTGGAAAATGCTGGCGGCGGCGGCGGCGGCGGCTCCGCCATCCCGGATGCCTCGCAGGATGTCGTCGCATGAGCCGGCCCCTCCTGAGATGATGACGGGTATGCCGACGGCTTCCGAAACGCTCCGCGTCACTTCCAGGTTGTAGCCTTCCATCGTGCCGTCCCTCTCGATGGAGGTCAGGAGGATCTCCCCCGCGCCGGCCGCTTCCATTTCCTTGGCCCAGCGGACGGG
>Ga0233365_1001155_pt1 | contig 11571 bp, 11 predicted proteins | sample ElkDunMinimDraft_27_FD_191535 | JGI IMG/M metagenome (GOLD analysis project Ga0233365, IMG submission 191535) | Fecal eukaryotic communites from dung pellets of Tule Elk in California, USA - Elk Dung C36 | ecosystem: Host-associated > Mammals > Digestive system > Large intestine > Fecal | place... | reverse complement strand
GTTTTGCACAGCAATTGGTATATACACCCGTAAACCCAAACTTTGGCGGAAACCCGCTTAACTACAGTGGTTTATTAGCATCGGCAAATGCACAGAATAAATTCGATGACAATAAAAACTCGTCAAACAGCAGTTTGTTAGACAATTTTTCTGAAACGGTAAAAAGACAGATTTTATCACAACTTTCACGAGGTTTGTTTGAAGACAGCGATAAACTGGAAAATCTGGAAGAAGGTACTTTTGAAATTGGCGATTTAATAATTTCTATAGACGAAACCAGAACCGGAACCGTAATTAGAATTATTGATAACAAAACAGGCGAAACAACCGAAATTATCTTATAAACAAGCACACAACAAAACATGAAACTATCTAAAATAAACGGTCTGCTTGTTTTAATTTCTTTGGTATCGCTTCAAAGTTGCGGCGTGTTTTTTAATCCACCTACCGGAATAGAAGAACATTCTGTAATTGGCGAAATAACAGCGTCTGAAAAAGATTTTAAAAAACTACCCGCTCCGCAAGATCCTATTGTGGTGGGGGTTTACAAGTTCAGAGATCAAACCGGACAATACAAAGCATCAAATATGGGTGCCAATTGGAGTACCGCAGTACCACAGGGTTTAACCACTATTTTAATAAAATCGTTAGAAGACAGTAAATGGTTCTCTCCTATCGAACGTGAAAATATTGGAAATTTATTGAACGAACGACAAATTATACGAACCACTCGTCAGGAATATTCAAACGGTCAGGGTGCAGACAATCTTCCGCCGTTGCTTTTTGCAGGAATTTTGTTAGAAGGTGGTGTGATTTCGTATGACACAAACATACTTACAGGCGGTGCCGGTGCTAGATATTTTGGTATTGGCGGATCTAGCGAGTACAGACAAGATCGTATTACGGTGTATTTGCGTGCGGTTTCTACCAATTCGGGTAAGATCCTAAAAACAGTTTACACATCTAAAACTATACTTTCGCAATCTATAAACGCCAGCATGTTCAGATATGTTGACGTTGAACGATTAATGGAAGCCGAAGTTGGTATTACCAACAACGAACCGGTACAAATGGCTGTCACCGAAGCTATTAACAAAGCCGTTTATTTATTGGTTTTAGAAGGTATTAAAGACAATGTTTGGAACACCAAAAACGAAGATAAATCTAAAGCCGATTTGTTGATTAACGAATACAATCAGGAAATTATTGAAAGCAATAAACGTGTTGCCGGAAAAGGCGTTTGGGATAAAAATCGCAGATCTACTTTTTCATTGGGTGGCTCTGTAACGTTAAATTCTTTAAGAGGCGATTATCCGGATATAACGAAAGAATTAGGTGCAACTGGTAACTTTAAATACTTGTTTTCTGATTATTTTAATTTGAGTTTATCTTACGGATATCAAAATCTGGGATCACCCAAATACTTTAAATCACAATTCACTTCAGCAGAAATCGATATGGAATATCTAATGCTTCCATTTAATAACTTCACACCTTATTTTTCTGCAGGTATCGGATCAATAAAAGACATAAAAACACCCGATAAAAAACTTCAGTTTAAAACACAGGTTGGTGCAGGATTAGAACTTTTGGTTGCCAAAAATGTAGGTATCAGAGGTTTTGCTAAATACCACATGGGCTTTAACGATGATTGGGACAATATGGTATCGGGCAAAAGAGACGATCACTTTTTACAATACGGCATTGGCTTACAGGTTTATCTGGGAAAATAACAACAATATATCTTAACACATGAAATCACTATACTTTTTTATACTAACCTTGCTTTCACTTGCTTTTGTAAGCTGTAGCGAAGATACTGTAGACGGAAATGCAAAAGGAACATTAACCGGAAGCGTGCGTTTAGAAGCATCGAACGAACCACTGGCAAACGTTAAAATTACAACTACACCTGCAACTACAACAGTTTTTACTGATGAGAAAGGTAATTTTGAAATTTTAGGAAGCATGCCAATGGGCGATTTTTCTGTTCGTGCAGAATTGAAAGGATACGTTACCGAATATCAGGCAGTAAGCATTATTGAATACGAACAAAAAGTGCAGATTGTTTTTGAAATGGTTACCGATGAATCTTTGAATTCGCCACCAACCGTTCCTACCCTTATTGCGCCAAACAATTTGTCAACCAATTTAACCAACAATGTTGAATTGGAATGGGATTGTACCGATCCTGATAAAGATACGCTTATGTACAAGTTGATTTTTACAAACAACCGTACCAATAACCGTGTGGAAATTCCGAACCTGAAAACCAAAAAAATCACAATGACCGATTTGGATTTCGGTACAACATATACCTGGCAAATTGTGGCATCAGACAGTATTAACGACGATGTTTACAGTGAAGCTTTTCAGTTTACCGTTCGGCAGAATCCGGAATACCGTTATCATTTTGTACGAAAAGGTTTGGGCAGCTACAACATTATGGCTACTAATTTAACCGAATTTATAACCATAACTCCGTTAAGCAGTTCTACCTGGCGTCCACGCAAAAACAATACGGCTAACAAACTGGCTTATTTGCAGACGTACAGCGGACAAACGCATCTTTTTACATCAGATTTAGATGGTCAGAATGAAGTGAAAATAAGTCAGACACCTGTGAACGGATTCCGAAGCGATCAATTATCATACGCATGGAAACTTGATGGAAGTGAGTTTATTTTTCCGAGTTTTAATAAGTTGTACAAAATTAACAGCAACGGTACCGGGCAAACGCAGATATATCAAACTGCAGACGGTCATTTTATATCGAAATGTGCATGGAGTAACGATGGATCTAAAATTGCCATTACCACAAACAACATCAATGGTTATCAGGCAAAAATAATTATTTTAGATACTAACGGTAATGTACTGCAAACGATCTTTCAAGGAAATACCGGAGCTGTAGGCGGATTAGATTTTGATGCTACTGGAACAAAACTGCTTTACACGCACGATGTTTCTGGCAACGAAGACTGGCAATACCGTCAATTAGACACACGCATTTTTGTGTACGATTTTAACAGCAGCACGCACAAAGACATTTCGTTTGTAAGTTTAAAACCTATGGGCACAATTGATATCGACCCGATGTTTTCGCCAAACAGTTCAGAGATTATTTTTACAAGTACATCTAACGATATGATTTCGCAAAAGAATATCTATAAAATTAATTTGAACGATGATGATGTTCGTGATTTGATTATATCAAACGCAGAAATGGTCGATTTTAAATAACAAACTCTTATAATTTTTAACCACATAGACACATAGTTTTAATATGTTATGTTTTCTTAAACAAAGTTTAGTTAAGCTCTGTTTATGTCCAAGATTAATATATGTCTATGAATCTATGTGGTAAAATTAAACTTTACAAATAAGCACAAAATAAACCGCTATTTTCATAGCGGTTTATTAATTTAATTAAGTGTAGTGTGTGTGTGTGTTTACAATGCGTATAAATTACTTTTAATAGCAACCTTTACCATAGATGCCGTATTTTTAACGCCCAGTTTGTTTAATATTTTACGGCGATGTGTTTCAACCGTATGCAGACTTAAAAAAAGATCTTCAGAAATTTCGCGGGTACTTTTACCATCGCAAATATATCCCAGTATTTCTTTTTCACGGTTTGTTAGGTCAGAATACAAAAGAACATCATGCTCCACATCGGTTGTTTTTTCTTTTACTAAATCGGTATTATCAACCGAATGAAAAAAGTATTCAACTATCAGGTTCCAATATTCGCGCGACAAAACTTTGTTTCCTTTTAAAATCTTCTCCACAAAATCTATAAACTGATCCGATAAAATATTGTTGTTAATTACCCCCATAACTCCAATTTCAAACAGCAGCTTTACATCGCTTATATTAATGTTTGATGTTATTATCAGAATTTTAAAATCGGCATTCAGGGTCATTAAATGTAAAAGATGGTTAAAATCTTTATTTGTGAATTTAACCACATCGTATATTAACAGTTCGGGTTGATTTTTAACTTGTATTCTTGCTTTTATCAGGTCCTGTAAATTTTCCTTTCGAACAATCTTTGCATCTGAAGAAATCTTTGTAAGCATTAAATTCTCAATTCCCTCTGAAAAAATAGGATTGTTGATTATTGTGTACACTTGTAATTTTTCGTTCATATTATTATGTTTTTAGGTATGCGTTAAAACTGCTTTTAACTTAAAAACCTTACAACCATTTTTTTCTAACCAAATAAAGCGCATTAAGCTGTTTATCAGGTATCCTTTAGATCAATTGTTCTAAACCCAACTTGTGCAATGCATGAAAGATATATTCTGTGATAGTTTCTGTTATAAGCCCCCTTAAGTATAGTACCAAAATTGTTAAAAAAAAGCCAACGCATTAAGGTAGAAATTACCTGAAATAAAAAAACAGGTAAAAATACCTGCTTTGATGAGTTTGTTAGTTTAACGAGAGTTCTTCGAGCGTTACAATATGTTTTTGAAGTGCATAAACAATGAGCCCGGCAACATTGCGAACGCCTATTTTTGTAAACAGATTGTTCTTGTGACCTTCTACAGTACGCTGGGTTATAAACAAATGTTCACCAATTTCTTTTGCTGTTTTTTGCTGGCACAGTAGTTTTATAATTTCCTTTTCGCGTTCGGTTAGCAATTCGTCTTCATCGATCATTGGTTTTGATACTTTAGACGAAATTTGTTCGCGCAGAATTTCCATTTGATCTTTATTTAAATAAAAACCATTTTTATGAACCTGCTTAACGATATCGAGCAGTTCAAAAGGAGACATCCCTTTGGGTAAAAAGCCGGCAACACCTTCTTTAGTCATAAATCCTATGGAATTATCCTGATAGTGCGATGACACAACGACAACCTTTAATTCGGGATGATTTGTTTTAACGTGTTTAAGTACTTCTAGCCCATCTATTGTTTTCATTTTTAAATCGAGCAGCAGAATATCTATCGGCTCGGTATTTTTTTCTTCTAAATAATTGAATAACTGGTACCCGTCTGTAGTATCATATACCACCTGTGTTGACTGATCCTGGTTAAAAAAACTCTTCAACAATGTTACAATCAGGTAATCATCGTCTACTAGTGCTAATTTTATTTTTTCCATTCTTTACAAAAAAAATAAAACGGGTTCCTTTTTCTTTTGAACTTTTGTATTTGTATTTAGCATTTAAATTATCTGCCCGCAGGGCGATATTTTGTAAACCAATGCCATTTTTTACTGTTGAACTGTTAAAGCCAATGCCGTTATCTATGACTAATAACACTATAAATTTATCTGTTATACGTAATTTTAAATTAACTTGCGATGCTTGGGCGTGTTTGTGTATGTTGTTAAGCAGTTCCTGTAAAATACGTACCAATTGCAATTTTATGGTTTTATTTATAGGTCGATCTGTTCGAACATCAACAACATGATCAATATTATAGAAGTTTTTCCAGCTTTTTAAAATGGTTAGCAATATGTTTTCTAAGGGCTTTTCTTCGTATAAGGGCGGTGATAATTCATGCGAAATCCTTCGTGATTCATCAATTGCTGTTCCTAATAAATGATCTAACTCTTGCTGGTTTGATCCTATCGCGGTTTTTAAGCGTATAACCGTAAGCGTGCTGATGATATTATCGTGTAAATCTGCAGCTATGCGAATACGCTCGTTTTCTTGCGCTTCTAAACTTACTTGCATTAACGAACGCTGATAATCCATTTTTATCCTAATCTCTTCATCTTTAGACCTCAAAACTTTTCTGTACGATATATAAAAAACGCTTATCAAGGTACCTACAAGCAGTATCATTACCCCTATAATGATAACAACAGAAACAAGTAGCGTTTCAGAATCCTGCCATTTTTCCATAAAAACGAAAATTAAACTTTATAAAAGTTAAATAAATTTTTACTGTTTTTAAAAACTATAAAAGTTAAAGAAAAATAATATAAAATATGGAGTATAGCATAACTGGAATAAAATACAACAAAGCTTTTATTAGTAAAAGATTGGTTAATTATAAAATTTTGAACAACTGTATACACTAAATGTATTGAAAAATAAGCTAAGAATACCATACAAACCATTTGATTAGTTACACTAAATGGCTTTGTATCTTTAAGCTGTTTTAAAAGATTTGTAACTATTAATACTATTAACAATAAATTTGCAGTAATTTGTGCATAAGCCACATAGTTTAACAAGCCTTTTTCTCTATAAGTAAATAGGTCATAAATTAAAAACAAACCAGCTAGACCTATTAAAAGCCAAAACATTTGGCTTTTTAGCCAATAATTGTTTATTAAATAGCCCACAATTAGTAACTCTCCCAAACGATATATAATATCAAGAAAAAGCGTATCATTAATAATTTCAACCTTTAGTGCAAAAAGTAAAATATACACCAAAAAATCGAATAAACAACTGAATATTAAATAGAAACCTATTATTTTAAATATCTTCTTCTTGCTTTTTTTAAACACAATTAAACTTATTATACTATAAATAATAAGAAAGAATGAATTTATATACGCAAGTATATTATATAAAAAATAATAGTCTTCCATAAGATCAATTAGATTAAATCTAAAATATAATATTTTTCATCACTTGGATACGGTGGTCTCCTCCATACTCTATCATAAAACAAGCCAACATTATCATAAAAAACTAAATCCGCCACTTTTACACTTGCATTTTCGGTATTATCCTTTAATCCAAAATAAACAGTATAATTTTGCTCTTGCAGACTGTATGTTGGTATTTTAAATGACTGATAAACCGGTAAACTACTACTTAACCATGTAGTATAATTGGCATTCCAATCTTGAATACGGTTTATAGCATCGGCAGCTTGAATGTATTGTGTTGGCAAAGGGAATGTATAATTTTCATAGGTTTGATCTGTTAAAGCAGTAATATCTTTATAAAAAGGATCTACTATTTTGATATAACTACTTAAACTAGCTTGATAGATTTCATGATCATATACTTCTGATATTAGTACAAATTTTAATTTTCCATTTAGAATGCACGCATACGCATGCAATGCATTACCTTGCGGAAATTGTGACATATCTAAATTTAAAGCATTGTAATTTTCAAAATAAGGTAGTACTGCAACCGGACTGTTGCGCAAGCTGTCCCATTTGCGAATACCGTTTAAAATTTCTTCTAAACTGTATGTCGAAATACTATTTGTTTGATGAGCAGTAAAATGTTCTTCTTCTGTAATAATATCTAAATTATTTTGATCACTGTTGCAACCAAAAATTGTAAATAATAGCATTATTAAAGAATATTTTAAAATTTTCATATTATATAATTTTACGCAATATTTAATTTAGATTAAACTTAATAAATAATAGCTATTACCAGACGATGGAGCATATGGTGGTTGTCTACGAATAGTATCATAGAACACGCCACCATTATTTGTCAACACCAAATCGGCAGCTTTCACAGCAGGCGTTATGACATCATCTTTTAAGGCAAATAAAGCAGCATAATTTTGTGGTGGTAAATCTGTGGTTGGTATGTGAAAGGTTTTGTACATGCCAAAAGGTGTGTTAACCACTTCGTGAATCCAATCTTGATAGGTTTCTTTCCAAGAATTCACACGCGTTTCTGCTTCTTCTTCAGGTATTTCCTGCCCACCGCCTAACATATGTACGCAAGGACACCAATAGCAGTTAGCACTTAAAACCTCTGGTGCAGAATTTACATCGTTAGCTTCTGATATCACATAAAAGCCTAACTCGCCATTTTTTATACCAGCATAAGCATGTAAGGGGATCGTTTGTGGGAAAAGATTCATGTCTAGTTCGAATCCCAACTTGTTCATGAACAGTTCTATTAATAAATCAGGATTTGTGCGAACAGCTTCCCAATTTTGCAGAGAAGTAGTTATCTCTTCCATTTTTAGTATATTTTTAGGTTTTACTTAACAAAAATAAATATAAAATTATATTAATCAATACAATTTAAACAATAATATTTACTAATTTATTGAATGTTTATCAAACCTACCTTTGAAGTTTTTACGTAAGCGCTGCAAGGCATCATCCACCACGTCAATTTTTATGTTCAAAACCAATGCTATTTCCGAAGGTTTTAAGTTCATTTTATTTAAAATTACAATGCGTAAGTACATTTCGCTTAAATCAGGAAAGTTTTCAAGCAAAACATTATAGTAGTCATTTTCTTCTTTTACAAAGGTATTTTTTAATGCCAGCCAGTTGGTTCCCGACATTTTTTGCTGATCAAGCAATTCCTGCAAAAATACTTTTGCCTGATCTTTAGTAACGGTATTGGTATTTAGTTTATCAAGTTCTTTTTCTATCAAATCCATTTGTTTGTTTTGATCTGACAAATAGCTCTGATACGATTTCAAGGTAAGATCGTATTCATTCAATTTACTTTTAGATTGTAACTGATTGATCTTATATTGAAGGATATTTTTCTGATATAATGCCTCTTTATTTTTAAAACGCAACTGAATAGATCGAACCATAAAAAACACGACCACAATGAAAAACAGTACACTTCCAAAAACGATCCACAGTTTTAAATTCGCTTTTTCTACTTTATCTTTCTCTGCTTCTAACTTGCTGTAAAACTGCTCCTTTTGAGTTTCCCAACCAACCAATTTTATAGCCTCCTGACCATCTTTTGTAACAATATCGAATCCCAGTTTATCTAAAGCACGGCGCGCTTGCAATTCTAAAACAATATCATTCGTTTTTAAGGCGATTGAAAGATTAATCTGAGCAATTTCATAAGCGTGACTTTTTAAATAGTCTTTACTTAAAACATACTCGTTTGCTAATGCAAGCGTTTGTTTCGCTTTATCAAATTCATTAGTTTCAACGTATACTTTACTCAATAAAATCTGTGCGTACATGGTGTTTCGGTCCGCATTGTTTTGTATCGATATTTCTATATCTTGCTGTAAAAGCAAAATGGCTTTGTAATATACTTTTTGATCGAAATGAATCAGTGCCAAATCGCCCAAAGTTTTTGCATAACGCACTTTATCGTTATTTTCTAACGATACTTCTCTTGCCTTTATAAAATAATTACGTGCATTTTCAACAGCTCCCAATTTATAGTAGCTCGATCCGATATTATTTAAAAACGTAGCGTAAAGTTTAGAGTTTGATGATGTGAATGTTAAGGCTTTTAAAAGATAGTCGATGCTTTTTTGATGCTCGTTTACACTGCCAAAAAAATAGGCATTTTTTTTATAAACATCTGCCGGCTGAATAAGATTGTCAATTGTATTTTTATCCAACAAGTTAGAAGATTTTATAAAAAACGGCATCGCTTTTATGTATTCATTATACGAATAGTAAAAAAAACCGACCTGCGTATTTACGTAAACCAGTAAATTTTCATCATTGATTTTTTCGGCTTCGCCTAAAGCTTCCAGGTAAAGCGAAATACTTTCGCTATTTATGTTATCAAAATTCTTGGAATAAGCTTCAGCTTGTAAAACCTTATTAACTACTTGCAATACCTGACTGTCGTGAGTTTTAACCGTTTTTGCTTTTCTTAAATAATTTTTATTAATGGTAGCAGGTTCTAAAATCTCCTTATTTTCATTAATAAAATTGTTTACCAATTTAGTATTGGTATTAGCAGAAATACTGGTGTTGCAGAAAAGCAAAAAGAAGCTTATTAAAAAACCACATCTGTAATTATTTAATAAATAAGGTTTTAGAAAATTATTTTTTAAAAGCATTTCCGTGATACACTAATATTGTATTTTAAATAAATTTACTACAATTATTTTTACTATTTACACGTAATTTTACTCAAAACTAACATTTAGGTAATATTACGCACAAAAAAAGCCGGAATTTATTCCGACTTTTTCGCATTCATTTTAGCAACGATCTGCTTTATTTCTTGTTCTCTCTTCTTAGGATAAATCAATAAAACGTCGTCTTTATCTACAATAATAAAATCGTCTAAACCACCAATAACCACCAATTTATTAGGATTTGTACGAATGATGTTATTCGTGGCGTTTTCTACAAACAAATTTCCGTTTACCATGGCATTGTCGCATTCGTCTTTAGGAAGTTTATCATATAATGATCCCCAAGTTCCCAAATCGTTCCAATCAAAAGTAGCAGGTAAAATAAACACATTATCAGCTTTTTCCATCACGGCATAATCAATAGAAATATTTTCTGCCTTGCTGTAATTTTCTGTAATAAACTCTTTTTCTTCAGAAGTATTGAAAGTTGAATACCCAGTTTCAAATAATTGATACATTTCTGGCTGAAACTTCTCAAAAGCTTCTAAAATAGATCGAACATTCCAAACAAAAATCCCTGAGTTCCAAAGGAAATTCCTACGCTGAATAAAGGTTTTTGCAGTTTGATAATCCGGCTTTTCACGAAACTGAACTACCTTTTTAATCTGGCGGGAATCTAATTTGTTGTATTCGATATATCCGTAACCTGTATTTGGAAATGTCGGGATAATTCCCAAAGTCATCAATACATTATCCGATTCACAACTATCAAACGCACGCTGTAAATTCGATACAAACTGTACTTCGTCTTCAATCCAATGATCAGAAGGAGCCACAATCATCACCGCATCGGGATTTTGTTTTTTAATTTTCATCGATGCATACAAAATACACGGAGCGGTGTTGCGCATATCGGGTTCTAAAACAATTTGCTCATTGGTAATCATCGGCAATTGTTCTTTTAGAATATCGCTGTATTTATCGTTCGTTAAAATTAAAATATTTTCTTTAGGAATAAGCTGACTTAAACGCGTAAAGGTTTTTTGAACCAAGGTTTCGCCCGTTCCTAACATATCGTGAAACTGTTTGGGAAATTCGGGTGTGCTAACAGGCCAAAAACGCGATCCCACGCCGCCTGCCATTATTACTGCATAATAATTTTTATTCATTTGTTAGGCATTCAAAAGTTCTACCTGCATATTAGGTTTAAACAAATATACTTGGTTATTTTTTATATCGGTGCATTCAAACAGTTTCACACGAAGTTTTCCCTTCTTAAACAGACGTCCGTTTTCAATTCTAAAGATGGTTCCCAAAGGCAGTTCGTCTACAAAAAATTTATTTGTTGGGGCATCGAATTTTTTTAGCTGCATTGATAAAATAGCATCGGTATCGCTACTTGCCGACGGATTTTTAAAATGACTTGCCACAAAAGGAACAACTTCTGCCGGAAAAACCTGTGGATTGATAAAAGGAAGCATTAGTAAACGAAATGTTTGTTTCCACTCCAAACCGTGTGGTTTTATAAACCGACCATATTTCTGAAAAGCCACCAAATGTGCAATTTCGTGTATGGTTGTTATTAAAAATCGATATTTATTCAGCGTAGCATTTACCGTAATTTGGTGCGATCCGTCGGGATTTTTTCGATAATCGCCATGACGAGTTACCCGTCCATTTACAATTTTAAAATGAATGTGGTATGCTTTGATCAGTTCAAAAACTGCATCGACCGAATTTTCGGGTAAATATGTAGCTAAAACGTTTTTCAATTAAGGTGTACTTGATGAAACTTCTAAAACCTTTCCGTTAAAGA
>Ga0233365_1001154_pt1 | contig 11587 bp, 15 predicted proteins | sample ElkDunMinimDraft_27_FD_191535 | JGI IMG/M metagenome (GOLD analysis project Ga0233365, IMG submission 191535) | Fecal eukaryotic communites from dung pellets of Tule Elk in California, USA - Elk Dung C36 | ecosystem: Host-associated > Mammals > Digestive system > Large intestine > Fecal | place... | reverse complement strand
GGCGGCGACGATGTCGGCGTTGACCCGGCGGATTCCGACGCGGCTGTCCACGGTGGGCATAGAGGCGAGTCTGCGTCATGTTCGGGCGGTGCCCCTGGGGCATCAGGTCACGGCCAAGGTGGTGCTGCGGGAGCGGGACGGCAGCCGGCTGACATTCGACTTCAGCGTCACCACCGATGAGTCCACTCCGGTGGCCGATGGCACCATCGTGCGCCGGCTGGTGGACCGGGAGGACTTCCTCGCCAGAGTGCGCGGAGACGCGGAACGAGCGGATTGAGGTCCGGCGACTAGGGCAGCCGGTCTATCTCCAAAGTAGAGTCCATGGCCAGCAGGGTGTTCGGGTCACCGGTGACCACCGGCCAGCCGCGACGCCGTTGCGCACACCAGGTGACATGCCCGGCGGAGAGCTTTCCGTGCTGCTGCGACCGCGACAGCATCAGGCCGACGTCGTGGGCCGCGTGCTGATCGAGATCCAGGATGACGGTGACCGGCAACGATCTCAACACCTTCAGGGCGTCGCGATCCCGCCGGGGAGCTTTGGACCAGGCTTCGGCCAACGCACAGGTCGGAACCGCCAGGACGATGCCCTGTTCGGCGGCGGTCCACACCACCGCCTGTGGGTAGGGCAGCGATGCGGCGAAACCGGTGAGGGCCGAGGAATCGAGAATGCGGCCTCCGATCACGCTTTTGGACCGCCTTGCTCGTCGTTGACCCCCAGTACGTCCCGCGCCCAGGCCAGGTGTTCGGCGCTGGGTTTCTGCCCTTTTCGATCGAATAGGTGGCGAAGCTCCGACAGGGCTTCGTCACGGTCTAGGCGGGTCTGAATCGCCTCGGAGATATAGGTCGATATGTCCGGCGCTCCACCGGCATCGACGATGCGCCGGACCTGGGCGGTTTGGTGCACCGGCAACTCGATGTTGATGCTTTCGGTGTCGCTCATTAGAAGAATCTAACTCAGTCGTCGCGATCTCCACCCGCGTGAGGGAGGGGTTCGATCGGCCACCGCGACCGGGGTGGGTTCGCCTCCGCCGACGCCGTGACGGTCGATCGGGTAGCGCCGCAGCCGGGGCTGCCCACCGGGGACCCGCACCTTAGTCGACGCGGTCGCCGTGAATCCGCTCCTCGACGGCAGGCAGGCGCTGGAGTGTGTCAGTTCGAAATGGACGGTTTAGGGCGTCGTGCTGTGCGCCGGACCGCAGCGGCACGCCGGATTCCCGGGATCACGCAGACGGTGCTCACACAGACGTTGCGCACCATGGAATCGGACGGCCTGGAACAAGGATTGGTCCACAAGGAATTCCACCCACAACACGTGGAGTACCGGCTGACCTCATTGGGCGACCGACTCCAGGACCCGTTGGCGGCCATCTGCGACCGGGGCGCCCAAAGCCGGGCGAACAACAGGTCCACAGTCAACAACGTCGTCTGATCTCGGACTGTTTCTCCGAGATCAGACGACGTTGTAGTCGTTACTGGACGAACGAACCGACGGCGGGCTTGGTGGCCAGCTGCGAGTGTGCCCGGGTCACACCCGGGTCCAGCGACTGCTCGACGAAGATCGCGTGCCACAGGCAGAACACCAGGATGGTCCACACCTTGCGGCTGTTGTCGGCGGTCCCGGCCTTGTGGTCGCGCAGCAGACCCCGGACGTACTCCAGGTCGATCAGGTGACTGCACCCGGCGTTGGCCAGGATGTCATCGGCCCACTCGAACATCTCGTCGGCCAGCCACACACGGGTGGGGGTCGGGAAGCCCATCTTGGGTCGGTGCACGATCGCCGGCGGTACGACCTTGTTCAGCGCCTGACGCAGCGCGTACTTGGTGTGGTTACCGCGCAGCCGGACCTTCTCGTCCAGCGGCACCCGCGAGGCCACCTTGAAGACCTCGACGTCAAGGAACGGCACCCGCACCTCAAGGCTGTGCGCCATCGACATGCGGTCGGCCTTGACCAGGATGTCACCACGCAGCCAGGTCTTCATGTCGACGTACTGCATCCGGGTGGTGTCGTCCAGTCCCTCGCACTCGGCGTAGATGGGACCGGTGATGTCGGTGTAGCTGACCGAGGGGTCGTAGCGGCGCAGGATGCGCTGCTTCTCGGCCTCCGAGTAGATGTTGGCGTTGCCGACGAAGCGGGTTTCCAGGTCGGTCGTGCCGCGCTCCAGGAAGCTCTTGCCCTTCACACCCTCGGGGATCACCTTCGAGACCGCGCGCAGGCCGCTTCGCACCGTCTTGGGCAGCGACTGCACACCTTGCAACGACAGCGGTTCCCGGTAGATCGGGTATCCGGCGAAGAACTCGTCGGCGCCCTCACCGCCCAGCACCACGGTGACGTACTCGGCGGCCTTCTTGGCCACGAAGTACAGCGGCACCAACGCCGGGTCGGCGACCGGGTCGTCCAGGTACCACACGATCTGCGGCAGTGCCGACATCATCTCCTGGGCACCGATCTTGGTGCCGATGGCCTTGACACCCAGGTGTTCGGCCGACTCCAGTGCGACGTCCAGCTCGTTGTAGTGGCCGGGAACGTCGAAGCCCATCGTGAAGCTCAGGATGTCGGGGTTGAACTCGCGGGCCAGCGCGACCACACCGGTGGAGTCGATGCCGCTGGACAGGAAGGCGCCCACCGGGACGTCGGCACGCATGTGCATCCGGACGGATTCGCGCAACGTGTCCAAGATCTCGTCGTACAGCCGCTGCGGGTCGTCTACGGGACGGGGCCGGAACGTCGGCTCGAAGTACTTGGTGGTGCTCACCTGGCTGCCGGCGGTGAACTGCACGTAGTGACCGGCGGGGATGCGGCCGACCGCACGGTGCATGCTGCCGGGTTCCGGCGGGTACTGCAGGGTGAGGTAGTGGGAGAGGTTCTTCTCGTCCAGGTCCTTGGGATCGGTGAACGGCATCAACGCCTTCTTCTCGCTGGAGAAGTAGACGCCCTCGGGTGCGTGGAGGTGGAACATCGGCTTGATGCCGAAGGGGTCGCGAGCGCCGTATCCGCGCCGCTCCTGCCGGTCCCAGATGACGAAGGCGAACATGCCGCGCAGTCGGGTGGCGACCTCGGTTCCCCAGTAGTGGTATCCGGCCAATACCACCTCACTGTCACCGTCGGTGTCGAACTTGGCGCCGTGCTGTTCGATGAGTTCGGCGCGCAGTTCCTTGTAGTTGTAGATCTCGCCGTTGTAGGTCATGACATAGCGACCGTCGGCGTACCACAGCGGCTGGTGAGAGGATTCGACGTCGATGATCGAGAGGCGCTTGTGCGCAATGACCACGTCGTTGTCGATGAGTTCGACACCGGCCTCATCGGGTCCCCGGTGATGCAACCGCTCGTTGGCCTCGGCAATGGCCGCACGACGCACAGGGGCTGTCGCGTCAGCACTGATGTAAGTCAGCAATCCGCACATGCTTCTAATCCTCGCACTCCGGGGGAAGGGTTCACGGGCGCGGTCGACAACCTTGTCTCAATCGGCATAGTCCCGAATACCGGTCGACAACCTTGTCTCAATCGGCATAGTCTCGAATGGAGTCGCCGCGCCCACAGCGGCCACACCCATCAGTACTATTGCACTAGCACTACCGTGCTGGTTTGTCCGGGAGCAGTCGAGTCGAAAGGCCACCCACCACGATGTCAGAATCACAGGCCACCAAGCCCGAGGACGGCTCCAAGACTGGCGAGCGCAGCCACGACCCGGTCTACACGCAGAAGTTCTTGGAGTTCATGCGCACGGGGTGGGGTTCGTCCGACCTCACCAACCTCATCGCCGTCCCACAGTCGGTGCGTCACGCCAAGCGGCGCGAGGCACTGTCCAACGCCTTCCCCGGCGAGACCCTCGTCATCCCCACCGGTCATGAGAAGGTCCGCGCCAACGACACCTTCTACCGGTTCCGCGCAGGCAGCGACTTCGCCTGGTTGACCGGCGACTACGAGCCCGAAGGCGTCCTGGTGCTCACACCGGCCGCCGGTGGCCACGACGCAGTGCTCTACCGACGCGGCCGCAAGTCGAAGGACTCCGACGAGTTCTTCCGCAGCGCCCAGTACGGCGAACTGTGGGTCGGCCGCAAGTACTCGATCGACGAGACCGCCACCCGTCTGGGCATCGAATGCCGTGACCTCGACGAACTCCAGCTGTCGAAGCTGTCCGACGGCAAGGTACGGGTGCTGCGCGGCTACGACTCGGGCGTCGACGCCGCCTTCACCGCCGACGCGCCCACCGCCAAGGACGACGGTTCCGCCGAGCTGACCGGTGACCGTGAGCTGGCCGCGGTGCTGTCGGAACTTCGCCTCGTCAAGGACGAGTGGGAGGTGGCACAGCTTCAGGACGCCATCGACATCACGGTTCGCGGCTTCGAGGACGTCGCTCGGGCTCTGCCGTCGAACCGCTCGGTGTCCGAACGCGTCATCGAGGGCATCTTCGGGATGCGCAGCCGCCTGGAGGGCAACGGCATCGGGTACGACTCGATCGCCGGCGCCGGTTCCCACGCCACGACACTGCACTGGATCACCAACGACGGAGCTACCGCTCCCGGTGAGCTGATCCTCATGGACATGGGCACCGAGAACAACCACCTGTACACCGCCGACGTCACCCGGACGATCCCGGTGACCGGAAGCTTCACGCCGCTGCAGAAGCAGGTCTACGACATCGTCTACGCCTCACAGCAGGCCGGTATGGACGCGATCAAGCCCGGCGTCGACTACAAGCACATCCATGAGACCTGCATGCGGGTGCTGGCCGAGGGCCTGAACGACCTCGGAGTCCTGCCTGTCAGCGTCGATGAGGCGATGGCCGAGGACTCGCTGGTGTACCGCCGCTGGACCCTGCACGGCTTCGGACACATGCTCGGGATCGACGTGCACGACTGCGCCGCCTCCCGCAAGGAGCACTATTGGAAGGGACAGCTGGCCGAAGGCCACGTCCTGACCGTGGAGCCGGGCCTGTACTTCCAGACCGATGACGAACTGGTTCCCGAGGAACTGCGCGGCATCGGCGTGCGCATCGAGGACGACGTGCTGGTCACCGCTGAGGGACATCGCAACCTGTCCGCCGGCCTGCCCCGCACCTCCACCGATGTCGAGAACTGGCTGGAGCGGCAGCGCGAGGCCGGTCCCCGCATCCCCGGTTTGGACTGATCTACCCAACACTCCAAGTACTTCTCGAACGGCCCGGCTGATCGCCGGGCCGTTCGCCCTGTGGGCATCTGGTCTGACCCCGGTGGCGCACCAACCACTAGTCACCGGCCCCTACGTCGCCGGGATTGCCTGCCGGGCTTGGGTTCGCGGTGTGCCGGGCCGCCGGTCTAGGCATGGGGTGACTGTCGGGTCGAGGATGATAGGCGAGGTAGCCGCGTCCGTGACAGCGTGAACAGTCCTGCGGCTTCAACCGGTACAGCGCCAGCCCGCCCCGGGTGCCGACATAGACGTCGACCAGTTCCCGACCGTCGCCTGTGCACCGTCGACACCGGATCGTCGGAGTCGTCGTCGGGATCGTTCCCCGCGGTGGCGTTGCATTCGGTGCGTCGCAGTGCTTCGCGGTGTCGCAGTGCTTCGCGGTGTCGGTGTGTGCGACGGAGGAACCGGCGGCGGTGTTGGTCAGTCCGCGCATGGCCGCCCCGTCCCTTCGACGTAGAGGTCGAGAGCCCCGCTGATGATGGTGTGGTGCCAGTCGTCGGGATTGTCGATCCAGCCCTCGGTCCACTCGACGCTCATGTGGACATCCGGGTCGGTGATCGTGGCCATGACCGTGACCTCGTCCCGCCAGGTGGTCCGGACCTCCAAGACCCCCGGACGAGGTGACACGACTTCGAGCGGGTGCGGGATCTGGCCGGGTTGGTAGGTCCCGTATGTGATCGGCGATCGCGTCACGCCGCCACCCCCGTGCTGCCGGCGCCCGGATCAGTCCGCCGGGCCGTCCTCGTGGGTCGGCTGTCCCCGAGAATGGTCCGGTGCCTCGCGTGGTCGAGGCTCGGGTAGGCGGCATGTCCGTTCCGGTGTGGAGGCACCGGAGTCGTCCGGTGTCCGGGTGGCCTGCGATGATCTGCCGCGCGGGAGTTGTCGGATGGTCTGAGTCCGTGTCGGTGGTTGTGCCGGGTCTGCATCGCGGAGCGGATGACGGCGTTGCGCCACACCTCGGTGGTCTGCTCCCGCCACGGGTATTCCCACGCGACTGTGAGGTCTCCGGTCGCGATCCCGGAGACCGTGACTAGTAGTGGCTTCATCGGGAGCCAGATCCCGTACACCCGCACCGAATCGTAGGTCGGCCCGCTGGTCGCGAGCAGGGTTCGCCCGGCGAGAAGTCGGGGACGGTCGGTGCCGTAGACGATGGCCTCACGTTCCATGAGACACCTCCGCCAGGATCTCGCGAGCCGCAGCCTCGACCCCGTCGCGCCAGGGCTGCCCGACCCGCAGCCACTCCCGCTGCCAATGGAACTGCGGCACCGAACTCGACAACCGACAGATACGGCACATCAACCACCACCGGTCCTTTGAGTACACCTCGATCCGCGCTTCATTGGGCGAAGCCGACCGAATAACCCGAAACCCCTGCCCAAGGAAGGAACCCCGCCCGTATTCGGTGTCGGAAACTTGTCCCACTGTTTTGTGTGGGGCTTGTTGCGTAGCGTCGCGTACGCTGGGCATGCCATCCATGTTGTCTCCAAACTCTTGTGGATGGTGGGCGGCCCGTGCGTCTGACTTCACCGGGCCGCCTCTCACCTGTAGCCTGACTGACACTCAGTGCGATCGCATTGGTCTAACCGCTACAGACCGCTACAACTGGGGTTGAAATGACGGAACCGACGGAATCCGCGCGTACGGTGGGGACTGAGATTCAGAGGCTCCGCAAAGCCGCCGGACTTTCGCAGCCGCAACTCGGCGCACGGGTCTATCAATCTCGTGCTCAGGTCTCACATTGGGAAGCGAACCGCCGCAATATCAGTTCGCAGCAGCTTGCTGAGCTGGATACTGCGCTGCATGCCAATGGACAGTTGGTCGAGTTTGTCGCTGGGACTTCTGGACTCTCGTATCATCCTGACTGGACAGAAAGTCTGAGGACTATCACCAATATGTGGCACCATGATGTGTCTCGTCGTGACCTCATTAGGGCGGCTGCCTATTCTCCGATTGCGCTTGCTGCACCCTTGAAAGGTTGGGGGCAAGCAACTGATAATCCCAATGGGACTGGCATTCGCCGTATTGGAACTCCCGAGATCGAGACCATTCGCACGGTCGCAAATGCGTTTCGATCTCTCGACAACAGGTTCGGAGGACTGTCGGCGCGCGATGGGGTTGTCGCTTTTCTGGACATGGAAGTCTCACCGTTGCTGAAACATGGCCAGTACTCCAACGCAATTGGCGGTGATTTGCTCAGCGCTGCAGCCGAAATGACCCACCTGGCCGGGTGGATGAGTTATGACTCGGGGATGCACGGTGCAGCGGAACGGTACTTCATTCAGAGTCTGCGTCTGGCTGACGCTGCTCGGGATCTTCAACTGGGAATCGAGATCCTGGCAGGTATGGCACATCAGGCCGCGCACCTGGGGCATGGATCAGAAGCCGTTCAATTGGCCAACACCGCTCGCCGAGCCGCCCTCGACCACGGCGTGCACGTTCTCGTAGCCGAAGCCGCCGTCATGGAGGCTCACGGGCACGCAATCCAGGGAAACGGCACCAACTGCGCCCGTCTCCTCTTGGAGGCAGAGCAAGCCCTTGACCGCGCTGACCGCAGCGACGATCCAAAGTGGGTCGCTTACTTTAACGACGCGTACTTGTCAGCGAAGCGCGGTCACTGTCTGCTGGCCCTGGGGGACACGGGCGGGGCGATCGAGGCAGCCCGACGAAGCCTTGACATGGATGACAACTACGTGCGCGGAAGAATGTTCAACCTGTCGCTGCTGGCGACCAGCCTCGCATCAGCCGGCGACCCAGACGAAGCCTGCGCCCACGGCCACGAAGCACTCGCGCTAACAACGGGATTGAGATCCTCAAGAGCGCACACGTACATAGATCGGCTGCAAACCAAACTGGCCGACTATGACATCACAGCAGTCAATGAGTTCTCAGCGGCCGTTGCCGCTCAGGCGGTTGAGTAGTACTGCTTGTATACCTATCACTGATGCCGAGCCGATGATCTCGCCTGACGCGATCATTCTGGTGGTCTCGTTCAGTGGTATCCATGCCAGCGTGTCAGCTTCATTGATATCGCTGGGAGTGGCGCTCACCTGCTGGGCGCCATAGCTGACGAACAAATGATTCTCAGCGTCGGCGGTGGCTATCCACGGTTGGAACATCACCAGAGGTTCCAACGCGGTGGGGCGCCAACCAGTCTCCTCTTCCACTTCGCGCGCCGCGCAGGCGGCGATGTCCTCGCCATCATCGCAGTAGCCACCCGGCAGTTCCCACACCCAGCGGTCGATCACGAACCGATGCCTACGCATCATCAGAACCCGATCATCTACCACCAGCAGCGTCATCGCCGCTTTCGGCGCCCGATACACATACTGCTCAAAGCGCACTCCGTCGGGCAGTTCCACCTCAGCTATGGACCACTTGGCCTTCCGAGTGTCATCAATAACCCGCTCACCATGGATCGTCCACCGAGTGCCCGACATACCGTCAGGCTAACCGCATCCCTCCCCCCACACTGCCGGACGTCGCGAGGGCCACGCGGACCGTAAGTCAACGGACGCCCCGTATTCGCGTGGTCGATACGCTTAGCTGACTACCCTGGATTCGGTGACCATTCCGGATGGGAGAGTACGGCTGATGGGTGAGTTTGCTGGTGCTGCGGGGTATCTGCTTGAGGCGGGGGTCTTGAAGCGCGCTCGCCGTTCGGGTTGGTGGATCGCCGGAGTGCGGGACCCCGAAAGCATCGCCGAGCACAGTTGGCGCGCGGCGTTGACAGGCATGATGATCGCCAGTTTGGAAGGGGCCGACCCGGCGCGCACCGCGTTGCTATGCCTTCTGCATGACACACCGGAAACCCGATTGGGAGACATCCCCAAGGTCGGAAAGCACTACCTGACAGCCACCGATCCGGTTCAAGTGGCGGCCGACCAAACAGCTGAATGTCCCGACCGAACCGCGACCGTGGTCCGAGAAGCGATCGCCGAATTCGAAGCCGGGGACACCGCAGAAGCCGTCTGCGCCAAGGATGCCGACAAGCTCGAATGTCTCATTCAGGCGGTCGAATACCGACACCAAGGAATCACCACCGTGGAGCGTTGGATCGACAGCAGTCTCACCGCCTTGACCACGCCCACCGCTCAAGAACTCGCCCAGGAAGTCCTCAACGCCAACCCACTGGCATGGGAAACCACCCGCGCCCGCCCCACCCCCTGACACATCCGCGTGCTGCTGGACAGTGTGAGGGATCTACCTCGTCGGTTTGACCGTCCAACCTTCGGCGACGGCTTCGAATCGTGGGAACAAGGTGTCGAGTGCTGGTCGGCCATGGCTTTTCCATTCGGCCGTCTGCTGTTCCAAGCGTTGGCGGGAAGTGCTGTCTCGGCCGGTTTTCAAGGTGTGCTTCAGGAGGACCGCTGCTGAGTCGTTGGTGATGTATCCGATGCCTCGCCCTTGCTGCAGTTGGACGGTGGCGAGGTTGTCGGGTGCGGTTGCGGCCAGATAGCCCATGAGGTCCGACCAGTTGTACTCCTGGATTGGTGAGGGCTGGGGCTCCGCTTCGATGAGTTCGGCGAGCAGTGCTTCGGACGCGCTCGGGTTGTTCCGTACTGCTGGTGCTGAGAGCCATACCGGTTGGTCATCGATGAGGGCGTGGGCGTCGAGGTAGTAGTAAGGGAATCGAAAGTCGGCCGGTGGCGGTGCCATGTCGACAAACGATCCATCATGGAATGCACCTGCGATCGGCTCATGGCCAGATATGTCCACCGCTACGGCGAGGTTCGCGGCGGCCACTCGCGCGACTTTGACGGCGGTGACGATGCGACCGCCGTCGACTGTTTGCTGGACCCAGTTCTTGGGGAGGAGCCGGGGTGTGGTCCATGCGATGACACGGTGAAACGGTGCTGTTTCGAACGCACCATCACCGCCGTCACCATGAACCACCGCCGCGTTGGTTGTCTTGGCCAGTTTCCCCTTGGCACGTGCGGCGACTACAGGGTTCACCTCGACGGAGGTGACCGCTCCGGACTCACCGACGATGGTTGCCAGGAGCGCGGTGGAGTAGCCGGAGCCGGTGCCGATTTCTAGTATTCGGTGGCCCGGTTGTATGTCGGCCAAATGAATCAGCGCTTCGATGATCGCAGGGGCCGATGACTGAGGGATCGGACGGCCATCCGGTTGACGCACGTAATGATCAATGTCGACTTTGGCGACAGCTGCGGCTAGTGCGTTCATACACGCCCCTTACGGTTCGTAGTGGATAGAACATTGTATGTAACGGCGACGTGTTGGACTTCCCCGATGGCCTGGCCGTCGACTTCGATCCATGCGTGCAGGGCGACCGGTCGGATCTTGACGCCGTGGCACCAGGTCACTGTCCGACGTCGAAGGCGGATCAGGATTGCCGCCGAGATTGATCGTTCGAAGCATGCCACCCGTGCTGGCACGTATGGGGAGATGGCATCGATGGCAGCTAGCGCGGTCTCGGCTTGCCGGGATGTTGCCTCGGGAACCGTTGGGTCGCACACGCGGTGCATCAGTGACCGTATGAGGTGCAGCCGTATGATCCGGACACCAATGGTGGCGAAGATGACGACGACGAATGCGGTTACTCGCCAATGGAATGGTGTCGGGATTTGTTGCCCGGTGGCCATGAACGATGTCATGACGCTTCCAGGATTTTGAGCCGTGTCAGGTCGCCGATGAACTGGTCGAGGTCGACGGTAATGGTTGCCGACGAGGTGTCGAATAGCTTGGACAGGCGCGCCACTGCGGCATCTCGATCGCCGGTGGTGATGGCTTCGAGGAACCTTTGGCCAGTGTCGTCGATGTGGGTGACTGTCCCGGTTGAGGAGATGAGGATGGCGTCGCCGTCGGGAAGGACCGCGTGGTCAACGTGTTTTGTCAGGCGATATCTCATGCCGTTGCCTCCGGTTCCGGGCGGTTCGTTGTCGTCCATGGATGTCTCGGGCGGGGTTGTTGTAGCCAGGCTTCGATGGCGATCAGTCGTCCCAGTGCTGGCAGGGGGACGCGGATTCCGGCTGCCGCCAGGCGTATAGCCTTCCGCGTTGGGGCGGGGTCGATGAGTCCGGCTTCAGTCAGTCGGCCCGTGGCGATGGTGTGCTCGATGTGGTCGACGGCTGTTTGTATGCCTTGGTATGCCAGGTAGGTGTAATCCCCCTTAGTCGACCGGGCTCTTATCTCCGGTGGTAGCCATGGTTCGACCACGACGTCGAGAGCTGGCTTCTGCTTGTGAGGGGAGGTGCGTTGGTGAGCGGGGATACCGAGGAACATGGCGGCGATGTCAGCGTCGAGGAACGGTGCGGCGAGGTGAATACCGTGCGCGGCTGCGAGTTCTGACTCGGCACGGTGGGTTGCGGCAGCTTCTCGTATGGCGACCAGGCTGGCGGCGTCTGCCGGTGCCAGGTCGGTATCGGGGAGTTGGGCCTTTTCCAGATTGTCAGCGAGCAC
>Ga0233365_1001150_pt1 | contig 11619 bp, 9 predicted proteins | sample ElkDunMinimDraft_27_FD_191535 | JGI IMG/M metagenome (GOLD analysis project Ga0233365, IMG submission 191535) | Fecal eukaryotic communites from dung pellets of Tule Elk in California, USA - Elk Dung C36 | ecosystem: Host-associated > Mammals > Digestive system > Large intestine > Fecal | place... | reverse complement strand
GTGTCGAGAAAGACGACGTCGACGCCGGGCGCCACCGAGGACACCAGGTGCACCAGGACCGCGTCGGCGAACGACGAGGTCACGCAGAAGGATTCGCCGAACTCGGTGACCGACCACTCGATGATCTCCGAGGCGGTGGCGGTTTCCAGCTTCCGACCGGCGCTTTGGGCCAGGTCACGCAGTTCGTAGGGGTCACGGTTCATTCTTCGATCACCAGTCCTTGCATCTTGACGGTGAACACCCGGGTGCAGGCCCGGCAGTGCCAGCCGCCGTCGGGATGTGGTCGCAGGTCCTCGTCACCGCAGTACGGACAGAAGTAGGGGACGGCTCGTGAACTCATCGCAGTTCGGCCTCCGCAACGCGGACAACCCACTCGGCGAACGGTTCGGCCTCCTTGCGGCCGGTGAGGTACCGACGGGTCAGTCGCTCCACATAGTCGTCCAACTCGGCGGAGGTCACCTTCAACCCGCGCAGTTTCCGGCCGAATCCGGCGTGCACACCGGCTCCACCGCCCAGGTGAACCTGGAAACCGGGTTCCTGTCGGCCGTCGACGGTGATCAGTTGTCCTTTCAGACCGATGTCGGCGGTTTGGGTTCTGGCGCAGGCATTCGGGCAACCGTTGACGTGTATCGAGATCGGAGTGTCCAACTCGGGCACTCGTCGTTCCAGTTCGCCGACCAGTGCGGTAGCCCGGTCCTTGGTATCCACAATGGCGAGCTTGCAGAACTCGATGCCGGTGCAGGCCATCGTGGCTCGTCGCCACGGCGACGGGTCGGCGACCAGACCCAGTTCGGCCAGGTCGGCGACGGCGGCGTCGACGTTGGCGGCCGGAACACCCAGCAGCAGCAGCTTCTGCATCGGGGTGGCGCTGACCCGGTCGGCGCCGTGGCGTTCGGCGATGTCGGCGAGTTTCGTCAACAGTGTGCCGGAGACCCGACCGACCGTCGGGGCCACTCCGATGTAGAACTTGCCGTCCTTCTGCCGGTGCACCCCGATGTGGTCCTCCAGCCGTTCCGGCACCGGTGGCGGCGCCAGATCGGGCAGCGAGTAACCCAGGTACTCGGTCTCGACGACCTCACGGAACCGCTCGATGCCCCAGTCCTTGACGAGGAACTTCAACCGGGCCCGGTTGCGCAGCCTTCGATATCCATAGTCGCGAAACAGTGAGACCACTGCGGCCCAGACGTCGGGAACGCGTTCTGGCGCGATCCAGGTGCCCATTCGCACCGCGAGCATGGGGTTCGTTGACAACCCGCCGCCGACCCACAGGTCGTAACCGGGACCGTGCTCGGGGTGCACCGCCCCCAAGAACGAGATGTCGTTGCACTCATATGGGATGTCGGGCAACCATGAGATCGCCGACTTGAACTTTCGGGGCAGGTTCGAAAACGACTTGTCGCCGACGTAGCGACTGGTGATGGCGTCGATCAGCGGCCTGGCGTCCAGCCGTTCGTCCGCCGACACTCCGGCGACCGGGCTGCCGAGGATGACGCGAGGGCAGTCACCACAGGCTTCCTGAGTGGACAGTCCGACGTCCTCCAGGATGCGCCAGATGGCCGGGACGTCCTCGACGCGCACCCAGTGCAGCTGAACGTTCTGCCGATCGGTGACGTCGGCGGAATCCCGCCCGAATCGGGTCGACACCTCGGCGACCGCCCGCAGCTGCGGAATCGAGAGCTGCCCACCGTCGATGCGGATGCGCAGCATGAAGTACTCGTCATCCAGCTCGTGCGGTTCCAGCACGGCGGTCTTCCCGCCGTCGATGCCGGGCTTGCGCTGCGTGTAGAGGCCCCACCAGCGGAATCGACCTCGAAGATCAGCGGGATCTATCGAGTCGAAGCCACGGTGAGCGTAGACGTTCTCGATGCGAGAACGGACGTTCAGCGGATTATCGTCCTTTTTCGACTGTTCATTGGGATTGAGGGGTTCACGATGACCCAGGGCCCATTGGCCCTGTCCCTTCGCACGTCCTCGGATGGCAGTGGACACGGTGCTCCTTGTGCGCGACAGGTGAGACGGCGCGTAGAAGCACGGACGGCGGCGGCCGGGCGTTACGCGCCCGGACCGGTGCAGCCTTCAATGGCGATGCATGACAAGCAATGCTGTGAGGCGACGCTGGCGAGCGACTAGACCAACCGACACAGCGAACTGCACATACGTCCGTAATCGACATGGCGGCGAGCCACCAGTCGGAGACGCAGTGCGGAAGACATGCGCTAAGCATTGCACAACCACCCGGTTCGCGCCACCGTCTACCGTGCCGACCTCGTCAACCGGTCGGGCTCACCGGGGAATCGCGCTCGAATCACCTGGCGCCGAGGACATTCACCGTATGACCGGTCTTCCTCCGCCATCTCGATCGCTCATCGGCCGTCCATCAAGCGGCCAGCCCGAGCCACCGTTCCGTTCACGATCGCCTCCTAGACTTCGGCGCCGTGGTCCGCCCGACAACCCTTCTCCGAACTCCGGCACCCGTCCTCATCGCCGTGGCCATGCTGACGGTGAGCCTCGTCGGAATCACCAGACCCGGGATGTGGGCGGACGAACTGGCCACCTGGGCGACCGTGCGACTCTCCTGGCCGGACCTCTTCCAGCTGTTGGGAAACACCGACGCCGTCAACGGCGGCTACTACCTCCTGCTGAAGCCCTGGACAGCCGTCGTGGGCACCTCCGAACTCGCGCTGCGACTACCGGCCGCGCTGGCCATGGCCGCGTCCGCCGCCCTGATCACGATCATCGGCCGCCGTCTGGGTGGTCCGCCGGTGGGAGTGCTCGCCGGGATCATCTTCATACTGCTGCCGGTGGTCAGCCGGTACGGCCAGGAGGCTCGCGCCTACGCACTGGTCATCGCTCTGGCGCTCCTGGCCGGCTGGTTGCTGATCAATGCCGTCGACACCGGTCGGCACCGGTGGTTCATCGGGTACGCCCTCGCGATGGCGGCGTTGGGCGGGTTCCATCTGATGGGCCTGCTTCTGCTGGCCGGACACGCGATCATGATCGTCGCGCTGGGCGGATCATGGCGGCGGTGGCTGTTCGCGGCCACCGGCAGTCTCATCACGCTGACACCGCTGTTGGTCATCGGAGCGGGCCAAATCGGACAGACGGATTGGATCGAGCCGATATCGACGGCCGGAATCACCCGGCTGCCTACGGTGCTGTTCGGATCCCGCACGGTCGCGATCCTGGTACTGCTGCTGGCCGCGGTCTCGATACTGCGGCACCGTGACCGCCTGAGCCTCGCACTGCTGGGCTGGGCGGTCGCGCCGATGATCGGGTTGCTCCTGGCCGCTCAGGTCAGCGACCTGTGGTTTCCCCGGTATCTGCTCTTCACGATGCCCGCGTGGATCCTGTTGGCGGCTCGCGCCATCGCCACACCGCTGGTCCCGGCATTGCGATCGCGCGGCCAGTGGGCACTGACCGTGTTGGTTCTGTGCGCGGTGGCCGCCACCGGCACCCTGGCCCACCTCGACCTGCGCCGCGACAACGGTCATGGCCACGACACCCGCGCCGTCGCCGCCATCATCGCCGAATACCACCGGCCCGGTGATGCCCTGGTGGTGAACCTCGACGAGCCCGTCGTGCCCTGGGAGGCCCGCGATCTGGTGGCGGCCTATGTTCCGCCCCATGCGCAACCGCTCGACGTTTTCGCGCTCGCCGACCAACGTGAGGACGGCCGGCTGCTGGCCGTGGAGACCGCCGACGCCGATGTGCTGCTCGGCGTCGACCGGGTGTGGGTGATCCGTTTCGAGAACCCGTCCGATGTGCTGACGGATCTGGGCGGCCGGAAGGAGGCACGACTGCGCGCCGATTTCCAGGTAACCGAACACTGGCAGTTGCGGGGCATCAGCGTCGCTCTTCTCACCCGTCACCAACCGGGCTGAGCGGAGTGGCGAACCGGGCGTCCCGGTGTCGTCACCCCTTGACAGTTACCCGCCAGTAGGACACACTCGTTGGCACCTTTACCGGAACGGAATGCCTGCCCATGGACCTCGTCGCCGCCCGATCAATCGTTGACACCCCATCCGGTTCATCCGAGTGATCCGGTGACGAACCAACGTATTCCGCTGACCCTGTTCGGCGCGCTGACGGTGGGAAACCTCATCAGTGTCGCGACTGGCCTGTCTACACTGGAGTGGCTGACCAAGCCGCTGCTCATGCCGATGTTGATCGTCTTGGTGCTGGTCAGCGGTGGTCTGGCTCATCACCATGCCCGGCTCATGGTGTTCGGCCTGGCCACCGCGACGATCGCCGACATCGCCCTGTTGATCGACACCGACCTGGCGTTCCTGATCGGGATGGGTTTCTTCCTCATCATGCAGGCCGGTTACATCACGGTGTTCGTCAAGCTCGGCGCCGGGAACGGCGTGAGGCGACGCCCCTGGCTCATTCCGGCGCTGTTGGTGTTCCTCGCCGCGTTCTTCATTCCGTTGTGGAGTGAGCTGGGCGACTTCGCCGTCCCGATGGCGCTCTATGGTCTCGCGCTCGCCGGGATGGCCCTGTTCGCGATCGGCCTGTCGACCCGCACCGGAATCGGCGGCGTCCTGTTCCTGATCTCCGACCTGCTCATCGGCATCAACGTCGGCGGCCTCGACTTCCCCGGCCGAGGCGTCATCATCATGACGACCTACATCGCCGCCCAATACCTCCTGATCACCGGCTGGTTCCGCGTCACCACCCCAAGCCGCGAGTAATCGGCGCCGACCCGTCGATCCGGGACTACCCAAGACTCAGGTCAGAGCGAAGTTCAGGACGGCCTCGGTGCCGCCTGTTTCTCGGTTGCGCAACTCGATCTCGCCGCGCAGTTCGCCCGTCGCGAGGGTGCGTACGATCTGCAGCCCCAGTCGGTGGGTGGCGTCGATCCGGAACGACTCGGGCAGTCCACGACCGGAATCGGAGACCACGACCCGCAGGCGGTCACCGTCACGATCCACAGTGATCAAAACCTCGCCGCCTTGGCCGGGAGCGTAGGCGTGTTCGACCGCGTTCTGGATCAGCTCGTTGAGAATCATGACCAGCGGGGTGGCCACCTCCGAGGGCAGAACGCCGAAGCTTCCCTCCCGGCGCAGCCGCACGTCCGACTCGGCGGCGGCGACCTCGGTCGCCATGGACGCAACCCGATCGACGATCGCGTCGAAGGCCACCGATTCGTTGCTGGACAGCGACAGTGTCTCGTGGACCAAGGCTATCGAGGCGACCCGACGCACCGACTCCTCCAGGGCCGCGCGAGCCTGCGGAACGCCGACGCGACGCGCCTGCAACCGCAACAGAGCGGCGACGGTCTGCAGATTGTTCTTCACCCGGTGGTGGATCTCCCGGATGGTCGCCTCCTTGGTCACCAGTTCCCGGTCGAGTCGGCGTACCTCGGTCACGTCGCGCACCAGGACCAGGGCTCCGGCTCCCCGCCCGTCGGGGCGAAGCGGCAGGGCGCGCATCAGAACCACCGCTCCCTTGGCCTCCAGTTCCTTGCGGCGCGGAGTGCCACCGGCCAGCGCCGCCGAAATACGGCGGGCGACGTCCTCGCCCTTGACCGGGTCGTTGACCAGCTTTCGGGTCAGTGACGCCAGGTCCTCACCCGACAGAATGCCGGTCACACCCATGCGACGGTATGCCGACAGCGCATTGGGAGAGGCGTAACGAACCAGGCCGTCCGAACCGATCCGGACCAGACCGTCGCCGACCCGAGGCGCGGTGGTGGGTTCACCCGGCAGCAACGGCGGCGGGAACCCGCCATCGGTGAGCATCTGAACCAGGTAGTCGGCGGTCTTGAGGTAGTTCAGCTCCAGGTGGCTGGGGCTTCGGGTGTCGGACAGGTTCGTGTCCCGAGCCACCACGGCCACGACCTTCTGACGGTCACGGCGGCGGACTGGAACGGCCTCATGCCGCGCCGGGGTCGCCCCATGCCAGACCGGATCGCCCTCCCGGTAGATCCGGCCTTCGGTGAACGCGACCCGCAGGTGCTCGGCGGCGTCGCCGTCCAGCATCTGCCCGACCTGGTCGTCGTCATAGGCGGTCGGCCCGGTGGTGGGACGCACCTGCGCCAGACAGATGAACGCGCCGGTGCCGTCGGAGGCGCCGCCGGGCTGATCGTCACGCACCGGGGCCCACAGCAACAGGTCCGCGAACGACAGGTCCGCGAGCAGCTGCCATTCGGCCGCCAGCCGGTGCAGGTGCTCGCTGGTGGTCGGCGACAGGTCGGTTCGGGCCTCGACAAGATCACGAAGGGTCGACATCGAGGCAACTCTAACCCGGCACCGCTCCAACCCCCGGTCACCACCACGAACGCCTCGACTGAAGCGAGGCCGGAAATTCCGGCCGGCTCGACGCGACCGGGCGCCCGCCGGCGCCTCGGTCACCTGTCGAACAGGTCCGCCAACCGGATCGGCATACGGGCCACCGGCCACACCACTCGTCGACCTGTCGTAACCGAGCCGACCGGGCACGGCCTAGTCCGGCTGCTTCAGGAAACCCTCCTTCAACAACCAGTCTTCGGCGACCTTGACCGGGTTCTCACCGTCGACGTCGACACGGCTGTTGAGTTCTCGCATGACATCGGTGCTCAACTCGGCGCCGATCTTCTCGAACATCTCCGCGATCTGCGGATACTCCTTGTTGATCGACTCCCGAATCGTCACCGACGGCTCGTAGATCGGGAAGTAGCCTTTGTTGTCCTCCAGCGTCACCAGGTTGTTGGCGAGGATTCGGCCGTCGGTGTCGAAGACCTCACCGAAGACACATCGGCCACCGACTTCACTGTAGACAATCCCGGCATCCATGATGGATACGTTGGAGCTCGGGATATCGAGGCGATAGGCCTCTTTCATACCCCGCCAGCCGTCCGACCGCGACTCGAACTCGTTCTCCAGACAGAAGGTCTGCTCCTCGGTCGGCACGTTGGCGATGTCGTCCAGCGTCGTCACGCCGAGCCGCTTGGAATCGGCCTCGGTCATGGCGATGGCATAGGTGTTGTTGAACGGAGCCGGTTTCGACCAGAAGATGCCGTTCTCCTCCAGATCCTCGATGGCGACCGCCTTGAACACCTGATCGGCGTCGCTCAGTTCGACGGGTTTGCCGTCCGGTCCCGGATCACCGTCGACGTGCCCGAGGTAGTTCACCCACCCGGTGCCGGTGTACTCCCACATGAGGTCGGCGTCGCCACGCAGCAGCGACTCACGCGCGTTCACACTGCCCTTGGCATTGGTGTTGTCGACGACCTCGGCGCCCTTCGCCGACAGCACCAGGGTCAGGATCTTTCCCAGGATGAGCTGCTCGGTGAAGTCCTTAGACGTGGTCACGATGGTCGCGCCGTTCAGCGAGTCGAACTCGTCGAGTTCGGGTCCGGCCTTGACTTCGGGAATGAACTGCGACGCCGGCTCCAGTCCGCAGGCGGTCACCATCGCCGCCAGCGCCAGCGTCACCACCGCTTTCGCTCCGCGCATCGGTAACACTCCCTTCGGGTGGAGGTAGCGTTCGGCGATGGCGGCCACCCAGTCCACCAGCAGCGCCAGGATCGCGATGAGAACGCTGCCGGTGACCAGGACCGGGAACTCGTAGAGCTTGACGCCGGTGACGACCAGGTTTCCCAATCCACCCGCGCCGATGAACGCCGCCAGCGCGGCGATACCGACGTTGAGCACCAGGGTGGTGCGGATTCCGGCCAGGATCACCGGAATCGCCAGCGGCAGTTCAACCCGGAACAGCACCGCCGGCGCCGACATCCCGATGCCACGACCGGCGTCGACCAGTGCCGGGTCCACCTGCTGCAGACCGACCAGGGTGTTGCGCAACGCCGGGAGAATACTGTAGACGGACAACGAGACGATCGCGGTCCAGAACCCGATGCCCAGCCACACCGCCAGCAGCGCGATCACACCGATCGCCGGAGCACCCTGCCCGATGTTGGCCAGTGCCAACACCACCGGCGTGGCCATTCGGGCACCTTTGCGGGACAGCAAGATGCCCACCGGTATCGCGATGGCCAGCACGATGACGGTGGAGACCAGCGTGAGCTCCAGATGCTGTACGACCGCTTCGGCCAACGCGGACGGACTCAACGTCTCGCGTTGAGTGGCGGTCAGGTTGGTCTGAGTCAGATACAGCGTCAGAGCACCGCCGGCCGCCAACGCCACCAGCGGAGTCGTCAGCAGCGCCCACGGTTTCTTGCTGGTGTCGGCCGCTGTCGCGCCCGCTGCCTGGGCCTTCTCTGCGACGGCCGTCATGCGCGGCCCCCGCCCTTGGCGCGTTCGCGAAGCTGGTTGATGGCGTGTTGGACCGTCGCCAGTGTCACCGATCCCACGTACTTTCGCCGCACCGTGACCGGGACGCACTCGGCGTCGGACTTCAACAGCACTTCGAGCGCCTCGCGGACCGTCGAGCGCCCGTTGATCGTCGCCGTGACCTCGTCACCGGACTCGCCGATGTCGCCGGATACCTCCGTCAACGCGTCGCGAGACACCCACCGGACGGGACGGTCGGACTCGTCGAGCACCACCGCCCAGGGTGTCTCCTTCTCCGACACCTCCGCCAGTACTCGCGCCGCGTCCTCGCCGGGGCGGGTCGCGACGACGTCGGCCAACTCGATGTCGGCCAGCCGCGTGACGTTGAGGAGTTTCATCGCGCCGCCCTCACCGATGAACCCCCGCACGAAGTCGTTGGCGGGCCGCGCCAGGATCGAGGCGGGTTCGTCGTACTGGACGATCTCGGAACCCTGGGCGAGGATGGCGATCCGGTCGCCGAGTTTGACCGCCTCGTCGAAGTCGTGCGTGACGAACACGATCGTCTTGCTCAGTTCGTCCTGAAGCGACAGCAGCTCGTCCTGCAGGTGGGCACGGGTGATCGGGTCGACCGCGCCGAAGGGTTCGTCCATCAGCAACACCGGCGGGTCGGCGGCCAGTGCTCGGGCCACTCCGACTCGCTGTTGCTGACCGCCCGACAGCTGCCGGGGGTACCGGTCGGCGAACTGTGAGGGTTCCAGGCCGACCAGCGACAGCATCTCGTCGACCCGTTCGGACACTCGCGAGCCCTGCCATTTCAACATGCGCGGAACCAGGGCGACGTTGTCGGCCACCGACATGTGCGGGAACAGACCACCCGCCTGGATGACGTAGCCGATGTGGCGACGCAGCTCGTTGGGGTCCTTCTTACGGACGTCCTCACCTCCGATGAGGATCTCGCCGCCGGACGGTTCGATGAGCCGGTTGATCATGCGCATCGTGGTGGTCTTGCCGCATCCCGACGGCCCCACCAGCATGACGATCTCACCATCGGGAATCGTCAGGTTCACGTTGTCGACGGCGGGTTTCTTCTGACCGGGATAGCGCTTGGTCACCCCGCGCAGTTCAATCTCGGCGCCGCGACCGTCGGCCTCGGCCGGTGCGGTGGTTTCAGACACGGAGCCCCCTAGAAGTCGTGAGTCGACCGATCAACACGAACGCGGCGTCGAACAGCAACGCGAGGATGACGATCCCGATGGTTCCGGCGAGGATGGCGTTGAGGGAGTTCGCGCCGCCCAGTCGCGCCAGGCCGGAGAAGATCTGGTCGCCCAGACCGGGACCGGACACGTAGGCGGCGATGGCGCCGACGCCCATGGTCAGCTGTGTCGCGACACGGATACCGGTCAACACGACCGGCCACGCCAACGGAAGCTCCACTTTGGCCAGAATCGCGACCCGCCCCATACCCATGCCACGAGCGGCGTCGACCATGGAGTTGTCGACATTGGTTAGTCCTACGATTCCATTGCGGATGATCGGCAGCAACGCGTAGAACGTCAGCGCGACGACGGCCGGGGTCACACCCAATCCGAACACCGGAACCATCAGGCCGAACAACGCCAAGGAGGGAATCGTGAAGATGACCGAGGCCACGCCGGTCGACAGGGCAGCCAGCCACGGTCTTCGGTAGGAGGCGATGGCCAACGCCATACCGATGATCGCCGCCGCCAGAACACATTGGAAGACCATGCTGGCGTACTGCAAGAACTCAAAGGTCAGCAGCTGCGCGTTCTCACGAACATAGTCGAAAAAGCTCAAGGCCCCACCCCCTCCTCATTGCCTGATACGGAGGTCGGTAGTGGACATCCGTATCAGGCAATCGTCCCCCCGATCAACGACGGTACGCCGAAATCTCGGGAACGGAGGCAGGCGCGCTGAGGGGCGCGTAGAAGTCACCCGCACCGCGTGCGGGCGAATTCGATCACAGGGTCTGGGTGACCTTGCGCAGACCGCGCGGCGCGTCGGGGTTCTCTCCCCGGGTCAGCGCCAGCGCCAACGCCAGCCGCTGCAACGGCAGGATGTCCAACATGGGCGCCAACCGCTCGTCCACCTGCGGCGACGGAATCCGAATCGGAACGCCGGCCACGTCCTTGGGACCGATGGAGACGACGTCGGCGCGACGTTCACCCAGTCGGCTGATCACCTCGCGCATGGCTTCCCCACCGGGACCGTCACCGACGAGAGCCAAGACCGGTACGTCGGGGTCGGCCATCGCCAGCGGTCCGTGCAGCAGATCGGCACCGGAGAAGGACAGCGCCGACAGATAAGAGGTCTCCATCAGCTTCAGCGCGGTCTCGCGCGCCGTGGGGTAGGCGTAGCCGCGTCCGGTGGTGATCAGACGGTCGGCGAACCGGTAGCGCGGCGCCAGCTGCTCGGCGGTGTCGTCTTCGAGGACGGTGCGAGCCAGTTCCGGCAGCGAGGCCACCGCGGCGGCCTCGGCGGCGGCCAGCTGACCGGTTCCGGTGCCGATGCCCTCGATCAGCATGAACAGCGCGAGTAGTTCGGCCGTGTAGGTCTTGGTGGCCGCCACGGCACGCTCGTGTCCGGCGGAGACGTCGATGTGGCGATGAGCTTGGGCGGCCAGCGCGGAGTCGGGGTTGTTGGTGACGGCCAGTGTCCGCGCGCCGGATTCGGCGGCGACTCGCAGCACCTCGGCGATGTCGGGAGAACCACCTGACTGCGAGACGCCGATGACCAGCGCGTCCGACAGGTCGGGCCGCGCACCGTAGACGGTGATGGCGCTTGGTGAGGCCATCGCGGCGGGGATGCCCAAACGGATCTCGGTCAGGTAGGCCGCGTAGAGAGCAGCGTGGTCGGAGGTACCGCGCGCGGTGTAGAGCACGTGCTTCGGCCGCTTCTCGGCGATCTCGGCGGCGACGGCCGCGATCGCGGTGGCCTGGGTGTCGGCCAGGCGAGCGAAGACTTCGGGCTGTTCATTGATGTCGGCGGTCATGCCCGCCCCGTGCGGCTGATCGGCCAGCACGCCATCTTGGCTCTTGCCGGCCGACGCGGCGGTCTGGTTCTCACTCACCGAAAGCTCCCTGATCAGAATTGCTTACTAATGCTCATCTCTAGCATATTCTGCGCAACAATGCGCGGGAGCTGGAGGTGGCCGCAGGCACAGGGGTACGGCGGAGAAGGTCAGCGGGTGTGGAGGCACCGGGGAACGGCCGGAACGCTCAGTTCGACGCTGATCGATACGAGCATCGGTTTCCCAAGAGTTCGACCGTGGTTCACCCACGATGGGCTTACGGAAGTGGCCGTCCGACGCACACGCACCGATCGGGAGGACGGCTTCCTCACCGACCGGTGGAGGCGTCGAATCGACACGAACCGACACGGGGATCTG
>Ga0233365_1001148_pt1 | contig 11630 bp, 10 predicted proteins | sample ElkDunMinimDraft_27_FD_191535 | JGI IMG/M metagenome (GOLD analysis project Ga0233365, IMG submission 191535) | Fecal eukaryotic communites from dung pellets of Tule Elk in California, USA - Elk Dung C36 | ecosystem: Host-associated > Mammals > Digestive system > Large intestine > Fecal | place... | reverse complement strand
TAAACCCCAGATGAAAGTGAACTAATATTTAATTCTCTAACTACACTAGTCTTTAGAACTGATTTTCCAAGAACATCAAAGATTTCCACTTCTTTGTTTGATGTAGTGATGTTAGAAGTAATAAAAATTTTACCATCACTCACCGGGTTTGGGTAAAAATTAAGCTCAATTTTTTGTACAATAGGCTGTTTGTCTTGTGCTGTAAGCATAGAAGAAACAGACAAAGTCAAAATAAAAATTAAATATGTAGCGTATTTTTTTACCATTATGATACTTAATAACACAAAATTAAACATAATCTTCTATATTCCAAATACTATACCAATAATTTTCACGTTTGCTCTATAGTTTCTTTTTTTAGTACTTTTACCAAAAATATAATATAAATGCGAATTCTGTCTTATTCTTTTGTTGCTTTTCTGTTGGTTTTGGTTTCATCTTGTCGGGATGATTTTGAGTTTGAACCAAGCACAGGGAAGTTAGGGTTTTCACGTGATACGGTTTATCTAGACACTGTTTTTACTAACATTGGTTCAAGTACATATACGTTAAAAGTTTACAATCGAAGTGGCAAAGACATAAAGATTCCGAGCATTCGATTAGCAGAAGGAGAAAACTCGAAATACCGGTTGATGGTTGACGGAATGTCAGGAAAAGTTTTTAGTAATGTAGAACTTTTGGCCAAAGACAGTATGTTCGTTTTTATAGAAACCACCATTGATTATAACGAATATGCCAATTCAGAAACTACATTTTTATATACTGATAAAATTGAGTTTGATGCAGGTGACAGGTATCAAAAAGTAGAATTGGTAACCTTGGTTCAGGATGCGGTTTTTTTGTATCCTTTTCGGAATGAAGATGGTGTTTATGAAGGGCTTCCTGTTGAAGGTTCTGAAGATATGATTTATGGATTTGAACTGGATGAAAACGACCCAATAAACGGAAATGAACTTGTCTGGGCCAATCAAAAACCATATGTTATATACGGATATGCAGCTGTTCCGAATGGAAAAACATTACAAATTCAAGAAGGAACAAAGGTACATTTTCATGACAGTTCTGGCATTATTGTAGCTTCTAATGCTTCGATTCAGGTTGATGGAACTCTTGAAAATCCTGTTGTTTTCGAAGGCGACCGATTAGAACCGTTTTTTTCGGACGTTCCAGGACAATGGGGAGCCATTTGGTTAACAAATGGAAGTGTAAATAATAGCATTCATAATGCAATTATTAAAAATTCCACTATCGGATTGTATGTTCAGGTTTGTGACTTGGAGCTAGAAAATGTGCAAATCTACAACTCTTCTAATTTCGGAATTATGGCTACCAATGCCAATATAAATGCATTTAACGTGGTTGTAAATAATGCTGGTCAGAGTTCAGTAGCCTGTACTATAGGAGGGAATTATAATTTTGCTCACTCTACTATTGCCAATTATTGGAACCGTGGACATCGTTCGCTTCCAGCACTGATTCTTGATAATACGTTTGAAATGCCCGAAGGATTTATACCATTAAATGCTCATTTCGAAAATTGTATCGTTTTCGGTTCGAATAGTATCGAATTAAATATAAATAAAGCCGAAAACTCGGTTTTTAATTATTCTTTTACAAATACCTTGGTTAAGTTTATCGATATCAATAATCGATATATCAATAATCCACTATACGATTTTGATAATACTTCGCTTTTTATCAATTCGATTATTGCAATAAGCTCACTCAATAATAAGGTTGAGTTTGTTAGTCCCGCTCAAAATGATATGCGAATTTTAGACATTTCAGCGGCAAGAGGAACAGCGAATTCAAACTTTAGTTCTACCAATGATATTCTCGGAAACCCTCGAAATGGAAGCTTTCAAGACATGGGAGCGTATAATTTTGTGGTGATTGAACAATAAAGCACTTACTATTTATTGTTAAATTTTAGTCTATATTTGTGCATATTTTAATTTGAAGAAAAAACTTTACTATTATGAGTTCTAATTACGATAATAAACATTCTCAAGAGATAGATTTACGCTTTCTGTGGCAGAAATTTTTAGCAATGTTAGATGGTTTGGGTCTTTGGTTTTTTAGACTAGTTCGCTTTCTGATAAGAAATGTATATGTCGTTGTATCATTGGTTGTTTTAGGGTTGGTTTTAGGATATTTTTTAGATAAAAAAAATAATACTACCTATAAGCACCAAATTATATTAGCTCTTAACTTTGATAGTTCGTCCTTTTTATACAGTAAAATAAAAAATATAAAAAAATCAGAATTTTCTGATGTTAAGTCGGTGCATATTGAACCGATAATTGATGTTTATGGGTTTATATCTGATAAATGGGATAATTTAAAAATAGCAGAGTTTTTGGGAGAAAACAATATTAGGATTCATAAACACAAAGAGGGAGATCAAGTTGAAAAAATCTATAAGTATCATACTTTAACACTAACAAGTGAGGAAAAAGATATTGAAGGCTCTGTGATAGATAAATTTTTAGATGACATAAATAAAGAACCCTATTTTTTAAATCGGAAAGAAATAGAAAATGAAAACATTAAGACACAAATTCGAGAGTACGAACAGTCTATTGAGGATTTGAATAATATTTTTAAGAATTTAGGGGATACTTCAAGAATTGAAGGTAGCGGAATAAAGATAGAAACACAGAGTCAAACAAACGACTTATTAGACAATAAACAGAACCTAATAGACAAAGTAAGTAAACTAAAAATTTTACAGGTAGAGCAACAAAAAGTGTTTTATGATTTAACCAGAATAACTAATATCAAGGCTAGTTCTAATTCATATATTTTGATGTTACCCTTGGTTTTTATTGCTTTTTTTATTGTTCTTGCAATTCTGAAAAAATTATACAGGAGATATTCTTGATGTTACTCATACATCATTAATTTAAGTATGGATACACCAAAAGTTTCATTTATCATTCCTGTTTATAACAGTGAGAAATATTTAGAAAAATGTATTTGCTCTGTTCTTAACCAAAACTTTGATGATTTTGAACTTATTCTTGTAAATGATGGGAGTAAGGATGGTTCTGGTTTACTATGTGATGCTTATGCTCAAAAAGACTTTAGAATTAAAGTTTTACATCAACAAAATCAAGGTGTTAGCGCAGCTAGGAATACAGGAATTAAGTATGCTACAGGGGAATGGTGTTGTTTTGTTGATAGTGATGATTGGATCGAACCCGATTATCTTTTCGCTTTTTTTTCTAACCTTCCTACCAAAAATAACTTGATAGTTCAGGAAGTTAAGAAATCCTTCGAAAAAAAAATTAAAGTCACTCGCAATTATCAATACAAAACTTATCCCATTAATGATTTTAGTAACTTATTAAGAAACAATTTAATTCTGTTTAATGGATTTCCTTTTGCGAAGCTTTATAACTTGAATATTGTAAAGGAAAACAATTTGTGTTTTAATACAGATATTAAATTCGCAGAAGATTTAATTTTCTTTCTGGACTATCTAAAACATATAGACTCAGTTACCTTTATAAAAGAATCTTTTTATGTTTATGTTTATAACGATCAATCTGCTTCATATAAATTGCATCTTTTTGAAGATTATGAAAAGAGTATAGAAGGTTATAAAAAAAGCTTGTGTCTTTTATTGAAACAAGACAAATGGAAGGAGATAAAACAAATAGAGAGTTCTTTTTCTGTGTTCTTTACTTTAAATATTTTTTCTTTTTATAAGTCAAAAGTTGCCAAATCACAAAGAATAAATAACTTAAGACAATTGTTTTTAGCAGGTAGGACTAAAGTCTTACTCACAACAACGAGCAATTTTAATATTATCAGAAAATTTATTTTTTTACTCTTAAATTATCAGAAATATTCTTTTGCAGATTTCCTTTTAAAGATATATGTACCTATAGAATTTGAATTTATGCTCCCTTTTAAAAGAAAAATAAAGTCTATAATAGGAAAAGGTTAATTTTTATGTTTATTCTAAAAAGGGTTATACAAAAAATATGATTGATAAATTTAGAAATATCTTTCAAAACAAAAGCATCAAAGATTTAATAACTAACTTTGTATCTTTGACTGTATTGCAGGCTTTAAATGTGTTTCTGCCTTATTTGACAATCCCTTATTTAATAAAAATTGTAGGTATTTCCAACTATGGTTTATTAAGCTATGCCAATGCTTTGGCATTCTTTTTTATGGTTGTGGTAGAGTATGGCTTTAACAATATTACAACTAGAGATATCTCTATAAATTCAGATAATAAAAAAGAAATTGAACGGATTTATAGCGAGGTACTTTCTTCAAAGATTTTACTGTTGCTTATTTGTTCTATTTTATATGTTTTGGTAGTTTTTAGCTTTGATAAATTGAAAGAAGATTATCTAATTTACCTACTATATTTCGGAATAATAATAGGTCAGGCTTTATTTCCGTTGTGGCTTTTTCAAGGGTTACAAAAAATGAAATATATCACGTATATAAATGTCTTTTTTAAAAGTGTATTTACTATCTGTATATTTTTATTTGTAAAGGGAGAGTCAACGATGTATTTAGTTCCTCTTTTTATTTCATCCGGGTTTATATTATCAGGAATTACTGCTCTTATTTTAGCAAAAAGGTTGTTTGAAATACAATTCAAAATAGCACAAATTTCTTCTGTTATACAGCAATTGAAAGGTTCTTACTCTTTATTTATGTCTGAAGTCTATATTGTTTTGGTTGCGAATGTAAATATATTGATTCTAGGTTCTTTTGCTGGCAATACAGCTACAGGAATCTATTCAGCAGCCGAAAAAATAATTCGAGCTATTGGTAATATACAATCTCCGATAATCAATACTTTTTTCCCTTTTATTTCAAAAATTATAAACGAAAACTCAAAAAAGGCGATTCCTGTTATTAAGAAAATACAGAATTTTGGGGTTTTATTTTTCTTGGGTTTAATTGTTGTTTTGTATTTTTCGGCTGAATTTATCTTCAATCTTATAATAAATACAGGAGATGTTCAAAATGTTACAGATAGTGTTTCAGTGTTTAAAATAATGTTGCTTTTCCCGTTATTTTCTTTTTTAGATCAAGTTTACGGGAAGCTTGTTTTGTTGACCACCAATCAGGAAAAAAAGTTTTACAGAGTATTTTTAGTCTGTTCTGTTGTAAATGTTTTATTGTGTTGTGTACTGTCTTATAAATACAGTTATTTTGGCACAGCTCTAGCCAATGTTATTGTTCAATTACTTATTGTTTTGGGTATGTTTTATTATGCGAGACCAATATTGTATAACAAATCCTTCAAAAGATGATAAAAATAGGTTTAATCATCGATAATATCACTCATAAAGCAGGAACAGAAAGAGCTGTGAGTAGCTTGGTTAATGGGTTACAAAAGTTTTATTCTGATTATTCAATTACAATTATCAGTCTTTTTTCTGACCCCATAGAAGAACCTTTTTTCGAATTGACCGAAAAAACAAAAATTGTTCATTTGAACAAAAAAAACAATTTCAACGTTTTAGACAAAATAATATGGTACAAAAAGCTTCTAAAGGATTTGAAAGAACTTAATTTACAATATGATTTTGATGTCATTATTGGCACAACATATGTTCATAATATACTACTACCTTTTGTAGTTAAAAACACAAATACTAAAACTATTGGTTGTGAACACGAAGTATATGGATACCCTTCGAAATTTATCCGAAAAATTAGAAAAAAAATTTATCCTAAACTTAATAAAATTATCGTTCTGAATCAAACAGAACAGTCCAAATACGGTTTTTTGACTAATACACAAATTATACCTAACAGCCTGCCATTTGAGGCATCTAAAATATCATCATTAACTGATAAAAAAATAATTGCGGTCGGAAGACTTACAAATCAAAAAGGATTTGACATGCTAATTGATGCCTTTTCTATAATTAAAAGCGAATTACAAGGTTGGAAACTTGATATATTTGGAGAAGGTGAGGATTTTTTGGATTTAGAATCAAGGATAAAGTCAAGAAAAATGGAAGGTTGTATAAAGCTTCACGGCTCGACTAAAAACATTTCTGAAAAATATCTCGGCAGTAGTATTTTTGCTTTAAGTTCGAGATGGGAAAGTTTTGGATTAGTTGTTATTGAGGCAATGAGTTTTGGACTTCCAGTAATTTCATTTGATTGTGATGGACCCAAAAATATAATTACAGATGGTAAAAATGGTTTTTTAATTCCTAAATTTGACATCAAACTTTTCTCCGAAAAACTATTGTCTCTTATACAAGATTCAGAATTGAGAAATAAAATGGGCAATAAAGCAGTAGAGTCATCAATCGAATATCAAGAAAAAAATATAATACCAATTTGGAACAAGCTAATTCAATCAATATTAAACAAAAACAACTAAATTTAGGAATTACCTATAGAGAATTAGGGGTTTTTCTTTTGTTTTTTTTCTTGAATTTAAAATTTATTTCAATAACTGTCATTCAAGACAGGTCTTTTGTCATTGATGCAATAACCTACCTTTTGTTGATAATTACTTTTAATTATCCTAATTGGACTTATAAATCTTTAACAATTACGGGAGTCTTAATCTGTATTTATACACTAATTAATTTTTCTGCTTATAAGCTCAATGTTTTGATGCCTTTACTTATTATCCAAGCTGTTTCAGGAATCCGTTTCAACAGATATTTAGGTATAAGTTTTTTAATAACCACCCTTACTTTGGTTATTATGTTTATTATAAATGGAGAAGGGGTTAATATGGCAGGTTATTCTTTCCTTATCGATAGAAAAACAAGGATGAGTTTCGGCTTCAATCATCCGAATGTAGCAGCCTTATACTATTATTGTTTTTTAATAAACGGATTACTTCTTTTATATTTCTCTAAATATAAAAAACATATTAGCTTGTATATGCTACTAATGATTCCGCTTTGGCTTTATATTTATCAGAAAACAGCTTCAAGAAGTTTTCTGCTTTCAATAATTGCTCTTTATGGGGCGTATAGTTATTATTATTTGGGAAGTATAATAAACCGAAAAAGCTTATTAAATATTACTCAATACATTATATCATCTCTTGCTTTATTTTTCACTGTACTAACCGTTTACTTTGCTATCAATAGCGATAAATTCCTTACTGTGGATATGTTGTTAAGTAAAAGATTAACCTACTATGATAGGTTTTTAAACACCATAGATCTTAAGAGTTTTTTCTTTGGAGCTAATACGTATGGTGACTTTGTAATAGACAGTAGTTATATCCATTTGCTTTTTGAAGGAGGTATATTGTTTTTTATTGGTTTTTGTACATTTTATCTTCTATCCACTATACAAATGGTAGAAAAAAAAGCATGGCTTCCAATTTGTGTAATTATTAGTTTTCTTTGTTATGGGCTAATGGAGTCTTTGCTGTTGTATAGTATGCTAATAGGAACAAATATTTTTTGGATATTGCTTTATTTCTATTATAGAAAGGGAAAAATGCAATTATGATTGTAATAGCTTTTCATAACACTTTTTAGTCTGTTTGGCAGTTTGCTCCCACGTATAATTTTCTTTTATAAAACTCCTGAAATCTTCATCATAAGGGCTTTGATAGGCTTTGAGAATTGATTCTCGTATAGAGGCAACATCTTCAGGGTCGCAATAAAAGGCATAATCTTGAAAATATTCCTTCTGGTCTCCTTTGTCGGAAATTACAATATTACAGCCATAATAATAAGCTTCTAACGAAACTAAACCTGTCGTTTCGAACCAGCTGGGCAATATGTGAATCCGAGCGGCTTTCATTATTGAATAGAGTTCCGATTGAGGAAGAGCATCTATAAAAAACACATTTTCTCCTGCTTCCTTTCGGCATAATTCATAATATTTACGATCATTAATCGCAGGATTACCTATGATATAACAAGGTATGTTGAGCCCCTTTACGGCCTTGACCAAATTAAGTTGATTTTTTAATCGCTCTATTCGCCCCACACACAGTATGGCATCTTTGTACTTCTGGTTTGGAACGATGTCGTCTATAGTTTCAATTGCATTCACAATCTTAAATCGAAGAGCGTCTGTGTCTCCGTATTTTTTCTCTAACCTTGACATCTCACTATAGGAATTAGGTAAAAGAGCATCGGTATTTTTATATAAGTATTTTACAGATTTTGAATGTCCCTTCAAAAGATAATCTTTACTTTTTAGCTTTTCTTTACCTAACAAGGCCTTTGTGAGAGCTTTTAGGTATTCGAGAAAATCACCTCCTAAAAATTTGGTTAGGATTGCCCTTAAAAGCGTACCCGATTTAATTTCAGATTCGGTATAATCAACAAAAATTGTAGATATTACTTTTCGTTTGGATTGTTTAAAGTGATATAAAATGTCAGCAGGTCTGATAATATTAAAAAAATGTACAATGTCGTATTTTTCATAGTCAAAAGCAGCTGTAGTTAAACCTATTTCTACTTTTATTCCCAATTTTCTTAAGGCTTCTGCTGTCTTAATTATTTGGATGGTGTCTCCCCCTAATGATTCGTAGAGGGTGGCTCGAACTATAAATAATACGCTGATTATTCTACTGTTTTCTAATTCTTTGACTTCTTTCCTCATTAAATCTTGATCTCTAGAATTATCTTTCATAAACATGAGGAGGAAAAAGTTTAACCAGTTTAGAATTCAAAACTTTATTTCCGTTTAATTGAGGGTCATAAAAGTTGTCTTTAGCTTTTAGCTTATAAACCAAAGTGTCTGTTCCCCAATAGATATTTTGATTGAAATCAAACCACTCTTTGTATTTTCCATTATTCCCGTCCAAAACCAAATCACGATAACTAAAACTTATGTTGTTGATTTGTATAGAATCGTGATAATTACTTCTTTCTCCCAAATCGATTCGGATATTTTTAGGTTTTACCCCTACCGGTAGTTTATAACGTAATGTTTGTAATTCGTCTTTACCTTCAACAAATTGTTTTATACTCAATAATTCTGTGTAGGAATTATCCGTTTCATCTATATAAAATAATTGTATTGTATCATTTTTGTAAATATGTAAATCAATACTCACATATAAACTTTCTTTGATGATTTTATCGGGTTGATTACACGAAAAAAAAACAAAAATTAAGGATAACATACCTAAACAAAATCGTACACTCATAATCTGTAATTACTAACGCTAAACAAAGATAAAAAACTATCTGGCAGTAGCAAACCACTTCATCATAAGTTAATGTTGAACTCATTTAAAAAAAATATGTATTTTTGCCAATAATAATATACAATTAGAATGAAAGTAGCTATCCTTGGAACAAGAGGGATTCCTAACTACCACGGTGGCTTTGAGCAGTTTGCGGAGTTTTTTTCCGAGTATTTAACAAATAATAACATTGATGTTTATGTTTATTGCTCTTCGACACATCTTTATAAAGAGAGTACATACAAAAACATAAAATTAATTCACTGCTATGATCCTGAACATAAAATAGGGACAGCGGGTCAGTTTATTTATGATTTAAACTGCGTTTTAGATTCCAGAAAGAGAAATTTCGATGTCATTTTACAATTAGGTTATACCAGTAATAGTATTTGGCATTTTTTACTTCCTAAAAAACCTGTTATAATCACTAATATGGATGGATTAGAATGGAAGAGAAGTAAATATTCTCCACTAGTCCGGAAGTTTTTGAAATTTGCTGAAAAATTAGCCGTAAAACACAGTGATTACCTAATAGCAGATTCTATAGGGATTAGTGATTTTTTAAAGAACAAGTACAATAAACCTTCAAAATTTATTGCGTATGGAGCAGAAGTTTTCAACTCTCCAGATTTTTCGGTGTTAGCTTCTCACAATATACAACCTTATTCTTATGATTTGTTGATTGCGAGAATGGAGCCCGAAAATAACATTGAGACTATTATAAAAGGATATCTCAAAAAACCATCTGGAAGAAAGTTGGTGATTATAGGTAGCCATACAGCAACAAAATTTGGGAAATATCTTTATAATTCCTACTCGTCTAATGAAACCATACAGTTTTTAGGAAGTTTGTACGACATGACTGTCCTGAATAACCTTCGATATTATTCAAATCTTTATTTTCATGGACATTCCGTAGGAGGGACAAATCCTTCTTTATTAGAAGCTATGGCTTCAGATTGTCTAATAGTTGCTCATAATAATGTATTTAATAAGTCTATTATAGAGTCAGATGCTTTTTACTTTAATGATGAAGAAGAACTTTCAGAATATTTAAAGATAAGTAAATCAGACTTCGAAATGCAACAGAAAATAACACATAACAAAGAGAAAGTCCTTCAGAAATATTCTTGGAATATTATCAATAAATCGTATTTAGATTTTATTAAAAAATGTTACAACGAGAAACATTTGTAAACAAAATAGACACTCATAAATCTATAATTTTAGGACTGTTTTTAGGTTCTCAAATTTTAGGTCATGCTATTGGGAACATTGCCTTATCCCTTCTTTTATCTCTGTTTTTTTTTACTGTAATTGTAAAAAAAAAGATAACTATAGATAAATTATTACTTCCTGTTTTGTTATATTTTTTATGGGGATTAGTTTCCGTTTTTTGGACAACTTCTGTCCCTGATACTTCGTCTGGAGTTGGCAAAACAATCGGATTGTTGGTAATTCCTTTAATTCTTTCTCAACTATCAAAAATAACAGACAAGGATATCAAAAAAATATTTGATATTTTTAGTTATTGTCTCCTGATTTATTTTTTGATTGCTTTAGTAAGAGCTTGTTTGTTGTATTCTCATGAGTATGATACAAGTCATTTTTTTTATCATAATCTGGTTAGTCTATTCAAAAACAATGCTATATACATCTCTCTTTTTGTAGGGATATGTTTGTTGGTGAAGGTAAATCTCTCGGATAAAAATAATTTGAACAAAATTACGATTCTCTTGCTTTCTGTTTTTCTTGTACTTCTCGCTTCAAAGAATTTAATTATATCAACAGCCATTCTTTTAATTTTTTCTAAAATTCTTATGGCATTAAAAAATGGGTCTTTATCTAAAAACATTGTCGTTTCCTTCTTAATTGTTGCGAGTTTTGCTTTTATACTTGTTTTTTTTGAAAATCCAATAAAACAAAGGTTTTTAGAGGAGGCGTCTTTGAATATTGATAACGTATTGATACAAGATGACTTTTCTGATTTTGTTTTCAATGGGTCTAATCTACGAATATTTCAATGGAGAATCGTTCACGAAATGATAGAGAACGATCAGTTAGGTTTTTTAGGTTTAGGATTAAATAATGTAAACTATCTTACTGAACAATATTTTAATTATTATAATGTCTATCAGGGTTATATGCCAGTTAATTTCCATAATCAGTATTTACAAACCTTTGGAGAATTAGGGGTTATAGGCTGTATTTTGTTGTTTTCTACTTTTCTTTTCTTGTTAAGAAAATCATTCACTGATAAGAATGTGATTATATTGGTTGTTTGTTTACTTATCGCTTTCTCTTTTTTTACAGAATCTTATTTAAGCAGACAAAAAGGGATTTTATTGTTTGCAACCTGTTATAGCCTTCTTATAAGGTATTGTAATGGTTTAAAAATCAAATAGCAACGATAAAACCCGCTTTGTTGTATATACAAACATTAACATTTCATTAGCAATTA
>Ga0233365_1001147_pt1 | contig 11658 bp, 10 predicted proteins | sample ElkDunMinimDraft_27_FD_191535 | JGI IMG/M metagenome (GOLD analysis project Ga0233365, IMG submission 191535) | Fecal eukaryotic communites from dung pellets of Tule Elk in California, USA - Elk Dung C36 | ecosystem: Host-associated > Mammals > Digestive system > Large intestine > Fecal | place... | reverse complement strand
TTGTGTCAGATTTGAACTTTGTAACTCCAGCTTCGCACGAGTTTATGATGTTATTTGATTTAAATTTCCCGAAAAAAGTATCGGTTTCTCCGAGATATTTCTAACCTGAAAAGTATAAAAAGAGATGAAAAAACTATATATTACCTTAGGATTAATGATTGCCTTGAGCGGATTTGCTCAAAATAAAGACACTGAAAAAGCGGATAGATTTTTTACCAGCTATCAGTATTCTTCAGCCGTTAAAGAATATGAAGCCTTAATAAAAGATAAAAAAGCAAATACTTATGTGTATAAGCAACTAGCTGATAGTTACTATTACCTAAACAATACGGATAAGGCATCACAATATTATGCTCAAGCCGTAAAAGGAGAGCAAACTGCACAGACTTATTTTAACTATGCTCAAGTGCTAAAAACGCAAGGTAAAAATGCAGAAGCCAATAAACAGTTAGATAAATTTTCAAGTCTTGCTCCAAATGACCAAAGAGCAATTGCATATAAAGCAAATCCAAATTATATTCAGAGTTTACAGGCGTTGCCTAAATTATATGAGGTAACAGAAACTAAAATAAATAAGCCTGAAAGTAGTGATTTCGGAGCTGTTCTTGGGTCAGATAATATAGTGCATTTTGCTAGTACACGTAGTGGAAAAAATGACAAAAGAGGAACGGGAACTACTTATTTAGATATTTTTCAATCAGTTTATTCTGAAGACGGAACTTTATCTGAACCTACTTCAGTTGGAGATTTAAATACTAAATTTCATGATGGGCCTATAACTGTAAGTCAAGACGGGAATGTGGTATTCTTTTCTCGTGATGGTCGTTCTGAAGGTTCAGTAGCAAAAGATAAAGGAGCTAATGCAAGAATTGGAAAAGTAGGAGTTTATAGAGCAGAAAAGAAAGATGGTAAATGGAAAAGTATAAAAGCACTTCCATTTAACAGTACAGAATATAATGTAGGTAATCCGAGTTTAAGTAAAGATGGAAAAACGCTTTATTTTGCATCAGATATGCCAGGTGGTTTTGGGGAAAATGATATTTGGAAAGTAACTGTGAATTCAAACGGAACTTATGGTAAGCCTGAAAACTTGGGAGCAAAAGTAAATACAGCAGGAAGAGAGAGTTTTCCTTTTATTGGTGATGACGGAACGCTTTATTTCGCATCTAACGGAAGATTAGGTTTTGGGGGTTTAGATGTGTTTAAATTAGAAACAGGAGCAACTGAAGCAGTTAATTTAGGGAAGCCTGTAAATAGTGAAAAAGATGATTTTGCTTTTACGTTTAATCAAGCAAAAGAAATAGGTTTTGTTTCTTCTAACAGAAACGGAACAGATAACATCTATTATGTTAATCCTATTTGTGGAAGAGAAGCATTGGTTATCGTAAAAGATGCTGTAACTGGTAAGGTGCTTAATGAAGCAAGTGTGTCTTTTATAGACTCTTCTAAAAAGATACTAAAAACAGAAATGACTAATACTCAAGGACAAACTTCTTTCCATACAGAGTGTAATAAAGAATATAGTCTTCAAGCAAGTAAGTCAGGGTATGAACCAAACACGGCAGTTTTAGCGGCCTCTAAAGGAGGGAAAACTACAACAGAGATTTTACTTACTCCTGAAGTAGTTATTATTCCTAAAGTTAGTGTGGAGTTACAGCCTATTCACTTTGATTTTGATAAGAGCGATATTACTGAACAAGGAGCACAAGAGCTTGATAAATTAGTGAAAGTAATGAACGATTATCCTGATATGGTGATTTTTGTAAAATCGCATACAGACCGTAAAGGAAGTCTTTCGTACAATGATAGGCTATCAGAAAGACGTGCTAAATCGACAGTTGAATATGTAATTTCAAAAGGAATCGATAAGGAAAGAATTTCTGGTAAAGGATTTGGTAAGCGTGAGCTTAAAGTGGATTGTGGAGAAAACTGTACGGATGAAGATGACGCTACAAACAGAAGGTCTGAATTCCTTATTGTTAGTGGAGGTCCAGAAGAATAAGAAGATAAATAGATATTGGGTTTAAATCCGTTCTGCTTCTAGAAGCAGAACGGATTTAAATTTTTAAAAACAATAAACTCAAGTAATATTTGTTTCTTGTTTGTAGATTCAAAAAATAAACATACATTTGCACCCATATTTAGGAAAGACCTAGATACTACATAAAAATTATTAAATAATATTGGAATGTATTTAACTAAAGAAGTAAAAGCAGACATTTTCGCTAAACACGGAGGAGAGGCTGTTAACACAGGGTCGGCAGAAGGACAAATTGCGTTGTTCACTTTTAGAATTAACCACCTTACTGAACATTTGAAAAGAAACCGTAAGGATTTTAATACGGAGCGTTCACTTGTGAAATTGGTAGGTAAAAGAAGAAGTCTTTTAGATTATTTAAAAGATAAAGATATCAATAGATATCGTGAGATTATTAAAGAATTAGGTATTAGAAAATAATCAATAGGGGGCTTTGTGCCCCTTTTTGTTTACAAAATATCTTCTGAAAAGGTTTTCGGAAGAGACTAAAAAGTTTGGTTTTTCATTGGGTTCAAACAACTACAACAACACAACACAACCTAAAAGTTTAACTGAAATAAAAATGATTTTATGGTTCCAAATGTAACCCAAGAAATTATCAAATTAGAAGACGGTCGTACTATAACTATCGAGACCGGAAAACTTGCAAAGCAAGCGGATGGTTCGGTAGTTGTACGAATGGGAGATTGTATGCTATTGGCAACTGCTGTGGCTAACAGAACTGCAAATCCAGGAGTGGATTTCTTGCCTCTTACGGTTGATTATCGCGAGAAGTTTGCAGCTGCAGGACGCTTTCCTGGAGGGTTTTTCAAAAGAGAAGCTCGTCCGAGCGACCAAGAGGTCTTGACAATGAGATTAGTAGACAGAGTGCTGCGGCCACTTTTTCCTGACGACTATCATTGTGAAGTTCAGGTAATGATTCAGCTTATGTCTTTTGATGAGAATGTGATGCCTGAAGCTTTAGCTGGGCTTGCTGCATCAGCTGCATTAGCTGTTTCTGATATCCCTTTTTACAATTACATTTCAGAGGTAAGAGTAGGTAGAGTAAATGGAAAATTGATTATTAACCCAACCAGAGCACAGTTAGAAGAATCAGACCTCGATATGATGATTGGAGCCTCTAAAGATTCTGTAGCTATGGTTGAGGGAGAGATGAAAGAAATCTCCGAGAAAGAAATGGTAGAAGCAATTAAATTTGCTCATAACGCTATTATTGCTCAAATCGAAGCTCAAGAGAGAATGAGAGCTTCATTAGGGCTTACATACAGAGAATATGAGCCTGAAAAAGCGGACGAAAACATAAAATCTAAAGTGTTTACTGCTTCTTATGACAAAGCATTTGCTATTGCGTCAGAGGCTAGTGCAAAACATGAAAGAAGTGAAAAATTTGCTCTTTTAGGAGAGGAAGTAAAATCATTGTTTTCTGAAGAGGAATTAACTGAAAATGGAGATTTAGTCGGAAAATATTTTCATGATGTTCAAAAAGAAGCAGTAAGAAATGTGATTTTAGAAAAAGGAATTCGTTTAGATGGAAGAAAAACTACTGAAATCAGACCAATTTGGTGTGAAGTAGACTATTTGCCTTCTACTCATGGTTCAGCAATTTTTACTAGAGGAGAAACACAAGCTTTGGCTACAGTAACTTTAGGAACATCTCGTGAAGCAAACGTAATTGATTTACCAAGTGATCAAGGAGAAGAAAGATTCTATTTGCATTATAATTTCCCTCCATTCTCAACCGGAGAAGCGAGACCTCTTAGAGGAACTTCTCGTAGAGAGGTTGGTCACGGGAATTTAGCACAAAGAGCTTTAAAAAATATGATTCCTGCAGAAAATCCATATACAATCAGAATTGTATCAGAAGTGTTGGAGTCAAACGGATCATCGTCAATGGCTACTGTATGTGCAGGAACTCTTGCTCTTATGGATGCGGGAGTACAAATTAAAAAACCAGTTTCAGGAATTGCAATGGGTCTTATTACAGACGGGAATCGTTTTGCAGTACTATCTGATATTTTAGGAGATGAAGATCACCTAGGAGATATGGATTTCAAAGTAACTGGAACTGCTGATGGTATTACTGCTTGTCAGATGGACATCAAAATTGATGGTCTTCGTTATGATATTATGGAGCAGGCTCTTGAGCAAGCTAGAGAAGGACGTTTACATATTTTAAGCAAGCTTACTGAAATTCTTGTTAGACCAAATGAAACGGTTAAGAGAAATGCGCCTAAAATCATCAAAATGACTATACCTAAAGATTATATAGGAGCGGTTATCGGACCTGGAGGAAAGAATATTCAGGCGCTTCAGGCAGAAACAGGCACGACAGTGGTGATTAACGAAGAAGGAGATTTAGGGATTATTGAAATTCTAGGTGTCTCTCCTGAAGGAATGGATAGGGCAATTGCTTCTATTCAAAATACTATTTTTGCTCCAGTTGAAGGAGAAACCTATACTGTAAAAGTAGTGAAAATGCTTGATTTTGGTGCGGTTGTAGAATTTGTTCCAGGAAAAGAAACACTACTTCATGTGTCTGAATTAGATTGGAAGCGTATTGAAAACCCAAGTGATGTTTTAAAAATAGGTGATATCCTTGATGTGAAATATCTTGGAATAGATCCTAAAACTAGAAAGCCAAAGGTTTCAAGAAAAGCCCTTATGCCTCGTCCTCCGAGAGAAGAGAAAAAACAAGAATAAAAAAATTTTAGATAAGAAGAAAAGTCCTCTCAATAAGAGGACTTTCTTTTTTGATTCCTTGTGAGTTAGAAATCAGTATTTAAACAAGGGCTGAACTAATTATTTTCTATATTTGTACCCTGACTATAAATTAAAAGAAAGTGAGTTTAATAAGGTTTTTAAAAAGTAAATCATTTTTAAAGCAAATCTTTGTTGCTGTGGCAGTTGTGTTTGTTTTGTGTTTCGCACTGATAAAATGGTTAGATATAACTACCAATCACGGAGAAGAGATTGAAGTTCCTGATTTGAAAAAGCTTACTGTTGTTCAGGCAAAAGAAAAATTAGAAGCTCTTAATCTTACTTATCAAATTAATGATACGTTAAGTTTTAATAGAGAATTTCCTCCCAATTCTATTGTAGAGCAAGATCCTTCAGCTAATTCTAAAGTTAAAAGTGGCCGCAAGATTTACTTTAAGCTTAATGCGGCTACGTATGAAATGGTTCAGATTCCTAATCTTAAGGAGTTGACTTATAGACAGGTGCTTCCTACTCTTGTTGCTCTTGGTCTTGAAGAAGGAAAGGTAACCTATAAACCTCATTTTGCGGAAGATGTTGTTTTGGAATTACAGTATAAAGGAAAAATACTTAAACCAGGAGACAAAGTAATGAGAACTTCTAAAATCGATTTTGTTCTAGGAGACGGTAAAGGTTTTTTTCAGAATGGAGGAGCGGTAGAAACAGAATAAATAGATGAATACACATAACGAAGAAAATAACGAATTTGAAGACGAACTCTTTGAGCATTATCGCTTTGAGGTAAGTCCAGGGCAATCTCTCTTGCGAATTGATAAATATTTGATGGGATTGGTTCAGAATTCTACTCGAAATAAAATTCAGAAAGCAGCCGATAGCGGGAATATTTTGGTGAATGATGTGGGGGTCAAATCGAACTATAAAGTTAAGCCAAATGATGTAATTAGGGTTGTTTTTGACAAGCCCAAGTACGAATATAAAATTATTCCAGAAAACATCCCGTTAGACATTGTTTACGAAGACGATGTGCTTTTGGTAATTAATAAACCCGCTAATTTGGTAGTGCATCCTGGACACGGAAATTATTCGGGTACACTGGTGAACGCTCTTGCTTATCACTTTGATAATCTTCCAATGAATTCAAGCGAAAGACCTGGTCTTGTGCATAGAATTGATAAAGATACTACAGGTCTTTTGGTGGTGGCCAAAACCGAAGAAGCTATGTTTTATCTCGCTAAACAATTCGAAGAGAAAACTTCGGAAAGAGAATATATAGCTCTTGTTTGGGGTAATGTAGAAGAGGATGAAGGAACCATAACCGGATATGTGGGGCGCCATCTTAAAGATCGTATGCAAATGGCTGTCTATGATGATGAAAGTATGGGGAAATGGTCAGTAACACATTATAAAGTTTTGGAAAGGTTTAATTATGTTACGCTTATTTCTTGTAGACTTGAAACAGGACGTACTCATCAGATAAGATGTAGTATGAAGTACATTGGTCATACTCTTTTTAATGACGAACGATACGGAGGGCATTTGATTTTAAAGGGAACTACTTTTACTAAATACAAACAGTTCGTAGAGAATTGTTTTAAAATATTACCAAGGCAGGCGCTTCATGCAAAAACACTAGGATTTGAACATCCTATTACCAAAGAGTTTATGCGGTTTGAAGCTGAAATTCCAGAGGATATACAGCAAGTTGTGGAAAAATGGAGGAATTATTCTAAAAGCAATATTTTGGAGGAGTAATTTGCTCTCTTAAGAGTTTAAGTTTCTTCTTAATCTTCTTTTTAATGATAAATAGGATTGAATTTAATTAAAATTTTTTTTATTCAGCTTTTCTGAATGATTAAAAGCAGCTGTTTTTTGCTAAATTATCTCTTCTTTTAAACTTTTAATTTCTCTAAAATATATTCAGGAGGAGCTGTCGGACGACCTGTTTTCTTATTCACAAATACCAACATTGAATAACCTGTTGTTAATAACTCTCCTTCTTCGTTGTGGATTTCGTAGTCAAATTCAATCTTAACAGAGGCTTGATTTTTAAATATAGTTTTAACAGTAATCAGGTCGTCATACTTTGCTGGTTTTTTATAATTGATTGTAAGAGAAACTACCGGAAGCATAATTCCCTTTTCTTCCATCCATTTGTATGAAACCCCCATATTTCGTAGCCATTCCACTCTTCCCATTTCGAAAAATACGGCGTAATTTCCGTGATAAACCACTCCCATTTGATCGGTTTCTGCATAGCGAATTCTTGTTGTGTGTAGGTGTTCTTTCATGTTTTTTTAGTAGATTAGCAGAAAATGATTTAGTTCTTATCTATAATAATTATTTTTAATAAATCAAGGGGTTTTTAATTTTTTTTTAAGGATTTTTATTTACATATTTGCTAACTCAAATTCTGGCGATTGAAATTCCGTTTAGTCCCTCAATTTGAATGAATTCAGAATCACCAACAAAGTTAATTTAATTAGTAATATGAACAAAACTGCTCAATCGGTATGGGGAAATTGTCTGTCTTTCATAAAAGATAATATTCAGGAGCAAGCCTATAAAACTTGGTTCGAGCCGATTAAAGCTATTGAGCTTTCAGGAAATGTTCTTCATATTCAAGTTCCGAGTAAGTTTTTCTATGAGTGGCTTGAAGAACATTATGTGAAATTACTGAAACTCTCTTTGACAAAAGAACTTGGTGAAGGGGCAAAATTACTATATAAAATAAACATGGAGAATACTGTTGGTAAAAGACAACCTTTTACCGAGCAGTTACCAAGCTCTGATAGATCAGCTGTGAAGCCACAAGAAGTGGATTTTCCAGTACAAAATAAAGATCCTGAACTTAAAAACCCGTTTGTTATCCCAGGAATCAGAAATATAAAGATTGAGTCACAGCTCAATTCAAGCTATAATTTTGAAAGTTTCTTGGAAGGAGATTCTAACCGATTGGCTCGTTCTGCAGGTATGGCAGTAGCGAATAAGCCTGGAGGAACCTCTTTCAATCCGCTTTTAATCTTCGGAGGAGTTGGTTTAGGTAAAACCCATCTTGCTCATGCAATCGGAGTGGAAATCAAAGAAAAGTATCCTGAAAAAACGGTTCTTTATATTTCGGCCGAAGTTTTTACACAGCAATTTGTAGATTCAGTACGTAAAAATACTCGAAATGATTTTATTCATTTCTATCAACTGATAGATGTGTTGATTATTGATGATGTTCAGTTTTTTTCTGGAAAATCAGGAACACAAGATGTGTTTTTCCATATCTTTAATCACTTACACCAAAACGGAAAGCAGGTAATTCTGACTTCAGACAAAGCACCTGTAGATATGCAGGATATCGAACAGCGTTTACTTTCTCGTTTTAAATGGGGATTATCAGCCGAATTACAACAACCTGATTACGAAACTCGTTTTTCGATTCTAAAAAACATTTTGTATCGCGATGGAGTAGAGATGGCGGATGATATCGTGGAATATGTCGCACGTAACATTAAGTCGAATGTTAGAGAACTTGAAGGAGCTATTATTTCGCTTATCGCTCAATCCTCTTTTAATAAAAAAGAAGTTACGCTTGAACTGGCCAAACAAGTTGTTGAGAAGTTCGTTAAAAATGTCAAGAGAGAAATATCTATTGACTACATTCAGAAAGTAGTTTCAGATTATTTTCAGCTTGATGTTGAAACGCTACAATCAAAAACTAGAAAGCGTCACATTGTTCAGGCACGTCAGTTAGCAATGTTCTTTGCTAAAAAATACACAAAATCTTCTTTACAAAATATTGGTTCTCAAATCGGTGACAGAGACCATGCTACTGTTCTTCATGCCTGTAAGACTGTTGATAATTTGGTTGAAACCGATAAACAGTTTAAAAAGTTTGTTGAAGATATCAACAAAAAGCTTTCAACGTAATGAAAATAAGGATTTTGATGGTCTGTCTGGGCAATATTTGCAGGAGCCCTTTAGCAGAAGGAATTTTACAATCTAAACTCAATCGTTCTCATTTTTTTGTAGATTCAGCAGGTACAGGAGCTTGGCATTCAGGACAACAACCTGACAAGCGTTCGGTACAGATTGCCACAAAATACGGAATTGATATTTCTACCCAGAGAGCCAGACAATTTTTAATCCAAGATTTTGATACGTTCGATTATATTTATGTAATGGATAGTAGTAATTACAAAAACGTAACAAGTTTAGCTCCAACCACTCTAGCAAAAAGCAAAGTTAAACTAATTATGAATGAGCTTTTTGAAAACGAAAATTTAGAGGTTCCAGATCCTTATTATGGTATGGAAGACGGATTTGAGACTGTTTATAGAATGTTGGATGAGGTGTGTGATGAAATAGCTGACAAACTTCAGGAGATACATCTATCCTAATCTGTCACCCATTCTTCTTTCCAAATATTTTTAAGTTTTACGTAATCAATTTTTTGTTTAGGAGCTTGCTCTATAAGTGTTCGGTTTTCGAATCCTTCAAGAAGAATATCTTCAATCCAAAAATCTTCTTTTATGCTATAAGGCTGGTATGTGGCTTTCAGATTAATAGTGTATAGTTTAGCTGCTTTACCATACCAGTAAGCACTCCATCCGCTTTTTAAGTCTTTGACCAAATCATAAGTGGTTTCTCCAGTTTGTCTATGAATTAGTTTCATCAGAATTTGTCCATCTTTTCGAGAAAGATTTTTCAACCTTGATTCGAATTCATTTTCCATATATTCTTCAGTGATTTTTAGGAATTTTTTCTTTTCTTTCTTTGACTTTAACTTGGCTAAATTCCTATTGAGAATTTCAAGTCGCTCCGAAGCTGTTCTTGCATACGGATAAGTTCTGTATACGCGTCTTTTTAAAATTAAAAACTGTTTTCGTGCTTCAATTTCTTCTGGCGAAAGAGCAACATTAGTTATGTAGATATCTTCTAGTATGACTTCTTTATAAAAAGCGTCAGCTGAATCATTTTCCACAGGAGGTTGTGCCTTTATTTCCAAAGCAAAGAATAAAAACAAAGCGATAGTCCAAAACTGTTTCATACCTAATACTAATATTTACCAAAAATACTTATAACTCTCGAAAACAATTTATATTTTAGTGAAAATTTAAAAAACACTGTAACTATGCCAAAATCAATTCTTAAAAAATCCTCTTTAGATTTCTTGGAAAAATACTTAAACAACGCGTCTCCAACAGGTTATGAGTCTGAAGGGCAAAAAATATGGATGGATTATCTTGAGCCTTATGTGGATGAGTTTATTACTGATACGTATGGAACAGCAGTAGGAGTAATTAATGCTGAAGCAAAATATAAAGTGGTTATAGAGGGGCACTCTGACGAAATTTCGTGGTATGTAAATTATATTACTAACGAAGGACTCATTTACGTAATCAGAAATGGAGGTTCAGATCACCAGATAGCTCCCTCAAAAAGGGTAAATATTCATACTAAAAACGGAATCGTAAAAGGAGTCTTCGGTTGGCCTGCTATTCATACCCGAAACAGAAGTAAAGAAGAAACTCCAAAAATCGAAAATATTTTTATTGATTTAGGTTGCTCTTCTAAAGAAGAAGTAGAGAAATTAGGCGTGCATGTAGGTTGTGTGATTACGTATCCGGATGAATTTATCGTTTTAAACGAAAATAAATTCGTTTGTAGAGCTCTAGACAACCGTATGGGAGGTTTTATGATAGCAGAAGTAGCTCGATTGCTAAAAGAAAACAAAAAAACACTTCCTTTTGGACTATATATTACTAATTCGGTTCAGGAAGAAGTAGGACTCAGAGGTGCAGAGATGATTACGAAGACCATTAAGCCAAATTTAGCTATCGTAACTGATGTTTGCCACGATTCGACCACACCGATGATTGATAAAAAGATTGAAGGTGATACTCAAATCGGGAAAGGACCTGTAATTACGTATGCTCCGGCTGTTCAAAACAACTTAAGAGAACTCATTCTAGATACAGCAGAAGAAAAGAAAATTCCTTTCCAACGCTTGGCTTCATCTAGAGTTACCGGGACCGATACAGATGCTTTTGCCTACAGTAACGGTGGAGTTGCTTCGGCCCTAATTTCACTCCCACTTCGCTATATGCACACTACTGTCGAGATGGTGCATCGTGATGATGTGGAGAATGTAATTAAACTGATTTACGAAACACTCTTAAAAATTGAAAACAATCACGAGTTGTCGTATTTTAAATAAAATAAAAAGCCGTTTTGTAATTACAGAACGGCTTTTTTTGAAACATACAAAACCAAAGAACATCACGATGTAACTGATTTATTCCTACCTTTGCAAAAATTTTTAGAAATGCCCAAAATAGGAAATATCATATTGCCTGAACATCCACTTTTGCTTGCACCTATGGAAGATGTTAGCGATCCTCCATTCAGAAGGTTGTGTAAAATGCACGGAGCTGATTTGATGTATTCCGAGTTTATTTCTTCTGAAGGATTGATTCGTGATGCGATGAAAAGCCGCCAGAAATTGGATATTTTTGATTACGAACGTCCAGTCGGAATTCAAATTTTTGGTGGAGACGAAGAAGCAATGGCTTTGTCTGCTAAAATAGTAGAAACGGTTCAGCCTGATTTGGTGGATATTAATTTTGGTTGTCCTGTTAAAAAAGTGGTTTGTAAGGGTGCGGGAGCAGGAGTACTAAAAGATGTAGATTTAATGATACGCTTGACCAAAGCAGTCATAAAAAGCACACACCTTCCGGTTACCGTGAAAACCCGTTTAGGATGGGATGAATCTTCTATAAATATTGACGAAGTAGCAGAACGATTACAAGATGTGGGAGTTCATGCTCTCACGATTCATGCACGAACACGAGCTCAAATGTATAAAGGACATTCAGATTGGACGCACATTGAGCGAATCAAAAATAATCCGAGAATTA
>Ga0233365_1001145_pt1 | contig 11696 bp, 10 predicted proteins | sample ElkDunMinimDraft_27_FD_191535 | JGI IMG/M metagenome (GOLD analysis project Ga0233365, IMG submission 191535) | Fecal eukaryotic communites from dung pellets of Tule Elk in California, USA - Elk Dung C36 | ecosystem: Host-associated > Mammals > Digestive system > Large intestine > Fecal | place... | reverse complement strand
GGCATCCGAGAACCCGCCGAACTCGTGGCGGTTTCCGGTTCCGGACGGGATGGCTCCGTATCGGTATCCGACGAGGTTCCACCCGTAGATGGGGATGTGAGCGGGCGCCTGGTCGCCGACGTTCCCGACGTTCCATCCGGTCATGGTCTGCATATCGGACAGGATGACCACCCGGTCGTGCCCGTCGTATGTGGAGCGGACGGCGTCGGCGATTTGAGTGCCATGACCGACTTCGCCGATGCGCGCGATGAACTTGTCGATCGTGCGCAGCACCGACGCCCCGGCCGGAAAGTCGTGCCGGAAGGTGGAATTGGCGAACCCGTGCAGGTCGACATGCTCACCTCGCTTGGCAAGAACCGCGCCGAACAGGGCCGCGGCCTGAGCAGCGGATACTTCCGATCGATCGGAGACGCGAGAGCCCATCGAGGCGGAGGTGTCGACCAGGACCAGAGTCCTGCCACCCAATGCGGGGACGTTCGCGACGGCCTGGTCAAGCGCCTTCTCCAAAGCGTGGCCCCACCGCAGCGAGGTGGTCGCCAGGTGCGCCGACAGGAACCGGAAGGGAAGCTGCCGGGACTTCGTGACCTGTTCGGGATCCGCGAGACGTTGCGCGACCTTATCGGCGACCGCGTCGGAGACTCCGGCCTGGTCGAAGTTGCGGAGGTTGCGCAGCAACGCCATGTACCCCATGGACGGGATCATCGCCTCCCAGAGGCCGGCCTTGTCGACGTCGGGTCCGGCGAGGGACAGCGCGTCCTCCCAGGTCATTCCGGCTGCTCGCAGACGATCGGCGTCGAGGAGGACATCCAGGTCGTCGACGGCGTCACGGCGAAGGGCGGCGTTGGCGTTGACCATGTCGAGGTTGACGGGGTTATCGCGTCCGTGGCAGCGATCCAGGGCGTGCCGGAACAACTCGCCCTGCCACGGCTTGTCCGTTGCGGGGTGAGTCAGGTCGACGACGTCGCCGAACCGGAAGCCCTTCGAGGCGGCGTCGTACTTCAGCAGCGTGTACTCGGTGTAGAGGCGGATCACGGCGTCGGCGACACCACGTTTGATCGGCTTCGGGATCGCGCGCCCATAGGCGCCCATCCAGTAGGCCAGTGCCTCGCCGGGCTCGTCCGCGCGCTGCAGAACGGAGTCGACTATCTTGCGCCCACCGGCGATGCCGGCGTCCTTGAGCGCCTTGGCCGCTTCAAGTCCACCAACCAGGGACGCCGACCGCATGTTCGCACCCGAGCGCAGCCACGACAGGAACTCGGTGGTCCACTCCAGGTCGGCGACCGCGACGGTGTGAATCAGGTCCCGGTACCGGTTGTCGCGCGCATCGCCGGACTCGTAGAACGTGGATTCACCGACCATGTTGGAGACCGCGAGCAGGAACAGTTCCGACTTCGCGTCACGGGTGTAGCCCGGCGCGCCCTCGTGGGTGTGGCCGGTCGGGGTGGGTTCGGTCTTGATCGGCGACGTCACCGCGGTACGAGTGGTGGTCTTGTTGAACTTGGACATGTTCCCTCCATGAGGGAGGACCACCACAGACGTGCGGAACCGTGCCCGAGATCGAGTCGGAGCGAGAACGAAGCGTCTTAGGCCGCTGGACCACCAAGCCGAAGCCTGACTGGGATTCGAACCCAGGTCGCTCTCTTTACAGGAGAAGTAGCTCGCCCCTGCGCACCGGGCACGGTGCCCAATGATTGATCACGCCCGAGTTCAAAGTCGGCGTCGGTGTCTCATTTCGCCTGCTCTACCGTTGAGCTACCGCCAAGGCGGACGGGATTCGAACCCGCAACCCGGTGATTACGAAGTATCCGTTGCCTGCGCACCGGGCGTGATCCCACATCTGAAGTTGTAGTCCTCCCGAGATCCCTGCGCCGACGGTCTGCTTTCAACCCAAATGAAGGAACCGGCGGCTTCGCACCGGGAGGTGCTCGACCATTATCTGTGTCGTGTCCAGTGCTCGCCACTGAATTTCGACCCCTTGGCCGACAACGCATTCAGGAGGCGACGAATCACCTCCACACAGGGAGCCTCGGCGAGTCCGTCGATTACAGGTCGACCCCGTTGGAGCGTCGGCTGTCCAGGTACGGCGGATACGGCGATTCCCGAAGGGGTTCCTCCGGCCTGTCAGCCCACCGTGACCAGGCATGGCGATTGGCGCACACCAGAACCGTCTGACAGACACGGCGTTGGTCCTCCGCCCGCAGGCACAGCAGCATCTCCGCCACCGACAACCGCTCGCCACAGGTCGGACAGCATTCTCCGGTGTTGGTCATGTCGGCTGACGATACGCCGCGCGGACAACCATCGGCCTGGTAACGAAACCGGCTCACGTCGTCCATTCTGAGACGAGGTTCAGGCCGCCACCGAGCGGCGACCTCACGAGGATGGGGGGTCTGAATACCGAAGCACTAACGGCAGGAACGGTCGGTTGGCCCGGCAACCGGGCCAATGCCCGATCTCGGCTTACACACGCTTGGTGATCACGAACCGAACCCGACCGGGCCGGTCGAGTCAACGAGATCTGAACCCGCCAATCGGAACAAAGTGACGTCAGCCCTTGACGCAATGCTCACGTAGAGAACGAACTCGGACTCTTCTGCTTCGCTTTTGCCGCTGGCCCAGGCAAGGACATCGGTGACGTCCGCACCGCTGACCTCGAACGTCTCTGATCGCATCGCTTGAGCCGCACCGTGAGACGGAAGATGGTGCCAGAACTCCACTCGGTAGATGGGCGTGTCAATGATCAAGTTGGCGCTACGGGGGTCGATCGACCTTATATCCATAGGTGCTCGATCCTCTGCCTATGAGGGCGTCTGGTTGGCCGCTCCTCGCGAACAACCAGACGCCCCAGAACACTAAGACTCGGCTACTTCGCCGACAGGTATACCTCGCGAGATCTTTGGGTGGTGCAATCATTATTCGCGCACAGGGTCGCAGTTCCCTGCCAGTATCCGACGCCCTTGAGTCCGGGTTGGCCCGTGGGTGGGTAATACCAGGTCCCCTTGACGTTAGCGGCCAAATCTTGGGAATAGGTGTTAGACCGGGAGTTACCGCATATGCCGCCACCATTCGGCAACGAGCATCGCTTCATCGACATGGTGACTGTCACAGTCGTAGCCCGCTCGCACGTCGCCGTCGCCTTGAAGATAACGCCACCAGCGCCGTTGGAGACGTGGGGATTGTTGGCGCTTCCATTGCACACTTCGGCGGCCGGCTTCACCTCAGCCGAAAGCGCACCGGCCTCATTGGCCTGGGATGGCACCGGCAACGCAAGCAATGCCAGCCCCAGGGTCAACAGCATGGTGGCTACGACGCGCCATGACTTACCCACGGTGCCCCGACTTTCGGTGTGTTCACGATATTGTGTGGTAGATGCTGTTCTCAACTGCATCCTTTCTGGATCCGTGTTGTGCCGAGTCGACGCATCCGGGATTGCTCCCATGCCCCGGGTGTGTGTCCTCGAACAGTTCGCATCACCATATACATCACATCAAGTGACCACCACTGATATATCAATATGATCTCTCGCCACTGATTATCGATATTGGACATAACGAGAGTCGGCAATGACATCTGCTTCCCAACTCCGACCACTAGGTACCCTTACCGGTCGATACCCATCTGGTTGAGAGACCCATGTTGGCGTTCTGGAGGCACAAACCGTGGCCCCCGGATGAGCACGAAAGGGCCGCCGCGGCCTCTGCAAGGCCCAACAGGGACGATGCTCGACGAGCCGCTCCCGATGGGCTGACAACAGCCACATCCTCTGCACGTCATCCGGCGGATTCGTTGATCCACGGGGCGAGTGGACTTAAGAGGGCTGACGTGAAACACCGCAAACTTCGCGTGACCAGTAAGCTGCAGACGACGTACCCGCTCCTGATGGCATGGACCGGCCTAGGGTCATAACGTACTTCGGTTGGGAATCGGAAGCGATGCAAGGTCTACCAGGATGTATCCGACGAGCTGCTGATCGAGGCAGTTGTTCAAGTCGGTAACCGGATGGGTTTTGCTACCAGGAGTGCTACCACGGCCCCATCCGAGGCCGAAACATCAGCGGGATCGCGGCTGATTTGGATGCTTGACGAAGGTGTTCCCGCTGGCCTGACGTCCACGGCCAGACAAAGAAAAAGCTCCCCGAGTTGGACTCGAACCAACAACCTGCCGGTTAACAGTCGACTGTCGGGCTGGTTTACAGGGGTTTTACCTAGCTTAGCAGTTTCGTTTGGGTGCTTTACGTACACCTCGATACGCTACTTGACGGCAAGTTCATGCCCAAACTCATGCCCATTCAGTCCACATGCTCCCGACAATGTAGACATAGAAGTTCGACCGTCGCCTCCAACCTCACCCCGTTGGCGGTACGCGACACGGACCGATGGGCCTTAATCGATCTCCACACGCCGAATCGTGCCATTGGCCGATCGAAGTAGCAACCCTGTCATAACGACAGGCGATTAATAAATCTCCGTGCTTGATGATGTCGTCGAAGGTTAACCAATGTCATCCCATGATTCGCGATATCGATGGATGACATTCACCGAGACCAAGAAACTGCCGATTCGCAAAACAACGCGGTAGAGTCTGCGATCCGAAATCACTCCAGATCGCAGCAAAAGAGAGTCATCATGACATTCCCTCAACCTCTTCGCACGAGACGTTCGCGTAATCGGGATTCCTCAAACTATCCGACCGACAGCCCCTTGTCCGTGAACGACCACATCAAGGAGCTCTCGACCCATCGAACAATGACACTCCAAGAGCTGGGCTTCGCATGTGCTGCCCTCGACCATCACCGAACCCAGACGCTGCTGCACGAGCAGGGTCACTGCCATGAAATCGGACGTCACCTGTGGTACCCAACGGGCAAAACCTATTTGAAAGCCGTCCGCCGCATCTGTAATGAATGCCCCGTCAAACGTCCGTGCTTTCTATACGCGCTAGCTACGAAACAGACACGGGGAATGTGGGCTGGAACAACAGCCCACAGCCGCCAACAACTTTCAGCTCGCATCAATGCCGTGCGCGCAACCAGCAAGGAGAACTTAGATGGGATGTCAACTAAAGCACGCTGTCGAGCCACCACCAGCGTCCCCTTTCCTTTCAGTCCCACAGGCGGCCAAGCAGATGCAATGTTCGCCGGGGCTACTGTACCGCCTGATCCGGGATGGGGATTTCCCCGCGATACAGCTCGGCGCGAAGAAATACCTGGTCCCGACGAAAGTCGTTGAAGAACTCGTCGAAGTTGTGATCGAGACAGGCGGACTTGTCAATGTAGCCGACTGGGCAAAGATGCCTTCCAATCCAGTACGGCCAGGAACTCCAACATCCAGGTAACGCGAACCGTTGCCGTCGCTGGCCGGGCAGCAGATACCGTTGGAGAAAACCCGGAATGGCCGTGGTCTTGGCTCATCCCCGCCCTCGCATCCCGCACGTCCCGGACTCGGTCGGTGATCTGTGATCTTGCTACCGGCATGAAGCGTTCCGAGGGTTGACTTCTCACGGATGTTGGCTGGTAATTGACTGATGACGAGTCTCACCAGGATGCTGGGGGAGTCTGCCAGTCCAGTGTGGCGTTGGATGGCAGGAATGTTCCCGGAGTGGAAACCGCTCCTCGCTGGTGTTCGAAGCGCCGCGGGAGCTATTCATCTTGATCCAGGCGACGGTGTCGCTCTGGGTACTCAGGGTTCGGCTATCGACTGGTGGTTGCGATTCCTGATCGATCCAGCAGTGCCTGACCTACGCCTGGCGTTTGCCGGCAGCCAGTTCATGAGTCGCCATCCTGCACCAACTGCTGCACGGTCACTGTTCTCCGCCGCAGTCGATTCCAACCCCGTCGTCTTCGGGAACCTGTTGCAGCAGGACGAGGAAACGCAGGCTCGCATGTGTTACGCATTGGCGTTGTTCACCGAGTTCCGCCGCGCACCGATCCGTCAATCGCGTCTGCTGACACTAACCTCCGGTAGCGGAGCTCAATCCATATTGGATCTGGCAACGGCTGCTGAAGTCGCTGACATCATCCGGATGCGTGACTCCGCTACCCGAATCTTTCTCCCCAGCGTTCCGAAAGGCCCAGTGACATCGGGTCCGGTGTTCGAGGGTAGTCAAGATCTGGCCGCCGACGCAGACCTCATCATCAGTGACACCCTTGTGGAGTTCAAAGCCACTCGCGGTTCACGCCCTAGGGCTGACGGCACCCGCCCCGTCAGGTTCGAACGCACCGATCTCTACCAGTTGATCGGGTACCTCCTCTTGGACTACTCCGACAACTACAAGATCCGCAACATCATGTTCTACGCCATCCGATACGAGCATCACACCACCTGGCCCGTCACCGAACTCCTCGACATCGCCGCCGGCCGCCCCCTAGACCTCGCAGAAACCCGCGAAGCATTCAAAACCATACTGCGCACCCAGATACCGGCGTACCTATCAGCGAAGTAGTCGTGACACAGAACCGGCTAATCAGCAACTGTTCCTCACTCAGGATAGAAGCCCGACGACAAGGACCAAAGTGCCGATGTTCGCGCCACCGCACCCTCCCCACTACTAACCAACGAACGCTGGAAACACCTGGCCCAGCGCTGAGCGAATACCTCCGTTCGGCGCGTCCACAGTACATACCACGGTGTGCTCTCGGAAGCCCCAGCATCTGCAATGGCTCATCTTCGAACGCGGCAGACAGCTTGGGCGTTGATATTTCAACGCCAGCCCTCGAACGAGCAGAGATGTCACCAAGTATCGAGACTGAAAATCATGTTATAGAGACATGTCTCCTACGCTCGGCGCCGCGCAGGACCACATGGCGGATGCTGCGTCATCGATGACGACTGCGCCAAACCTACTTCCCTCCAGAACAGTTCAGTGTTTTCCGATCTCCAGCTCACTCACCAGTCTGTTGATCGAGTCCTGGAGGCCGACCAGTTCTCGAACTATCTCTTCGTCAGCCACAGTTGCAATCGGCATATCATGCACTGAGCTGATTCCCTTCATAGTACTTGTCAACACACGACGTAGATATGCCCGCTGCTCTTCGATCTGCAGACGTGTATCCGATTTGATTGATTCCTCAACGAGTTGACGGACTCCTCCGTACGCCTCTGAAATTATTTCATCTGTGCTACCAGACTCATCAATATTTGCCAGTTGACGCTTGGCCGCTGACCTAACTGCATCCGGAGCATCTATCAATTGTCCGGCTGGGGTCTTAACCTTTCCTTGATCAACGACGCGGCGGATATAATCGAGCCTGTCGATCCTCCTAGCTTCATCAGTCAGATTTTTCTTAATGTGCGGATTGTTGGACATTTGTCGAGCAAGAGCCAAACACAGTTCTGGATCATCATCTGCCCGATCCATGATGGCACGCTGTGCGGCATCGGCGGTTCGCCGGTCACCAAGAATTGCGGTGCGCAAAGCCGTTGGGCTGTATGAGACCTTAACCGCTTCAGAGTAGCTCGAGCCAAGCGCCGCAGCTTGTTGTGCGATACCTTCAAGGCGTTCATTCGTCGGTTCGAATTTCGTATAGAAATTTCCCCACAAATCACTGGGAGGCAATGATATTTCTTGCCCAGGGATCAGGTCTATAGCCGGAGGAACCAGACCTTCTTGTGACGCCCGCTCCCAGGCACGGTAGTAGCTCATCACCCTTTTGGCCGTAGTCGAAGCCATTCCCGCAAACTGCTTGACTGCCACCTTGTGCGACTCAGTTCCACTTTCGCTCCGCATTGAGCTACTCTTTGGGTTGCCTTGCGGAAGCACACTGCGCGCGACCATAAGCCCGAACGCCCAACCTCCTGAACTAACATGGCGACCGAACTTCTTGGCATCAATGGTTACAGGATCATCCTCTGGGGCGGGGCCGAGTAGACGGCGAACTTCCGACCGCATAGATTCCATACGGTGACGTACTTTTGTATTTGTTTCATGAGGGTGTTTGATCTGCAATAGAATTCTTACATCTGAAACCTTTGCGTTAAGACCATACGGAGGTTTTGCCTCAATAAATTCCTCAAGTGACGCAAACGGCTTGGTTGTGTTTGCCCCGGATGGCACCTGTTGCCAAGTGCCATCCTCGACGACCGCCGCAAGAACTTCAAGGAACCCAGACGGAGTACCACCATTCCGGGATAGTGACTCACGGAGAGTGTACACACGGTGTTGTTCTTCCGTGAGGTAACTGTTCGATTCAACGCGCACGGTCATTACTTGACACCTCTAAAGGAGTGATAGTGCGGCCCGAAGACGCTTTTGGGCCGCAGCAATTGTAGTTGCTTCTTGTGACGAATAGCCTGCCGCCTGATTGACCTTATATGTCACGAGCCGCGCCGCGTGATTGTATCCTTCAGCACCAGGTACAACGCCCTGCGCCGCCAGATGCTTATTGATCGCATTCTGTGTCTGCGCCTTCATTTCTGCGACTTGTTGCTTCTCCGTCTTGGGCGCCTCGATGTAAACCGTCGTTTCGGCGTCAGTGCGTTGTCCCGGGACTGAGGCTTCTTTCTTGTTCCCCACGCCAGCCAGTTCGAGGATCTTCATCAATTTCGTTGCATCCTCACCCGACTGGACCGTTACCTTGATGTCCTCCAGCCGTTGAAGATCTAGTGGCTCTACATCGGTGTCATTGCTCGCGGCTCGCGTCGTAGTTGCCACCGACGATTCCATATACGACAGAGGCTCCTGAGTCGCGCCTTTGGACTCGCGCTCTGCGGTCTCTCGATCTTTGATAATCTTCAGCCCCTGATCACGTTCGGCACGTAGGAGCGCGAGGAATTCGTTCATTCGTGGATCATCTGGTGCAACGATCAAACAGCTCTGCTCCCTCGCCGGCATACCGTCCCACACCCGCAGGCCTCGCCCGACCAACTGTGAGAGGTGTCCACCGTCACGGTAGTGGGTTAGTACTCCGACTACCGTGATTTGAGGACAGTCGTAGCCAATGAATGCCATCCTTACAGTAACCAGGAGATCCATCGATGTGAACCTGAAGTCTTTGAGCGCCTGTTGGGCCTCGTCGGCATCCGCCGAAACTGCGAGTCCGACCTTGAGCTCTGGGTAGTTTCGCTGAAGGTAGTTCTGCACTTTCCGTGCCTCTGCCTGTTGCATGCATGAGATCAAGCCACGGTAGTCCGGGTTAAACTTTTTCTTGTCCTTGACGCAGGTAACTACCCGGTCCACCAGTGGTTGCCAGGTTTGTTCCCGCCGCAGGGCTTCTGCTAGATCGCTGCCATCGTCAGAAAGGTTGTAGGTTAGTGTTGACTCACCGGCCATCCTTTCATCCGGGTTGCCCAGCGTCTTCTGTGTAATCTGGGCATTGGTTAGCTGCATCTCAAATGTTCGAAGGTATCCTTCGGCAACTCCATCCGCATAACTCGCTTCCGCGTGTTGAGTCAGCTGACGGTGCCGTTGGCCAGGCTTGGCGTCCGTATATTCGGCCAAGACCAGAGGCTTGTTGTCGGCGCGATACGGAGTACCGGTCAGTAGCAGCGTGTGGGCCGAGTACTCGTGCAGCCGTTCGATAAGTTGACCAGCCTTCGTGCCCCCGTGCTCCCTGTCATTCGAATCGCCACAGAACTGAGCCTCATCGGCAACCAGGAGGAAGCGACCACGATGTTGTTGTGCCCACTCCTCGAACAGGCCGGGATTGGTAGCAAGTGCACTATAGGTCGAAGTGAATCCAGAACCGGGTTCGCGTTTGAAAGTCAGCGGTATTTCGTTGGTCCGATGACGGATCTTTCCGAGCCGAGGAGACTGGAACAGTAGGCAGTCGCCCCTTATGGCTCCGGAACGCTCGTATTGCCATCCGATCTCACATTGCTGCGCTAGCGAGATTCGGGGAACGAACACAGCAATGTAGTCGATTTCGTTGCGTCGCACCAGGTCCGTCCCCAAGGCCTGATATGCCAGAGTCTTCCCCGACCCTGGTGATGCTAGTACGACGGTTACCCGCCGGCCAGACATGATCCCCTCGATCACTTCGTTGATCACTGCCGACTGAAACGGCCGCGGACGGAACTCATCGTTGAACTCCATATGTCGCCCCTTTTTGAGGTTGCAGGGTGCGCAACGAGCGCGCCCATTCTCGACACTGGTCGGACCGCCATCGGCCCATGGAATACGGTGATCAGCGTGCCAACCTTCTTCGAGTTCGCAACCACAGTCTTGGCACTGTCCTTCACCAAGTGCATACAGCAGACGCCGCTGTGAAGAGCTGAAGCGTCGTCGAGCATCGCGCCTGGACACCGTATCCCCCCCTGATACCAGTGAGAACTTCTCGTGTCACTTACGTTACCGACAGCCACTGACATTTCTTGAGCCCGGCCTACCACCAGATGCTGCGATCGTCGTACATGGTCCAACTGCGCGGTCACGCTGACCGATTAGCTGCTCGGCCAGTAGACGATTAGGGAGGAGAGCTCTGTAGTTCAGCAGTGGAGCCGCCCCAAATCAGCGCATACCCTTGCGAAGTTCGACGCATTGGCCCCGCCTGAGTCAGAGCAGTCTCGTGGGCTTGAGACACGGCATAACGGCACCCTTTGTGGCGTCCCATTCGATGACCGGGATGCCAGCTTCCCTGTAGTGGGCTTGTTTTGCGGCTTTGCGCTTGTCGTACGCGGTGTTGCCGTGGATGCCGTAGACCTCGATGTAGGTTTCGGGTGTGGTTGTGGTGAGTACGAAGTCGGGAAAGACTGCTTCGGTCGCGTCGTAGCGTAGGGGTTTGAGGAATGGTTGGCCTGCGTGGATGATGTGTCGGGCCATGGTGAGTTCGTGGCTGGAGTCGGCGGGGATTCCTTCCATGGTGGTGGCCATGAGCGCGGCCTCGTTGGCGCGGAGGTTGCCGGATCGGGTTTGGTCGATCAGCCAGATTCCGATGCACCGCGCTTCCTCGTTCGCGATGGAAGCGATTGCGGTTGGGTATGACTTTCTCCATGACGCCAATGCATCGGTATCGATATATATCTTGTTGTTTCGGGGTAGTGCTCGCAAGATCAGTTGGTGTCCGTAAGTGGACTTCTCGATCGCTTTGAGGTCGGCGATGATGAGTCCTCGCTGGCTAGCTGACAGGCGTTGACGGAATCGAGCGAAGCGGTCAGCGAGGATTTGTTGGCGGCTTTGGTGCCATCCGGGGACGATGTAGAGGGCGGCGCTGTCGCCGTTGATGGTGCAGGTGTCGGCCGCGGTTTCGAGGCGTCGGGCGATGGCGCCCCATTTAGTGGTGTTGCCTGGTTTCCAGGTGTTGAGTCCGGCGGCTTCCCATAGGTAGTGGAGGAGTCCGCCCAGGGTCATGGTGTTTCGGCTGGTTGTGGGAGTAGCTGGCGTTTTTCGAGTCTTGCGTGGTTTCCGGGTGGTGGCTGCGCTGAGACTGACGAGGGCGACATCGACTCGCAGACGGTTTCCGTCTTCGGATTCGGTGACGGCTCCCTTGTAGTGGCTGGCTCCGCTCAGCTGCGGCTCGACGCCACGATAGTGACATCCTATGGCGTGAGAGTCGCGGTCGCCCGGCCACCGAGCCAGGTGCCAGCGTCCGTCGCGACAGCGAATCACCAGTCGGGGGCGGTCGCTGCGGCATAGGCACCATGCGTTGCCCTCACGCATTCGCGCCCTGTCGAAAGCGATGGCGGGCGTGGAGTCCAGGTCATCGACTCCGATGGCGACCCCGCCGAGTTCCACGGTGTTCACTGCTTCATTTTCTCGTGTTG
>Ga0233365_1001143_pt1 | contig 11714 bp, 7 predicted proteins | sample ElkDunMinimDraft_27_FD_191535 | JGI IMG/M metagenome (GOLD analysis project Ga0233365, IMG submission 191535) | Fecal eukaryotic communites from dung pellets of Tule Elk in California, USA - Elk Dung C36 | ecosystem: Host-associated > Mammals > Digestive system > Large intestine > Fecal | place... | reverse complement strand
CTGTGCTGTGCGTACTGCTGTTCATCGGCGCGATGGGCAAGTCGGCGCAGCTGGGCCTTCACACCTGGCTTCCGGACGCAATGGAGGGCCCGACGCCGGTTTCCGCGCTTATCCACGCGGCGACCATGGTCACGGCCGGCGTCTTCATGGTCTGCCGCCTTTCGCCGATGTTCGAAGCCAGCCCGACTGCGCTGAACATCGTGACCCTTGTTGGCGGCGCCACGGCGATTTTCGCGGCGACTGTCGGTACCACGCAGTGGGACATCAAGCGGGTCATCGCTTACTCCACCTGCTCGCAGCTGGGTTACATGTTCTTTGCTGCAGGCGTCGGCGCCTATGGCATCGCCATGTTCCACCTGTTCACACACGCCTTCTTCAAGGCGCTGCTGTTCCTGGGTGCGGGCTCGGTAATCCACGCGATGCACCACGAGCAGGACATGCGCTATTATGGGTCGCTGCGTAAGCACATCCCGCTCACCTTCTGGGCGATGATGGCTGGCACGCTGGCGATCACGGGTGTTGGCATCTTCGGTGTGTTCGGCTTTGCCGGCTTCTATTCGAAGGACGCCATCCTCGAAGCCGCGTTCATGAGCGGCAAGGAGCTTGGCGGCGCGGTCTTTACGCTGGGCGTCGTGGCGGCATTGCTCACCAGCTTCTACAGCTGGCGGCTGATGTTCCTGACCTTCTTCGGCAAGCCTCGCTGGGCCGCTTCGGAGCATATCCAGCACGCCGTGCACGGCCATCACGAGCACCCGGAAGAGGAACACTCCGCCGAGGCCAATCATGATGGAGCCCATCATGATGATGCGCATCATGGCGTGCCCGGTCACGCTGCAGAAGGCACGGCGGGGTACCACCCGCACGAAAGCCCGCTCAGCATGATGGTGCCACTTGGCGTGTTGTCCGTGGGCGCGGTGTTCGCTGGCTTCTTCTTCAGCGACAACTTCATCAACAACCCTGATTTCTGGCAGGGGTCGATCTTCTACAACGGCCACCTGATTCACGAAATGCACGGCGCTCCGCTGTGGGTGAAGCTGTCGGCCACGTTCGTGATGATCCTGGGCTTCGGGATCGCCTGGTACGCCTATATCCGCAATCCGCGGTTCCCGGCGGCCTTCGTTGAGCAGTTCCAGGCGCTCTACAAGTTCCTCTACAACAAGTGGTACTTCGACGAACTCTACAACTTCATCTTTGTACGCCCCGCCTTCTGGCTTGGGCGCGTATTCTGGAAGCAGGGTGATGTCGGTATCATCGATCGTTTCGGGCCGAATGGTGCGGCCTGGGTTGTGACGCAGGGCACTCGTGTCGCGCAGAAGGTTCAGTCCGGCTATCTCTACAGCTATGCGCTGGTGATGTTGCTGGGGCTGGTTGGGGCAATCAGCTGGATGATGGTGGGCTGAGATAATGAACGGTTTTCCCATCCTCTCGCTGATGCTGCTGGTGCCGCTTGTTGCGGCAATAGCCTGCCTCTATTCCAACGCCCGCACGGCGCGAATGGTCGCGCTGGCCGCAACCCTGATCGACTTTGCGCTCGGCATCGTCCTTTGGACCAATTACGATATCGGCGGCGCCCAGTGGCAGTTCACTGAACGCGTCGAGCTGTTCGCCGGGTTCAGCTGGGCGCTGGGCATCGATGGCATCGCGCTGATGCTGATCATGCTGTCCGTGTTCCTGATGCCGATCTGCATCGGCGCCAGCTGGAACGCGATCGAGAAGCGCGTTGGCGAATACATGGCCGCGTTCCTGCTGATGGAACTGCTGATGATCGGCGTGTTCGCAGCACAGGACCTGTTCCTGTTCTACATCTTCTTCGAAGCCGGCCTGATCCCGATGTACCTTATCATCGGCATCTGGGGCGGCGCCGACAGGATCTACGCCAGCTACAAGTTCTTCCTCTACACGCTGCTCGGTTCGGTCCTGATGCTGATCGCCATGCTGTGGATGGTGAACGAGGCCGGCACGCCCGACATCCCGACGCTGATGGCCTACGATTTCGCGCCAGAAGCACAAACATGGCTGTGGCTGGCCTTCTTCGCGAGCTTTGCCGTGAAGATGCCGATGTGGCCGGTCCACACCTGGTTGCCGGATGCCCACGTGCAGGCGCCGACAGCGGGTTCGGTCATCCTGGCCGGCGTGCTGCTGAAGATGGGTGGCTACGGGTTCATCCGCTTCTCGCTGCCGATGTTCCCGGAAGCGTCCTCGCAGTTCGCGTGGCTGGTCTTCGGACTGTCGATGGCGGCCGTAGTGATCACGTCGCTGATCGCACTGGTGCAGCACGACATGAAGAAGCTGATTGCCTATTCATCCGTCGCGCACATGGCGATCGTCACGATCGGTCTGTTCTCGTTCAATGTGCAGGGTCTTGAAGGCTCGATGATCGTGATGCTGAGCCACGGGCTCGTATCCGGTGCGCTCTTCCTTGCAGTTGGCGTCATCTATGATCGCCTGCACACGCGTGAGATCGATCGTTACGGCGGGCTGGCCATCAATATGCCGAAGTACGCTCTGTTCTTCCTGCTGTTCACAATGGCGTCGATCGGCCTGCCGGGCACCAGCGGTTTCGTGGGTGAGTTCCTGAGCCTTGCCGGCATCTACCAGGTGTCGAGCTGGGTGGCATTCGTCTGCACCACCGGCATCATCCTGGGGGCTGCCTACATGCTCTATCTCTATCGCCGGGTCGTCTTCGGCGAGCAGAAGAACGCCGATGCTGCCGCCATGCCTGACCTGAGCCTGCGCGAGTTCGCTCTGATGGCACCCATCGCGGCTGTCGTCCTGTGGATGGGCGTCTATCCCGAAAGCTTCATCGCGCCGATGCGTAGCGATATTGCGGCACTCGATGCCCGCATAGCCCGCGCCCGGCCGGTAAGCGATGCGCAGCCCACTCCGGGCAAGCCGCAAGCTGAAACACACCACGATACTACTGCAGCGCATGAGGGGGCGCACTAATGGATTGGTCCACCTCACTACGCCTTATTGCGCCTGAAGAACTGCTGAGCGTTGCGGGGCTTGTCATGCTGCTTACCGCAGCCTGGGCAGGCGACCGCGCCAGCCGTACACTTTCGATCATTGGCGTTACTGCCCTGGTCGGGGCCGCATTCCTGGTCGCGCCGGCCCTTTGCGCCGGAAGCATGGGCGCGGAAACCGAAGCTTTCTTCGGCCAGTTCCGCGCTGATGCCTTCGCCAGCTTTGCCAAGCTGCTGATCTATGGATCCGCAGCAGTGGCCTTGATTATCGCGCCTGCCTATTTTGAGCGCTTGAACGCCATGCGGGCGGAATACCCGGTGCTGGTCATTTTTGCCGCGCTGGGTATGGGAATCATGGTTTCGGCCGGCGATTTCCTGACGCTCTATGTCGGGCTCGAGATGAATTCGCTTGCGGCCTACGTGCTCGCGGCGTTCATGCGCAATGATGGGCGTTCGCTCGAAGCGGGTCTGAAGTATTTCGTGCTCGGCGCGCTTGCCAGCGGCATCCTGCTGTTCGGCATCAGCCTGACCTATGGCTTCACCGGTTCCACCAGCTTTGCCGGCGTTAATGCCGCGCTTGATGGCGCGATCTCTACCGGCGCCGTCTTTGGCCTGACATTCGTTCTGGCCGGCCTTGCCTTCAAGATCAGCGCCGTGCCCTTCCATATGTGGACGCCAGACGTTTACGAAGGCGCGCCTACGCCGGTGACAACATTCTTCGCGACGGCGCCAAAGGTCGCCGCACTGGCGCTGACCATGCGGGTCGCTCTGGATGCCTTCGGTTCGCAGATCATCTCATGGCAGCCGATCGTTATCTTCGCTGCCCTGGCGTCGATCATCGTCGGTGCGCTGGGGGCGATCGGGCAGATCAACCTGAAGCGTCTGATGGCCTATTCGTCGATCAACAACGTGGGCTTCATCCTGATTGGCCTGGCGGCAGCGACCCCGCAGGGCGCGTCGGCGATGCTCGTCTATCTGGCGATCTATGTCGCCATGTCGGTTGGCGGCTTCGTGGGCATCCTGATGCTGAAGGACGTTGACGGAAACCACGTGGAATCCATCGCTGACATCGCCGGACTGTCTCGCACACGGCCGCTGCTGGCGGCGGCGCTGGCCATGGTCATGTTCAGCCTTGCCGGTATTCCGCCGCTGTTCGGCTTCTGGGGCAAGTTCGTTGTCTTCAATGCCGCCGTAGCAGCCGATCTCGTTCCGCTGGCAGCGATCGGTATTGCGGCCTCGGTGATCGGTGCATTTTACTACATCAAGATCGTCAAGGTCATGTACTTCGATGAGCCGGTAGGTGTGGTGACGGGCAAGAGCGACTGGGCACACGGTGCGCTACTCGCCGGGTCGGCGCTTGTTATTTCGCCGCTGGGCTACCTCCTGACGAGGTGGCTGGGTGCGATGGCGGATAATGCAGCTGCTCCGCTGTTCCACCTCATGTGATCGAGTATTGCACCGAAACCGGTTCAACCAGCGAGGACCTCTCGGCGCGCCTGCGCGCTGGTGAACTCGTTCCCGAAGGGCTGTGGCTGGTCGCTGATAGGCAGCTTTCAGGGCGAGGGCGCGGAGGGCGCGCCTGGTCGGACGGTTCCGGCAATTTCATGGGATCGACTCTGATCCGCATGGGACATGCAAGTCCGCCCGCAAGCACGCTGGCGCTCGTTGCCGGGCTTGCGGTTCACGAGGTGATCAGCGCGCTGCTGCCGGAAGGGCAGCCTGCGGTGCTCAAATGGCCGAACGACGTCATGATCGGCAGCGCGAAACTTGCCGGCATGCTGCTTGAGCGTGAGGGCGACGCGGTGGTTCTGGGCATCGGCGTGAACCTTTCGGTGGCGCCACAGGTCGACGGGCGAGAGACGGTTGCTCTCTCCGCCTTCGGGCCCGCACCAGATCGTAACTATTTCGCGGGTGCACTGGCGGGGTGCTTTGCGCTTGAGCTGGAGCGGTGGCGCCATTTTGGCCTGGGGCCCATCGTCAATCGTTGGCTGAAGGCCGGCCATCCCATCGGCACGCCGCTGGATGTCGGGGAGCCCGGCGAAAAACCGCTATCCGGGACTTTTGCGGGGCTCAGCCTAGATGGGGCCTTGCAACTGCGGCTCGCGGGCGGCACCACGCGGACGATCCACGCCGGCGAAGTCCGTTTTTCCCGGCCCTGAACGGAAGCGAAAGCCCATGCTGCTCGCCATCGATGTCGGCAATACTAACGTCGTCTTTGCCCTGTTCGACGGGCTGACTATCAAGGCCCGGTGGAGGATTGCCACTGATCCTCGGCGCACGGGGGATGAGTATGCGGTGTGGCTGATGCAGCTGCTCTCCATCCGCGGCGTTTCGCGTGAGGCGATCACCGAAATCATCGTCTCAACGGTAGTGCCCAAGGCGCTGCACAACATCGAGATTCTGGCGCGCAATTACTTTGGCGTTGACCCCATGATCGCCGGGGAAGGGCGGGCGGAATATCACATCGAGATCGACGTGTCGGAGCCGCGCTCGCTGGGTGCGGACCGTGCGGTGAACGCGATTGCCGCCCATGCGAAATACACGGGCGACCTTATTGTCGTTGATTTCGGCACGGCCACGACATTCGATGTGGTTGACTTCAATGGCACCTATAAGGGTGGTATCATTGCGCCCGGCCTGAACCTCTCGCTTGATGCGCTGGTCGGCAATACGGCCAAGCTGCCCCGTATCGCGATCCGCAAGCCTGACAGCAGCAGTGTGGTCGGCACCAACACCGAGGATCAGATGCTTATCGGTGTGTTCTGGGGCTACGTTGCCATGATGGAGGGCCTGATTGCGCGCATGCGTGCAGAGATCGGTCGTCCGGCGAAGGTTATCGCAACCGGCGGGCTCGCTCTCCTGTTTGATGAATCCACCAATATTTTCGATGCCGTCGATGCGGATCTTACGCTTGAAGGCCTTGCAATTCTTGCAGAAAGGGCTGCGGCCAAGTGAACCCCGGTAACGAACTGATTTTTCTGGCACTCGGTGGATCCGGGGAGATTGGCATGAACGTCAATCTCTATGGGACCGAGGGCAAATGGCTGATGGTCGACCTTGGCATGACCTTCAGCGGGGGGGAGTATCCGGGCGTAGATCTGGTATTTGCCGACCTTGATTTCATCGAACAGCGCAAGGCTGACCTGCTGGGCGTGGTGCTGACGCATGCGCATGAGGATCATATCGGCGCGGTACCCTATTTCGCCGCGGAACTGGGCGTGCCCCTCTATGCCACGCCGTTCACGGCAAGGCTGGTGCAGGGCAAGCTCGACGAAGCGGGGATCACGGACGATATCGACCTGCGCGTTATCGAGCACGAAGATGATTTCGACATCGGGCCGTTCACGATCCGCTATGTGCCGCTGGCCCACTCGATCGCAGAGGGTAACGCGCTCCTCATCGGCACGTCGCACGGGCGCATCTTTCACACCGGCGACTGGAAGCTGGACGACGAGCCGCAGATCGGCGTGCCGGCGACAGGCGACGAACTCACCGAGATTGGTGATGAAGGCATTCTCGCGCTGGTGTGCGATTCAACCAATGTCTTCAATCCGGAAGCATCCGGGTCCGAAGGCGACGTTCTGCGTGGCCTGCTGAAGGAAGTGAAAGAGCATGGGGGCAAACGCGTTCTCGTTACCACCTTTGCCTCCAATGTTGCCCGGTTGCAGACGCTGGGCGCGGTTGCCAAGGCCACGAAGCGCAAGCTGTGCGTTGCGGGCCGGTCGCTTGACCGCATCATCGCGACCGGCAAGGCAAGCGGGTATCTGAAGGATCTTCCCGAACTTATCGACGTGGACAAGGCGATGCAGTTGCCCCGCGGTGAGGTGCTTATCCTCGCTACGGGCGGGCAGGGCGAGCCTCGCGCGGCGCTGTCGCGCATTGCGGAGGAAAGCCATCCCGTCGCGCTGGAGAGGGGCGACGTGGTGCTGTTTTCCAGTCGCCAGATCCCGGGCAACGAAATCGCCATCGGGCGCATTCAAAACCGCCTTGCAGAGCGCGGCATCCAGATCGTCACCGATCGGCAGAGCTTCATTCACGTTTCCGGACACCCCGGCCGGCCGGAGCTCGAAACGCTGTACGGATGGTTGCGGCCGCGGACACTGGTGCCTGTACATGGCGAGATGCGGCACATGACGGAACAGGCCCGGCTTGGCAAAAGCTGCGGCATTCCTGAGGTCGTCGTCCAGAAAAATGGCGATCTTGTGCGTCTCGCGCCGGGGAAGCCCGGCAAGATCGGCGAAGTTCGCGCCGGGCGGCTCATTCTGGATGGCGACATCATTGCCCCCGCCGATGGCGAGGCGATGGTGATGCGCCGCCGCCTGGCCCACAACGGCATGGTCGTGGTCGCGCTTGATGCCCGGGGCGGCGTGCAGGTGGCTGGCATTGGCCTGCCGCTTGAGGAGGATTACGCGGCGTTCATCGAAGAGGCCGAGGCCGATGTGAAGGCGGCGGTCGGCAAGCTGCAGGGGGCTGCTCGCAAGGATCAGTCCCAATTGACCGAAGTGGCACGCCTGGCCACACGCCGCGCGGCCACCCGCTGGTCGGGCAAGCGTCCGCAGGTCAAAGTCATGCTGCTGGGCTACGATACCGGGAAAGAGCCGAACTGATGAAATGGACGTCGATTGTGGCGATTTATTCGCTGTTTTGGGTGTTGAGCGCGTTCCTCGTCATGCCCTTCGGAATGAAGACCCACGAAGAAGCCGGGCTGGACCGGGTGGCCGGCCAGTCTGACAGCGCGCCGGCGGATTTCAGGCCGCGCCGGATCATCCTGCGCACCACGATACTCGCAGTGGTGTTGTTTGCGCTGTATTACGCCAACTACGTCAACGAGTGGATTGTCGTCCAGGATCTGAACTTTTTTGGCGAGCCGCCCGAATTGGACGGCTCGCCCGATCGTTCCTGATAGCGCTGACTTTCGCCTAATTCCGCAGGCGTTCGATCGCCTGGGCCAGCGTAACGTAAAGCTTGCCCATGTCTGACGACAGGATCGTCACGCCCAGCGCGTGTCCATCGCGTGTCGACAGCATCTGGCGCAGCATCGATTCGAAATCGTGGATGTAGCGGCTGACATGACCCTTGAAATCAGGGTCATTTTCATAGAGCTGCGCAATCGCCCGTGCTTCACCGCTATCGATCAGGCTGACCGCGCGCCGGGTGAAAATGCCGCGGTCTCCGCGCAGATAGGCAGCCCAGGCCGTGTCCGCCACGTCGGCTGACAGGGCCTTGGCAATGTCAATCGCGTGGGAGTTCAGCGATTCCGTAATCAGCGCTACGCGGCGCGAGAAGTCGCTATCGACCTGTTCCTCTGCACGCTGGCGGGCGTGGGCGACGCGGTTTTCAAGGTTGCCGGCCAGTTCATTCACCTTGGCCAGTTGATCGCGCAGCTGGATCGCGGCCTCGCGGCTGACGCCAGCTGCATGAGCCGCTGCCTGTTCAAGCTGCCCGGCAGCTTCGGCTGCGCGAACGCGCATCGTCTTGTCAAGCGCGGCGCGGCTCTGCTCGCCCAGTTTCGCGGCGATCTCGGAAATGGTCGAGGCGCTGCCATGCTCCAGCCCGGCCATGGCATCGCGGGCGGCTGCGGAAAGCTGCGTGAGGGCCGAGGCAAGTTCGCCGCGGGCCTTCTCGGCAAGGTCGCGGCTCTCGTCGCCAAGCGTCGCAAGCGACTGGTGCAATTCGCCCAGGGCTTGTGAATGTTCGGACGACCGCTGCGAGAACTGGTCGTGCAGGCGGTCCATTTCGTTTCGTGCCGTATCAAGGCCCTGATTGGTGGCAATGACATAGCTGGACAGGCTTTCTCCCTGTCCATTCGCCTGCTCAACTGCTTCCTTAAGGGCGAAGATCCGTGTCTCCATCACACCCAGGCGGTTTTCGCCCGTAGCGATGGCTGCGGGAAGCGCGTCGCGGCTGTGCTCAACGCCAGCCTGGATCAGTTCAAGCAGGCGCACGCTGGCATCGGTAAGCTGCGCAATCTGCGTTTCGGTGCCGGCCAAGGCCTCGCGGCCGGTTGACAGTTGCTGGGCCAGCGCCGCCAGGCTGGCAGTGAGGCCCGCTTCGGCTGAGCTGCCGTGGGCGCTGATCTCTGCAATCCGGGACTGCAACCGCTCGAGCCGCTGCGCAACCGTTTCGCTGTGCGCGACGATTTCGGCCGACTGCCGGGCGTGATTGGCACGGCGCTCAGCGATTTCGTTGTCGGCCCATTCAAGCCGTTCATGCATCCCGATCAGCGCGACGGCTTCCCGCTCGTCAGCCTCGGCCTGCCGCCGCTCAACCTCGGCGGCGAACTGCCGGTTGCGTTCGATGGTGTTGGCATCGAGCTGCTGGGCTTCCTCGACAAAGGCCATCAGGCGCTTGCGGGCAGCTTCCACCACCTGAACGTCGACCTTCTCCAGCCCGACAAGGGCTTCGCGAAGTTCGTCGTCCATCCGGGCGAGTTGGGCGCGCCATGCCGTGAGGGCGCCCTCCTCTGCCTCGCGCATGGCGCGCGAGATCGAACCGCTTTCGTCGCGGATAGATGAAAGCCGTGCCCGCAGCGACGTGAGGCTTTCTGCCTCATGCCCATCCAGCTCGCGCCGTGTCTGTTCCAGTTCCTCCGTCAGCGAAGCCGCCCGACTGCGGATCAAGGCCAAGGCCTCTACTTCCTGCGTGTCGAGCCGCGCGCGGAATTCGGCGCCCTTTTCGGCCAAGGCACCAAAGCGCTGCGAGGCGATGCTATCAAGCTGTTCGGCCTGACGGGTGAATTCCTCAACCACTTCGCCCACTTGGGTGCGCAGCGTGGAAACCTGCCGCTCGCTTGCCTGGCCGAACTCATTCAGGCGCTTGAAGCCCGTGACCATCTCCTGCAGCTGCGCATGGGCAGTACGGCCGGCGTTGGCGATGTTGTTGGTAACATCCTTGGCGGAGCTGGCGATCACAGGCAGCTGGCCGCGCAGGCGCTCCATATTGTCCAGTGCCGCAGTGCTGACATTGCCGATGGCATCGACCTGGGCGCTGTTGTCCCGGATAAGGGACTGCAGACGGTCGGCGTTCTGCGACAGCCGCTCCGTGGCCATGCGACCCAGCGATTCCAGATCGCGTGACTGCGATGCAATGAATTCGCGGGCAAGGCTAAGTTCCTGGTTAACGGTCTTGAGGCGTACCTCCAGCCTGCTGGATTCCTCTGACAATACGCGCGCGGCGTCACCGAACCGCGATGCTTCGCGGCGGCTGTTGCGCATGACGATAAGCCAGATCGCGCAGACCAGCAGGACGGGCGAAGACCAGCGTCCAATCCAGTCGATCCATTGAACCGACGTCGCTGCGCTGAACATGGCGCCGCGCAGCGTCCACACAAAGAAGCCTGTCCAGATGACGATCGCCGCGCCGGCGAGGGCGGGAGCCACCCACTCATTAGAACGCGGCGGAAACTCATCCTCCTCCGCATCCCATTCTTCGACGCTTTGCCCCGAATTCTCGGCAAGCTCGTCAATGGCGACCGGATCGACTGCGGGCGCTTCGGCATCGCTGTCGACGGCTATGATCTGTGAACCCCTTCTCATGCGGCGGAGAATACCACGCAAGCCGGAAGGATAAACCCCGGTTAACCTTCTTTCTTCCAGATACGTGATTGACTGGGGATAGAGGGCATTCAGGAGATTCCGCTCGCTGCAAAGGCCGTGGCAAGCTGCGGTTCGGTCGGCGGTTGCACACTTATCTTCACACACTTTCCGACACTTGATCTTGGCAGGCAGGCAGCCACCGCTTAGAACTGCAACTGCCTGCCGGGAGAAGCGCACTGCGCGTCGCATTATTGACCATGTTGGAGCCTGTGAGCGGTGGCGTTGCGATGCCCCGCGCGCTTCTGCATGTCGGCGCATGGACCGTGGCGCGCCACCAGCTTAGCCTTGCAGTCGCCATGGGCTGCAAGCGCGTCATATGTCTTGGCGCCAATCCCAGCGAAGAAAGGGCGTTGCTGCAACGCGATGCCGAAGCCGCAGGGGCCCAGTTTCACGCAATTTCCGGCGCGCGGCAGCTTTCGCCTCTCGTTACGTCCACTGATGAGATGGTTGTCATTTCCGATGGTCTCATGGCGTCGCCGGGACGGGCTGCGCAGTTGCTGGCAAATTCGCACTGTGTAGTGGTGCAGCCGGTGGAAATCGGCCTGCCAGCGGGTTTCGAGCGGGTTGACCTTAACCACGCTACGGCCGGCTTGATGCTGATCCCCGGACGCCTCGTGGAAAAGCTGATGGAATTGCCGGCAGACTGTGACGTCGCTTCGGCTCTTACACGCATCGCGCTGCAATCCGGCGTAGCCCAGTGCCCGCTACCAGCCGCTTCGGGCGAGGGGCTCGGATGGAAGATCGTCCGTAATGAAGCGGAAGCGCAGGGGCTGGAAAGCAGCTGGCTGGCGATGCAATTGGCGGGTGAGCCCGTTTCCACGCCCGGAACTTGGATTGCGCGATTTGCCGTGCGCAATCTTGGCCCGGCGCTGCTTCACTCTGGCAGCGGCAGCAATGCTGTCATGGCGGGGGCCGGGACTGGTTGGTTTCTGGCGCTGCTCGCCGGGTGGTTCGGACTTGTCGGAACCGGGCTGTGCCTGGCGGGGCTTGGCTGGTTGATTGGCCGATGCGGGGGTTTGCTGTCCCGAATTGAGCGCGCGGCACTGCTGCGTGATCCGCCATTAATTTCGCGGGATGGCTTTGCGAACCTTGTTACCGATGCCGTAATCGTCACGCTGGTGCTGTGGACCTATCCGGAAAGCCTGTTTGGTGATTG
>Ga0233365_1001141_pt1 | contig 11725 bp, 12 predicted proteins | sample ElkDunMinimDraft_27_FD_191535 | JGI IMG/M metagenome (GOLD analysis project Ga0233365, IMG submission 191535) | Fecal eukaryotic communites from dung pellets of Tule Elk in California, USA - Elk Dung C36 | ecosystem: Host-associated > Mammals > Digestive system > Large intestine > Fecal | place... | reverse complement strand
GCCGGCGTCGCTGCCCTGGCGCGAGACGTACACGCCCAGCTCGCCGGGCATGTCCGCCTGGATCCGCGAGACCGCCTGGTCCAGGGTTGCCACCCAGGCCGGCGGCCGCGCCAGTGCCTGCGCCGCGACCGGCCCCTCGGGCTCGCCGCGGCAGCCTGCCAGCATGAGCAGCGCGGCGCACAGGGTGGCGGCATGCAGGCGGCGGGCGGGGCGGGCGGGAATCATCGCGACGGGGTGGAAACCGTGGGACGGGGCCTGGCCTGGCTGAATACCCCGGAGGCGGTGATGGCGGCGGCAACATCGCGCAGGGCGCGCTCGCCGGCCGCCGTGCCCATGCCGCGCGCGCAGGCGGCGATGACCACGCGCCCGGGGGACGCGCCGCCGGGCTGGGCAGGGGCCGTGGCGATGCCCAGGTCGCAGGTGCGCCGGTGCTGGGTCCCGGTCTTGTGTTCGAAGCGCGTGCCCGGCGGCAGGCCCGCGCGTAGCCGCCGCTGCCCCGTCTGCACGCGCGCCATCAGGTCCAGCAGGTACACCGTCTGCGCCGGCGGCAGGGCGGTCCCGTCCGACAGCGCCGCCAGCATGCGCCCGAAGTCGATCAGGCTCGCGCTGTTGACGCCGGTGGCGTAGTAGGCCTCGAAGGCGTCGTCGAGACTGTCGCGCTGCAGCTGGTCCGGGGCGAGCGCGCGCAGCTGGGCGAACTTGCGCAGCCGCGCCTGCGCGTCGCCGCTGCGGCGGATCGCCAGCAGGTCGGCCGAGCGCAGCTGCGCGGCGGACGGATGCAGCTGCCCGTAGGCCAGGCGGCGCACGTCGGCCAGGGTGGTGATGCGCAGGTCCGGCGTGCCCGTGAGCTGCGCTGCCACCGCGTTGACCCGGTCGATGCCGACGGTGCGGATCAGCACGTCGGTGGCGGTGTTGTCGCTGTGCACGATCATCTGCTCCAGCAGCCAGGCCACGCGCAGTCGCGTGCCCGCGGCGTAGCCGTTGGTGGCGCCGGCGCCATCGACGTAGTCGGATTCGAGCAGGGTCGCGGGCGCGTCCAGCGACAGCGTGCCCGCGGCCACCGCGCGCATGACCGCGATCGCCACCGGCACCTTCACCCCGGAGGCCAGGTACCAGGGTTCGCCGGCGCGGTAGGAGAACGATTCGCCGCGGTCCAGGTGGCGAACGTACACGCCGATGTCGCCGGGGTGGCGTGCATCCACCCGCTCCAGCGCGGGCTGCAGCGCCGCGCTCCAGCCCGGCACCGGCAGGGCCTGCGAGGCGGCCGGCGCGGGTGGCCGGGCTTGCGCGGCGGCGGTGGCCAGCGCCAGGGCCGCGGCGATGGAGAGCAGCGCTTTCATCGCGAACCGAGTGTGGCGTGAAGGCCTGCCATCACCGCTGAACGTCAGCGTCCTGCGGCGGCCTGCGTGGCCTGTGGCGCCGACCTGCGCCAGGGGCGTGGCAGCCGCTTCCAGAGCCCGATCCACAGCGCGGTCATCGCGACCAGCAGCAGGGACAGCTGCAGGGCCTGCGTGTAGGACACCGCCTGGTACAGCGCCAGCACGTTGCGCAGCAGCACGAAGATCAGGCTGATGTGGACGATGAAGGCCATCAGCGCATCGCTGCCGACCACGGTCACCGGGCGCAGCACGCGCGCCAGCGTATTGCCGCCGGCGATGCACAGTGCCAGCAGGACCAGCGCCCCGCCGACGCTGAACAGGGAGAACAGCAGTCCGGGGGGATGCTTGCCCTCGTTGCGGCCGATGGCGACCAGGGTCTGCTGCACGTCGCCGGCGCGCAGCGCGAACCAGGCCAGCAGCGCGGCGCCGGCCAGCACGATGCCGCAGGCCAGCAGCAGGCGCCCCGGCGCCGCCCGATGGCTCCGCAGCAGCAGGTCGCCGAGCAGCAGGCCGAGCAGCACCAGCGGCAGCCGGCTGAGCTGGCCCCAGGTGTACTCGTCCGGATGTTCGACCACGATCGCCTGCAGCTGCGGCACGCCGAAGAAACCGGCATGCTCCAGCAGCCACCACGACAGCGCCGCCACCGCCAGCGGGCAGAGCCAGCGCAGCCACGACGGCGTCCTGGCCCACAGCGGCAGCAGCCAGGGGATCCAGAGCAGGGCGATGGCGTAGAAGCCCAGGATCTCGGCGAAGGAAGGAAAGTCGCGGTAGAGCAGGGCGTCGACCACCTGGGCGCGGCCGCGGTCCCAGAGCTCGACCACGGTCAGCAGCTTGTACCAGAGCAGGACCAGCAGGCCGCGCCGCAGCAGGCGGTTGCGGCGCTGCGGCCAGTCGCGCGCCGCGGTCCGCGGCACGAAGGCCACGGCCAGCGCCACGCCGAACACGATGAAGAACAGCGAGGAGGAGAACTTGGTGAGCGCATGCACCGGCACCTGTCCCCAGGCAGGGAAATCGCTGTAGGGCATCAGCCCGTTGGTGCCGTGGGAAAGGATCATCAGGCACACGGCGAAACCGCGGGCCAGGTCGATCGCATCGATGCGCTGTCGTGGCGCGGCCGGGGCCGTGCGCGGCGGGGCGTCCGTCGTCATCCGGTATCCGGGGGCAACCTGGGAGCGCCTCATTGCAGCAGCGCCGCCGTGACGGACAGGTCGGCGGGCGGCCGTACCCGCCATGCAGGCCGCTGGGGGCCGGCTTCAGCGGCGGGCCGGTGGCGGCACCACGAGGCAGGCGCCGGCAGTGGCGGGTGCCGCGGTGCCGGCCCCGCCGCAGCCCGGCGGGATCAGCCGGCCAGCTTCTGCTTGACCAGCTTCGACACCAGGCCCATGTCGGCCTGGCCGGCGAGCGCGGGCTTGAGCACGGCCATCAGCTTGCCCATGTCGGCCGGGCCGCTGGCGCCGGTGCTGGCGATCGCGCCGTCGATGGCGGCGAGGATCTGGGCCTCGTCCAGCTGTGCGGGCAGGTAGGCCTGGATGACCTGGATCTCGGCCCGCTCGATCGCCGCCAGGTCCTCGCGGCCGGCACCTTCGTACTGGCTCACCGAGTCCTTGCGCTGCTTGAGCATCTTCTCCAGCACCGCCAGGACGGCCGCATCGTCGAGCTCGACGCGCTCATCGACTTCCTTCTGCTTGATGGCGGCATTGACCAGGCGGATCACGCCCAGGCGCTCCTTCTCGCCGGCCTTCATCGCGGCCTTCATGTCGTTGGTGAGCTGCTGCTTGAGGGTCATGGTGTGTACCCGGGCTGGAGGGAGGGGGCGGGGGCCAGCATGCGGACCGGAAGCGGCATCGGCCGCGTGCGCCCGGCAAACACAAAAAGCCGGCGACGCTCGCGCGTGCCGGCTTTCCGTGAAGCGCAGCGGCTCAGTACAGGCGCTGGCGCTTGGTGACGTCGCGCGACACGCGGCGCGCCTGGCGCTTCACCGCGGCAGCCGCCTTGCGCTTGCGCTCCTGGGTCGGCTTCTCGTAGAACTCGCGCTTGCGGGTCTCGGCCAGCACACCGGCCTTCTCGCAGGTGCGCTTGAAGCGGCGCAGGGCAAACTCGAACGGCTCGTTTTCGCGGACTTTGACGCTGGGCATAGGGATCTCTGGCTTTCTGGAAAGGCCGGCCGACGAAGGGCCGGTCTCTGCGAAGGGCTCGCACTTCCCGGGGCCGGTCGGCCGGGGAGCCGCGTATGATAGCCGCCTGTCTTGCAACGGCGCAACTGGCGCCCATGTCCCCCGCATGAAGGTCCTCGGCATCGAATCGAGCTGCGACGAGACCGGCGTGGCCGTCTACGACACGGCCCTGCCCGGCGCCCGGGGCCTGCGCGCCCACGCCGTCTACAGCCAGATCGCGCTGCACGCCGAGTATGGCGGGGTGGTGCCGGAGCTGGCCAGCCGCGACCACGTGCGCAAGCTGCTGCCCCTGGTCCGGCAGACCCTGGACGAGGCGGGCCTGGCGACGGGCGACCTCGACGGCGTGGCCTATACCTCGGGCCCCGGCCTGGTCGGGGCGCTGCTGGTGGGCGCCGGCGTGGCGCGTGCCCTGGCCTGGGCCCTGGACGTGCCCGCGGTCGGCGTGCACCACATGGAAGGGCACCTGCTGGCGCCGCTGATGGAGGACGATCCGCCCCGGCCGCCGTTCGTGGCGCTGCTGGTGTCCGGCGGCCACACCCAGCTGGTCGCGGTGGAGGCCATCGGGCGCTACCGGCTGCTGGGCGAGACGCTCGACGATGCCGCCGGCGAGGCCTTCGACAAGACCGCCAAGCTGATGGGCCTGCCCTATCCCGGCGGCCCGCAGCTGGCGGCGCTGGCCGAGCAGGGCGTACCCGGCCGCTTCCGCTTCGCGCGGCCCATGACCGACCGGCCGGGGCTGGATTTCAGCTTCAGCGGATTGAAGACGCAGGTGCTGCTGGCCTGGCAGCGCTGCGACCAGTCGCCGCAGACCCGCGCCGACATCGCGCGCGGCTTCGAGGACGCGGTGGTCGACACCCTGGCGATCAAGTGCGCGCGTGCGCTGGATGCGGCCGGCTGCGACGTGATCGTGGTCTCCGGCGGCGTCGGTGCCAACCGCCGGCTGCGCGCGCGGCTGCAGGAGATGGCGGCCGCGCGCGGCGGTCGCGCCTGCTTCCCGCGCCCGGCGCTGTGCACCGACAACGGCGCGATGATCGCCTTCGCCGGTGCGCTGCGGCTGCAGGCCGGCCAGCGCGACGGACCGGCCGTGCACGTGACCCCGCGCTGGGACATGGCCAGCCTGCCGCCGCTCGGCGCGGTCGCTTGAACACGCGAGTACCCGGCACGGGCGACAATGCGCGCCCGGTTTCGTGCAGCGGTGTCGCGCCCATGGACAAGGTTTTCATCGAAGGTCTCGAGATCGAGGCGCTGATCGGCATCTACGACTGGGAGCGGCGCATCCGCCAGACGCTGGTGTTCGACCTGGAGATGGGCTTCGACAACCGCGTGCCCGCGGCCAGCGACGACATCGCCGACACGCTCAACTACAAGGCGGTCAGCAAGCGCCTGATCGACTACGTGTCGCAGTCGGATTTCGGCCTGGTCGAAACCCTGGCCGAGCGCTGCGCGCAGATCGTGATGGACGAGTTCGACATCGCCTGGTTGCGGCTGAAGCTGAGCAAGCCCGGCGCGGTGCGCGGCGCGCGCGCAGTCGGGGTGATCATCGAGCGCACGCGACAGCACTGAGGAGCGACGTTTTGCTGCAATACCTGGACAAGCTCGAGGATGCGCTGGCCCCGTATCCGTGGGCCTACACCGTGCTGGTGATCTGCCTGCTGGTGCTGGCCGCATGGCTCGCCAACCTGCTGACCAAGCGCGTGCTGCTGCGCGGCATCCAGCGCGTGATCCAGGCCACCGCCGCGCGCGGCGAGGCGCACGGCAGCGAAGTGCGGCTGCAGGTGATTCCGCGCCTGGCCAACGTCGTGCCGGCGCTGGTGATCTCGGCCGGCGTGGCGGTGGTCCCGGACCTGCCTGCCGACACGGTGCAGGTCGTGCGCAGGCTGTGCCAGGCCTTCATCGTGGTCACCCTGGCGCTGTCGGTCTCGGCCGCGCTGGACCTGGTCAACCAGGCCTACTCGCGTCGCCCCGACGCGCGCAACAGGCCGATCAAGGGCTACCTGGAAGTCGCCAAGATCGTGATGTTCGCCCTGGTCGCGATCTCGATCGTGGCGACGCTGATCGGCGTGAAGTTCGGGCACATCCTCACCGGCCTCGGCGCGATGACGGCGGTGCTGATGCTGATCTTCCAGGACACGCTGCTGTCGCTGGTGGCCAGCGTGCAGATCAGCAACGACGGCCGCGTGCGCATGGGCGACTGGATCGAGATGCCCAGCCAGAACGCCGACGGCGAGGTCATCGACATCGCGCTGCACACGATCACCGTGCGCAACTGGGACATGACCATCACCACGGTCCCGACCAAGAAGCTGATCAGCGACGCGTTCAAGAACTGGCGCGGCATGAGCGAATCCGGCGGCCGCCGCATCAAGCGCGCGCTGTACCTGGACCAGCAGTCGGTGCGTTTCCTGGACGATGCGGAGGTGGCGCGGATGCACCGCTTCGCCCTGATCGACGACTATCTGGGCGCCAAGGCCGCCGAGATCCGCGAATGGAACGCGGCGCTCGCCGAACGCGGCGCCGAGCCGGTGAACCGCCGCCGCGTGACCAACCTGGGCACGTTCCGCGCCTACGTGGTGCAGTACCTGCGCCACCACCCCGGCATCCGCCAGGACATGACCCTGCTGGTGCGCCAGCTGCAGCCCACCGCCGAGGGCCTGCCGCTGGAGGTCTACTGCTTCACCAACGACGTGCGCTGGGGCAACTACGAGGGCATCCAGTCGGACATCTTCGACCACCTGCTGGCGATCCTGCCCGAGTTCGGCCTGCGCGTGTTCCAGACCATGGGCAACGCGCCGCTGGAGATCAGCCTGCGTCGCGGCGAACTGGCGGGACCGGTCAGGGACTGACCGCCACGGCGACACCTCGCCGCGACCGCTTCCGATGCGCGATCATGTGCGCCCTTCCGGAGCGCCCCATGCACACCGCCTATCTCAGTCTCGGCAGCAACCTCGAGCCCGAGCGGCACCTGCGCGAGGCGGTGCAGGCGCTGCGCGCGCGGTTCGAGGGGCTAGTGGTGTCGCCGGTCTACCGGTTCCCGGCGGTGGGTTACCAGGGCCCGGACTTCCTCAACGCCGCCGCCGTGCTGCGCACCGGCATGGATGCGCATGCGCTCAACGCCTGGCTGCATGCGCTGGAAGACGCGCACGGACGCGACCGCAGCGGTCCGCGCTACAGCAACCGCACCCTGGACATCGACATCGTGCTGTTCGACGACCTCGTCGCGCAGGGGCCGGGTCCGGCGACCGCGGCGGGCACCACGCCGGTGCTGCGCGTGCCGCGCGACGAGCTGCGCCATGCCTTCGTGCTCAAGCCGCTGGCCGACATCGCGCCCGATGCGCGCCACCCGCTCACCGGCGAGCGCATCGCCACGCTGTGGGCCCGCCACCCCGACCACGCCACCGGCTTCGAGCAGGTCGCGCTGGACTGAGGCGCGGCCTGCGCCGCGTCACATCGCCGGCCCCCGCCGCGTCCTGCCTGCATGGCCCGCGCACGACGCGCCGGGCGCGTGCGCACATCCACGGAGGCGGCCCATGTACGACACCTTCTCTCGCAGCTGGGAACTGGCCCGGGCCAGCGCCTCGGTGCTGCGTTCGGACCGCGAGCTGCTGCTGTTCCCCGTGCTCTCGGGCCTGTGCACGGCGCTGGTGGGCGCGGCCTTCGTGCTGCCGGCGCTGGCGCTGCGCGTGTTCGCCGACGGCATCGGCCTGGGGTCGGTCGCGTTCGCCCTGGCGTTCGGTTTCGTCCAGTACGCGGTGGTGGTGTTCTTCAACTGCGCCCTGGCCGGCGCGGCACTGATCCGGCTGGAAGGCGGCGATCCGACGATGGCCGACGGCCTGCGCGCCGCGTGCGCCAGGCTCGGGCCGATCCTCGGCTACGCGGCGATCGCGGCCACCGTCGGCGCGCTGCTGCAGGGACTGCGCCGCCGCGGGCGCAACGTCGGCACGCGTGCGCTGGGCGCCGGGCTGGGCGCGGCCTGGGCGATGGCGAACTTCCTCGTGGTCCCGGTGCTGGTCTCGCGCGATCTGGGCGCGATCGCGGCGCTGCGCGAAAGCGCGGCCCTGCTGCGCCGCACCTGGGGCGAGAACGCGGTCGGCCAGGTCGGCATCCGCGTCGCCGGCGGCCTGCTCGCCACGGGGGTAGCGGTCGCCGGCGTGGTCCTGGCCGTGCTGGCGGCACAGGCCTCGCCGCTGCTGGGCATCGCGGTGGCCGCGCTGGCGGGACCGGCCTGGCTGCTGGTGGTCATCGCCCAGGCCGCGCTGCGCGTGGTCTATGCCGCGGCGCTGTACCGCTACGCGACCACGGGCGAGGCGCCGGCGGCCTTCCGGCAGGCCGGGCTTGAGCAGGCCTTCCTGCCCGCGGCCGCCTGACCCCCGTCGCGGCGGCCTCTCGGGCGCGCGCTGCCCTCGCCGGATTCGGACGAATGGCGCACCCCCCTGGCGCGCGCCTCGGGCGGGTCAGGGAGGCGCGATTCCCAGCGTGCCGTCGCGAGGGTTGGAGCGGCCGGTCGCCTTGCACGCGCCCTTGGCTGCGGACGCGGCATGCTGGCCTGGTCCCCCACGGAGCCACGCGATGTCCATCCGCCTGCAATGCCGCTGCGGAACGCTGCAGGGCGAACTCGACGAGTCGGGAATCTATGCGCGCGCCACCTGCTACTGCAGGGACTGCCAGGCCTACGCGCGCTGGCTCGGTGCGCCCGGCCTGCTGGATGCCTGCGGCGGGACCGACCTTGTCGCGATGGCCCCCTCGAAACTGCGCTTCACCGCCGGCCAGGAGCAGCTGGCCTGCGTGACCCTCACCGGGCGCACCCTGCGCTGGTACGCGGCCTGCTGCCGCACGCCCGTGGGCAACACCGCCGCCAGCCCGGGGGTGCATTACGTCGGCGTGCCCACAGCCTGCCTGGCGCCGCCGGAGGCGGTGGACGCCGCGGTCGGCCCGCCGTCGCGCGCGGTGGCGTATGCGCGCTCGGCCACCTGCCCCGTGCGCGCGACGCCGCTGGCGCTGGCCAGGGCCGGCGCGCAGGTCGGTGCCGGGGTGCTGCGTGCGCGCATGCGCGGGCTGCGCGCCTCGCCGTTCTTCGATCCGGCCAGCGGCCGCCCGGTGCGGCCGCCGATGCCGCCAGAGCCGGAGATCGAGCGATGAGCCGCGGTCTGGCGGGCATGGCCCTGACGCTGGGCCTGCTGGCCGGATGCCAGCGGGAGGACTCGCCGGCGCCGGCACCGGCACCGGCCGATGCCGGGGCTGCCGCACCGGCGGGTGAGGATGCGGCGCCGGCACCGATGCCGGCGCCCGCACCGCCCGCCGCACCGGCGTCGCCGGCGGCTGCCGGGCAGACCGTTGGCGGCGACGGCTCGGAGATCGTGCTCTCGCCGCTGTCGGCGGCCGAAGTGCAGGCCGCGGCCCTGCCCGGCGAGCTGGCCTGCGCCTTCCTCGCCGACGGCGATCTGCTGCTGGTGGCCCGGGGCGACGTGGGCACGGTCGACCCCGCGCGCGGCGTGGTCAAGGTCGGCACGGTGGTCGAGACGGTGGCCGCGCCGGGCGGCTTCAACGCCATGCTGCGCGGCACGCGCTTCCACGGCGCCGGCAAGACCATCGAAATCGTGCCCACCGGGCCGGCGACCGGCGGCGGCGAGTCGCCGCCGGCCCCGGCGCGGCTGGCCTACGACCGTGCCGACGGCGCCCGTCGCGAGGTCGCGGGCCGCTGGGAGTGCGGACCCTAGCCGTCCAGCGGCAGCGGCCTGGCACCCTGAGCGGACGCGGCCGGCAAACGGCGACGGCCCGGGCGGCTCCCTGACCGCGCCGGCACGGCAGGCGGCAGCATGAGTTCTTAACAGGGCCGGGCCGTTAATTGACCCAGGTCAATGCCGTGCGCGATGTCCTGTCGCAGCATGGGGGGCCTGGCAACAGGAGGCCCGCGCGTGGACCCCACTCCACAGCAGAACGCCGCGGCGCTGGACCAGCAGGCGCAGGCCGCCCTGGCCCGGGCCTGGGCGTCGTTGTCGCCCGCATCCTCGATGCTGGCGCTGGCGGACTGGTCGATGCACCTGGCCGTCTCCCCCGGCAAGCAGATGGAGCTGGCCCAGCTCGGGCTGGGCAATGCCTCACGGCTGGCCGAGTACGTGCGCAGATGCCTGGTCGCGGCGCCCGGGCAGGCCCAGGCCTGCGTCGAGCCGCCCGCGCAGGACCGGCGCTTCGCCGCGCCGGAGTGGTCGCACTGGCCGTTCAACCTCTGGCACCAGGGCTTCCTGCTCAGCGAACAGTGGTGGTCGGCCGCGACCCGCGGCGTGCGCGGTGTCGAGCGCCACCACGAGGACCAGGTCGCGTTCTGGGCGCGGCAGTGGCTGGACATGCTCTCGCCCGGCAACCAGCTGGCCACCAATCCGGTCGCGCTGCGCAGAACGCTGGAGGAGGGCGGCGCCAACCTCGCGCGCGGCGCCGGGCACCTGCTCGACGATGCCTACCGCAGCCTGGCCGAACTGCCGCCGGCCGGCGCCGAGCGTTTCCGGCCCGGCCACGAGGTGGCGCTGACGCCCGGCAAGGTGGTGCTGCGCAACCGGGTGATGGAACTGATCCAGTACGCGCCGGCCACCGCCAAGGTGCGGCCCGAACCGCTGCTGGTGGTGCCCGCGTGGATCATGAAGTACTACATCCTCGACCTGTCGCCGCACAACTCGCTGATCGGCTACCTGGTGGCGCAGGGCCACACCGTGTTCTGCATCTCCTGGAAGAACCCCGGCCGCGACGAGCGCGACCTCGGGATGGACGATTACCTCGCCTCGGGCATCGGCGCGGCGCTGGAGGCGATCGAGGCGATCGTGCCGCGGCGCAAGGTGCACGGCATCGGTTACTGCCTGGGCGGCACCCTGCTGTCGATCGCGGCCGCGGCGATGGCCCGCGACCGCGTCGCGCGGCTGGCCTCGCTCACCCTGCTGGCCGCGCAGACCGATTTCGCAGAGCCCGGCGAGCTGGCGCTGTTCATCGACGAGAGCCAGGTCAGCCTGCTCGATGCGCAGATGCACGAGGCCGGCTACCTGACCACCGCGCAGATGGCCGGCGCCTTCCAGATGCTGCGCTCCTACGACCTGCTGTGGTCGCGCCTGGTCAACGAATACCTGCTCGGCGAGCGCCGCCCGCTCAACGACCTGATGGCCTGGAACGCCGACGGCACGCGGATGCCGGCGAAGATGCATGCGCAGTACCTGCGCCGCCTGTACCTGGACAACGACCTCAGCACCGGCCGCTATCCGGTCGAAGGGCGCCCGGTGGAACTCAACGACATCCGCCTGCCGATCTTCAGCGTGGGCACGCTGACCGACCACGTCGCGCCGTGGCGCTCGGTGTACCGGATCCACCAGCAGGTGGTGGGCGAGGTGACCTTCGTGCTGACCTCCGGCGGCCACAACGCCGGCATCGTCAGCGAGCCGGGGCATCCGCGGCGGCAGTACCAGCTGCTGGTGCGCAAGGCCGGCGCGCCGTCGCTTCCGGCCGAGCAGTGGCTGCAGCAGGCGCCGGTGCACCAGGGATCGTGGTGGCCGCAACTGGTGGCGTGGCTTCGGGCCCATTCCGGCGACCCGGTCGCGCCACCGCCGATGGGCGCGGTGGACCGTGGCTACGCGCCGCTGGCCGACGCGCCGGGCGAGTACGTGCTGGAGCGATGATGCGGATGCAGCCCCAGCCAGGCGCATGTCGCCAGAACGCCGCCGGGATGCGGCGCGGCCCGCGTCCGCGCGCCTTCGCGGCGGGCGCGCTCGCCGTCCTGCTGGCCGGCTGCGCGAGCCTGTCCCCGCCGGTCCCGGTGACGACGGCGCCGGTGGCGGCGACCTATCCCGACGACGCGCTGCCGGGCGTCGACGCCGACGCGCCGCTCGCGGCCAGCGTCGCCTGGCGCGACTACTTCACCGATCCGCAGCTGCGCGCGCTGATCGAACAGGCGCTGCGCCACAACCGCGACCTGCGCCTGGCCACGCTGCGGGTGGCCGAAGCGCGCGCCGGCTACCGCATCCGCCGCGCCGACCAGTGGCCCGGCGTAGGACTGGACGCGCAGGGCGCGCGCTCGCGGGCGCCGGGCGATCTCAGCCCGACCGGTCGCCCGCTGGTTTCGGGCGACTACGAGGTGGGTTTGGGCCTGTCGTGGGAGCTGGACCTCTGGGGCCGCGTGCGCAGCCTCAAGGCCGCCGC
>Ga0233365_1001128_pt1 | contig 11833 bp, 9 predicted proteins | sample ElkDunMinimDraft_27_FD_191535 | JGI IMG/M metagenome (GOLD analysis project Ga0233365, IMG submission 191535) | Fecal eukaryotic communites from dung pellets of Tule Elk in California, USA - Elk Dung C36 | ecosystem: Host-associated > Mammals > Digestive system > Large intestine > Fecal | place... | reverse complement strand
GGCGTGGGTGCGGTGGTGTGGAGTCCACTCGGCTGGGGCCGGCTCACCGGCGCGATCCGTCGCGGCCATCCGCTGCCCGAAGGCAGCCGCCTGCACGCAACGGCAGCCTTCGCACCGCCGGTCGATGCCGAGCGCGCCTACCGCGTGGTCGATGCCCTGGACGTCGTCGCGGCACTGACCGGCCTGCAGGTGCCGCAGGTCGCCCTGGCCTGGCTGCTGCAACGCCCCGGCGTCTCCACGGTGCTGATCGGCGCTCGCAACGAGGCGCAACTGCGGCAGAACCTGGGCGCGGCCACGGCCGTGCTGGACGCCGGGCAGATGGCAATGCTCGATGCCGCCAGCCACGCGCCGCCGCCCCACCCCTACTATCCCAACTGGAACGGCATGTTCACCGAACTTGCGCCGCCGGCGGTGCCGCTGCCGCCTGCTGCGCCGGCTTCCACGGATCCGCGACCATGACCCCGCAACTGCTCCGCTACGCCGCATTTTCCCGCGATCCTGCCGGGGGCAATCCCGCGGGCGTCTGGCTGGGCGATGCGCTGCCCCCGGCGGCAACCATGCAACGCATCGCCGCCGAGGTCGGGGACTCGGAAACCGCCTTCCTTGCCTCGCCCGACGCCGATGGCCGGCGCCTGGTGCGCTACTTCAGCCCCCAGGCCGAAGTGCCGTTCTGCGGGCATGCCACCGTGGCCGCCGCCGTCGCCCTGGGTGAGCGGGAAGGCGACGGTGACTTCGTGTTTTCCACCCGCGCCGGCGACGTGCCGGTCCGCGTGGGCCAACAGGCCGGCAGGCGGGTAGCGACGCTGGTCTCGGTGCCTCCACGCCACGAGGCGGTGCCTGCGGCCGTGCTGCGGGAGGCGCTCGCCGCACTGGCGTGGCGCGAGGACGAACTCGATCCCACGCTGCCACCGGCCCGTGCCTACGCCGGCGCCTGGCACCTGGTGCTGGCGGCCGCCGATGCCATCCGGCTGGCCACGCTCGACTACGACTTCGCACGCCTGAAGGCACTGATGCTGGCCGAGGACCTGACCACCCTGCAGCTGGTGTGGCGCGAGGACGCCACGCACTTCCACGCCCGCAATCCGTTCCCGGTCGGCGGCGTGGTCGAGGATCCCGCCACGGGTGCGGCCGCGGCCGCGCTGGGCGGCTATCTGCGCGATGCCGGGCTGCTGTCCGCACCCGCGCGACTGGAGATCCGCCAGGGCCAAGCGATGGGCCGGCCGGGCCTGCTGCAGGTCGGGATTCCCGCAACCGGCGGCATCGCCGTCTCCGGCGACGCGGTCGCCATCCCCTTCCCTTCCTCTTCTTGAAAGGTCCCGCGCAATGACCACCATGCAAGCCGTCGGCCTGCGCCGCTACCTGCCGATCGACGATCCCGAATCCCTGCTCGACCTGCAGCTCGAGCGGCCCGTGCCCGAAGGTCGCGACCTGCTGGTGCGGGTCGAAGCGGTCTCGGTGAACCCGGTCGACACCAAGGTGCGCGCACCCAGGCCGCAGATCGAGCCGACGCCACGCGTGCTCGGCTATGACGCCGCCGGCGTGGTCGAAGCCGTCGGTGCGGAGGTGACCGGATTCAAGCGCGGCGACGCGGTCTATTACGCCGGCGACATCACCCGCCCCGGCAGCAATGCGCAGCTGCAACTGGTCGATGAGCGCATCGTCGCGCGCAAGCCCGCCACCCTGGATTTCGCCCAGGCCGCCGCCCTGCCGCTGACCGCGATCACCGCCTGGGAACTGCTGTTCGAGCGCATGGGCTATGCGTTCGAAGGCGGCGGCGCCGGCCGCAGCCTGCTGGTCATCGGCGGCGCCGGCGGCGTGGGTTCGATCGCGATCCAGCTGGGCAGGCTGGCCGGCTTCACCGTCATCGCGACCGCCTCGCGCGAGGAGACCGTGGCCTGGTGCCGCGAGATGGGCGCCCACCACGTGATCGACCACCGCCAGCCGCTGGCCCCGCAGCTGCAGGCGCTGGGCCTGGACGGCGTCGATGCCGCGCTCAATCTTGCCGACACCGATCGCTACTGGACGCAGCTGGGCGAAGTGCTGTTGCCGCAGGGCCACGTCGGGCTGATCGTGGAGCCGACCGGCGCGCTGCGTATCGGCGATCCCTACAAGGCCAAGTGCATCGGCATCCACTGGGAACTGATGTTCGCGCGGCCGCGCTTTCGCACCCCCGACATGGGCGAGCAGGGCCGGATCCTGACGCGCGTGGCGGCGCTGGTCGATGCCGGACAGCTGCGCGGCACGCTGCGCGAGACGCTGTCTCCGATCAATGCCGCCAACCTGCGCGAGGCCCATCGCAGGCTCGAGTCGGGCCGCAGCATCGGCAAGCTCGCGCTCGCCGGCTGGTGAGCGCGGCCGATCGCAGCACCCGACCGCTTCTGCAACACAGTGGCGCGCGATCGGGCCGCCTCGCGCGCCGCGACGCGACGACAATGCCGCGATGGCAATTCCCCCTCTGCTGGTGCACAGGCTGACCGCGCTGCTGGTCGGCCTGTTCCTGTACGGCTTCGCCATCAGCCTGATGGTCCGCGCCGGACTGGGCGTCGCCCCCTGGGACGTGCTGACCCAGGGCCTGGTCCACCAGACCGGCCTGGCCTTCGGCCTGCTGACCAACCTGATCGGCGTGGCGGTGCTGCTGGCGTGGTGGCCGCTGCGACAGCGCCCCGGGCCGGGCACCGTGCTCAACGTGCTGCTGATCGGCCCCAGCGCGCAACTGGGCCTGTGGCTGCTGCCGGAATTCAGCCTGTGGTGGCAGCAGGGCCTGGCGTTCGGCAGCGGACTGTTTCTGCTGGCACTGGCGACCGGACTCTACATCGGCGCGCGCTTCGGGCCCGGACCCCGCGACGGATTGATGACCGGACTGCACGCGCGTCTGGGCTGGCCGGTCTGGGCCGTGCGCACCGGCATCGAAGGTTCGGTACTGCTCGCCGGCTGGTGGATGGGCGGCACCGTGGGTGCGGGCACCCTGGCCTTCGCCCTGCTGATCGGCCCGCTGGTCGGGCGCAGCCTGCGCCTGTGCGGGACGCGCTTGCCGCAGGTGCGGCCGGCACGGGCCTGAAGCGCCGCGGCGGCTTGCCGCCCCGGACGATTCGCGGCATGGTGGGCAATCCATACGCCAGCGTATCCGACCTCATGGCAGACCGCAGCGACGCCTCGCCGTATCCGCACCTGTTCTCGCCGCTCGATCTGGGCTTCACCACCCTGCGCAACCGCGTGCTGATGGGGTCGATGCATACCGGGCTGGAGGATCGCAAGCACGACTTCCCCAGGCTGGCCGCCTACTTCGCCGAACGCGCCGCCGGCGGCGTGGCACTGATCGTCACCGGCGGCTTCGCGCCCAATTTCGAAGGCTGGCTCACGCCCTTCGCCAGTCGCCTGGCCTGGCCCTGGGAAGCGCGCAAGCACCGGCAGGTGACCGATGCGGTGCACGGGCATGGCGCGAAGATCTGCCTGCAGCTGCTGCATGCGGGACGTTACGCCTACCACCCGCTGTCCGTGGCGCCCTCGAAGATCAAGGCGCCGATCAACCCCTTCACCCCGCGTGCGCTGTCGGCACGCGGGGTCGAACGCACCATCGATGCCTACGCCACGGCCGCGAAGCTCGCCCGCGACGGCGGCTACGACGGCGTCGAGGTGATGGGCTCGGAGGGATACCTGATCAACCAGTTCCTCAGCGCGCGCACCAACCAGCGCGATGACGCCTGGGGCGGCGATGTGGCCGCGCGCATGCGCTTTGCCACCGAGATCGTGCGTCGCGTGCGCGAGGCCTGCGGACCGGACTTCATCATCATTTACCGCCTGTCGATGCTCGAGCTCGTGCCCGAGGGCTCGGACTGGAAAGAGATCGTGCAACAGGCGCGCGCGATCGAGGCGGCGGGCGCGACCATCATCAACACCGGCATCGGCTGGCACGAAGCGCGCGTGCCGACCATCGCCACCTCGGTGCCGCGCGCGGCCTTCGCCGGCGTCACCGCCAAGCTCAGGCCGCATGTCGCCCTGCCCCTGGTCGCGACCAACCGCATCAACATGCCCGACGTGGCCGAGTGCATCCTCGCCGACGGCGGCGCCGACATGGTGTCGATGGCACGGCCGCTGCTCGCCGATCCGCAATGGGTGGCCAAGGCGCGCGCCGGCGCGCCCGAGGCCATCAATACCTGCATCGCCTGCAACCAGGCCTGCCTGGACCACGTGTTCCAGCGCAGGACGGCCAGTTGCCTGGTCAATCCGCGCGCGTGCGCGGAAACCGAGCTGAACTACCTGCCGGCGACCACGCGCAGCCGCATCGCCGTCGTGGGCGCCGGACCAGCCGGCCTGGCCTGCGCAACGGTCGCGGCGCAGCGCGGGCACGAGGTGGTGCTGTTCGACCGCGCCGATCGCATCGGCGGGCAGTTCAACCTGGCCTGCAGGATCCCGGGCAAGGAAGAGTTCCGCGAGACGCTGCGCTGGTTCGGCCATCGCATCGGCGAAACAGGCGTCGGCCTGCGCCTGTCCACCGAGGCCACGCCCGAGGCGCTGGCGGGCTTCGACGTGATCGTGCTGGCGACGGGCGTGAATCCGCGCGCGGTCGGCTTCGAGGGCCACGACCATCCCAGGGTGGTCGGCTATCTGGACGTGTTGCGCGGCGCCGTGGTGCCGGGCCCGCGCGTGGCCATCGTGGGCGCCGGCGGCATCGGCTTCGACGTCGCCGAATTCCTGGTGCAGGACGCGCCCTCGCCGACCCTGGATCCCGCGCAGTGGATGCGCGAATGGGGCGTCGACCCCTCCTTCGAAAGCGCGGGCGGGCTGCGGCCACCGCGCCCGGCGCCGGCGGCGCGCGAGGTCTGGCTGCTGCAGCGCAGTCCCGGGCGGCCGGGCGCCCGCCTGGGCAAGACCACCGGCTGGATCCACCGCGGCACGCTCAAGCACAAGGGCGTGCGCATGCTCGGCGGCGTGGAGTACGTGGCGGTCGACGACGAGGGCTTCCACGTACGCGTGGACGGGCACCCGCGGGTGCTGCCGGTGGACCATGTCGTGGTCTGCGCCGGGCAGGAATCCGAGCGCAGCCTGCTTGCGCCGCTGCAGGCGGCCGGGCGCCGGGTGCACGTGATCGGCGGGGCCGACGTGGCCGCCGAACTCGATGCCAAGCGGGCCATCGACCAGGCCTGCCGCCTGGCCGCCGCGCTCTGAGCCGCCTGCCGGGTCCGTTCGGCAGCCCGACGGGGCCAATGTTGAGGGAACCACGCACGGGGCGTAAGACCTTGATTCACATGGCTGAATGACGTTTTGACTGAGTAAAAACTCGAGCCGAATCATCCACTTCTGCAGGGCCGTTCAGGAAAGATTGGGCCTTTGCCTTCTACCTTGCGCGCACTTCTCCCGCCCCAAGCACTGGCGGGAACCGGCCCGAGCCGCCTCCTGCGGCCTTCGGCGCCCGGGCAAAAGCGCCTGAGAGTCGCTGCCCTCCCCAATACGCCATGTCCGACCAGCGCCGCCGCTGGCGTCGTCTCCCTGGAGACGCACGCACGGCAGCGTCCGGACGCAACGCAGCAAGGAGTACCGATGAAACTGGCCTGGATCCTGTGGTTGGCCTCGCTGATGTCGCCACAAGCCGCCGATTCCCTGTGCCTGAGCACGACGCTCTACCTGGAGGCACGCAACCAGTCCCCGCTCGGCCAGCAGGCCGTCGCGGAGGTGGCCCTGCGCCGCGAGGAGAGCGGCCTGTGGGGCGACTCCATGTGCGAGGTGGTGACCGCGCGCAAGCAGTTCGCGCCCACGATCGTGTCGCCGCGCACGCGCATGAACAATACCGAGGCCTGGGCGCAGGCCGTGGGCATCGCCATCGAATCGGAACGCAACTGGGCCCTGCCTGCCGGTGAGCGCACCGAGATCGTGCCCGGCGCCAGCCACTTCATGGCGCACGCCATCGCCGCACCGAGCTGGCGCAATGCCTACCAGGTCGCGACGATCGGCGACCACACCTTCCTGCAGGTGCAGAAGCTCAAGCCCAAGGGCTGAGTGCCCGCCGGTAGCCGCCGTGGCCACACCGACTGCCCGCGCGGACGACAGCGCCCGGCGGTGTCCGCGCTAGAAGCGCTAGACGCTCGGCCGCCCAGCGCCGGCCTCAGGCCTCGACGGTCAGGTCGGCGGCGGCGCGGATGCGCGCGATGCTCGATGCGGCGCCCTGCGGACTGGTCTTCTTGGCCAGCGCCGCCTGCAGCTCCGGGAGCAGCCCTTCCAGCGCCGCGTCGTCCTGCGCACGCTCGAGCTTGAGCTGCAGGAAGTAGCCGCGCACGCCCAGTTGCTCGCGCACCAGATCGGTCATCAGGGCATACAGGATGCCGTAGCGGTTGTTGCCGCTGTCGCGCGGGGCGATGGGCTCGTTGGCCGGCTCGCCGATCGAGGGCCGGGCCGCCGCCATCTCGTCCGAGATCAGCTCCAGCGACAGCAACTGCTGGAGCGCATCGGCGGGCGCGTTGAGACGGTTGGCCAGTTCCTGCAGTTCGGCGACCGTCCGCCGCCCGTCCACGAGCAGCAGGACCGAGCGCAGACCGCCGGCCAGCTTGCGGCTGCGGCTCTCGATCTCGGCTCGCCCCTGCTCGGTCTTTGCCGGCATCAGATGAAGTTGCATATCCCCTCCCCTTGTCAGCGTTCCCGACCCTGATCGCTCGCACGATCCGTACCAGAGCGTCTGGAAGGCTTCGCGACGCCGCCACGGCCGCCAGATCTGAGATCGCCATCACGAAACTCCGCTGCGCAGCCGGGGGGCTGTGGAAACCGGCCACATCCACGGCCCGCGGCACGCCTGCGCGCAGCCGCGGCCGCATCTGCCCCGACGCGTCAGCTTGTGGCGCTGGCGGCCGCCCCGGCCCGTGGTGATTCAGCCGGCATCCGCGCCGCGCTCCAGGGCGCGCCTCACTTCGTCCAGGGCGGAGGGATCGTCCAGGGTGGACAGGTCGCCCGGGTCGCGCTGCTCGGCCAGCGCCTGCAGCGAGCGACGCAGCAGCTTGCCCGACCGGGTCTTGGGCAGCGCGCCGACGACATAGACACGCGACGGGCGCGCCACCGCGCCCAGCTGCCTGGTCACGGTCTGCATCATGGCGCTGGCGGTCCCGGCAGGATCCGCGTCGTCGCCCCTGAGGGTCGCGAACACCACCGGCACCTGGCCCTTGAGCGCGTCGTGCACGCCCACCACCGCCGCCTCGGCCACCGACGGATGGCTGGACACCGATTCCTCGATTTCCCGCGTCCCCAGGCGATGGCCGGCGACATTGATCACATCGTCGGTGCGGCCGAGGATGTAGGTATAGCCGTCCTCGTCGCGGATCGCCCAGTCCAGCGAGCTGTAGAGCAGCTCCCTGAAGTGGCTGAAGTAGCTCGACACGAAGCGCGCGTCGTCCTTCCACACCGTGGTCATGCAGCCCGGCGGCAGCGGCGGCTGGATCACCAGCACGCCCTTCTGGCCCGGCGCGGCTTCTTCGCCGCTGGCCTCATCGATCACCCGCAGGCGGTAACCGAGGTTGGGCAGGCCGGGCGATCCGAACTTCACCGGTTTCATGTCCAGGCCCGGCAGCAGGCACAGCACCGGCCAGCCGGTCTCGGTCTGCCAGTAGTTGTCGATCACCGGCTTGCCCAGCGCCCGGGTGATCCACTGCGCGGTCGGCTCGTCCAGCGGCTCGCCGGCGAGGAACAGGTACTGCAGCTTCGACAGGTCGTGGTCGCGGATGTACGAGACATCGTGCTTCTTGAGCACGCGCACCGCGGTGGGGGAAGAGAACATGGTGCGTACGCCGTACTTCTCGCACAGCGACCACCAGACGCCCGGATCCGGGTTCACCGGCAGGCCCTCGTACAGCAGCGAGGTGGCGCCCACCAGCAGCGGGCCGTAGACGTTGTAGGAATGCCCCACCGCCCAGCCCACGTCGGAGGTGGAGAACATCACCTGCGCCGGCCCGACGTCGAACACCGTACGCATCGACAGCGCCAGCGCCACCGCGTGGCCGCCGACGTCGCGCTGCACACCCTTGGGCTTGCCGGTGGTGCCGGAGGTGTAGAGCAGGTAGCTGGGTTCGTTGGATTCCAGCCATTCCACCGGCACCTGCGCATCCCCCACCTCGGCACGCAGGCTGGCGTAATCCTCGTCGCGCCCCGCGACCCGCGGCTGCGCCGGATCCAGCCCGCGCGAGACCAGCAGCACCTTGGGCGGCGGCGTCTTCGCGCGCGCGCAGGCCTCGTCCACCAGCGACTTGTACGGGATCAGCTTGCCGCCGCGGCTGCCGGCATCGGCGGCGATCAGCAGCTTGGGCTGCGCGTCGTCGATGCGCAGCGCCAGGCTGTGCGCGGCAAACCCGCCGAACACCACCGAGTGGATCGCGCCGATGCGCGCGCAGGCCAGCATGGCGAAGACGGCCTCGGCCATGTTGGGCATGTAGATCACCACGCGGTCGCCGCGGCCCACGCCCAGGCGCTGCAGGACCGCGGCGAACGCGTTGACCTCGCGGTGCAGCTGCCGGTAGGTGATCTCGCGGGTGCCGCCGGTCTCGGTGGAGACGGCCACGAGCGCCAGCTGGTCGCCACGCGCCTCCAGGTGGCGGTCGACGGCGTTGAAACACAGGTTGGTCTGGCCGCCGACGAACCATCTGCGGAATGGCGGGTTGTCGTACTCGAGGATCCGCTGCGGCGGGACCTTCCAGTCGATCGCGCGGGCCGCCTCGGCCCAGAACGCATCCGGCTGTTCGACCGAGCGCCGGTATGTGTCTTCGTAACCCATGGCCGCTTCCCTCTGGAGGAAATGACCCGAGCATAGACCCCCGCCGAGGGTCGCCGCGGTGCGACCTTGGTCGAAGCCTGCGCCGGCACGCAGACGGCCGTGCCGACCGGCGCGCGCGCCCTCGCGCACGACAGGCCGCGTCGCCAAGCGGCTTCGGCACGGACACGGCCGCCGCCCAGGCAGCCGACCGCCGCAGCGCGTCAGGCCGGCCCGCCGCCGGGGGAGGCCGTCGCCCCGACAGGACCCCGCCGAGGCGACGCATCAAAGGAAAGGGCAGCCGAAGCCGCCCCTTCCATGCACTGCCTGCGGGGCCGGATCAGCCCAGCAGGTGCGCCACGCCCGCGCGTTCCTCTTCCAGCTCGGCCAGGGTCTTGTCGATCGCCTTCTGGCTGAAATCGTCGATCGGCAGGTCGCGCACCATCGTGTACTCGCCGTTCTCGGTGGTCACCGCGAAGCCGAAGATCAGGCCTTCGGGAATGCCGTAGGAGCCGTCGGACGGGATGCCCATGGTCACCCACTTGCCGTTGCTGCCCAGCACCCAGTCGCGGATATGGTCGATCGCCGCGTTCGCCGCCGAGGCGGCCGAGGACAGGCCACGGGCCTCGATGATCGCGGCGCCGCGCTTGCCGACCTTCGGGATGAACTCGTTGGCGTTCCAGTCGGCGTCGCCGATCCTGTCCTTCAGCGACTCGCCGCCCACGGTGGCGAAGCGGTAGTCGGGATACATGGTCGGGCTGTGGTTGCCCCAGACCACCAGCTTCTCGATCTCGCCGACGGCGACGCCGGCCCTGGTGGCGAGCTGGCTCAGCGCGCGGTTGTGGTCCAGGCGCAGCATGGCGGTGAAGTTCCTGGCCGGCAGGTCGGGCGCGGACTTCATCGCGATGTAGGCGTTGGTGTTGGCCGGGTTGCCGACCACCAGCACCTTGACCTCGCGCGAGGCGACCTTGTTCAGCGCGGCGCCCTGGGCGGTGAAGATCTTGGCGTTCTCCAGCAGCAGGTCCTTGCGCTCCATGCCCGGGCCACGCGGGCGGGCGCCGACCAGCAGGGCGTAGTCGGCGTTCTTGAACGCCACTTCCGGATCGTCGGTGCCGACCATGCCGGCCAGCAGCGGGAACGCGCAGTCCTCGAGCTCCATCATCACGCCCTTGAGCGCGGCCTGGGCCTTGTCCACCGGCAGTTCCAGCAGTTGCAGGATCACCGGCTGGTCCTTGCCCAGCATCTCGCCGGAGGCGATGCGGAACAGCAGGGCATAGCCGATCTGGCCGGCGGCGCCGGTGACTGCGACTCGAACGGGAGCTTTCATGGGGAGATCCTCTTGCGAAGTGGAATGCGGGGCGGCGCGAAGATCCGCGTCAGCCCGATGGGGGGATGGAAACGCGACGCCGTGGACCGGCCGCGCATCGCACGATGGCGGCCAGCAGCGTCACGACGGGGCCTTGCGTGCTGGCCACTCAGGACAGTTCCGCGAAGAACTCGACGAAGCGCTGCAGGCCTGGCGCCAGTTGCGGCTCGGGACAGGTGTAGCTGATGCGCAGGGCGCGCGGCTCGCCGAACGCCGATCCAGGCACGCAGGCCACGCCCTTGGCCTCGAGCAGGGCCGCGCACAACGCGATGTCGTCGTCGATGCGCAGCCCGCTGGGGCGATGCGTCCTGCCGAAGGCCACGCTGATGTCGGGGAACACGTAGAAGGCGCCCTGCGGCTTCGGGCAGACCAGGCCCGGTATCCGCGCCAGCGCCGCCAGCACCTGGTCGCGGCGTTGCCCGAACTCCCGGCACCTGGCCTCGGGCACGTCCTGCGGGCCGGCCAGCGCCGCCACGGCCGCGGCCGTGACCACTTCCGGCACGTTGGTGATGTGGCTGGAATTGAGGGCCGTCAGCGCCTGGGCCACCTGCTCGGGGCCGGCCATGAAGCCCACGCGCCAGCCCGGCATGCCATAGGTCTTGGACAGGGAGTCGACGAAGATCACGCGGTCGCGCAGCTCGGGACGCACGTGCAGGAAATTGTGGTAACCGACCCCGTCGAACACCATCCGGTGGTAGATGTCGTCGGTGATCACCCAGGTGTCGGGATGGCGCGCGATGACCTCGGCCAGCGCGGCGATCTCCTCGCGGCTGTAGACCATCCCGGTGGGATTGGAGGGGTTGTTGAACAGGAACAGCTTCGGCCTGGCCGCCAGCGCGGCCTCGAGCTGCGCCGGCACCAGCTTGTAGTCCTGCTCCCTCGGGCAGGGCAGCAGCCGGATGTCCGCACCGAGCAACTCGCCGATGTCCAGGTAGCTGGTCCAGTAGGGCGCGGCGAAGGCGAAGCCGTCGCCCTCGTCGAGCAGCGCCTCGCACAGGTTGTGGAGCACGTGCTTGGCGCCGATTCCGGTGGCGCAGTTGGCGCGCGTGTAGCCGGTCAGGCCGGCCGCCGCCAGGTGCGCCAGGAAGGCGTCGAGCAGGACATCGGCGCCGCGATTGCTGCCGTACTGGCCCGAATCGGCGTCCAGGGCCGCGCGCGCCGCCTCGTAGACATGGGCGCCGGGCAGGAAATTGGGCACCCCGATCGAGAAGCTGATGATGTCGCGGCCCTGGGCCTTGAGCTGCCGCGCCCGTTCGGCGACGAGCATGATCGCGCTCTGCTTGGCGCGGCCCATGCGTTGGGCGAGTTGCGGCATCGCGAAGGCTCTCGAAGTGCGGAAGGGGCACGTCCCGGCGCCAGTCCGGGGCCGGTTTCAAGCCGCCAATTCTAGCACGCGAGCCCGGCTGCGCGGCCCGCAGGCCTCGCGCAAGCCACTGTTTCCATTGCGCCCTTCGTCGCTGCCCCGGCTGTCATCGGGGGCGCGAAGGGGCCGGCACCGTCCACGCCCCTTCCCGCGCGGGAAGGGGCGCCGAGGGTTCAGGCTGCCAGGATCGCGTTCCACTCGGCCACGCGATCGGCCTTGGCGGCCAGCGCGGCATCCGCGTCGCCCTCGATCTTCACCGACTTGATCACGTCGCCCTGCTTCACCGCGTCCACCACCTCCAGGCCCTCGATGACCTTGCCGAACACGGTGTGCTTGCCGTCCAGCCAGTCGGTCTTGATATGGGTGATGAAGAACTGGCTGC
>Ga0233365_1001126_pt1 | contig 11855 bp, 11 predicted proteins | sample ElkDunMinimDraft_27_FD_191535 | JGI IMG/M metagenome (GOLD analysis project Ga0233365, IMG submission 191535) | Fecal eukaryotic communites from dung pellets of Tule Elk in California, USA - Elk Dung C36 | ecosystem: Host-associated > Mammals > Digestive system > Large intestine > Fecal | place... | reverse complement strand
GGCGATAACACCCTTACACCAAGAGAATTTGACAATCAGTTAGGATACGATAGAGATATTGGTGGTACTGTATACAATAAATTCTCTGTAGAATTACGTTATCCTGTAGCATTAAAAGGACAAATGAGTGCTTACGTATTATCATTCTTCGATGCAGGTGCTGCATATGAAGGGTTTAGCAACTACAATCCGTTCAAATTACAACGTTCGGCAGGTTTAGGTGTACGTGTACACATGCCAATGTTTGGTTTACTTGGTGTTGATTTTGGTTATGGTTTTGATAACGTACCTGGAACAAACCAAAAAGGCGGATGGCAACCACACTTTGTGTTAGGTCAACAATTTTAATGGCACACATTTTGAATAATTGTTTTATATGAAAAAATTAGTTTCTTTTTTACTTATCTGCTTGTGCAGTGTTGGATATGCTCAAAAGGGTCGTATAGCTTATATCGATTCCGACTTTATCATGAGCAAAATGCCCGAGTATGAAGAAGCTAACAAAGAATTAAAAAAAAGAACGGCAGAATGGGAAGCTGTTATTGAGCGAAAGAAAAAGGAAATTAAAGATTTAAAAGATCAGTTAAATGTTGAACGTCCTTTGCTTACCCAACAGCTGATTGATGAGAAGGAAGAAGATATTCAGGTTATAGAAAAAGAATTATTAGATTTTCAGCATGAAAAATTCGGTAAAGACGGATCTTATTTCAAACAAAAATTAGATCTAGCAAAACCTTTACAGGATCAAATATCAACCATAGTTGAAGAAATTGCCAAAAAGAAAAGATATTCATCCGTAATTGATAAATCAACAAGTAGTGAAACAGCGCTTCTTTATGTGAATTCATCAGACGAAATTTCTGATCAGGTGCTTCGTAAGCTGGATCAAACCAGAAACAAAAGCAAATTATCTAAAAAAGAAGTTGAACAGCTTGAAATTGCCGAAAGACAAATTGAAGTCAAAGAACGCCAGCGCAGCAAACGCGATGAATTAGAAGAACGCCAGCGTTTAATTGAAGAAGAGAAAGAGGAACTTGCAAAAACGCAAACTTCTCAACAAAACTCAAATACAAATCCGGAAGAGTCGGCAGAAGAAAAACGCAGACGCGAACAGTTAGAGAAAATAGCTGCAGTAAAAGCCGAACGCGAACGTATTAGAGAAGAAAAGCTGAAAGATATTGAAAAACGTAAAGCTGACATCCTTAAAAAACAGGAAGAAGCGCGTTTAGCAAAAGAAAAAGCGCGTGAAGAAGCACTAAAAAACAGAGAAAATGCAGCTAACGGCAGAACACAGCAGTCATCTACTAGTTCTAAACCAATATCTGAACGTGCACAGCAAATAAAAGATCAACAAGAACAAAGAAGAAAAGAAGCAGCCGACAAAAAGGCAAAAGCTTTGGAAGAGCGCAAAAAGATGATCGAAGACCGTAAGAAAAAGATGGAAGAAGACAGACAGAAGCGTTTACAGGAGATTGAAGATCGCAAGAAAAATAAATAATAATTAAAAAAAATAAGTACCTTCGCGGAGGTTTTATAAGTTGAATTAAATTAAAAATCGAAAATGAGAAAATTAAGAAATTTGTTTTTAGCAGCAATTGCAGTTGTTGGTTTTAATGTTGCAGCACAAGCACAAGAAGTTGCTCACATTAACGTATCAGAATTAATTCCGGCAATGCCAGAATCTAAAGCTGCAAAAACTGAATTAGAGAAAAAGAGTTCTACACTTGATGCTTCTTACAAAACAATGGTTACAGAGTATCAAACTAAAGTAACCAAATATCAAGGTGAAGCTGCTACGGCTGGTGATGCATTAAATGACACTCGTGGTAAAGAAATTCAAGACATGCAAGAAAGAATTATGCTTTTCGAAAAAAATGCAGAGAAAGAATTAAGTGACAAACAACTTGCTTTAATGAAACCTATCATGGATAAAGCACACGCTGCTATTCAAAAAGTAGCACGTGCTAAAGGTGCTAAATATGTATTAGATTCAAGCATTGGTGCTGGAGTATTAATGGCAGATGGTATCGATTTAATGGCAGACGTTAAAAAAGAATTAAAAATGAACTAATCTTTTTTAAAGATTAAATATCATAAAAACTACCTAATATTTTAGGTAGTTTTTTTTTAAATTTGTTTTTATGAACAACACACAACCTATTGGTTTATTTGATTCGGGTATTGGCGGAACTACCATTTGGCGATCTATACATAATTTGCTTCCAAATGAAAACACTTTGTTTCTTGGAGACAGTAAAAATGCACCTTACGGACAAAAAACAAAAGAGGAAATAATTCAATTATCAAAAAAGAATGTGGAGTGGCTTTTAAGCAAAAATGCTAAAGCCATTATTATTGCATGCAACACAGCCACTACCAATGCTATATCTGAATTGCGCAGTTTATACGATATTCCCATTATTGGAATTGAACCTGCAATAAAACCCGCAGCTGCCAATACCAAAACAGGTAAAGTAGGCGTTTTGGCTACACAGGGAACCTTAAATAGCAAGAAATACGCCGAGGCGCAAAATTTGTATCCAAATATTGAATTTGTAAATCAGATTGGTTTTAGAATTGTTCAATTAATTGAAGATGGACAACTTTATTCGGAAGAATTGGAAGTATTGTTAAGATCGTACATAGATCCTATGATTGAAAAAGATATTGATTATTTGGTACTGGGTTGTACGCACTACCCATACCTGCTACCTATTCTAAATAAATTTCTACCTAAACATATTAATATAATTGACTCCGGCGATGCCGTTGCCAAACACACTTATAAAATTTTAAACGAAACTAATTTACTTAAAACAGATAACCAGCCGGGATATTCTAAATTTTACACTAATAAAGATGTAGCCATTCTACAAAGCTTTATTGCAGATTTTGGGATTGCAGAAAAACTTGATTTTTAGTAATCTTATTTCTTTGTAAGCTTTATTTCTATGGTTCCGTCGCCATTGACTCTGTCATAAGTTATGATAGATGTTTCTACATCGAAAACACTTAATTTAACGGCTTCTTTTTTAGTTACTTCTTTACCTTCTATTAATACTCTTTTAATTTTAGGATTGTTGATGCTGTTTTTAAAATCTTGTTCTAATTTATTGATAAAATCGGCACTTGCTTGATTGCTGTTCTTTTGATCTTCAGCTTCTTTTAAAGCCTGTTTCTTTTTTTCTTCAGCTTCCAATCGTGCTTTCTCTTCAGCATCCTTTTTCGCTTTTGCTTCTGCTTCTAATCGTGCCTTTTCTTCGGTTACTTTTTTAGCTTTAGCCTCTGCTTCCATTCGAGCTTTCTCTTCAGCATCCTTTTTAGCTTTGGCTTCTGCTTCCAGTCGAGCTTTCTCTTCAGCATCCTTTTTGGCTTTAGCTTCTGATTCTAATCGAGCTTTTTCTTCCGCATCCTTTTTGGCTTTGGCTTCTGCTTCCAGTCGAGCTTTTTCCTCCGCATCTTTTTTCGCTTTAGCTTCTACTTCCAATCGAGCCTTTTCTTCAGCATCCTTTTTAGCTTTAGCCTCTGCTTCCAATCGAGCTTTCTCTTCAGAATCCTTTTTGGCTTTGGCTTCCGCTTCTAATCGGGCTTTTTCCTCGGCGTCTTTTTTAGCTTTGGTTTCTGCTTCTAATCGTGCATTTTCCTCTGCTTCTTTTTTGGCTTTTGCTTCCGCTTCTAATCGAGCTTTTTCCTCGGCGTCTTTTTTGGCTTTTGCATCGGCATCTAGACGAGCTTTTTCTTCGGCGTCTTTTTTAGCTTTCGCTTCTGATTCTAATCGAGCTCTTTCTTCAGCATCTTTCTTTACTTTAGCATCTGATTCTAATCGAGCTTTTTCTTCGGCATCTTTCTTTGCTTTTGCATCAGCTTCTGATCGAGACTTTTCCTCAGCATCTTTTTTAGCTTTAGCATCGGCTTCTAATCGTGCTTTTTCTTCTGCGTCTTTCTTAGCTTTGGCATCAGCATCTAATAAAGCTCTTTCCGCTGCATCTTTCTTGGCTTTCGCTTCTGCATCGGCACGGTTCTTCGCATCGTTCTCTAAACGCTGGTTTTCTTCAAATTCTTTTCGAGCCTTATCTTCGGCATCTTTTTTAGCTTTCTCTGAAGCCGTCAATCTGGCGTTTTCTTCGGTAGCTAATCTTGCGGCTTCTAATTCTTCCCTTTTGGCTTTAGCTTCGGAAGCCAAACGCTCTTTTTCTTCAGCATCCTTCTTCGCCTTGGCTTCGGCTTCTAAACGTGCCTGTTCTTTTAACTTCGCTTGTTCGGCATAATAAGCAACTTTTTCAATAATACGTTCATCAATCTTTGCTCCTTCTAACGAAAAACCTTTAAAACTATCAATCAGTTTTATAATTATTGCGCCGTTTCTTCCATTCTCACCAAACACTTCAACAGCATCTTCAGGCTCTAATTCAATGATACTTTCGATATGTTCCGGTTTTATTTTTGCATAATCTACAAATCGAATTTTATATCCGTTCACAATAACCAACGGATTTTTATAACTGATTTCTTTAGCAAAAGGAATAGTTGAAGCGGCATTAACGGTTAATGTTGCAAAAGCGCAACCAATTGATATAAGTATTTTTTTCATATTAAATTTTAGAAATAATTGCAGCAAATTTCTCCATAGAATACAAACGTTTTTCTAAAGAATATATTGGGCAAGACATCATAATTTCGTTTATTTGATAACGATTTATAAACTGTTTCAAATTTCGAGCCACAGTTTGTTCATCGCCAATAAAACTTCCTGCGGTCATTTGACTTAACTGCGCTTCTTCAACCACCGTCCAATCATCATAAAAAGCCATATCGGGTTGTTTCATTTTTGATCGCTGGTTCCGGATCAATCCTAAAAACATCTTATAAAATGTTGATGCATGTAGTTTTGCTTCTTCATTTGTTTCGCCAATAATTACATTTACACACGCTATTTTGTAAGGAGACGGAATTTCTCCATTTGCCTGAAATTCATCGGTGTAAAATTTAAATGCCGCACCCAATTGTTGTGGAGCGAAGTGCGATGCAAACGCGTAAGGCAAACCGTAAGCAGCAGCCAGAACAGCACTATCGGTACTTGAGCCTAACAGATAAACAGGAATATTTGTGCCTTCTGCAACAAAAGCACGGACTTTAGATTCGGTATTTTCGGTAGAAAGATATTGTTGGATTGCCGATACATTTTGAGGAAATTCATGCACGTTTTTCATGAAATTTTCATTCATGTGCTGTGCCGTCAATCCATCGGTTCCGGGTGCCCTTCCCAATCCCATATCAATTCGGTTCGGATAAATCTGCGCTAAAGTTCCAAACTGTTCTGTAATAGCCAACGGCGAGTGATTTGGCAGCATAACACCGCCCGATCCTACCTTAATTTTATGCGTGTTTGCCGCAACATAGCCCATTAAAACCGATGTTGCATTACTTGCAACACCTTCCATATTATGATGTTCTGCCAGCCAATATCTTGTAAAATTTAAGTCATCGGCTTTTTGTGCTGTCGCTTTTAATTCAACAAAAGCATCCTGAACAGTTTTGTTTTCCTTTACGTAAACTAAATCCAGAAAAGAATAGTTCATATTTTTTTTATAAAAATAGTCATTTTATTTCAACCTTATTTGAAATTATTTTTTAGCTTTAAAAAAAACTTGTTTCGCGCTATGGATTTATTTCTAATAACATTTGCCGCTTTATTTTCTGTAATAAATCCGTTGGGATCTGTACCTATTTTCTTAGGATTAACGCAAGGAGATCCTAAAGAAGCCAAGAATAAAACAGCCTTTTGGGCATCGGTAAACGTATTCATCATTCTTGTAATTTCGTTCTTTATAGGAAAAATAATTTTAAACTTTTTTGGAATAAGTATCGATGTTCTACGAATTGCTGGTGGTGTGGTGATTTGTTCATCGGGTTTTGGACTGCTTTCGGGAACTTTCAGTAAGCGTAGAGGTGTGAATAAAAAAGTAGCCGATGACGCACAACAACGAAACGATATTGCTTTAACACCGTTAGCAATTCCTATGATGGCTGGTCCGGGATCTATGTCGCTGCTTATTGCAATGGAACAAGACAATCCCGAAATTATAAATAAACTTTTAATTGTAGCGGCTATTTTTGCAGTTGCGATTACCGTATTCTTAATTTTAAGAAGCGCAAATTACATATCTAAACTTTTGGGAGCATCGGGTATTGTTGCTATTTCAAGAATTATTGGTTTCCTTGTGTTAGCAATTGGTATTCAGTATATTATAAATTCGCTGTTGATACTCTTTAAAATATAAAAAAGGTACGCTGTGTGAAACGTACCTTTATTAAAAACTAAATAACTAACAACAATAATATAAGCAATAATTTATTCACCTAATTACGAGTGTAAAAGTAATAAATTATTTTTATTTATTCTAAATAAGAATAAATATTTTTAAATATATTTTAAGTTCATCTAATGTCTTTTGATTTAAAAACGTATCGAATTGAAATTTTAGCAGGCTTAACCGTTGCTATGACCATGATTCCCGAGTCGCTTTCGTTTGCAATTGTTGCAGGTTTACCACCTTTAACAGGATTGTACGGAGCATTTATCATGGGAATTATTACTGCTTTTTTAGGCGGAAGACCGGGAATGATTTCGGGCGGAGCCGGAGCAACCGTTATTGTAATGATTGCGTTGATTGCTACTCACGGTATTGAATACTTTTTTGCTGCAGTGGTTTTGGCAGGAATTTTTCAGATTGCTGTCGGAGTTTTTAAACTCGGAAAATTTGTACGTTTGGTTCCGCAGCCCGTAATGTACGGCTTTTTAAACGGATTGGCAGTTGTGATATTTATGTCGCAAATAGAACAGTTCAAACTTAAAACAGGTTCACAATCAAGCTGGTTACAAGGCGAATCGTTATACATCATGGGCGGTTTGGTAGCTTTAACTTTAATATTGGTATACTTTATTCCGAAAATATCAAAAGCCTTACCTACCACTTTAATTGCTATTGCAGTAATTTTTGGTATTGTTCATTTTTTTAATATCGATACAAAAACAGTTCAAGATATTGCTTCGATCAGCGGAGGCTTTCCTCCCTTTCACATTCCACAGATACCTCTAAATTTAGATACACTTCAGATCATTTTTCCGTATGCAGCAATTATGGCGGGCGTTGGTTTGCTTGAAAGTTTATTGACCTTAACACTTGTTGATGAAGTTACAGAAAGTCGCGGAAATGCTAATAAAGAATCGGTAGCGCAGGGAATTGCAAATGTTGCCAACGGTTTTTTTACCGGAATGGGCGGATGTGCTATGATTGCACAGACATTTGTAAACTTAAACGCAGGTGCACGCAAAAGGATTTCGGCAATTGTGAGTAGTTTGGCGATATTGTTCATCATATTGGTTGCTGCTCCGGTTATCGAACAAATTCCTATGGCTGCTTTGGTGGGTGTTATGATGATGGTTGCCATTACTACTTTTAGCTGGGGATTTTTTAAGAAGATGACCAAAATGCCTAAAACAGACATATTAGTAACGGTAATTGTTGCCGGAATTACCATTATTTTTCACAATTTGGCTGTAGCGGTTTTGGTTGGAATTATCATTTCGGCATTGGTATTTGCGTGGGAAAGTGCGAAACGCATCAGAGCTAGAAAATATGTTGATGAAAAAGGAATTAAACATTACGAAATATACGGACCGTTGTTTTTTGGATCGGTAGCTAATTTTAACGAGAAGTTCGATCTAACAAATGATCCCGAAACGATTATGATTTCTTTTAAGGAAAGTAGAATTGCCGATATGAGTGGTATTGAAGCGGTTGATTTACTTACAAAAAAATACAGCGAACGCAACAAAAAGGTAATTCTTACACATTTAAGCGAAGACAGTCGAAAGTTGTTAGAAAATGCATCGGCAATTATTAAGGTGAATATTGCAGAAGATCCGCATTATAAAATACCGAGTGATTTGTTGTAGTTAAACAAGGAATTCTTCCCTTTATCTAAAGGATGCTTACAGCATGACAAACTTAAACGAGAATCTTTGGACGCAATCTTGTCATTCCGTAGGAATCTCAAAATCAAATTAAAAACGTATTGATCTCTCAATACGTTTTTTTATAAGTTTAAAATTATTCCTGTGGTAAAAACACTTCTGCCAGCATACAACGGGCGCTTCCGCCACCGCAAGCTTCAATTGTGTAAAGCGGTGCGTGTAAAATAGCGCAATGCTTTTCTATGGCTTTAATCTGTACATCGGTTAAAATTTCATACGCCTGTGTACTCATTACCATATATAGTTGCCCGTCTTTACCTTCAACTTGCAACATATTTCCTGCAAAATGGTTTACTTGGTTTTCAGTAATATAAATAATTTCTTTACCGTCTTCTTTCAGGCTGTTTACAACTAATTTGCGTTCTTGTTTATCATCGATACTATCGCCACAAATAATTGCAAAAGTTTCGGCAATACTCATCATTACATTCGTATGATAAATTGGTAAACGTTTGCCGTCAACCGTTTGGTATGCTTCAAAAATAACAGGATGCATATCGTTGTCTTCACAAAACTCTATAATCAACTCTTCATCTGCACGAGGCGATAAAGCGGCATAAACTTTAGCATTTTCACGATCGATAATCATGCTTCCGGTTCCTTCTAAAAAGATATCGTCTTCTTCTGCCGATGTATAATCGTTTATTTCTGCTATTTTAAAGCCTTTTTCTTCCAAGATATCCAAAATATCTTCGCGACGTTCTAATCTGCGATTTTCTGCAAACATTGGATACAAAACCACTTCGGCATTGTCGTGAAACGAAACCCAGTTGTTTGGAAAGATACTATCGGGTGTATCGCTATCTTTAGTATCATCTACCACAATCACGTTTACACCAACCGAACGCAAACGTTCTACAAAACCATCAAACTCTTCTTGTGCTTTTTGGTTTACGTTTGCCGGAGTTAATCCTTCTAATTTCTTTTGATAATAATTATTTACTGCCGTTTGTTCGTTCATACGAAATTGCACCGGACGAATCATTAATACGGTATTTGCTGCTTGCTGACTCATATATTTTATGTTCTATGTTCTATGTTGTATGTATTAAGTTGTATGTTCTGTAATGTTATATTTTTCTATTTCCAATTATTTTCAACGTATTTAATAAAAGAATAAATTTTAGCACTTAAAATTTCATAATTCTGAATTAAGTCATCTCTAAATAAGTTACCGTATAAATGCTTAATCTTTTCAAGATGATTAATTGTTTCTAAAGAACTTGCCCATGAGAATGTTAGGAATCTCACAAACTCTGCTTTATAAGTACTTCGTCCGTAGCCTTCTACAATATTTGTTACAATACTATCAGACGATCTTCTTAATTGACTTCCTAATTCGTATAATTCGTGTTTAGGCAATTTCAAAGACATTGGGTGCACTTCGTAAAACAAAGACAAACTAATTTTGTAAATGTCTAAATCTTTATAACTACTCATGATTAAAACCTAAAACATATAACTTATAACGTAAAACTTATTCTCTTATTAGTGGTAAAGTTGAACAACGTAAAAGTCCTTCTTGTTTAGAAATTTCTGCGTATGGAATTTCTTCTACGGTGAATCCGTGATCGCGTAACCAGTTGTTTAATCGGGTGAAATTACGTTCGGAAACGACTACATCTTTATCAATAGAAAAAACATTCGAATTCATGTGGTACATTTCTTCACGTTCGATATGAAACAGATTTTCTCTACCAAAAAGGTTTACCAAATACATATAATCTGCTTCTTCGCGGAAGCCCGATTTGTAAATGATTCCTTTGTTTGATCCTACCGGTTGAAAGCAACAGTCTAAATGCAGTGCGTTATCGCGCGGTTCAATTTTAGATTTTACCAAATCGAATTCCTTCACAATTTTATGCGGAAACAAGTCTTTTATAAACTTTACGCCTGCCATATTGGTACGTGCGGTAATGAAATCTTTATAATCGCTGCCTTTATATGTTCCGATAAAAATATGATCGTTGTAAAGCATTACATCGCCACCTTCGATATGAACCTCTTCTGGCGGACGAACCACTTTTGTTTGATCCATTTGATCAATCACATACTGAATTGCTTCCAGCTCACGTTCGCGATCAGGCAAAATATTGGCTTTTATAAAGACATCATCAATCACAAAACCGATATCTCTACTAAAAATCTGATTGTAATTTTCGATAATTTCCGGACGGTAAACTTCTACATTATATTTTTTAAAAACTTCGTTAAAAGCTTCCATTTCGTTAATCATATCTTTTTCTACAGGATACGTGCCTGCCTTGATATGTTCTAACGATTTTGGATCGTACGCTTCATCTATTGTCGGTGTTGGGCCATTACTTTTAGCGGTTCCAAGTATTACGGCCTTAAGCCTAGAAGTTTCGTCTGTTACATGTAAATTCATAAAAAAGTAATTAGGTAATAGGCAAATATAAGAAGTTCTTTGCTGTTATGCTATTAAAAACAGAAAAGCCAAATCGGTTTGATTTGGCTTTTTTATTATGAATAACAGATTTTTATTATCTGTTTGACATTTCTTTGAACGGACGCAATGGCTCGCCAACATAAATTTGACGTGGACGACCGATTGGCTCTTTGTTTTCACGCATTTCTTTCCATTGAGCAACCCATCCTGGTAAACGACCAATTGCAAACATTACTGTAAACATTTCGGTTGGAATTCCTAATGCACGGTAAATAATACCTGAATAGAAATCTACGTTTGGATATAGGTTACGTGCTACGAAATACTCGTCTTTCAATGCCATTTCTTCTAAATCTTTAGCGATTTTCAAGATAGGATCGTTAACACCTAATTCTGCTAAAACTTCGTCTGCCGCTTTTTTGATGATACGTGCACGTGGATCGAAATTTTTATACACACGGTGACCGAAGCCCATTAAACGGAACGGATCGTTTTTATCTTTTGCTTTTGCAAGATACTTGTTTGCATCTCCGCCGTCTTTTTGAATTTCTTCTAACATTTCTAACACTGCTTGGTTTGCACCACCGTGAAGTGGTCCCCAAAGTGCAGAAACACCTGCAGAAACTGACGCGAATAAACCTGCGTGAGAAGACCCTACCATTCTTACAGTAGATGTTGAACAGTTTTGTTCGTGATCTGCATGTAGAATAAACAACTTATCAATAGCGTTTAAAACAACAGGATTTATTTTGTAAGGCCCTGTAGGTAATTTAAACATTAACTGTAAAAAGTTATCTACATAAGGCATTGTGTTATCGTAATAATTTAACGGGTAACCGTTGATTTTTCTGTAAGTCCATGTAGCAACTACCAAGAATTTACCCATGATTTTACAAACGGCATCATACATTTGCGCTTCGTTCTCTACGTTTACAACGCTTGGGTTAAAAGCAGTTAATGCACAAGTTAACGATGCCAAAATACCCATTGGGTGTGCATGCTTAGGAAAACCGTCGATAATGCCTTTCATCTCTTCGTTAACCAAAGTGTACTTGCGTATGTCAGCTTCAAATGTTTCGATTTGTTTTTCTGTTGGCAACTCACCAAAAATAACCAAATAAGCTACTTCTAAAAAGTTAGATTTTTCAGCTAAATCTTCAATAGAATAACCGCGGTATCTTAAAATTCCTTCTTCACCATCTAAATAAGTAATGGAACTTTTACATGAACCTGAATTTTTATAACCCGGATCTAAAGTAATTGCACCCGTTAAGGCTCTTAACTTTTCAATATCGATAGCTACTTCGTTTTCTGTTCCAACGATAACCGGTAAGTCAATCGTTTTGTCATCTATCGCTATAGTTGCAGTTTTTGACATATATCTTTAGTTTATTTTTTATTTTGTTT
>Ga0233365_1001125_pt1 | contig 11877 bp, 10 predicted proteins | sample ElkDunMinimDraft_27_FD_191535 | JGI IMG/M metagenome (GOLD analysis project Ga0233365, IMG submission 191535) | Fecal eukaryotic communites from dung pellets of Tule Elk in California, USA - Elk Dung C36 | ecosystem: Host-associated > Mammals > Digestive system > Large intestine > Fecal | place... | reverse complement strand
CTTATAGTGTTTAAAGTAATATAATAATCCAATAGATGGAATGGTCAACAAAGCCATAAAGTGAACTCCAAACGACAATCCTACAAACATCGAAATAGCCAAAAGCCATTTATTTCCGCCTGGTGTATCCATGTTTTGTTCCCATTTAAGTCCTAGCCAGAATAGCACCGCAATAAACAACGAAGACATGGCATACACTTCTGCTTCGACAGCATTATACCAAAACGTATCCGAAAAAGTATAGGCTAAACTTGCCACCAAACTCGCTCCAAGAATCACTTTAGAATTATTCTCTGTAAGTTCAGAAAAACTTCCGACCACTTTGCGCAAAATCATTGTTAGCGACCAGAACATAAACAAAATAGTAAAAGCACTCGACACAGCCGAAACCATATTTACCATTAAAGCAATTTGAGAAACATCTGTTGTAAAAGTGGAGAAAAAAGCTCCAATTATCTGAAACAAAGGCGCTCCGGGAGGATGTCCTATTTGTAACTTTGCGGAGGTAGCTATATATTCAGGAGTATCCCAAAAACTGATTGTAGGTTCAACTGTTAACGAATACGTAATAAGTGCAACTATAAACGAAAACCAACCCAATAGGGTATCCCATTTTTTGAAATTGAAAGAACTCATATTTTTGTATTAAAGTGATCCATTTTATGAATACAAAGAAAACGTTTTTTTGGCTAAAAAACAGATTTTAACTTCTATATAACGATTATCTGGAGAATTTATGGTGTATAAAACAAACATCTGCTCTAAAAAGTTGCAACAAAAAAAAAATAGTAGTAATATTGCAACCTCTAAACTGGTCCTATAGCTCAGTTGGTTAGAGCACCTGACTCATAATCAGGTGGTCCCTGGTTCGAGCCCAGGTGGGACCACAAATTAAAACCCTTGATTGTCAAGGGTTTTTTTGTTTTTATACTTTCCTATTCTTATCTTTATACTTCATTTGTACTTTTTTGTGACTATAACTTGTGAAGTAATTTCACACTACACGGAGTTAAAAATGCGTTTCTAGTTGTTAACTTAAATAATCTCCATTATGAATTTGAAATCTAACGAACCCTTTTGGTTGGTAAAAAACGGACTCATAAGCTCCTATCCTTCCTTAAGAAAAGATGCTTCTTGTGATGTACTTGTTGTAGGAGGAGGTATTACAGGTAGTTTAATTGCACATCAATGCATCCAAGACGGTCACAAAACCATACTGATTGACAAACGCGAAATTTCAAACGGAAGTTCTTCTGCTACAACTTCTATGCTGCAGTACGAAATAGATGTTCCTTTGTATAAACTTATCGAAATGATAGGCGAAAAAGGAGCCGTAGCAAGTTATTTAGCCTGTTCTAAAGCGATTGATAAATTAGGCGAAGTAGTCAAAAAAATAAAATCAAATTCGGGGTTCCAGAACAAAAAGTCATTATATCTTGCTTCTAGAAAAAAGGATTTAAAGTGGCTCAAAGAAGAGTTTGAAGCACGTAAAAAAGCAGGATTTAAAGTAAAGTGGCTCGAAGAAAAACAAATTTTAGAAAAATACGATGTACATAACGGGTACGGAGCAATTTTGTCTGATCAGGGAGCTAGCGTGGATGCTTTTCGTTTAGTTCATGAGCTTTTGGATTATAATCTGAAAAAAGGACTACAGGTTTTTGACAAAACAGAATTACTTCAAGTCAAATACGGAACAAGAAGCAATGAAGTTCAGTTAAACACGGGAGCGACTATAAAAATGAAAAAAATCATCTATTGTGTGGGCTACGAAAGTGCAGCAATGATTAAAGAAAATTTTGTGAATCTAATCAGCACCTACGCTATTGTATCAGAAATAAATAAAGATTTAGCAAAGAAATATAAAGACTTTCTGATTTGGAACACGGACGAACCTTATATCTATATGCGTTCTACAGATGATGGAAGAATTTTAATCGGTGGTGAGGATGAAGAATTTAAAGACGCTACAAAAAGAGATAAACTTATTCCGAAAAAAGAACAAAAACTGATTAAATCATTCCACAAAATAAATCCTAATCACTTGTTTTATTCCGACTTTGCATGGGCAGGTACTTTCGGAGAAACTAAAGACGGATTGCCTTATATCGGAACACATAAAGACTTTAAAAATTCGTATTTTGTTTTGGGTTTTGGAGGCAATGGAATTACTTTTTCGGTTACCGGAATGGAGATGGTATCGGATTGGCTACAAGGAAAAAAGCATCCGCTAACCAACTATTTTAGATTCGGAAGATAATTTCTATTATAGATCAGGATAATATAACTCCTAAAAGACATAAAGTTCCTCTCCTAAAATCGTCTTGAAGAATCTTATATTCTTTTTAGTTTTTAATGAATTTGTCTTACTTTTATCGGATTCAACCAAACTAAATTCAAGATGGATTCTAACACTAAAACCAATTATCCTGCTTTATATACACTTATTATTGTTTTCTTTTTTTGGGGATTTATAGCAGCTGGAAACAGTATTTTTATTCCGTTTTGTAAAAGTTATTTTGGACTTGACCAATTTCAATCGCAACTTATTGATTTTGCTTTTTATACCGCTTATTATTTTGGAGCGCTATTGCTTTTTATTCTAGGAACACTCCGAGGTAAAGATATTGTCGGAAAATGGGGTTACAAAAAAAGTATTGTTTACGGATTATTATTTTCGGCTGTAGGAGCTGGAGCTATGATTGTTGCAGTCGAAATGAATGTGTATATAGCTATGCTTATAGGTCTGTTTATTGTTGCTCTTGGTTTTTCGTTACAGCAAACAGCAGCCAATCCGTTTGCTATTTTATTAGGTGACCCAAAAACGGGAGCAAGTCGCGTAAATCTAGGAGGCGGAATCAATTCTTTCGGAACCACTATTGGTCCTATTATCCTTGGTTTGGCTTTGTTCGGGTCTGCTGCTTCGGTTTCGGATGAGCAAATAGCAAATTTAGGTTTAAACAAAGTGGTTTGGTTGTATGTTGGTGTGGGAATTTTATTCGTAACCGCTGCAGCAATTTTTGCTTTTTCTAAAAAGCTGCCCAGTGGCATTTCTGACGAAAAGGTAGAAAAGTCAAACAAAGCACTCATTACTTTAGTGGTAATGACTGTACTTTTGCTTATTTGTTTTATTCCTGTTTTTAATAGTTACAAAAGTACAACCGTTACCGAAATAGAATTGATTTCAGAAGAAATTAAACAAATCGAGAAATCCACCGTAAACGATCTGTATTTTGTAGATATAGAAATAAAAAAATCTGAAATCGAAGCTAAAAAAAATCCGTTAGAACAAAGACGTATGTTTTGGCTTTTGGGTGCTTTGGTTACGGTAGTAGGTAGTTTATTATTTGCTTATGCTAGATCTATAAAAAATAAAGACGGTTGGGGAGCAATGCAATATCCGCAATTAGTTTTGGGGATGTTGGCTATTTTTATATACGTCGGTGTCGAAGTAACTATTGGAAGTAATCTAGGAGATTTACTTCAAACCGAAGAATTTGGAGGAATGACCGTTTCAGAAACTGCAAAATATATTTCGATGTATTGGGGAAGCATGATGATTGGTCGGTGGGCAGGAGCTATTTCTGTTTTTAATCTGACTAAAAACAAAAAGATAATGGCGATGGTACTCGTCCCGTTAATTGCTTTTTCGGTTATTTTGGTCGTAAATACTATTTCTGGGAAAGATATGACTCCGCTTTATTACTACATTATTTGTGTGATTATTCAAATTATAGCTTTTTTCATTTCGAAAGATAAACCCGCTCGTACGTTGCTCGTTTTTTCTGTATTAGGAATTTCGGCTATGATTATAGGACTTATGACGGACGGAACAGTTGCAATTTATGCATTTTTGGCAGGTGGTTTGGCTTGTAGTATCATGTGGCCAGCTATTTTTAGTCTTTCGCTGATTGGATTAGGAAAATATACCTCTCAAGGATCTGCCTTTTTAGTGATGATGATTTTGGGTGGAGGTATTATTCCGCCTTTTCAAGGAAAATTAGCCGATATTATCGGTATTCATCAATCGTATATTATTACTGTAATTTGTTTTGTATATCTAGCTCTTTTTGCAATTTTAGCCAAATCAGTACTCAAAAAACAAGGAATAAATATTGATACTATCGAACAAAAATAAAATGATTAAAACAATGAAACCCGTTACCCTAATTCTTTTTAGTCTAATAATTTTTTCTTGTATAACTCGAAAAGATACCATAGGAACAATTGCTGATTGTCCTTCAAACGGAACTTGTCGTTTCGAGAAACACAAAAACACCGCTCTCATCATCAAAAAAGATGATATTGGAAGTCTTTATCATCAAACCGAAGTTCGTTCCGGAAAAACAACATTTGCCTATTATTACGAACAAAATAAAGATCAAACACATCTTGACGGACATTATATCGAAGAAATTCGATTTGAAATGGATAATGCTGTTTTTAATACTAGTTTTAAAAACCTAAAACCGACACAAATACTTTTTGGAGTTTTCTGTTATTGTAAAGGAAAGGCTGGTTATTATGAGGTCGAAAACGCTTTGGTTTCGTATGACAAAAAATCAGAAACTATCACAGTAACAATCGACCAAATCATCGAAAATCAGATTTTAAGAACCATTGAAATCAAATAAAAACATCGTTTAATTCCCTTCAGATTTAATGAGTAGCTTCTATATTCATATTCCGTTTTGCAAGCAGGCTTGTCATTACTGTGATTTTCACTTTTCTACTTCCCTAAAAAAGAAAGACGAAATGATTCAGGCTTTGGCTCGCGAAATCGTTATGCGAAAAAATGAAGTGAAAGATGAAGTAGAGACTATTTATTTTGGAGGCGGAACTCCTTCGGTTTTATCTGCCACAGAAATAAATTTTTTGATTGATGTCGTTTATAAGAATTACAAAGTAATCGAAAAACCAGAAATAACTTTAGAAGCGAATCCTGATGATTTGTATCTTGAGAAGATAAAAGAATTTGCAAGTTCAAAAATTAACCGTTTGAGTATTGGAGTTCAATCTTTTTTTGAAGATGATTTGAAGATAATGAATCGTGCTCATAATGCCAATCAAGCAAAAACATGTCTGGAAGAAGTAACAAAATATTTTGATAATATCTCGGTAGATTTAATTTACGGGATTCCAAATATGTCCAACGAAAAATGGATTCAAAATATTGACACTGCATTGAGCTTTGATATTCCTCATATATCGAGTTATGCCTTAACAGTAGAACCCAAAACAGCTCTTTTTAAACTTATCGAAAAAGGAGAAATTTCAAAACCAAAAGATGAAGTAGCAGAAAATCATTTTTTTATCCTCGCTCAAAAATTACAAGAAAAAGGATTTATCCATTATGAACTTTCTAATTTCGGAAAAGAAAACTTTTTTTCTAAAAACAATACAAGCTACTGGTCAGGTAAAAACTATATAGGAATAGGTCCTTCAGCTCATAGTTATAGTGGAACTTACAGAAGTTGGAACATTTCTAATAATTCCATTTATATCAAAGAGATTCTAAAAGGGAATATTCCGAATGAAATAGAAGAGTTGAGCCTTTCTGATCGATATAATGAATATATTATGACAGGATTACGAACAATATGGGGAGTCTCTCTCGAAAAAGTAAAAAATGATTTTGGCCAACAATACTATGATTATCTTGTGAAAAATTCTGAAAAACTCATTTCAAATCAACTTTTACAAATCAATAAACAAACACTAACCGTTACGCAAAAAGGAAAGTTTTTAAGTGACGGAATTGCAAGTGAACTATTTTTTATTTCTGAATAATGAATTTGTGTTGAGTAAAAATAAAAAAGACAATCCTATTGGATTGTCTTTTTTATATGCATTTCTCTTACAATTAATTTCCGGTCAAAACATTTATAGAATCCTTTATATAATTTTCATTCGCTTCTGTTGGGTTTAAAGTAAGGGCGGTTTTAAAATGTTCGATCGCTTTAGCTTTATCATTGTTTTTTGTGTATTCTGCACCCAAAAACATATGACCTGCTAATAATTCTCTTTTGGTTCTCTCTTTAGAAAGTTCTGCTTCTCCTTTGTCATTTATTACTTGTATATAGTTTTCATAACTTTCTACCGCTTTTTGAATTGCGGCTTCATTAGGAGTAATAGTATCAATTATACGGTTAATTTTTGCTCTGTTTGCATGTGCATCTTGAGTGGTTGGAGATGCCTCAACTACACTTTCATAAGCTAGACTCCCTTTTTCTAACAAATCGATGATTTCTGTTTTCTCTTCATCAGTAAAAGTCTCTCCAGCTTCTGCTTTTTCGCTTTGAATTCCAGAAGCATAGAATAAAGCTGCATTCCCTAAATACATATTATCTAAAGTATGAGTAGCTGATTCTTTATCTTGAATAGCGTAAAAGAACACTTTTGTTGCTGCTAAATATAATTTCTCTTTATACAGTTCCTCTCCTAACTCGCTAAATTCTCCACCAAAAGATGAATCTTGTTTCACGGCTGTTTCTAAATCTGTAAGAGCTTCTTCAAATTTAGCATCATCAATAATTTGTCCATCTTTTTTAGACATCGCTAATTTTGCTTTAGCTAACGTAATATAGTCCTTGCTAATAAACTTCTTTCCTTTTTGGAAAAAATTAGTAAGCGCATCCACACTTTCTTGATAGTTTTTATTCTCGAACGCTGCATACCCTAAATATCTATAAATTCTCGGATTTACATTTTGTTCTACTTTCATTTTGTTAGCTTCTACCTCAAGAGTAGCGTAATCTTTAGTAAGAATCAAAAAATCTGCATATCGCATTCTTGAATCCAAAGATGTATCTGTAAGACTCATATATTTTCTATAATTCTCAAGAGCTGTAGCATTGTATTCTTGATATTTTGAAACATTATCCGTTCCCCAATAATAATACGTTTCTGCTAACTCACGATAAACAGGTCCGTAGTTCGGGTCAGAATTTTTAAGGTCATTCAATGCTTTTATTGCTTCATTAAAAGCTTTTGCATTTTTAGTAATTACAGCCATTTGTAATTTAGCTCTCTTCAAGCCTTTATCCAAATCCATAGCATCTCTGTAACTTCTGAAAGCATCATTCGTGTTTTTATCTCCCAAATGAGCATCTCCTAAATATAACAAGGCTTGAGCAGATTTTGGATCAGCTTGGATGGCTTTGGTTAAAAATTCAATCGCTTTTTTGTAGTTTTGATTATCCGAATTGATATAAGCTCTACCTACTTGAATAAGCTCTTCTGTATCACGTCTTTTGATGTTTTCGAGTGCTTTATTAAAATTAGTTGTCGCTCCCTGAATATTATTATTATTCAAATCGATATGCCCTAATCCGATGTAATTATAATGAGAATTATTTTTTGCTTGTAATCCTCTATCTAAATAAATTTTAGCAGAATCTTGATCTTTTTGAATAAGATAAATATCAGCTAAATAAAAAAAGTTTTCACCCTTATCCGCATTCGAATTTACCAAAGACTTAAGAATGGTCTTTGCTTTTTGATACTGTTCGGCATCAATAGCATTTTTAGCTTGTTCTAAATCTTGTGCCTGAAGGCTAAAACCTATTAAAAAGAGGCTTAAAAATTTAATCGTCTTCATCTTTATCATAGTTATTTATTTTCCTTTTTAATATTAATATTCATCGGTTCTAATTTTACTGGAGCTAATCCAGAAGTAAGTATTATTTTTTGTCCGATATCTGACGCAACAAAAGATGCAAATCCCATACCTAAACCCTTTGTTCCTTGATAATTTAACAAAAATAATTCTCTGGTTAAAGGATAAGTTTTCTTTCCTATATTGGCTTGAGAAGGATAAATGTATTCATTTTCTATTCCTTCTGATTTAACATTTTGAACACTTAACATTCGTATATTTTCGGAATATCTCAACAATTCTGTAGGAGTTTGTGTAAGCCAATTAATACCAATTACACCTATATGTCCTTCGTTTTCGGAAATAAACTTAATCAATTCTTCGCTGTTTCTTTGCGAGTAAATTGTATTGATTTTTTCTTTGTTAATATTTAGTTTTTCAAAAAGATTTCGAACTACACTAGAATTGGGATTATCAAATACCAGATTATTGATTGTACTATTATTTCCATTCAGATAACTAGAAACCTCATCAAGTTGAATAACAGAATCTTGTGATTTTTTATTTACAATAAACACAATAGCATCTATAGCAAACTTTGTGATTTTTGGAGTGGCTTTACTATTTGAAGCTGATTCTTCTCTATCGGTAAGCATTCTTGTTAGAATACTAATTCTTGCAGAATCATCTATCATATCATTTATGATTTCTGCTTCTGATTTAGAGTTTAAACTTATTTGTGCTCGATAAGTATTTTCAAACACATCTCTTTGATCTTCGACAATCGGGAAAATTGATTCATCCACAAAAATGGTTGTATTTCCGGAGAGCATAGTCTCTGTGACCACTCCTTCTTTTTCTTTTTTACAAGAAATAATCGTCAAGATTATAGTTATAGTCGAAAGTAAGAAAAGGGCACTTTTTTTCATAAGCTTACTATTTTTGTAAAAGTCTCAAAAATCGAAAAAACGCATAAACAACTATTATTATACCAAATAATAATCTGTTTGTATCAGACATGTCTAACGGAAAATCTTTCCAGAATAGTACTGCTAATCCTACAAATAAATAAATAAGGAAAAAGAATATTCCGAAAATAAACAGAAATCGCTGTTGAGGCGATTTCTGTTTAAAATTTTGTTTGAATTTGTTCACAATATAATTTATTCTCTAATATCAATCACCATTGGGAAATTGTACAATACACGTACGGCTCTACCATTCTGATTTCCTGGCTTCCATTTTTTTGCTCTCTTAATAACTCGTATAGCTCGATCTCCTGTACCATATCCTAAATCTTTAAGTACCTTAAAATTAGTAAGGCTTCCGTCTGGCTCAACCACAAACTGAACTACAATTTGTCCTTTTAAGGCTCTACCAAAACCTGAAGTATCATATTGTTTTGCAACAAAATTTCTAAACTCGTTAATACCTCCAGGATAATCAGGCATTACTTCTACTGCAGTATATATTTGGTTTGGATTTTCAACAATTTCAGAATCTACTTTTACTTCAGAATGAGTCCCATCGATAACAACTTCTCCGTCATCACTAGCTTCAATATTTTGACTTCCTGCAATTTTATCTTTTAAATCATCTACCGAAGTAACTTCTTGCTCTACAGTTTCTCTTTCTACAATTACAGGAGGTGTATGTTTAACAACCTCTTGTACTGTTTTTGTTTGTTTTACAACTTTAGGTTGTTCAATAATTTCTTCGGGCGGAGGTGGAGCCAAAATTTCTGCCATTATAATTTTAGTATCCTCTACCGATTTTTCTTCAACAACTTGTTCTTTAGCAAGCATTTTTAAAATAACAGGTAAACTAATAGCAGTCGAAAATATGATAGCTCCTATTAATAAAGCCAGTAAAATAACTTTTCCGTTTTCTTTACGTAAAGTGTATGCTCCGTATTCTTGGTTTCTCCCTTCAAAAACAGTTTCAACCCAAGCCGACTTAAATAAATTCATAATTTTCTTTTTTAATAATTAAAGAAACGCAATTCTATACTCACACTCTAGTTAGAATATGCTCCTTTTTCAATCAACATCTGAATATCTTCATCCGTCATATCCATTACAGCATATCTCTTTTCTTGTGTGATTGCCATTTCATCAAGTATATCTACAAAGTTTTTGTAGTTTGACTTGTCACTTGGTTTAATTAAAATTACCAACGATTCCTTTTCTGGATTGGCTACTCTTGCTTTAACTTCTTTTGATTTATCTAGAATAATTTGTCTAATTCCGTTTTTACCATACGAAGTTAATTGTGGTTCACCTCCTTCTTGTGGATTCTCAATACTTCCGATATAATAAGCTAACTTATTATCTTCTCCTAAAACCACAGTCATTGTTCTCCAAGCAGGAGTTTCTGTTTCTGGCTCATCAATTCTTTGATCCTTATCAGGCATCGCCAAATCCATTGATTGAGGCTTTGATAAGGTGGTCGTAAGTATAAAGAAAGTAATCAATAAGAATGCCAAATCCACCATTGCGGTTAAATCAACCCCCGGATTTTGCTTCTTACTTCTTACTTTTTTTCCATCACCTTTGGGTGCTGTATTTAATTCTGCCATTTTTTATGGTCTGTATTTATATTAAAAATCTTCTCCTCTAAGTCCAGTTACCAAATAAAAATTATTTTTCCCATTCTTCTGAAGAATATCAATAACTTTTTTGATGGTTGGATAGTCCTCATCAGCATCGCCTTTAATAGCGATATCTAAATCTCTTCTTTCTTTGTTTGGTACATCTTTCTCTGCCAACAACTGTGCATTAGCTTCACGAGCTGATTTAATCCAGTCTGCTAGTTGGTTGTTTAAAGAGTCCAAAGCAATTCCTTTTTGAACACCCGGCTTCATTCTATCTGCTCCGTTCAAAGAAATAAAGCTTCTTAACTCACTAACATCTACACCAAAAGATTCAATAAGAGAAAATCGTTGTTTTTCTTCGTCAGAAAAAGTCAATCCATATTTTTCTCCCATTCTTTCAAGCATCAATGCTCTTGTATCTTGACCTACTGCTCCAAAATACGCTCTTTCGTCAGCTACAGTAATTGTAGCAATTCCTGTATCAGGTAGTTTTATTTGGACAGTCGATGCAGGTGTGTTGACTTCAACCGGTTCAGGTAAACGAGCGGTAGATGTCATTACAAAGAAAGTAAGGAGCAGGAACGCAACATCACACATTGCGGCCATATCAACTCTCGTACTCGTTCTTTTTCTATTTATTTTAGCCATTACATCTTGTTTTAATAATTATTCTTTTAAAATTTATTTTTTTAAAGGAATGAATTATTTATTACCTCTTGCTCTTCTGTATCCTTGAGTAATAGCAGCTCCAGCCTCATCAACAAAATAAGTAAGTGTATCGATTTTAGAGTTAAAATAGTTGTAAGCAATTGTTGCTAGAGTAGATGTTCCAATACCTGTAGCTGTACAGATAAGTGCTTCAGAGATACCATTTGCCAAAGCAGCTGAATCTGGTGCTCCTGCTGTTGCTAATCCTGAAAATGCTTTGATCATACCTGTTACTGTTCCAAGAAGACCTACAAGCGTACCAATAGATACTAATGTAGCAAGAATCGTCATGTTCTTTTCAAGCATTGGCATTTCAAGTGAAGTTGCTTGCTCAATTTCTTTTTGGATAGCTTCTTCTGCCTGCTCACTATCAAACCCTTCTCTTTTAACTTCTTGGTATTTAACAAGTGCTGAACGAATAGCATTTGCAGCAGAACCTTGTTGCTTATCACAAGCATCAATAGCAGCATTAATATCTCCAGCAGCTACAGCCGATTTAACCTCATTAACGAAGTTGTCAAGGTTTCCTTTTCCTGACGCTTTTGAAATCACAAATAATCTTTCAATAGAAAACACTAACACCATCAATAATAGTCCCATCAATACAGGAACAACAACCCCTCCTTTATAAATCATACCTAAAATACTTCCTTGTGCGGGTTGTCCTCTTTCGGCTCCGTTTTCAATAATGTCTTGTGCGTTTTCAAAATTAGCTGGAGCTCCCATTACAAACTCCCAGATAGCCCATCCAACAATAAGACAGATTACAATAATAATTCCTGAAACAACATTTGAGCCTTTAGCTTTTGATTTGTTTTCAACCGATACGTTTGCTTCGTTTGTCATTTTTTTAAAATTTAATTAATTTGTTTTTTAATTTGGGTTAAATAAAATTATGTTTCTCTCTTTGATTTCAACCGTTAATAAACCTGCCCAATACAAAGAGAAAGGACAAATTTATATTTTTAAGCGAAATAAAAAA
>Ga0233365_1001124_pt1 | contig 11878 bp, 12 predicted proteins | sample ElkDunMinimDraft_27_FD_191535 | JGI IMG/M metagenome (GOLD analysis project Ga0233365, IMG submission 191535) | Fecal eukaryotic communites from dung pellets of Tule Elk in California, USA - Elk Dung C36 | ecosystem: Host-associated > Mammals > Digestive system > Large intestine > Fecal | place... | reverse complement strand
TATCTGAATTCATTATTTACTTTAATTAAAATGATAGTTCGATTATATCCTTCTGCATATCTTGAGTATAAAATTTCAGCATTTTCAATTTGGTTTTCTGCCAAGCAAAAGAGAACAGCTTCTTTTTCATCTAAAATCTCTGTATATTTCCAATTTAGGGCGTTATCTTCATATTTGTTTATTTCATTGTTTTCTTCAAATAGTAGATCACGAAAATATGTGGTCTGCTTATCTAGTTCAATATTTCCACTGCTTTTTATAAGCTTAAATCCATTATCTTTTTGAGAGTAAAAATATTTGCCCAACTCTTGATTAACCAACGCTTCGTCTTCTTCCGTTCTTTTTGAGAGGAAGAAGCTAATATAATTTTCATCAATAATAGTGTAATTTCCATAAGTTTTGGGAGGATGTCTATCTTGTCCGCAACCGGGAATGCGATAACTGCGAAAAGTTCCGTCAGGGTTTAAAATAAGGATATTCCCAAATTCTTGATGCTTTACCGGAAGTAATACGTATTCGTCGGGAGGATAATAATCTCCCATTAAAGAATTTATGTTCCATTTCCCTACAGGTGATTGTGCCTGTACTGGCACAATGAACAGTAACGAGAAAATAATGAATAAAGCTTCTTTCATAATTGGTCTTTATTTTTGCGATTAAAGTAGTCAGTGTTTTCTGAATTTTTAAGCATACTTGGTAAAGTATGCGTTTCACTTGGTAAACTGATTACTGAAACTACGTTCATAATTTATCTTTATGTACATAGATGGTAAAATCATATAAATGGTTGGGAATCATTGGTTTTTTATTTCTGTACAAATCAAAAACAATACCAGAACCCTGTGACTGACAGGTTCTTTATATTTGAGATATTCCTAAGCCTCACAAAGGTAAGGAAGTAAAATGCAGAGCTGTTAAATTGATATAAAATATATAATGCTCCAAATAATCAACCGCATACTGAACTGAATAAAAAGAATAACTAAATACAACTAATTTCTTCTTTGCCGAGGATATTGTTTCTTTTTCTTCATTCGATTAATAAACTGCTTTTCTTCGTAATCCTCGCCCTGTGCATCAGGTAGGAGGCTGAACAATCCTAAATCGGAACAGTGCGATTGTTCCTGTGAGAGAAACTCAAAAAGGTCTTTTGTCGGTAGGTTGTCTATTTCATTTGCTTTAGAAATAGGGTTATCTTGTATCTTCAATTCAGGTTTATTTCCATTGTTCCAACAATCGTTAAACATATTTGCCGATAGGCTTCTGTCTAAAGCCGAACCATTCCAAACACTACGGCTTTCGTGGTCAATAAAGGTCGTACCGTAAATTCGTCCTTCACTATTACGTCTTACAACTGTATTAATACCCTGCTCGGTCAACTGCTTTTTAAAATCTGTTTCGTTACTTGTGGTATGTATGGCAAGCTCCACCGTGGTTTTCAGAACAGACCTTACAGGCGCGGTTTTCATTTTCTCTTTGGACTGTTCAAAATGCTTTTGCAGTTGTGCAACGCCTGCATCTTTTCCGAAAAGCGATGCCTTGAACGGATTGCTTGCTTTGTTTCCGTTTTCGTCCAATGCCACATAGACCAATCCGTTTACGGTCTGACCGTCCCGCTCGCCTTTGACTTCTTCCGCTGTGATGTTGAACAGCGACAATAAAGCATTATAGCTTCCCATAGTCGGAAAGCTGTAATACTTTGGCAGATGCCGTACTACCGAAGCAATCTGACTTTTGATGTCTCCATTTTTATGATTTACAGGCTTGAAAACTTTATTTACTTGTTTCTGCTCCTGTTCCGTTGCCTTTTTCATATTATATTTCTGTTCCAAATCCCGACAGATAGCCATTGAGCGTGGATGGTCGTAATCATCGGGGATTTTCTTTCCGTCAATGCCCACGCAAGTTGAAACGATGTGTATATGCGTTCTGTCAATATCCGTATGCTTGAAAACGATGTAAGGTTGATTGCCATATCCCATACGTTCCATATACTCCTGTGCCATTTGCATAAACTGCTCATCGCTGACTTTATCTGAAGGATCTGGATTCAGCGAAATATGCCGTACCGTCTTTTCCGTTTTGATGTTTGCCGAAAGGTAAGGTTCAAAGCATTTATTGAAATATGCTACAGAATACCTGCCGTCCACGGTGTCGGGTATCTTGTTCAAGAGCAGAACCGCTCCGTTTTCCTTGTCCACTTTCTGCTGATTGTACAAAATTGCTCCGTACATATTGCTTCCCTTTCCTATTTTTGCAATCATATTTTTACTCTTTATTCAGGTATTTCTTTTCAAATTCCTGTGTCAAACGGATGACTTCTTTAGTAACTTGTACAAATTCTATAGTTTCTTTTTCCAATTTAAACAGGTATGTTCCTGCTTTTTTCTCCGAAAAATTGCGGTACAATATCTTCACAATCTGATTATAATTTGTTCCGATTGCTCGGAACTGACTAAAAAATCGGGTCAACTTTTCGTGATATTCTATTGCATCCATATCAATTTTAACGGTCTTTACTGTCTTCTGAAAGATACAGGCTGTAATAAAATGAGCAATTACTTTCATTTCTGATTGGTCAAAAAGGGCAAGAAACTTGGCATTGTCTTCTGCATTCAGGTTAATGGAATACCGATTGACCGCAGGGTCGGTCTTCGGTTTTCTTCCTGTTTTCCTAATCTGTTTTCTGTTTTTCTCTTCCATAATAATCCATTTTTAATTTTTAAACAAACGAGCGACTTCGGAGCCGTTTCCAGCCCCCTGCAAGGGCAAGTGCTTTTGAGGTGCCGAAATTTATTTCGAGGACCTCAAGAGATAACTTGCTCTAAACAGGAGTTCAGAAAAACCCGTTTTGCAAACGGATTGGAGTTAGCAGGGATACCTCATAGCTTCCATTACAAAATTCAGCAAGACTTTTTGAATAACAGTTATTTACAACCACGACAATTCACGCTAAAAGACGCCACTAAATGCCACCCTTTAGAAGACTGAAACTGCTTTTATTTCTTTTATATATGGTTAGCTAGCTGATTGGTTATACACCTGATGAAGTAACTAAACAGCATGAAATTAGATAGCAAATCAATGTGAGTGATTCCAAGAAATCCATTGGCTTTCTAACTAGTAAAAAATATGTAGGTAAATAGATACTTACATATGTAAAATGATTTGTATAACTAATTATTCAGCTAAACAAACAACTAATTTGAAACAATATTAAAAATAGTTATATGATAAACGAAGATGATAAAAAACAGCAACCCGAAGTACAGGATTTTTCTATTGAAAATTTTCTTGGCGATGAAAAGAAACAACCTTCGACGGAGCAACAGGTAGAAAGACGTAAGGGTGACTTTATCAAACCCAATGTAGATGAAGAAGCTTTGATGCTTGTAATGGCAGGCGAAGAACCTACTGAAATTGAAAAGGAGTTTACAAGACCACCAGCAAACAATGTTAAAAAAAGTGCATCTAAGACAAAGAAACTAGACAAAGAGGACTACTGTGAAAAGTTCTTTAAAATCCCAAATACTGCGGCAAGTAAAGGCAAATCCGTCTATGTAAGACAGGAACACCACGATACGTTTAATAGGCTTACCAATATTATGGGTATTGACAAACTCACGATTTATGCGTATTTGGATAATATTATTGAATACCATTTTCAGGAGTTTAGTGAATTAATCAGTGAAATCTATAACGATAAACATAAACCGTTGTTTTGATTATGGTTTATTGTTAAACTTGATCTGTTTCTCCCTCTTAAAATTATTTTTCAAAAGAAAAAAAAGAAAAAAAGAAAGCCATTTTAACTAGGTGGACACGCGAAAAAAACAAAAGGAAACGGAATAAGCCCCGAAGGGTGGCAGGACAAACACAGCCATGTGGTAAAGCCACTATATTTGCCCTGCCATTATGCCGTAGTCTTTTGGTTGGGTGATGCGTTGGCTGTCCGCCTTATCTTTGCTCCCTTTTTATTCTTTTTTTAATCAATTTCAATCAAAGAAAGGAGACAAAAAACACATAAGGGCTGAGAATAGGGTGTTTTTGGTATGCTTTCCTTTATCCGTACAAAACTCTTTAATGTGCGTGGAAGCAAGAAAGGGAAATAAAGTGTTTTGCGGATTAAAGTGCCAGTTAACTAATACTTCTAAAAAAAACACATTCAATAACTTCAACAATGAAGAATAACTCAAACTATACAGACTGACGAATTAAAATTTAAGTTTAAAATGATTATTGCAATTAAAAAAGAAGTAAAGTTAGCATTTCAATTTAGTAGTTGGTAACTGAATGCCAAATGTAACCTAACAGTACAACATTTGAAAGTACCGTATAATAACTGTATATTTTCGATGTCTAAATTGAACAACTATGGAAATAACAGTTTTAGACATTCAGATTTTAAAAACATTGAATAAGGAAGTAAAAGAAGTTTCTAATCTAATATCGGAAATCACTACACCTTACAAAGCATTGCAACAGGCAACAAAATGGCTTGACCAACAGGAAACCTGTCAACTGCTAAATATAAGTAAACGGACGTTGCAGACGTATAGATCAAAAGGAATTCTTGGATCAACACAAATTAATCGAAAGACTTACTTCAAATTATCTGAAGTGGAATTACTTATGCAGGTAGAACGACCATTAAAAAAGCAAAAGAAATGAAACAAATAGGAAATTCAAACGAAGATATGCGTAAACTACTCGACACTATACTAAGCATCAAAAATGAACTACTTTATATCAGAGAACATTTCCACCCATTGCTGAAAGGTGAAATCTACCTGACAGGAGAACAGGTTTGCGAGATGTTACATATCAGCAAACGAACGTTGCAACAATACAGGGATGACAAGCTGATACCTTTTATCAAACTTGAACGTAAAATCCTTTTCCGTGAAAGCGATATTATCAAAGTATTGGAAGATAACTATCAGCACTAACCGCTGAAAATAATACCTTGAAATTTGACTATAATTAGATATTGTAAAGCGGTAATGAAGCTTTACATATTTATCCTTGTTATTAAATTTATACTACTATATCTTTTTTATTTTTTATGTGATAAATCACTTGGAGCAAGGCAAAATGTCGGTTTCCTTCAACATTATAATATTTGGACATAGAAGCATATAAGCACTTAAGGTATTGAAAAACAATATCTATCACCCTATTTATTCCATTTTCTACTCTTTCGGCAGTAGGAAAATATTTAAAGTAATCTAAAACACCAATAGTTGTGTGTGATTCGTTTGACAGAAATTTGTAAAACTTTGGTTTGTAGTCACTAAAAATTTTATATTCACTAATTATTCCATCAATCAAATCTGAAAGTGAAGACGAATAAAATCTACCATTGTGAACATAGTTAAATTTATGTACCTGTTTATATTTAAAATTTGGTTTAAATATCTTATGTGTTCTTATTTCGTTATCGATAATCTCAAGTTCTTTTTTCGCTGGCAATTTATATGGTTGATTTGATTCTTGTTTGTCATCAAATAATTTGAAACGTTGAAAAGTATAACTATATTTTAATAGTAAGAGGTTAAACTTTACTTCATCTTCATTTTTAGATTTTGTAAAGATGATATTAAATTGTGCAATTGTTTCTGCTATATTTCTTGATATTGTACATATTGCATTAAAATCATAAACAATCCCCTGGTCTGTTTCACCACTACCCTTATCTATTAATATTCCTAACGTACATAAATTCAGATATATTTTTTCTATAAATAATGTACCATCATCTTTAATACTACTTTTGGCTTCTTTTGTATCCTTATACAAATCTCTTACAGTATTAAGATTGTAGCCAAAAAGAATCTTGTTCGATGAGAAAGTATCATTGTTTATAATAAACTTTACTTTCTCTCTACTTTCCAAATCATCAATATGGAAAGTATCTAATATTTCATCAATGTTCATGTTTTTTGTTTTTAATATAACTAGGATAAGTTTGTCACATGTTTAACAGTCCTCAAAGTCTAACAATCTACTTTCAACCACCAAATTACGTAATTCCTTCATAAGTTTTTCAACAATTATGTTCATTTGAAGTACCTTTTCTCCATTAAGGGATGAAGGACTGTGATGTAAAGTCATATGTTTATCGACATAAGGAAAGAAACTTGTCCAAAAATGTTCTATCAAGTATTCCTGCTTTCTTAAGTTTATATCAGCATATAAGGACAACTGCCATAGTGATTTGACACACAGATAATGAGGTATATAATACGTTTTGACAAAAATGTATGTTCTGCAAAAAGACAGAAAAAACAATGCGAAAATTGAATCTAAAGCTTGAAAATTTGTTGTAGAATTATTCACTATCGAAGAGAACTGCATAGCTACGTCTTTTGTTGATCTGTAATAGAAATATAGATCAGAATGATAAGGTTGATGTGGAACTTCCCAATGAAATGCAGGATGATTTTTATCTGATGAATATAAAAGGAATTTATCTTGTAAATTTCGGGTAAAGAAACTCTGATACTTATAAAGATTTGTCTGTATCCAGTAACGGCTGTGGCTTAAGAGGACAAATTCAATTTTCCCTTCCACTTTACTTTTAAGCGATTGGTTAATTGAACTTAACTTTTCATTACCCACACCGTTTGCTATCAGCATTAAATAATAGGTCGTTTTATCGTCATATTTATTTTCATGGAATAAATAAATCTGTTCTGTATCAGTTGATTTTAAAATGGTTTCAATAATAATTTCAAGAATTGGACATTTTACTTTTTCATCTATTTCATTGAGAGAACTATTTTTTTTCGACAAACTTTTTCTTATTCGTTTATTTAATTCCTCCAATCGTCTTTCAACCAGCTGATAAAGGTTCTGCTCAGCAATAGATATCGCTTCGTAGAATTCACTTTTATATATTGCATCATCTTGCGCAGTTGCTTCTTTTGCTTGTGTAATCAAATCAGTAAGGTAGTACTTGTTGTGGCTGTTTTTTACAAAGTATTTCTGGATCTCGGGAATATATTCTGTTAGTCGGCTGATTCTCTCATCCAAATTAATTACATCTAAACTTCTTCCGGAATAAAGCTCTTCCAAATAACTAATGTTATATTCCATTAACTTACCATAAGATGTAAAAACATGATTAGAACATCCCTCTGAAATAAGAGTTTTAATTTGTGATTTATAGATATCATAATCGTGAAAAAAACTTCCTTGATAGGTATTAAATTTTTTCTTGAATTTTTTCCAGTTTCTCGGGATAACGAATGAATCTTTCATTTCTTCATTCTGATAGATCATTTTTGATTGATGACAGTATAATTCAATAAACGGATCTCCTAAAGAACATCGGTGATTTAGCTTTACAGAACTAACAATATATACATCAATCTTATAAAGCTTTTTAACTTTGTGAATCCATTTATTTTGCCGTATCTGATCTACATTACTGTTTTGATCAGTGTGAATAATCAGATATGAAAACACAGTATGTGTGTTTTTAGTAAAAAACATTTGAACGATTTTATACTGATTTACTAATTGCCGTAGAACATCTTCCAGAAATTCATTTTCCAATTCGGGAAATGTAGTTTTTTTTAAACTTTTCATATTTTATAATTATTAATTATGATTAGAAATTGTGTAGTTGATATAAACAGATTCTAAAAACATTCGGACTAGCGCAAACCAAGCCATTAAGTCAAAATGTTCTTTTAATTCTGAATTGTTTTGGAGATTAAGAATGTCTTCAAAGTTTAAATTGACATCTCGAATTTTAAGTTGGAACTTTTCGTAATAATCTATTCCTACAACTGATAAGATGATAATAAGCAGGTCGTTCTTAAACTTGTCTAAACTGATTGACCTTAAGATATATTTGAGACTTCCAATACAATCATCCTCATTTTTCGGATTTTCTTGCATCTTATAACAAAAATGTATAAGTAAATGAAGACAGGATAAAAGCCCAGCCGTCTTTACATCACTTGCTTGAGCAATGGGGATTTGAAGTTTACCTGATAGCAATTCTTCCAACTCGTAATCCTGCAAAAGTTCAGGGTATGTATCCAATAATATGTTAATCTTAGGATTTTTCAATTTTTGTATTAGCTCTAGAATTCCATCTTCGAGTTGAGACTTTTCTGAATCTTGCATCAACATTTTCAATGCTTTCTTTGCTTGCTCTAGAGATTTCAAAACTCTGTAATCTCTTTTAATGTTTTCATCGTTTTCCATATCGTAAAATTTAGCTTTAGTAAAGTTGGGAATGTGCAAAAGGATATTCTATTCCGTAAAAGGATATATTATTCAAGAGATTCCTTCTCCTTTTTGATTTTTTCAATACCTCGCTCCCTAATTAGACCACCTGCATCAAGCATTTTAATTAAGTGAATATATGACGTCGTTAGTTCATAGTCAGGTTCTCCACAGTCAGGAGACAATGAAAGTTGTGTGATTTCAGATAAAAAAAATTCAAAGTCTTGTAGTGACTTCTCTTCAAATGCACTTTGAAGAACCAAAAAAGGATTATCATATTCTTCTTTTGTAAGGGACGAAAAATGAAACACTGTTTCGGATCGGGAGCACTCTTTTACTTTCCATTTTTTACTTTTCCCTTTAAGCGAGTGACAGACTTTGACAAAAGTTCTTAGAGCACTATAAAAGACAAAAACATTACCTGGCTTGTCCTGTTTGTAAACTTTTCTCTTATAGCAGTAAAGTACTGCTTCACTTAAATTTTGCTTATAATAGTCAAGATGTGCAAAGTCGAAGACGGCATCAAATGTCTCAAAGGGATTATTTGTAGTAAACCCTGCCCAAAATCTTGTTTCAAAGGATATTTTATTCTTTTTCATAGTGAGAAGATTTAAGATTGTTTCATCTAAGGTCTATCCATTGGGAAGAATAATCTATTCTTGTTGAGGATATAATATCTGAGAAAATGGATATTTTAGAGTATATTTTTTATCTTTGAAATTCAGACTTTTTAAACCGAATGGTTTTATCTTTGAACCTTCAAAAAATAGTACAACTTATGGAACAGAAAATACATCAGGGAAGGAATGTTAAACGCTTTAGAGAAATGCTTGGAATTAAACAAGAAGGATTAGCGTTTGATCTTGGAGATGATTGGAATCAGAAGAAAATTTCCTTACTGGAACAAAAGGACGTAATTGAAGATGATTTACTTAAACAGATTTCGAACATATTGAAAATTCCTGTTGAAGCTATACAGAATTTTGATGAAGAGCAAGCTGTTAATATTATTGCAAATACTTATTCGTTTCAAGATTTTAAGGATAATGCAGTTGCTTCTGGATTTAGCTACCAGCCGTCTTTCAATAGCGTTGATAAAATCGTACAGCTCTATGATGAAAAAATTGCATTGTACGAGCGTATGTTGAAAGAAAAAGACGAAATGATACAAAGACTTGAGAAATTAATAAATTAAGTAATATATAATAAAAAGTAAGGCTCAACTGATTAGTTGAGCCTTACTTTTTAATTGCTAGGTTATTTTATTTAACTATCTAATGTTAGATTTTCGATACAAACGAACTCTCCATTTCTTTAAACTTGTGCGAAACTTTTCGCATGTCCTTTCCAACTTTCTCATTTAGTATCTTAGCATAAATCTGTGTTGTAGCAATATTTCTATGCCCTAACATTTTGCTCAAACTTTCCAATGGAACACCCTCACTCAAGAAAAGGGTTGCAAATGTATGCCGTGCCAAATGAAAGGTTATTTTCTTTTCTTTCAGGCAGTCAATTAATTTCGATATTCGATTTAAGCTGTCATTGCAGGTAGTATTTGAAGGTACAGGAAATACCTTGCCATCCTTTGACAATCCTGCATATTTCTCAATGATCATTTTAGGAATATCCAACAACATTACGTTTGACGATGTAGCGGTTTTTTTTCTACGAACAATAATCCATTGATTACCATCAAAGAATTCTTGAATATTACTATTTTTAAGTCCTTTGATATCAGAATAAGAAAGCCCTGTAAAACAACTAAAAACAAATAGGTCTTTAACAAACTCGTCATTCTTTTTTTCACAGTTGAATAATACAATCTGCTCCAACTCGCTTCGTAACAGATAACCTCTGTCTTTGTCTATCTTTATATTCTTGTATTCCCTGAACGGATTGGACGCAAGATGCTTTCTACTTATTGCTAATCGGCAAATTGTCGTAAATGCAATCATATATAACCAAATGGTGTTATGATTTAAACTTTGATCATCACGCAGGTAATAGTCAAATTCCTGTACACAATCCGAAGTAAGATCGTTAAACGATAAATCCGAGTAACCGTATCTTATCAGCGCAAAATTTCTTAGGTGCGTTAAAAGTATCTTATATTTATTAAGTGTACCATTAACACGAAGCCCGTTGTTTACTTTTTTCTCAAAGTCTGACAAAAACTTCTCATAGAACTTGAAAAAGGTGAGTTCATCACTATCCATACCCAGAAAGGTATTTTTAAGTTTTGAGCTGTTTACAGTTCCTTCGTTTTTTAGAATTTTGGAATAGCATTCCTCGATACCAAAGCGTATTTTTTCAAGCTTGCCGTTTACCTCTTGGGCTTCTCTACTTTTTCCTAGAACCCTGCCGTACTTCAAATCCCAATTTGTTGAGGAAATATCTAACTTGGTACTAAAAGCAGACTGCTTACCGTTTATGGTAATTCTACACATAACTGCAACTTTTCCGTTTTTCTTCGGGGCATTCTTTTTAAGATAAAACAATACCTTAAATGTTGATTTTTTTTTCATTTCCATACTCATAATTCTTAAGAATAAAATTAAACTTATAAGAGTTACAGAACAATATGAAAAACAAAGCAACACACTGAAAAACAACAACTTGAACTAATATTTATTAGTGATTAAAAGTAACGTTTTAGTAACCTTACTTTCGCTAATCGTTGCTTTTTGTTGCTTTTTAATTCGTTAACAAAAAATCAAAAAACGATTGTAAAGCCTTTATTTACAATCGTTTCACCTGTTTTTAATCTTGATGTGTTTTTACTGAAAATTTATTTTAAAAATCTATTCTTCTTGTTTTTCGTTAATCTTGCGTTCCAATTCTAATAACTCTTCAATTACCGGACGAACGGTGCTTTCGGGTAAATCGGCTATGCGAATATACATTAATCCATCAACTGAATTATTAAATAATGGATCTACATTAAAAGCCACTACCCTTGCGTTTTGTTTTATGTATTTTTTAATTAAAACCGGCAAACGCAAGCCGCCTGGTTCTACTTCTTCAATCAGCTTGTCGAATTTATTTAAATCGGCTTCGGCTTCGTTAAAAACAAAATCCTTATCGGCATCTTTCAACCGCACCTTATATTCTTGTTTAGCCTGAACATACTGTGCCACATACGGATCGTAAAAATGCGATTTCATAAATTCAATCATCAGCGATTTACTGAAATCTGAAAATTGGTTGCTGATACTTACCCCGCCAATTAAATATTTGTGTTCCGGATAGCGCAACGTTGTATGCACAATACCTTTCCACAATAAAAACAAAGGCATTGGTTTTAGCTGGTATTCGCCAATAATAAAGGCGCGACCCATTTCTATCGATTGTTCCATCATGCCGTGTAATTCCGATTCAAAACGGAACAATTCGGTTAAATAAAAACCGTTAATACCGTGCTTTGCATAAATATCTTTCCCAATTCCCATACGATATGCACCGGCAATACATTTAGCATCATCGTCCCACAAGAACATGTGTTTATAGAACGTATCGTATTTATCTAAATCGATCGATTGGTTTGTACCTTCACCAACTGCCCTAAAAGTTACTTCACGCAATCTGCCTATTTCACGCAGAATATTCGGAATATTTGTGGCATCGGTCAAAAAAACCT
>Ga0233365_1001117_pt1 | contig 11905 bp, 9 predicted proteins | sample ElkDunMinimDraft_27_FD_191535 | JGI IMG/M metagenome (GOLD analysis project Ga0233365, IMG submission 191535) | Fecal eukaryotic communites from dung pellets of Tule Elk in California, USA - Elk Dung C36 | ecosystem: Host-associated > Mammals > Digestive system > Large intestine > Fecal | place... | reverse complement strand
GTCCTTGACGCCGTCGGGGCCCGCTCTCTCCGAGGGAGGAGCCAGGTCGAACTGGCGACCGAACCGCACGATGTTGGCCGACTCGGGCAGATGATCGCCCAGCTGCGGGTCCAGTAGCCATGACGTGCAGGTGTACAGCGGGTCGGCCGGGACCAGATCGCCGAAATGCTCGGGGAAGAACCGGTCGGCCCAGGCGACCGACTCCCGGCACGCCTCCGGAAGCAGCGGCCCACCCTCACCGGGGATGTGCATCCCCAGCGTCATCTCGCCGACCTCGTGCCCGGCGAACCGATGTGATTCGCCGAGACGCTCCAACGCGAACTCCAAGCGTCCCAGTCGGAAGATGGAACCGCGGAAATGCAGGGTGAACCAGAACACCACCGCCAGGCCCGGCTCATCGAACCGGGCGCGATTGAGGCGCAGCTTCTCACCGACGTTGCCCAGTGTCGCCCAGGTGACCTCGGCGGGGATATCGCGCGAGCGGTGATACTCCAGCGTCTGCGGCAGCACCGCCAGCAGCGCCCACAGGTACACGAATCGACCCGGTGCGCCCAGCTCGTCGGGCAGCTTGGGCCACAACAGCATTCCCACTCCGCCCATGTCGTCCGACAACTGGCGGTAGCACCGCTCCAGCACCCACCACAGCTCCGGATCGCGTTCGGGATCAGGCCGGGCGGCGGCGACGGCCGCCGAGTCGACGGGGTCGGCACCCAGCCGCTCCAACAGCAGGTGCTCGGCCTCCTCGGCGGTGGGCAGCGGTACCGGTCCCGGTGAGGGCGGCAGCTCGCTCCACCGCCGGTACCAGTCGGTCTCCGCCAGACCGAGCCGGTCGATCAGGTGTTGTGAGTCCATCGATGCCTCCTGGCAGAAGAACCTATCCGGTCGGGAAAACGTTCGCAGGTGCCCGGTGGGCGATGAATCCCACCCCGCAGAACCTCGCTCGATCGGGCGATAACACCCAGGTACGGCACTGTGACCTCAACGCCGGGCTCGGGACCTGGCGGAGTGGGCGACGTGGGTCACCCCTACTCTGGCAATGTGGCCCGGTTTTTCACACCCGGCTGGGTGTTGCGGCATGTGCTAGTGGTGGTTGTCACCGCCGGCTGTTTCGGTATGGCCTATTGGCAGTGGACCCGTGCTCTGGACGGAAGCCTGCTGAGCTGGGGCTACTCGTTCCAGTGGCCGTTGTTCGGGCTGGCCGCGGTAGCGCTGTGGGTCCGTGAGGTTCGCCTCGCACTGCGTGAGAGTCGCGGCGAATCCGTCGAATCGGAAGACCCGCCGCTGGTGTCGCCGTTCGACCGCGCCGACACGGTCCCGGCCGGTGTCTCGGCAGAGAAGGCCGTGGCCGTCCCGGCGACTGCTACCGTGACCGACACCGATGACGCCGCCGATTCCTACAACGACTACCTGGCGTGGCTGTCGGCCAATCCCGATCGCCGTCCCAACGAGTACCCCGGCGTACCGACTTAGCGCGCGTCCGGTCGATCCGAGCGGTTGGCTGGTGGTCTGGTAATCGAGGCCAGACGCCGCGAGCCCGACCCACCAACCCGACAAGCCTCTTAGGAATCCCAGTGGATATCGACCCTAATCTGAAGTCCGCGCTCAAGCGTTTTCAGATCATCGCCTACATCGTCAGCGTCCTGCTCATCATCCTGATGTTCGTCGCGGTGCCGCTGAACCACCTGTGGGGACAACCCGCCCTGTCGGCGGCCATCTCCCCGGTGCACGGGCTCGGTTACATGATCTACCTGGCGATGGCCTTCGATCTGGCCCGCCGGGCGAACTGGCAGCTGTGGCCCCGGATGGTGGGCCTGCTGCTGGCCGGAACCGTTCCGATCGTGTCGATCATCGTCGAGCGGTGGTGCACCCGCACCATCCGATCCGAAGGGGTTCTCCCCAAGCCGGGCGACGCCGAGTCCGCAGCGGCGACCGAATCGGCTTCCTGACGACTCCCACCGACCTCCGAGGGCGAGCGCGCCCTCGAAGGTCTTTTGTTTGTGGCCGACCTTTCTGAGCGTTGAACGCTGACGGCCATCGGATCGGGGCCGCCCCTCGGTGCGTCGGCACCGGGCCGGTGCCTCCGTCCGGCACGGCGGCGGCGTTGACGCGGGGTGATCTCGATCTCAGGACTGGGTGCTGATCTCGGCGTAGGGGCCGTCCCACCACATCGTGTCTATGACGACTTCGGTGTTGGCGGAGAAGAAGTAGATCAACAGGTGGTCGGCCTGCGCCTGTTCGATATCGGCGGTGTAGCCCTCGGCCGGGCTGGCGGAGATGAGTACGGCCTCGTCGGGGTTGACCTGAACGACGGCGGTGCCGCCCTCGGTGGTGAACCGGCCCTCGTAGGTGTCGTCGCTGACCCAGGTCCACCCGTCGTGCTGTTCGGGCGTCTCCTTCTCGTCGGGGAACGACGACAGCGGCTCGGGATCGGGTGTCGATGTAGACGGTTCGGGGTCATCCGGCTCCGGCGAGGACGTGGGCGGATGCTCGGTGGGCGGAGGGGGCGGCGGTGTGCTGCTGGTCTCGGCGGCGACCAACGTGTCGGCGTCGATGCGGTCGGAACCGACCGGCAGGACGGCCGCCAGACTCAACCAGGTACCCAGCGCGGCGACCGAGGTCACCGCGGTCCAGGCGAGCACCGCGGACAGACTGCGTATCCAGGCCGAACGGTGGAGCATGACCGTATCTTGTCAGAACGTCTCGGGCAACGGTAGAGTGCCGCCGTGGCGAGGGTGCTCCTGATCGAAGATGACGCGAATGTTCGCGCTGCCTTGACACGGGCGCTGACGAAAGCCGGCCACCGGGTCCAGGCCGAAAGCGCGGCCCTGACGGGATTGCGTCAGGTGACCGCTGCGGCACCCGACGTGGTCATTCTGGACCTCGGTTTGCCCGATGTGGACGGTGTCGACGCGCTTCGTATGCTGCGTGGGGTTTCGAACGTGCCGGTGATCATCGCCAGCGCGAGACGCACCGAGTCCGACATCATCCAGTTGCTGAACGCCGGGGCCGACGACTATGTCACCAAGCCGTTCTCTGCGGCTCACCTGCAGGCGCGCATCTCGGCGGTGTTGCGGCGACGTGAGGTGCCCAGTCCGGTCGACTCGGTGATCGTCGTCGGTCCGCTGAGCATCGATCAATCGCGCCATTTGGCGATGTTGGACGATGCCCAGCTGGAGTTGACCCGCAGGGAGTTCTCGCTGTTGGCCTATCTGGCTCGTCATGCCGGGCGCGTCGTCTCCAAGCAGGAGCTGGTGGAACAGGTGTGGCAGCAGCCCTACATCGGTGCTGAAGCCACAGTGGACGTCCATGTGTCCTGGCTGCGGCGCAAGCTGGGGGAGACCGCCGCGCAACCCCGACTACTGCGAACCGTTCGCGGAGTGGGCATCATGCTGTCGGATGAGCATCCCGGCGGCGACGATCCGACCGATCAATAACACCGTGGCGGTCGCGAAGCTCGAACGGACGGGCAGACGATGAGATGGGCACTGGCCAAGGTCGCCATCGCGACCACGTCGATGGTGGCGTTGGCGTTCTGCATTCCACTGGCGCTGGTCACGCGACAGATCGCCGAGGATCGGGCCATGATGGAAGCTCGCGAGTCGGCCGGTTCCATGGTGACCGTCCTGGCCGCCACCGAGGACCCGATCGCGGTCGGCCGGGCCGTGGCCGCCGATCACGCCGGTGCGACCGGACGGTTGGCCGTGCACCTGCCCAGTGAACCGATCATCGGTACCAGCCACGCCGATATCGGTGAGGTCCGAAGCGCCGCGACCGAGGCGGAGACCACCACAGTGACCACTGAGGATGGTTTGATCTATCTGCGGGCGGTGCTGCTGCCCACCGACCGGGTCGCGGTCATCGAGGTCTACCTGCCGGGGCAGATGCTGACCGACGGGGTGACCACCTCCTGGCTGACGCTGTTGGGCATCGCGGCCACCCTGGTGGGAATCAGCGTGGTGATGGCCGACCGACTGGCCGCCAAGGTCGTGCGCGCCAGCAGATCCCTCGCTGAGGGCGCGACTCGGCTTGGGGCGGGTGACCTGTCGGTGCGAGTCCACCCGGCCGGTCCCGAAGAGCTCAAGGACGCCGGAGAGGCGTTCAACTCCATGGCGGATCGGGTCGTCAGTCTGGTCGACGCCGAACGCGAACTCACCGCCGACCTCTCACACCGGCTGCGCACTCCGCTGACCGCGCTGCGGCTGGATACCGAGGCACTGCCCGACCGCCCCGACTGCAACCGCATCAAGGCGTCGGTGGACGCGCTGGAAGCCGAAGTCGACGCCGTGATCGCCGGCGCCCGCCGATCCGTGGTGGACCGCTCCGTGCATCCCAGCGAGGTGGGGGAGGTGCTCGCCGAGCGAATGGCGATGTGGGGCGTCCTGGCGGCCGATCACGGCCGCCGGTTCGAGGTGTTCGGCACCGACGAACCGGTGTGGGTCAACGTGCCCCGCGAGGACGTCGTCTCCTGTCTGGACGCCCTCATCGGCAACGTCTTCGCTCACACCCCGCAGAACGCGCCGTTTCGCGTCGGGCTGGAATCGGCGACCGCGCGGCTCGTCGTCGAAGACGGCGGCCCAGGCATCGCCGACCCGATGACCGCGTTGACCCGTGGTGAGAGCGGAGCCGGTTCTTCAGGGCTGGGGCTGGACATCGTCGCCCGGGTCGCCCGCACCGGCAACGGTCGCCTGCGCATCGGTCGCAGCGAACTGGGTGGCGCGCGCATCGTGTGGACGTTCGGCGACGCCCACATTCGCTGAGCCGCCGAGGACTCACACGGCGAAGGCGGAGGTTCCGCCCGCTTGGGGCAGAACCTCCGCCTGTGAACGCACCACCCGGACCACCGCTTCGATGAACGTGGTCCGAAGACGGTTCCGTCAGTTCTGTTCGGAGGTCGCGGTGTCCGGCGGCGGCAGGTAGCTACCGGCCAGGAAGTCCTCCCAGCTCAGGTTCCACGCGGTGAATCCGTCGCCGTAGGGCAGCGGCACCTCGGTGCCGGTGACGATCACCGGGTCGCCGATGCGCGTGAAGTTGAAGATCCACTCGGAATCGCCGGGGGAGGCGTTGACACAGCCGTGGGAGACGTTGCGGACTCCCTGATCGTTGACCGACCACGGCGCCGAGTGAATGAACTGGCCGCTCCAGGTCAGGCGCTGTGCCCACTCGATATCGGTGATGTAACAGTTCTCGCCGTCTTCCTTGCCGTCACAGCCGGGTTCGTTCGTGGTGTCGAACACCGTCTCGGCGAGTTTCTCCATCACGATCATCGTGCCGTGGTAGGACGGCGTGCTGGACTTGCCCAAACTGATCGGCATGGTCTTGACGACCTCGCCGTTCTTCTTGGCGGTCATGGTCTTGCTGTCGTTGTCGACCTCCACGACCCGCGCGTCGGCGCCGATGTGAACGGTGCCGGTGATGTCGGTCTCGCCGTACATGTCGTTGCCCAGTGGCAGGCCACCCAGCGCGATCCGCACGTTGACAACGGTTCCCGGCTGCCAGAAGTCCTTGGGCCGGTACTCCAGGTGGTTGCCACTGAACCAGTGCCAGGCGCCGGGCTGCGCCGGCTCGCTCTCGACGAACAGGCGCTTCTCGACGTTGGCGCGTTCCTCCTCCGGCACCGAGAAGCTGCGGTCGAAGTCGACCATGATCGGCACGGCCTGGCCGTACTCGTACTCCGAACCGTTCCACAGCGACGCCCACACCCGGTTGGACGGGCTGGACATCGTGGAGAAGGTGGTCTCCGCGGTCGCGGCGACCTCGAACTCGTCCAGCGCGGTGACCGTGGCGGTGTAGGTGGTGTCGTATGACAACGGCACCGCCGGCACCCAGCTGGAACCGTCGGCGCGCATGTGGCCCTCGACGGTGTCGCCATCGGCGGACTGCAAGACGACCTCGGAAAGCTCTCCGTCGGTCACCTCGACGTCGATCTCGGTGCTCACCGGAGCTTTCTCGGTCCCGTCCTCCGGGCCGACGCTGATGGCTGCGACGGATTCGGGCGGTTCCTCCTCGCCCTGTCCGTTGACGAATTTGGCATCAGTGCCGCAAGCGACCAGCCCGGCGCCGATAAGCACCCCGGCGGTGGCCATTGTCAAGACACGACGAACTGTCCGGCTTCCCATGGGTAGCAACGGTACACACCTGGTGCACGCACTGTCGCGTCCCTGTGGGCGTAAATAGCTCCACAGGATGCCGGATATCACGATAAATCTAGCGCTATGTCCACCGTTCGGGCTGCAGACGCGGCCGGTTCAGGCGGTTTTTGTCCATCAGTTGGCGGACCTGGTCAGGAGAGGTAATCGCATGGACAGATGCACGTGGTTGGTGTGGTCGCTATTGGGATCGCCACCGCCACCGGTGTAGGCGACCCAACCTTGAGCCGGGTCCCAGTACTGGTGGTACCAGATCACGTACATCACACCCAGCGCGCTGGCGTTCTCGACGAACCACGCGGCCAGGTTGTCGCCGTATGCCTTCTCTTCTCCACCGGCGACGCCACCGAATCCCTGACTGGCCTGCACCGAGAAGTCGCAGGCCCGCCCCAGCGGATGCTCGCCGAAGCTCCCGCCCCGGTAACACGACACATAGCGCTGGAAGCCACTGATCTGGGCCTGCTGAAGCGCGTGCAGGGTCCGGGGAGTCAGACATCCGTTGGCAGGAGTCGGGTCGTCCACCGAACAGCTCTCATAGGGAAGTGAGCCGTCCGTGTTGCGGGAAGTCGGGTCGGCGGCCCGGAAATCGCCGGGCGACGGACCCGCAGTCGAGTTGCCGCCGTTGGACGCGATCGCCGAAGCGGCGTCATTGCGGGCCTGAAGCAGGTCGTCCATCGCGGTCTCGGCCTCTTCGATGGCGTCCTCGAGGCTCTGTTCCTCCGCCTCCAGATCCAGCTTCGACTGCTTCAACTCGCTCAGCTTCGCGCCGCTCTGGTCACCCAGATAGTTGACGACGGTCAGTCCGTTGATGGCCTTGTCGGGAGAGCCGGCCGCCAGCAGAGCGGTCACCGAGGACATCTTCTGGTTGATGTAGATGCTCTCGGCGAAGTCGTTGACCTCCTTGGTCAACTGCTTGATCTCCGCCTTGCTCTCCTTGATGGTCTTGCCGATGTCCTTCTGGCGCTGTTCGGCGGTGGCGAGGCTCTCCTCGGCGGCCACGTAGTCCTCGATGGCCTGCGAGAGGTCGCCGCCAAGGTCGGATTCACCGTCGACGGGATCGGCGACACCAGGCGATGCGGTGAACATGATCATCGTCATCGTCGTGACGAAACCGAGCGCCCACAGACGGCGCAGGACCGTCGGCAGCGACAACTGGAAAACCGGTCCAGGTCGGCGCCAGTCACTTTGACCGGCACACTGGTGCCTGTCGGGGGTCACATGCACGTCCTTCTCTTCGTCCGCCTACCGGGTTAGCTGTCGGGTTCGGGCCGAAGAAACGCCCTACCGCGATATCGCGGATTCACCCCAGTGCTTCGCGCCGCGAAGCGGTGGGTCCCCGGTTCGCCTCACTGCGGCGATTCGGCAGTGGCCGCCCTACGCGCGGTCGCGCGTTGTCATGGGTGTGACGGCCAGGCGCAAGCCTAGAACCTGGTGGTGAACCCGGTTGATCCGGGTCCACCACCACGCGGGACTAGTCACTCAGCGACGCCTTGACCTCCGCCACACCGGCGTCGTCGTGAATCTCGACGAAGATCTCCATGGCTTGCTCCAGCGAGGCGATCGCGGCCGCCTCATCGCTCCAACATCGATGCAGGTCGGCGAGCCGCTGTCGCACGTGCGCCTCCCGATGCCGATCCTTGGAGTCGATGGCCAACCGCAGAGCACGCTCCAGCTCGGTCTTGGCTCCGGCGGTGTTGTCCAACGAGATGAACGAACCCGCCAGCGCCCACCGGGCGTACGCCTCTCCGAACGGGTCGGCGGCCCCTCGCAGTTGCTCGGCCGCGTCCCGGAACAGTGACGCCGCCTCGGCGTTGTCACCGGTGAACCGTGCCACCGCGCCCAAACCGCACACCGCCAGGGCGGCCTCCCTCTCGTTGCCCAGCGCCCGTGCCAGCACCCGCGCGACGTCGAAGCACTCGTGAGCGCCGTCGAAGTCGTCGGTGTAGATGTGCCACTGGCCCAGGCCGCGCAGCATCGTGGCCTCTCCCTCGGTGTCACCGCACTTGCGTGCCGCCACCAGCGCGATCCGGGCGCACCGACGCCAGTCGTCCAACCTGATCTTGAAATCCAGGTAGGGGACCAACGCCGCCGACAACCGCCACGCCGAGGACGCCAGGCCGGCCGTGGCCGCCTGCCGCACCAGCGCCATGATGTCGTCGCAGTTGTCGGCCAACCAGGTCAGCGGCTCCGGCGGAGCCGGGACCGTCTTCACCGACGGACCCGAGGTGGTCATCGCGAACTGGCTCGCCGGCAGCCGGGCCACCGCGGCCTCGACCAGCGCCTGCTTGTCGGCACAGGTGCGCCGAAGCTCGGCGGTCCGGACATCGGTGTGCCGGGCACGCGCGGTGGGCGCGCCGAGCAGGCGCCGATGCACCAGTTGAGATTCCTCGCTGGGCTCGATTCCCAACTCGTCGGCGAGTGTGGATCGCAGTTTGGCGTAGGTGTCGATTGCCTCGGCCCGTTGGCCCGCGCTGGATTGCGCGGTCATCAGTTGTCGCCAAAGGCTCTCACGCAACGGGTGTTCGGCTATCAGTCCGCGTAGTTCACTGATCGCGTCACTATGCTGCCCGTTATGGACGTACAGAACCGCGCGTTCTTCGAGTGCGTCCAACCTGGTGTCAATGAGCCGCTGGATATATGGAATCCACGGTGGTGGACCCTTGATATCGGCCAGTGGCTCACCGCGCCACAGCTTGAGCGCGCGATCATAGACCGTGATCGATTCGGCGACGTGTCCCTGGCTCGCGTCGTGCCGGGCTTGCGCGAGAAGGTCGGTGAACACCTGAACATCGAGCTCACCGGGTTTGACGTGAAGGACATAGCCACTGCGCAGTCGGTTCAATCGGCCGTGCAGCGCTCGTCGCAGCACGGTGACGTATGAATACAGGTTCGCGCTTGCCGACTTGGGCGGTTGAGCACCCCAGACGACATCGACGAAACGGTCCAGCGGGAGTTGTTCACCGGGGGTCAACAGAAACGTCGCCAACATGCGGCGCGGTTTCAAGCCGCCCAACGGAGCGTCGTGCCCATTTACCCTCGCGGTGAGTGCTCCTAAAAGGCCGAATTCGAACTCGGGCATTTGTAGGTTCCTCTCTAGGGGTTATTGGGGATACTGATGTTGTAGAGCATTTATATACACCGCAGAGCAGGTCGTTGGGAACCCCTGAGAACGGAAAACATTCTGAAATTTCATAGACAGGCGTTAGTGGACGGGCGAAGTCGATCTGTTTTTCGCCCGACCCGAAGTGGATTTCGGGGGCACCTCGGCGGTGATCCGGTACCCGGACTCGATGGCGGGGTAGTGTCGCCTGGTGCTTGGTTTTCCACGTCCCACTAAGACCCGCCCGGTCCAACTGGCCGACCTGGCGGAACGCCTGTCGGCGCCCGTAGACACCGACGTCTCGATCACCGGAGTGAGCCTCGCGTCCGGCCGGGTCCTTCCCGGCGACCTGTACGCGGCGCTGCCTGGCAGCCGTAACCACGGCGCCCAGTTCCTCTCCGAAGCCGTGGAGCGTGGTGCGGTCGCGGTGCTGACCGACGAGGTGGGCGGAAAGATCGCCGACGAACACGGCGTCCCCACCATCGTGGTGGCCGACCCGCGTTCAGCGGTCGGGCCGGTCTCGGCGTACGTCTACGGCGACCCGACCGAGACCCTCTCGGTCATCGGGATCACCGGCACCAACGGCAAGACCTCCACCGCCTACCTGGTCGAGGCCGGCCTGCGCGCCGCCGGTCGCCGCACCGCGCTGATCGGGACGGTTGAGACCCGCATCGGCGACGAGACCATCGAATCCGAACGCACCACCCCCGAAGCCCCCGAACTACAGGCCCTGTTCGCCTACGCGCTGGAGCAGGGCGTCACCGACCTGGTGATGGAGGTGTCCAGCCACGCGCTGGCCCTGCACCGCGCCGACGGCATCCGCTTCGTCGCCGGCGGCTTCACCATGTTCGGACTGGACCACCTGGACTTCCACCTCGACGTGGACGACTACCTGGCCGCCAAGTCGATGCTGTTCGACGGCCGCAGCCGCACCGAGATCATCAACCTCGACGAACCGGCCACCGCCGGACTGATCCAGCCGGGCACCGTGACCTACTCGGTGTCCGACGACTCGGCCGACTGGTGGGCCTCGGACATCGACGGTGTCGGTTTCGACCAGTCCTTCATCGCTCACTCGCCCGACGGCGGCGCTCATGACGCCGCCGTGCGGCTTCCCGGACGCCACAACATCGCCAACGCGCTGCTGGCGCTGGCCTCGCTGGCCGCCGTCGGCGTCGAGACGGCCACCGCGGTCGCCGGGATCGCCGCCTGCTCGGGCATTCCCGGTCGCATGGAGTTGGTCTCCGGTGACGGCCCGATTCGCGGCGTGGTCGACTACGCGCACAAACCCGACGCGATCACCGCGGTGCTGGAGGCGTTGCGCCCCATCACCTCCGGGCGCATCATCGCCGTCCTGGGCGCCGGTGGTGACCGGGACACCGGAAAGCGCCCGATCATGGGGGCGGCGGCCGGTGAACGCGCCGACCTGGTCATCGTCACCGACGACAACCCGCGCAGCGAGGACCCGGCCGCGATCCGCGCCGGTGTCCTGGCGGGCGTGGGGGAGACCGAACACCTGGATGTGCCCGGGCGTGCCGAAGCCGTCGACGAGGCGGTGAGGCTGGCTCGGCCGGGCGATACCATCGCATTGCTGGGCAAGGGGCACGAATCCGGTCAGGAACTCGCCGATCGCACCGTGCCGTTCGACGATCGCCTCGCGTTGGCGGCCGCGTTGCGCGACGCGGCGGATTCCGTCGACTCGTTACCGCCACCGGCGGCCGTGATGGTGGCGGGTCCGGCTGGTACGACCGAGGCCTGCGATCACGACCCGAATCACCGGCCATAGTGTACTGAAGGAGCGCCCCACGTGATACCCATGTCCCTGGCCGACATCGCCTCGGCAGTCGGCGGCCGAATCGCCGGCACCGACGAGGCAGATCTGAAGGTCACCGGCCCGGTGGCACACGATTCCCGCGAGATCACCTCGGGCGGACTGTTCATCGCCTTCGCCGGTGAGAACGCCGACGGCCACGACTTCGCCGAGGCGGCGTTCGCGTCCGGCGCCGTCGCGGTGATGGGCACTCGTCCCGTCGACGGCCCCACGATCGTGGTCGAGGACGTGCTGGCCGCCTACGGTCGGCTGGCGCGTGCCGTGGTGGACCGGTTGCCCGGCCTGACGATCATCGGCATCACCGGCTCGTCCGGTAAGACGTCCACGAAGGACATGATCGCGCAACTGTGCGAACGCATCGGCTCGACCGTCGCCCCCGAGGGCAGCCTGAACAACGAACTCGGGATGCCCTACACCGTGTGTAAAGCCGACGAGTCCACTCGGTACCTGGTGCTGGAGATGGGTGCTCGCGGGCTCGGACACATCAAGTACCTGTGCGACATCGCCCCGGTCGACCTGGCCGTCGTCCTCAACGTCGGTACCGCCCACCTGGGTGAGTTCGGGTCGGTGGAGGCCATCGGCATCGCCAAAGCCGAATTGCCGCAAGCCGTTCCCGCCGGCGGAGCCGTCGTCCTCAACGCCGACGACCCGGTGGTCTCGGCCATGGGTGACGACCTGGCGGCCACCGTCGTGCGTTTCTCTATGGAGGAGGCGCCCCACGCGCAGGTCTCCGCCTCCCATCTGACGGCGGTCAACGGTCGTTTCTCCTTCGTGCTGACCACCCCGCAGGGACAGTCGGAAGTGGAGCTTCGGGTGCACGGCGCCCAC
>Ga0233365_1001116_pt1 | contig 11906 bp, 12 predicted proteins | sample ElkDunMinimDraft_27_FD_191535 | JGI IMG/M metagenome (GOLD analysis project Ga0233365, IMG submission 191535) | Fecal eukaryotic communites from dung pellets of Tule Elk in California, USA - Elk Dung C36 | ecosystem: Host-associated > Mammals > Digestive system > Large intestine > Fecal | place... | reverse complement strand
GCATCTACTGCCGGAACCTCTTTCAGCCTACTCATGCCACCGAGCCCGCGCAGCCCCCGCAGGCGACTCTGTCGACAACTTGTGACCTGCCGACCGTGTCAGGCTCGGCACCATGCTTGGCTATGCCGGCCGGGACGTGCGAAGATTTGATGACCGCGCACGATGAGAAAGGTGCGACACGTGGCAGTACTGGACGGAGCCGAAGCGTTCCACCTTGACGCCGGACCGGATTCACCCGCCACCATCGTGGCCTGTCACGGATTCACCGGCACGCCGGCCTCCGTGCGCCCCTGGGCCGAGCACATGCACAAGTCCGGCTACACCAGCCTGGGACCGAGGCTGCCAGGCCACGGCACCCGCTGGCAGGACATGGCGCGCACGCGGTGGCCCGACTGGTACGCCGAGCTGGAGAAGACCGTCGACACCGCGTTGTCGTACGGCAAACCGGTGTTCGCGTTCGGCCATTCAATGGGCGGGACCCTGGTGTTGCGGCTGGCGCAATTGCGTGGCGAGGAGCTGGCGGGCGTCATCGTCTGCAATCCGTCGCTGTTCGACCCCCGGTTCACCGTGAATTACCTGGTCCCGATGATTCACCCGGTGGTGCGCAGTGTCGCCGGAATCGGCAGCGATATCGCCCAACCGGGTGTATTCGAAACCAGTTATTCCCGGGTGCCGCTTCCGGCGTTGAACTCGCTGCGGCAACTGTGGAAAACGGTTCGCTCCGATTTGGCGAAGGTGACACTGCCGATTCGGATTTACCACAGCGCCATCGACCACGTGGTCGACCCGCGCAACACTCAGATGCTGCTGGCGGGAATTCACAGCCGGAACGTGGCCGATCATGTCCTACCGCGTAGTTACCATGTGGCCACGCTGGATTATGATGCACAGATCCTGTTCGACGGCAGCGAGGCTTTCGTCGAGGAACGACTCAACGACCTGGCGGCATCGGAATGAGCGGATCACGAGACGAGGACGGTGACCGTCCGGCGGACGAGTCCGCCGGTCGACGGGACGAACACGATCTCGACGCCGCGGAAGTCGACCAGCGGTTCGCCGAACTGGTCGCCGGTATCGAGTCACCGACGTGGACCGACGCCACCTCCCCGGACACCACCGACTCCGCCGACAACGTCGACACCGTCGACCGTGACGAGCCCACCGACGAGACCCGCCGAGGCGAGCCTGAGCTTGCCACGGCGGGTTCCAACCCTCGCGGTCCCGACAAGGACGACCCCACGCTGCTGGAGCTGTGGGACGCCGAACTCCCCGACGATCCCGACGACGAGGAGGAGGGGTTCAAACCTCCGCCGCCGGGACCGTTGCCGAAACCGTCGCTGCCGGCCCTCCTCGGGTTCGTGCTGGTCATCGGCGGGTTGTTCCTGGTGTTGTATCCGACCGTGCTCGACGTCGGCGAGGACCTGGGGCGACTCACCGGTATCGCCGGTTTCGTCGGAGGTGCGGCGATGCTGATCTGGCGGCTGCGCCCCGAGCCCGACGAGGACGACGACGACCCCGGCAACGGCGCGGTCGTCTAATTGCGGCGGCCACGACGTTCGTGACCCGCTCGCCAGGCCGTCCTGTCAACGGGCCTCGACGCGCTAGATCGGCCGGAACAGCGCTCGACCAGTCGCCGGCGCCCGTCGAAGGACAATTCGCCGGCGTGCTCAGGTTTCCTCCGGCACTGCGCCGATGTCAGCTGATCCGTGATCAGTGTCGCGGCTGCGCACGGGTGTTGAATGCCCGGGTGATGAGTCCACAAAGCGCGAAGGTGGATCCGAGAATGGTGGAATCGGTCCGTCCCGGGTGGAGTACGTGGTGGTGGCGGTCGCGCTGAGGGCGGAACCCACGGAATATGACGATCGGGTGGCCGCCTATGACGCTGCCGGTGTGACGCGAGTACGCGGCGGAGAGCCGGGCCCGGCTACCGATGTGAACGGCCTGCACCGCAACGTGGAGCACGATGACTCCGCCGGCCGCGGGGCGTCGGGTCTATCTGTTCCGCAACAACAGTCGGCCTCACCGTTGCCGGTGAGGCCGATAGGGGCCGTCGATCATGCGGCGGTGGTCGGGGCCGGTACGGCGCCACCGGCGAGGAACTGGGTGGCGGCCAACTCGGCGTACAGCGGGTCGCCGGCGACCAGTTCGTCGTGAGTGCCCACCGCGCTGACGCGACCGGCGTCCATGACCACGATCCGGTCGGCCATGGTCACCGTCGACAGTCGGTGGGCGACGACCAGCACCGTGGTGGTTTGAGCGGCCTCGGCGACGGTGTCGCGCAGCGCGGCCTCGTTGACGGCGTCCAGTTGTGAGGTGGCCTCGTCGAGCAGCAGCAGTCGCGGGCGACGCAACAGGGCTCGTGCCACGGCGACACGCTGCCGTTCACCGCCCGACAGTTTGCTGCCCCGGTGGCCGACGACCGTGTCGACGCCGTCGGGCAACCGGTCGATCAGCGATTGCAGCCGGGTGCGGTGCAAGACCTCGGTGATCTGCTCGTCGTCGGCGTCGGGGGCACCGAAGATCAGGTTCTCCCGCAGGGTGCCCGACAGCACCGGCGCGTCCTGTTCAACGTAACCGATGGACGCGCGAAGTTCCCCGATCGGCCAATCGGTGATGTCACGGCCGTCCAGGAGAACCCGCCCGGCCGTCGGTGAGTAGAACCGCTCGATCAGCGAGAACACCGTGGTCTTTCCGGCACCCGACGGCCCGACGAACGCGGTCATCCCGCCCGCCGGGATCGCGAAGCTGACGCCGTGGTGCACCTTGGGAAGTTCCGGACGGTAGGCGAACTCGACCTCGTCGAACGCCACCGCCGCCGGGGTCGGTTCTGCGTTGGACACCGAGGTGTCGGGAACGTCCTCCATCGCCATCGACTCCACCTCACCGATACGCGAGATCGCCGCGGCCCCCACCTGGAGTTGGCTCAGCGCCGACACGATTCCGGCGATCGAGGGGATCAGGTAGAACAGGTACAGCAGGAACGCGATCAGAGTGGAGATGCTCATCGCGTCGGCGGCGACCCGGGCACCGCCGACACCCAACACGGCCAGGAACGAGATCTGCACGGCCAAGCCGGCCGTGACTCCGACCAGTGACTGCCAGCGGGCCGCCCTGACTCCCGCCGCCCAGGCGCCCTGTGCGGCGTCGCCGACCTTCTCCTCTTCGCGGTGTTCGGCGCCGGAGGCCTTGACGGTGCGAAAGGCGCCCAGGACGCGCTCCAACGCGGCGCCGATCATGCCGACGGCCGCTTGAGACTCCTTGGTGGCCTTAGCGATCTGCGGCATGATGAACGTGACGATCACGCCCACCAGACCGATGACTCCGATGGTGACCGCCAGCAGCAGAACATCCATCAAGGACATCATCACGATGGTCGCCAGCAGCGTGATGATCGAGGTGCCTCCGCTGACCACCGACTGTGTCGTCACCTGGCGCAGCAAGCTGGTGTCGGCGGTGACGCGGGACATGAGGTCGCCGGGCTCGGAGTCCTCGACCGAGGTGACCCGCAACCGCAACAGCCGCCACACCAGCGTCCGCCGGGCGGCGAGGATCACCGATTCCGCGGTGCGAGCCAACAGGTAACTGCTGACGGCGCTGATGATGGCACCGGCCACCACCACGACGCACAACAGGATCAACGCGGAGGTGAGGTCGGCGCCCTCCCCCAGATCGTCCAGCACCCACTTGGCCGCCAACGGTTGCACCAGACCGGTCAGGCTGCCGATCAATCCGAGCACGGCTCCGAACAGGATGATTCCACGATGCGGGCGGATGTAGCGCCCCAGCGAACGCCAGGTTTCCTTGGTGACCTTGGCTTTGGTGGGGTCTACCGGGCCATGAGTGGTGTCGCTCATCAGATTCCTGTCGCCGACTGTCGAGGGTCGGCGGCAAGGCTACCGCTCCAGGACTGAGAACCGCCTGTGATCACCACCGGCGGAGGTCACTTCTCGCTGTCGTCGAGCCAGTCCAGAATTGCGTCCAGCGGCGCACGCCAACCGGCGTCGGTCATGAAGTCGTGTCCGATGCTGGAGAACAACAGCGGCGCCGTCTGGTACTCGCCGGCGACCTGCTCCAGACGTTTCGTCGGGCTCTTGCGGTCGGTGGACGACCCCGCGACCAGCACTTTCGCGCCCCCGACCGGCATGGCGGGCGGCCGACGCAAGCCCTGCGGGGCCAGTAGGACCATCGCGTCGACCGGGTAGCGGGTCGCCGCGTGGGCCAGCCAGAGGGCGCCCTGGCCGTGGCCGATAAGCACCGCTCGGCGCGGCAGCGAGACGGCGGTCTGCACGAGGTCGTGGACCTTTCCGGCGAGACCGGCGTCACCACGAGGCGTGTTGCCCTGGCCGCGCACGCTCACCGCGTAGGCGGCCCGGCCGCGTTCGGCGATGTGACCCAGCCAGTGCTTCTCGAACGCGCCGGCCCCTCGGGGATCGCCGGTGACGCACAGCACCGGTGCGGCGGCACCGTCGATGTCGGTGAGCTTCTCGATGACCTCACGGGTGACCCGGTTCGGCGGCGCCTTGCGAATTCGCCGCTGCCACAGTTCCAGACTCACTTGCCCGCACCGTCCGATCCATTGTCCAAAGTGTCGATGATTCGTCCGATCGACGAGGCATAACGCTGGCTGGAGACCTCAAGGGTGTGCCGGGGTGTGTCGATCGTGTTGGGGTCGCTGAACCGCTGCCCGGTCTCGGAGATGACCTGCGAGCGGAACTCCTTGGCGCGCTCGGGGCTGGCGTTGCGCACCTGAAGCCACTTCGCGATCGCGACGGTCTGCCAGTGCACCAGCGGGAACAGCGCCGAGTCCGATTGCAGGAGACCGGCGACGAACAACGTCTCCGACGCCGGGGAGAACAGCTGAGCGAACAGGCGGGGGAACCCGTTGGTGTCGGGGTTGATGCCCAACAGCTCGGGATCACAGAAGCTGAATCGGGGCCGGTACCCGGTGGCCATGACGACCAGATCCGGCTCGACGACGCTGTCGTCGGTGAAGACGACCTTGCGGCCGTCGAACCGCGCGATGTCGGGCTTCGGGACGATCGAGCCGTGTCCGATGTGGTGGAAGATGTGACTGTTGACGATCGGGTGGGCCTGCTTGAGACGGTGATCGGGTTCGGGCAGCCCGAACCGTCGGTGATCCCCCAGCGCACGGCGAATGACCCGCTCGCTGAAACGCCGCCGCAATCCGGTGGGCAGCCACCACAGGCCGGCGTCGACCTGGTCGGCGGGCTTGCCGTACAGGTACTTCGGGGTGTGCCAGTAGCCACGCCGTGCGGAGTGCCAGCACGCGTCGGCCGACACCGCCGCCTCGCAGGCCAGGTCACAGCCGGAGTTTCCCGCCCCGACGACCAGGACCTTCTTACCCCGGAACCGGCTGGCGTCCTGGTAGGACACCGAGTGGATGATCTGCCCCCGAAACGCCTGCTGGCCAGGATATTCGGGCATGTATGGATCCCAGTTGTGGCCGTTGGCGATCACGACCGCCGCGTACCGCAACCGCCGTCCGGAACTGCCGGCGGCCGATCGGATCACCACGTCGAAACGCCCTCGGTCGGCCGGTTCGATCCGCTCGATCTCGCTTCCGAACCAGATGGCGTCGCGCAGTCCGAAATGGTCGGCGTATCTCTCCAGATAGGAGAGCACCTGACTGTGGTGCGGGTAGTCCGGCCAGTCGTCGGGCATCGGGAAGTCCGGGAACTCCGTCAGCGGACGTGACGAGATGAGGTGCGCGCTGGCATACATGGGACTGTTTCGCTGGGTGATGTTCCAGCTTCCGCCGATGGCGGTGTCCTTCTCGTAGCAGTCGACCTTGAAGCCGTGTTCGCGCAGATTCTTGATGGCGAGCAGTCCGGACACTCCGGCCCCGATGACACACACCGCGTCACCGCGATCGTACGCAGTGTCCATACCGTACTCAGACATCACTGAACCTTCCACGCTAAGTTCCACACCGGGGGGCTGGGCCGACGCCGCAGCGTACCGTCTGCCACCTGTACAACGCTAGACATGTCACATCACGATCGAGCCACGGGTGGCGACTTCGCTTGCGGCGACAGGGATCTGCTTATCAGTACCATGTCTGTTCGACTGCGCCCACGGGCGTACCCCGCCCTACTCCCCCTGAACCATGCCGTCATCGGCCTCATCGGCATACGGTGACGGTATGAACCCTCAACCAGCCGACCGACCGCGGCGGCGCGCCTGGTGGTGGTGGCTGGTCCCGGTGATCGTCGGCATCATTCAGTTCGGCGGTATCCGCTGGGCGGGCCGCTGGCAGGCGCCGCACTGGCAACAGGACCAGTGGCCACCTGAACAGTGGCAACACGGTGAGATGTGGAGTCAACCGGCCGCCCAACTGCCGGTCGGCTCCTACCTGGTGGCCATGATCGGGCCGGTGGCGCTGTTCTGGGCGCGCCGATACCCGCGATCGGTCATCGCGGTCACGGCGGTGTCGAGCGCGGCGTACTACCTGCTCGCCATGGGCGGCGGGCCGGTCTTCCTGTCGGTGGTGGTGGCCATCGCCGCCTGGGCGGTCCAACTGCGCGCCGAACGCGTCCGCGAGGCGCGGCGGGCCGTGGTGGCCGAGGCGGCGCAGCGCGCCGAGGCCAAACGCCTCGCGGTCGCGCAGGAGCTTCACGACGTGCTGGCCCACCACATCTCGCTGATCAGCGTGCAGTCGGGCGTCGCGCTGCACCTGATCGACGAACGACCGGAGCAGACCCGGCAGGCGTTGACCGCCATCAAGGGCGCCAGCAAGGAGGCGCTGGCGGCACTGCGCGGCGCGCTGGACAGTCTGCGTGACCACGACTCCGCCGCGCCCCGCCATCCCTCCGGTGGAATGTCTCAGCTGGACGCACTGGTCGACAGCGTTCGCGGCACCGGCATCACGGTGACCGTCGAGATGCCGCGACCACTTCCCACGCTGACCTCGCTGGTGGACCTGACGGCACTGCGCATCATCCAGGAGTCGCTGACCAACGTGCTGCGTCACTCCGAGGCGACCGAGGTGACCGTGTCGATCGAGGCCACCGGCGACGAGTTGACGATTCGGGTGCGAGACAACGGCGTCGGCGGCGCCGTGGTGCCCGGCAACGGCCTGACCGGCATCGTCGAGCGCGCCGCGTCGGTCGGCGGAAGCGCTCGCTTCGGGTCGGCCCGGGGTGGTGGCTTCGAGGTGACGGCCCGGCTGCCCGTTACTGTGGGGGCGTGACGGTCATCAAAGTGGTTCTGGCCGACGATCAAGCCTTGGTGCGCGCGGGTTTCCGGGCTCTGCTGGAGTCCTGTCCCGACATCGACGTCGCCGCCGAGGCGGCCACCGGCGCCGAAGCGGTGGAGCTGGTGCGGCAGCACCGGCCCGACGTGGTGCTGATGGACATTCGAATGCCCGACACCGACGGATTGGCCGCCACCGCTCAGATCACCGCCGACCCCGCGCTGAGCCAGGTGCGGATCATCATCCTCACCACCTTCGACCTCGACGAATACGTCTTCGAGGCGTTGCGCGCCGGAGCCAGCGGGTTCCTGGTGAAGGACACCGAACCGGTCGAGCTGCTTCAGGCGGTGCGCGTCGTCGCGCGCGGGGACGCACTGCTGTCACCGGGCATCACCCGGCGCCTCGTGGAGGAGTTCGCGCAGCGGGCCAAGGAACCGATCACCGACGCGAAGGTACAGATTCTGACCGAGCGGGAGCGGGAGGTCGTGACTCTGGCGGGCACCGGATTGTCCAATGAGGAAATCGCGGAGCGGCTGTTCCTCAGTCCCGCCACCGCCAAGACCCACGTCAGCCGATCGATGATCAAGCTCGGCGTGCGCGACCGCGCGCAACTGGTGGTCTTCGCCTACGAATCCGGGCTGGTGCGCCCCGGCTGGCGAACCTGACCGATCGAACCACCCGTTGACGGCTACCTCCGCCGACTCGTCATCACCAGTCGGACTACCTCCCACGAGGTACGTCGATTGCCGCCGCCGAGCCGACGCCGAATCACCCGCCGGTCACCAGACTTGAGGCAACGACTCGACGGGAGCTGATCGACATGACCACACTCACTGAAACCGTTCTAGCTGAAACCGTTCTGACCCATGGCCCACACGCGGCCGGTTTTGCCCCCGGCCCGTGGTTTCTCCTCGTTCCGCTGTTCTGGGCGGCCGTGATCGTCACGCTCGTGGTGCTGTTCAAGCGACGCGGATCCCACTGGCGTCGCGAACGCGGCGCCGAGGGAGTGTTGCGGGAGCGCTTCGCGCGAGGCGAGGTCACCGAGGACGAGTTCCGCGAACGCCTCGAAGTGTTGCGCGGCAAATGATCGATCCGGTGGCCATCCACCGGGAACGATTGAACCGGCCGTGATCCGGCCCCCATCGAGGGGCCGGATCACGGCCGGTTCCGTTCGTAGGCGGCGCGGTGGTCCAGCACGCCGGTAACCATCTGGCTGGTTCGAGTCGAGGACGTCGCCTTCTCGCTGACATGGTTCTCGACGGCGTGGGTTCTCGCCCGTGGGTTCTCGCCCGTGGGTTCTCACCGGCCATCGCGGCTGCCGCTCTCACCTCGGCTGTGTGACGGGGGTTCTGAACGATGTCGCGCACGCCCCACCCCAAACCGGGGGACAAACCACCCTCACAGCATGCACAACCATTCCTTAACCGGAAAAATCGGTCAAACCAATTTCAGGTTGGGTTCAGGTGTGGCACCGACCGACGGCCCGGAACCTCGACGCGCAACCCCGTCAAGCGGTCGCCGGCGCAGCCTCACGCGCAGCATCACGCTGGCTTCGGGACACTCGACGCTCGAACCAGATCGACGTCAACGGCGGGATCGCGGCGAGGACGCCCACGGCGATCTTTCCGAGACTCCAGCCGTCCCGGCGGGCCAGCAGCAGGACCAACGCGACGTAGGCCATGAACAGCCCGCCGTGGACCGGGCCGAAGATCTGGACACCTATCTCGGCTCCGCTGCCGAGGTACTTGACATACATCCCGGCCAGCAGCCCAGCCCAGGAGAACGCCTCGGCGATGGCCACGGCGAAGAACATTCGGTACAGTCCGGGCACCGCGAAACTCCTTCTACATTACGTAAAATTTCGGCAAGCCTACCTGAGCCGTCAGCCGATCATCGGCTCAGCCCACTCCGGAGGAACCGCCACTCACCGAGACGTCCTCAGCAGAGAGGACCGAACACCACCTCACCGACGGGCACCCCTCACCGGAGCCTAGGTTGGACGGGTGACGACTACCGGGATGATCAAACACGCGACCGCCAGCGCCTACGTCTTTCATCACGACGAGCGACTCGGCTGGCGGACCGGACTCATCGAACACCCTCTTCTCGGGCGTTGGATGCAGGCGGGCGGCCACGTCGAGGCGGACGAGAATCCCGAAGAGGCCGCGCTGCGCGAGGTGGCCGAGGAGACCGGCCTGGCCGGTTTCCGACTCTGGCACCCGAACCCGCCACTGCGATCGGCCACCTCCGACCTGGAGGTCGCGATGCCCTGCTGGATCATGGAACACCGGATCGAGCGGGACAACCACCTGAACCACCCGCACATCCACATTGACTACAAGTACCTGGTGATGACCGAGGACGACTCCCCCGTCACGACACCGGCGCATCCGTTCCAATGGTGGAGCCGATCCCAGATCGATGATCTGTCCACTTTCGAGGATATTCGGGAGAATCTTCGACTGCTGTTCGATCTATTGGGATCAACCGAGTTGGCCGAGTCCGAAAAAGTGTGACATCTTCCCCTTCGGACATTGTTTAAGATCGGCTAAGCGGTCCGGGAAATGAATGTCACCGGGCATTCATCTGCGACTATGCCAAGGCTCTTGTTTCCGATTCGGAACCTGGCTATGGTGTGCCTCCGTGAGCATGACCTTCCTGACCGGACTGGCGTTCGGCCTCGCATTGATCATCCCCATTGGAGCTCAGAATATTCTGGTGTTCAGTCAGGGGTTGACCTTGGGAATGCCGCGTGCGCTGTGGACGGTGTTGGCGGCGGCCACCTGCGACAGCCTGCTGATTCTCGCCGGTGCGCTGGGGGCCAGCGCGCTGATGAGCCAGGTGCCGGGACTGCAGGGTGCCCTATTGTTGGCGGGTTGCGGGTTTTTGACCTATCTTGGGGTGAAATCATTGCGCAGCAAGGTCGTCAATTCCGATACCGAACTCGCCGCGATTACGTCACCCAAGAAAGTGATCTCCAAGGCCGTCGCCGCTTCGCTGTTCAATCCACATGCGATTATCGATACGGTGGGAATCCTCGGCGCGGCCATCGCCGCGCAAAGCGTCACGGGACGGGCCACATTCGCGGCGGGAACCATTTCGGCCTCATGGCTGTGGTTTCTACTGCTGGCCGTCGCGGCCACCGCGCTGCGACATGTGCTGACTCCCGCCAGGCGCGTCTGGTTCGATCGCGTATCCGGAGTGATCCTGTGCGGCTTCGCGGTCAGTTTCGCGGTGGAGTTCATCCGGCTGTGGTGACGCAGAAGGGGACGAGAACCCTCATGGTTCCCGCCCCAGTCGACTGTTGAGAGCAATGTGGAGGACAGTCGGCGCTAGCGCCCCATTCGGCGAACCGCCAGTTCGGCCAACAGAGCGGCGCCGTCGGCCACCACACCGTCGTCGAACGCGGCGCGAGGAGAGTGGTTCGACGGGGCGTCCTGTGGGTCCTTCTGACAGGTCGCGCCCAGGAACACGTAGGCGCCGGGAACCCGATCGAGCACTCGGGAGAAGTCCTCCGACCCCATCAGCGGGTCGTCCATCAGACTGAACCGGTCCTCACCGAACAACTGGCGCGCGGTAGCCGCGGCGAACTCGTACTCGGCCGCGTCGTTGATGGTCGCCGGGTACTCCCGTTCGTAGCGGACCTCAGCGGTCAGGCCGTTGGCGGAGGCGATGTCCTCACACAGCTTCGGTGCCAGCTCCGCCATCCGGTCACTGACCTCAGTGGAGAAACTGCGAATGGTCGCCTCGAAGGTCGCGTCGTCGGGAATGATGTTGCGTCGCGTTCCGGAGTGGAAACTTCCCACGGTCAACACGACCGGGTCGAACACGTCGAAGCGGCGGGTCACCAGGTTCTGCAGCGCGGTCACCATCTGCGCGGCAACCGGGATCGGGTCCAACGCGTCATCGGGTCGGGAACCGTGCCCACCGGCGCCGACCACCCGAACGAACAATCCATCCGAGGCCGCCATCAGCCGTCCCGGACGAGCCGCGAACACACCGGTCGGCAGGAACGACGACATCACGTGAATGCCGTACGCGGCGTCGGCGGGCCGGCCGGCCGCCTCCAACACGCCCTCCTCGATCATGAAGGAGGCTCCGTCGAAGCCCTCCTCACCGGGCTGGAACATGAACACGACATCACCCGACAGTTCGTCACGGCGAGCGGCCAGCAATCGGGCCGCGCCGACCAGGCCGGCGGTGTGTAGGTCGTGGCCGCACGCGTGCATCGCACCGATGTGTTCGGAGCTGAACTCCTCACCCGATTCCTCGATGATCGGCAGAGCGTCCATGTCGCCGCGCAACAACACCACCGGTCCATCCGAGGCCGCCCCGCCGCGCAACACCGCGGTGACCGAGGACAGTCCGTTCCCGGTGGTTATCTCCAAACCCAAGTCCGCCAACGCGTCGAGGACCTTGGCCTGGGTCTTGGGAAGGTTGAGGCCGATCTCGGGAATTCGGTGCAGCTCACGGCGCAACTGCCGCAGTTCGGGGGCGATTTGGGCAGCTTCAGCGGTAAAGCTCATGGCACTCCTCGGGGTGAGAACTACCACGAGCTTAGAGGCAGTTCCGCAGTGGTGGCTTCACCCGCCGACGGGCGGTGTCGTCGACGCGAGCCAACGAGGTGCCCGCCGACCCGACCGCAATGGACGAGCCGCCGGGCTGGACCGGATTCGCCGGTGGTGAGGGTGTC
>Ga0233365_1001115_pt1 | contig 11907 bp, 10 predicted proteins | sample ElkDunMinimDraft_27_FD_191535 | JGI IMG/M metagenome (GOLD analysis project Ga0233365, IMG submission 191535) | Fecal eukaryotic communites from dung pellets of Tule Elk in California, USA - Elk Dung C36 | ecosystem: Host-associated > Mammals > Digestive system > Large intestine > Fecal | place... | reverse complement strand
GTCGGCATCGGTGTCCTTGCCGATCGCGTCGGCCATCTGCGAGAGCAGCCTGGCCACGTGTGCGAAGTAGGCAGTGCCGATCAGGTCGCGTGGGGCGTTGTCGTCCAGGTTCAGCCAGTCTCCGTATCCGGCGTCGGGGCGGATGTAGCCGTCGCTGTTCTTCTCGAGGTAGTCCACCCACGCCGTCATCGACTCGTAGCTCTCCTCGATCACCGCCTTGTCGCCGTAGGTCTGCCACAGCGTGTACGGGACGGTGACCGCGGCGTCACCCCAGCCCGCGTTGCCCGCGCCTACCACCGGCACGTACGGCACCACGTCGGTGACGGCGCCGTCGGGGCGCTGCGCATCGCGGAGGTCCTGCAGCCACTTGTCGCCGAGGAACGTGGAGACGTCCATGTTGAACGCGGCCGTCGGGGCGAAGACGTTGATGTCGCCGGTCCACCCCATCCGCTCGTCGCGCTGAGGGCAGTCCGTAGGCACACTGAGGAAGTTCCCGCGCTGCGACCACACGATGTTGCTCTGGAGCTGGTTGAGCATCGGGTCAGAGGTCTCGAAGTGTCCGGTCATCGGCGCATCGGTTCCGAGCACCTTGCCGACCAGGTCCCGCTTGCTGGGCTTGCCGGACAGCCCGGTGACCTCGACGTAGCGGAACCCGTGGAAGGTGTAGCGAGGCTCGTACGTCTCTACTCGGTCGCCGCGGGCGGTGAAGTAGTCGATGACACGTGCGCTGCGCATGTTGTCGGTGTAGAGGGTCCCGTCAGGGTTGATCTCCTCGCCGTACCGCAGACGGACCTTCTGGCCCTTGGCCAGCCCACGCAGGGTGACCGCCACCGTGCCGACCATGTTCTGGCCGAGGTCGAGCACGTACGCGCCTGGGGCCGGCTCGGTGATCTTCTGGACCGGCATCTCCTGCGTCACCCGAACCGGCGGGTCTGCCTGCGCGACGAGCGCGGTCTCGACGTCCGTCTTCTCGACCACCGGCGCCCAGGCGCGGTCGTCATATCCGGGCCGGGTCCAGCCGGGTGTCTCCCGACGGGCGTCGTACTCCTCGCCGTCGAGGATGTCAGCGTGGGTGACCGGACCTGCCGTGCTCTTCCATGAGGTGTCGGAGACGACCCGTTCCGTCGTGCCGTCGGTGTAGGTGATCTCGAGCTGGCTGAGCAGCCCGGGCAGCTTGCCGTACAGGTTCGGTCCGTAGATCGCGATCTTGCCTGCGTACCAGCCGGTCGACAGGCGCGCGCCGAGCGCGTTCGCGCCGCGCTTCACCAGCGAGGTGACGTCGTAGGTCTGGTACGGGGTGCGCTTGGAGTAGTCGGTCCATCCCGGCGCCCAGCGGTGGTCGGAGACCTCGCGGCCGTTGAGCTGGAGGTCGTAGATGCCGAGGGCCGTCGAGTAGAGCCGCGCAGTCTTCACGTGCTTGTCCGTGGTGAACGTCGTGCGCAGCTGGGAGGTGAGCTCCGCCTTGGCCTCGGTCGTCGGGTTCCAGCGGACGGTGCGGTCACCCGTGACGGGCTGGCCGTCGGCGTAGGCGCTGCCTTCGGCGAAGACGTCGTCGGTGTGGCTCCACCAGCCGGCCTGTCCTTCGAGGCTCGACATCTCGAGGTAGTACTCGCCGGGTTCGGCGGGTGTCTCGAGCGCGATCTCGGCCCAGCTGTTGTCGGCGTGGTCGACGAACCGCTTCTCTGCGACCGTCTCGCCGGTCGGTCCGCCGCGACGGAGGGTGAGGGTGAAGTCGGAGTCGGACGTTCCCCACGTCGGGAAGCTTCCGCCGATCCGGTCGAACGGGCGGTCCGTGGTGACGGACTGGCCGAGCGTCGTGCCGGCGCGGAGCGCTGCGGGGGAGTTCTGCTGCGAGTTCGAGGTCGGCAGCGGGAGGTCGGTGTCGTGCGCGATCCACTCCGCGGACCAGTCCGATGCCTCGAGCAGGCCGGTCTCGAACCAGGTCGGTGCGCTCCAGCGGCCGGCATGGCCGGTCACGTCCCAGGCCATGACCTTCCAGTAGTAGCGCGTCCGTGACTCGAGCCGTGGACCGCCGTACGGCACCTGCCGCGACTCCGCGGACGCCACCTTGCCGGAGTCCCAGACGTCCCCCTTCCCTCGCGCGAGGAGCGACGGGCTCGACGCCACCAGCACGCGGTACGCGGACTGCGCCTGAGCGCGCTCACGCGAGGTCAGCTGCCACCCGAAGGCGGGCAGTCGCTCGCCGACACCGAGAGGGCGAGTCTGGTGGTCGGTGGAGAGGGCGTGGGGGCGGACCTCGCCCGGCGGCGACGCCTGGGCGGGCGCGAACGGGAGGAGGAACGTGGTGACAGTGAGTGCGACCGCGAGCTTGAACAGACGTGAGCTCATCGAGCATGATCCCTTCGGCGCGTGTGCGCGGAGACGAATCTGGCGGTGTTGAATCGTTTCAGTGTGACCTTGGCAACACCGAAGCGTGTCGGTCAACCGTCGTGTCCGGTTCCGGCCATGTCCCGAGTGGCGCGAATGCGCCGATCCCCACCGAAAGACCCGACGTTCCCGCCCGGATGTGGCGGGAACGTCGGGTCGTTCTCGTTGTCCGTCTCCAGCCTGATCCCGAAGGGCTCAGCTCAGAACCGTGAGCCCTTGAGGTCCGTGCGGATGCGTTCGAAAACGCGTCCGATGACAGCAAACTCCTCATCGGTTGCATTGTCGAGGAGATATCGGCGCACGCCGCCGACATGCGTGTGGGCGGCCTCGCGGAGTCGCTCCATGCCGGCGTCGGTGAGCTGGGCGTTCACGCCCCGGCCGTCGGAGGCGCAGGAGCGGCGCTCGACGAGACCGGCGCGCTCCAGCCGAGCGACCGTGTGCGTGACGCGGCTCCGTGAGTGCGCGACCTTGTCGGCGACCTCGGCCATGCGCAACGAATGGTCAGGCGCCTCGGAGAGGCGGACCATGATCTCGTACTCGGGCATCGAGAGGTCGTGCTCGCGTCGTAGGTCGCGGTCGAGCTGGTCGAAGAACACCGTCGACCCGCCCAGGAACGCCCGCCAGAACTCCTGCTGACGGTCGTCGAGCCAGCGAGTCTCAGAGGGCGCCTGTGTGGTCGAGGTCATGGCAGAAGTGTACCCAGGGAATAGTTGTAGATTCAATTAGTTAGGGTATGGTGAAGCGAGTTGGTTGAAACCGCAACAACTTGCGGAGGCTCCAGCGCTTCGCCCGGCAGGACTCCCGTACGACACCCGAAGGACACAGAGACATGGCACAGATCACCGCAGGCACTTGGAACTTCGACCCGACCCACACCGAGATCGGGTTCACCGTCCGCCACATCATGAGCAAGGTGCGCGGCAAGTTCGAGAAGTTCGAGGGCAGCATCACCACGAAGCCCGAGATCTCGGAGTCGACGGCGACCGCGACCATCGACCTCTCGTCGATCAACACCGGCACGCCCGACCGTGACGCGCACCTGCGTTCGGCGGACTTCTTCTCGGTCGAGTCGCACCCGACGATGACGTTCACCTCGACCGGGGTCCTCGAGAAGTCGGACACCGAGTTCGTCGTGACCGGCGACCTGACGATCAAGGACGTCACCCGCCCGGTCGAGCTCTCCGTCGAGTTCCTCGGTGAGGGCAAGGACCCGTGGGGCGGCACCCGTGTCGGCGTCGAGGCGACGACGACCATCAGCCGCAAGGCGTTCGGCATCGACTTCAACATCCCGCTCGAGGGCGACAAGGTCATGATCGGCGACAAGATCAGCATCCTCATCACCGGCGAGGCCGTTCTCGCTGCGTGATCGAGTCGATGCGCTGACGTTCACCTCGCGGGACGAGGCAGCGTCTCCTCCGATATCGCGGCCGTCCTGAAGCCCTCCCGGCTTCAGGGCGGCCGTTCGTCGTGAGCTCGGCCCGGCCGGCTCGGCCGCGAGCGGTGCTCGTCAGGCGGTACGGGCTCCGACCGCGCGCAACGCCAGTTCGGCGTACAGGCGGCCGACCGACTCGGGGGTACGGGGTCCGTCGGGCTGGTACCACCGGACCAGGTCGATCGCCATCGAGATGAGCGCCAGCGCGGTGCCCGGGACGTCGTCGACCTCGAAGACTCCCTTTGCGGCCCCTTCGGCGACGGCGTCGCGGTAGATGCGCTCGATGTCGCGGCGGTACCCGGCGACCTCGCGGCGGTGCTCGGGGGTCAGCGCGGCGAACTCGTACTGGACGACGCGCGCCTTGCGACTGTGCACGGCGTGCCAGGTCGTGAACTCGTACTGCATCGTCGCGAGCCGCTCGACCGGATCGGCCGTGGAGGCGTAGGCGGCGGCCAGCATCTCGCGGGTGGAGAGGTGCCCCTCCGAGCTGATCTCGTAGAGGAGCTCCTCCTTGGAGGCGTGGTGCACGTACAGCGCTGCGGGGCTCATGCCGGCCCTCGTGGAGATGTCACGCGTCGTCGTGGCGTGGAACCCTCGGTCGGCGAATGCCTCGACGGCGGCATCGATCAGCCGCTGGGGGGCGGGTACGTCGGACATGGGCTTCTCCTGCACGGCGGGCTGACGGAGGGCGGGGGACCCTCGGCTACGCTAAGCGATCGCTTAGTACACTCTAGGTGATCGCGAACTCTCTCCGGAGGCACTCCCATGAAGCGAGCCATCTTCGACGACGACCACGAGGCATTCCGTGCATCCGTCGCTGCGTTCGTCGAGCGTAGCGTCCTGCCTCACGTCGAGCAGTACTCCGACGACAAGGGCCTGCCGCGGGAGTACTGGCTGGAGGCGGGGAAGCAGGGGTTGCTCGGCCTCGAGATCCCCGAGGCGTTCGGCGGCGCCGGTGCGGAGGACTTCCGCTTCAACGCGGTGCTCGCCGAGGAGCTGTCGAAGGTCAACGCCGCGCTGCCCTCGTGCACCGGGATCCACTCCGACATCGTCGCCCCGTACCTCGTGGAGCTGACGACCGAGGAGCAGAAGGCGCGGTGGCTGCCGAGGTTCGTGACCGGCGAGCTGCTCACGGCGATCGCGATGACCGAGCCCTCGGGCGGGTCGGACCTCGCCGCCCTCAAGACGACCGCCGTCCGCGACGGCGACGAGTGGGTCCTCAACGGCTCGAAGACGTTCATCACCAACGGCTGGTCGGCCGACCTCGTGATCGTCGCCGCCCGGACCAAACCCGAGAAGGGCGCCAAGGGCATCACGCTCTTCGCCGTCGAGACCGGCATGGACGGCTTCAGCCGCGGTCGCAAGCTCGACAAGGTCGGCCAGAGCGAGTCCGACACGGCGGAGCTCTTCTTCTCCGACGTCAGGCTCAGCGACGCTCAGGTCATCGGTGAGGTCGACCGCGGGTTCATCGCGATGATGCAGCGCCTCCCGCAGGAGCGGCTGTCGTGCGCCGTCTCGAACGTCGCCCACGCCAAGCAGATCCTGGCCGAGACCATCGAGTACGCGAAGGAGCGCCACGCGTTCTCGCAGCCGATCGGCTCCTTCCAGCACAACAAGTTCCTCCTCGCCGAGCTCGTGACCCGTATCGAGTCGGTGGAGGCGTACGTCGATGCGGCCGTGCTCGCCCACACCAGGCGTGAGCTGACCGCGATCGACGCAGCCAAGGTGAAGTGGCTGTCCTCGCAGGTGCAGAACGAGGTGCTGGACCACTGCGTCCAGCTGCACGGCGGGTACGGGTACATGAACGAGTACCGCGTCGCCCGCGCCTGGCGGGACGCCCGCGTGACCAAGATCTGGGCCGGCTCGAACGAGATCATGAAGGAGCTCATCGGCCGCGACCTCGGGCTGTGACACTCGGAGGCACCGCTCACCGCATCCCCACCTCTCTCGGGTCCACGAAGTCAGACAGCGCTCGAACAAGAAGGAAAGCTCATGACTGAAGCCGTCATCGTCTCCACCGCCCGGTCCCCGATCGGGCGCGCCTTCAAGGGTTCGCTCAAGGACATGCGTCCCGACGACCTCACCGCGCAGATGGTGCGCGCCGCGCTCGACAAGGTCCCCGAGCTGGATCCACGCGACCTCGGCGACCTGATCCTCGGCTGCGGCCTGCCCGGCGGCGAGCAGGGGATGAACATGGGGCGCGTCGTCTCGGTCCTCCTCGGCTACGACTTCCTTCCGGGCACCACGGTGACCCGGTACTGCTCGTCGAGCCTCCAGACCACCCGCATGGCGTTCCACGCGATCAAGGCGGGGGAGGGGGACGCGTACGTCTCGGCGGGCGTCGAGACCGTCAGCCGCTTCGTCAAGGGCAACAGCGACGCGATCCCCGGCCAGGAGATCACCAACCCGCTCTTCACCGACGCCATGCAGCGGACGGAGAGCTTCACCGAGGGTGGCCAGAAGTGGGCCGATCCCCGTGAGGACGACCACCTCCCCGACGTCTACATCGGGATGGGCCAGACCGCGGAGAACGTCGCGCAGGTGCTCGGGATGAGCCGCGAGGAGCAGGACCGTTTTGCGGTGCGCAGCCAGAACCTCACCGAGCAGCGCATCAACGAGGGCTTCTGGGCGCGCGAGATCACCCCCGTCACGCTGCCCGACGGCACGCAGGTCACCGCGGACGACGGCCCCCGCGCCGGCACCACGTACGAGGCGGTCTCGCAGCTCAAGCCCGTCTTCCGCCCCGACGGCACCGTGACGGCCGGCAACGCCTGCCCGCTCAACGACGGTGCGGCGGCCCTGGTCATCATGAGCGACCAGAAGGCGAAGGACCTCGGGCTCACCCCGCTGGCGCGCATCGTCTCCACGGGCGTGACCGGACTGTCGCCGGAGATCATGGGCCTCGGTCCGGTCGAGGCGATCCCGCAGGCGCTCAAGCACGCAGGCATGAGCCTCGACGACATCGACCTGTTCGAGATCAACGAGGCGTTCGCGGTGCAGTCGCTCGGCTCCGCGCAGCAGCTCGGCATCCCCGAGGACAAGCTCAACGTGAACGGCGGCGCGATCGCCGTCGGCCACCCGTTCGGGATGACCGGCGCCCGCATCACCGCGACGCTGATCAACTCGCTGCAGTGGCACGACAAGCAGTTCGGTGTCGAGTCGATGTGCGTCGGCGGCGGCATGGGCATGGCCATGGTCCTCGAGAGGCTCTCGTGACCACCGGCGCCAAGCGGTTCGAGGGCCGCACCGCGATCGTCACCGGTGCGAGCCGCGGCATCGGCCTCGGGATCGCTCAGCGCATCGTCGACGAGGGCGGCCGCGTCTGCCTCACCGCTCGCAACGACGAGGCGCTCCAGGAGGCCGTCATCCACCTCGGCGGTCCCGAGGTGGCGATCGGTGTGGCGGGCAAGGGCGACGACACCGAGCACCAGGACGACGCGATCGCCAGGACGCTCGAGGCGTTCGGGTCCGTCGACCACCTGGTCAACAACACCGGCATCAACCCGGTGTACGGGCGCATGATCGACATCGACCTCGCCGCGGCGCACAAGATCTTCGCCGTCAACGTCCTCAGCGCCCTCGCGTGGACCCAGAAGGTGTTCCACGCGTGGATGGACGAGCACGGCGGCACCGTCGTCAACGTGGCATCGGTTGCCGGGCTCAAGCCGGCGCCCGGGATCGGGTTCTACGGTGCCAGCAAGGCGATGCTCCTCCACGTGACGGAGGAGCTCGCGGTCGAGCTCGGACCGGACGTCCGCGTCAACGCCGTCTCACCGGCCGTCGTCAAGACCAGGTTCGCCACCGCCCTGTACGAAGGCCGCGAGGACGAGGTCGCCGCGGCGTACCCGCTGAAGCGGCTCGGCGTCCCGAGCGACATCGGGTCGGTCGTCGCGTTCCTCCTGTCGGAGGAGTCGGGCTGGATGACTGGTCAGAACCTCGTCGTCGACGGCGGCCTGACGTTGACCGGCGGGGTCTGACGTGCTGCCTGATCGCGCGGGCGTCGTCGTCACCGGCGGCGGCAACGGGATCGGACGCGCGATCGCGCACCGGCTGAACGCAGCTGGTGCGCGTGTCGTCGTCAACGACCTCGACCCGGAGGCGGCCGCGCAGGTCGCGGACGAGGTCGGCGGTCTGGCGCTTCCCGGGGACGCGGCGTCCGCCGAGGGCGTGCGCGCGCTCGTCGACGGCGCACGCGACCACCTCGGGGCGATCGACGTGTTCTTCGCCAACGCCGGTATCGCCCGGGGCGACGCCGGCGCGGCGACCGACGCGGACTTCGAGGCGTCGTGGCAGGTCAACGTCATGGGCCACGTACGCGCGGCGCGGGCGCTGATGCCCGAGTGGCTCGAGCGCGGCGAAGGACGGTTCGTCGCGACCGCGTCGGCGGCGGGTCTCCTGATGATGCTGGGCTCCGCGCCGTACACCGTGTCGAAGCACGCGGCCGTCGCGCACGCCGAGTGGCTGTCGGCGACGTACCGGCACCGCGGGATCGTCGTGCAGGCCCTCTGCCCGCAGGGCGTACGGACCGCGATGCTCGACGACACCGGACCGGCGGGCGACGTCACGCTCAAGGACGCCGCGATCACGCCGGAGCAGGTCGCCGAGACGGTCTTCGACGCCCTTCAGGACGACCGTTTCCTGATCCTGCCGCACCCCGAGGTTGCCGCGTACGCGCAGGCGAAGGCCGACGATCCCGACCGCTGGCTCGGTGGCATGAACCGGCTCCAGCGCCGGATCGAGGAGCTCCGTCCCGACTTCTGACCCCCTCCCGCCCCTCCCGTTTGCCACGTTCCCGTGGCAAAGCACGCTGGCCCTCGGCAAATTTGCCGAGGGCCAGCGCTGTTTGCCACGGGAACGTGGCAAACGGCGGAGGGCGGGGTCAGAGGTGCTTGCGCAGCTCGGCCTTGGCGAGCGAGTTCTTGTGGACCTCGTCCGGGCCGTCGGCGAAGCGGAGCGTACGGACGCCCGCGAAGGACGCGGCGAGCGGGAAGTCCTGCGACAGGCCTCCCGCACCGTGGGCCTGGATCGCCTTGTCGAGGATCCACTCGACCGTACGGGGGGTCGCGATCTTGATCGCCTGGATCTCGCTGTGGGCGCCCTTGTTGCCGACGGTGTCCATCAGCCATGCCGTCTTGAGGGTGAGCAGGCGCAGCTGTTCCACCTTCACCCTCGACTCCGCGATCCAGTCGCGGATGACGCCTTGCTCGGCCAGCGGCTTGCCGAAGGCGACTCGCTCGTTGACCCGCTTGCACATGAGAGCGATCGCGCGCTCGGCGATGCCGATGGAACGCATGCAGTGGTGGATGCGGCCCGGCCCGAGACGCGCCTGCGCGATCGCGAACCCGTCACCCTCGCCGGCGATGAGGTTGGAGGCGGGGACGCGGACGTCGGTGAACTCGATCTCCGCGTGGCCACCGTGGTCGCGGTCGTCGTAGCCCAGCACGTGCATCCCGCGCTTGACGTGGACGCCGGGTGTGTCTCGCGGGACCAGGATCTGCGACTGCTGCCGGTGCCGTGCAGCCGTCGGGTCGGTCTTGCCCATGACGATGAAGATCTTGGCGGCGGGGTTCATCGCACCGGTGATCCACCACTTGCGACCGTTGATGACGTAGTCGTCACCGTCGCGCACGATCGAGGTCCCGATGTTGGTCGCGTCGGACGAGGCGACGTCCGGCTCGGTCATCGCGAACGAGGACCGGATCTCGCCGGCGAGCAACGGCTCGAGCCACTGCTTCTTCTGCTCGTCGGTGCCGAAGTCGTGCAGCACCTCCATGTTGCCGGTGTCGGGCGCCGCGCAGTTCAGCGCGACCGGAGCGATCGCCGGGCTGTGGCCGGTGATCTCGGCCAAGGGGGCGTACTGGAGGTTGGTGAGCCCCGCGCCCTCCTTGCCCGGGAGGAACAGGTTCCAGAGGCCCTGCTTGCGCGCCTCCTCCTTGAGTCCCTCGATCATCGGGGGAGGGCCCCAGCGGTCGGGGTTGGCCTCGATGTCGGCGTGGAACGCCGCTTCGGCCGGGTAGACGTGCTCGTCCATGAACGCGAGCAGCGTCTCGCGCAGCTCCTGCGTCCGCGCGTCGAGTGCGAAGTCCATCGGTGCTCCTTCTGACGGGGTGGAGGTTCAGCGACGCGCGGCCTGGAGACCGAGGGCGATCAACGGCTCGGTGACCTCGCCCATCCGGTCGAAGCCCTCGCCGACGGTCTGGCCCTGGGTGTAGCGGAAGTGGATGCCTTCGGTGATGATCGCGAGCTTGTAGAAGCCCAGAGCGAGATGGAATCCCATCGACGACACGTCGCGTCCGCTGCGCGCCGAGTAGCGCTCGAGCACCTCGTCGACCGTGGGGTATCCCGGCGCCTGCGTGGCGTCCGAGACGGCGCCCGCCCCCGCCGTACGGCCCATCTCCTGGTAGACGATCGACAGGGCGATGTCCGAGAGCGGGTCACCGAGCGTTGCCATCTCCCAGTCGAGGACGGCCGTGATGCGGTCCTCGCCGCCCGGGCTGGTGTCGACGAGCACGTTGTCGAGGCGGAAGTCGCCGTGGACGATCGCCGCGTCGGAGTGTGCGGGGACGTGCGTGGCGAGGTAGTCGCGCAGCTCCGCGTATCCGGCGAGCTCGCGGCTCTTGGAGGCCTCTGCCTGGGTGGTCCAGCGCCGCACCTGGCGTTCGAGGTAGCCCTCGGCGCGCCCGAACGCCTCGAGCCCGACGGTCTCCGGGTCGACGGCGTGGAGGTCGGCGAGGGTGTCGACGAGGCGGCCGGCGATGTCCGCGGTACGGGCAGCGCCGAGCTCCTCGAGCTCGGTGGCGCGCCGGATCGCGCGGCCCTCCACCTTGGCCATGACGTAGAACGGAGCACCGATCACCTCGGTGTCCTGGCAGAGCGCGTGCACCTCGGGGACCGGTACGTCGGTCGGGGCGAGCGCCTTGATGACGGTGTGCTCGCGGCTCATGTCGTGCGCGGTGGCGAGCACGTGGCCGAGCGGCGGACGACGCACGATGAGGTGGGTGGTGCCGTCGGTCACGTCGTACGTGAGGTTCGAGCGCCCGCCCGGGATGACGGTCCCGGAGAGCGGTCCTGCGACCAGGCCGGGCGCCTCCTTGTCGAGGAAGGCGCCCAGCCGGTCGAGGTCGAGACCTGGCAGGTCGTCGGCCACCGTCAGTCCTTCGGTCCGCCGGCGACGTAGATGACCTGGCCGGACACGAACCCGGACTCCTCGCTCGTGAGGAACGAGGCGGTCGCGGCGATGTCCTCGGGCTGCCCGACGCGGGCGACCGGGATCTGCTGCGCGCTGAACTTCTTGAAGTCCTCGTAGTCGACGCCGACGCGCTTGGCCGTCTCTGCCGTCATCTCGGTCTCGATGAACCCGGGGGCGATCGCGTTCGCGGTGACGCCGAACTTGCCGAGCTCGATCGCGAGGGTCTTGGTGAACCCCTGCATGCCGGCCTTGGCCGCCGAGTAGTTGGCCTGTCCGCGGTTGCCGAGAGCGGAGGTCGAGGAGAGGTTGACGATGCGCCCGAACTTCGCCTCCACCATGTACTGCTGGGTGGCGCGTGCCATGAGGAAGGCGCCGCGCAGGTGGACGTTCATGACCGCGTCCCAGTCGGCGACCGACATCTTGAACAGCATGTTGTCGCGGATGATCCCGGCGTTGTTGACCAGGATGGTCGGCCCGCCGAGCTCGGCGACGACCCGCTCGACGGCGCCGGCGACGGCCTGCTCGTCCGACACGTCCGCCCCGACCGCGAGGGCCTTGCCGCCCGCGGCGGTGATCGCGTCGACGGTCGCGGCGCAGGAGGACTCGTCGAGGTCGATGACGGCGACGGAGTGCCCGTCGGCGGCGAGTCGCTTGGCGACGGCGGCGCCGATCCCGCGGGCCGCGCCGGTGACAATGGCAGTTCGCTGCTGGCTCACACGTACTCCTCGTTGCTTCTGGCTGATGCTGCCGACCGCTCGCTAAGCGATCGCTTAGCAAGGTACCCCATCCGGCGTGAGGAAGGGCACAGGGGAGCGAGCGGAATGCGGTGCGTCGAGGTACGACACTCCTCTGACACGATCAGGACGTGCGACACACCTTCCCCTGCCCCCTGCGATGG
>Ga0233365_1001114_pt1 | contig 11911 bp, 9 predicted proteins | sample ElkDunMinimDraft_27_FD_191535 | JGI IMG/M metagenome (GOLD analysis project Ga0233365, IMG submission 191535) | Fecal eukaryotic communites from dung pellets of Tule Elk in California, USA - Elk Dung C36 | ecosystem: Host-associated > Mammals > Digestive system > Large intestine > Fecal | place... | reverse complement strand
ACAGTTTCTGCTTTCTTTGCCATATTTATAGGTAGTTAACCGGATTTGTTTTAATGCTTGATAAAATAATTGCAAAAGTACGTATTTTTTTTGATAGATAATCAAAAATATAATTTTTTACGTAACGTTCACTTTCAAAATGACCAACATCAGCTAATAAAATGATGTTTTCAGCCTGATAAAAATCGTGGTATTTTAAATCGGATGTTACCAGTACATCGGCATTTTGAGCTTTGGCAGCAGCAATTGCAAAACTGCCCGATCCGCCTAAAACCGCCACTTTTTTTACTTTTTTATTCAATAAATCGGAATGACGAATGCCACCTGTTTCTACTTTATTTTTCACTGATTGAAGAAAATCCATTTCTGAAATTTCATTTTCTAACTCACCGATCATTCCTAAACCGATATTTTGATGTTGGTTTTCTAATTTAGTGATTTCATGAGCAACTTCTTCGTACGGATGACTTTCAAACAATGCTTTTAAAATGTTTTTTTGCAGATGTTTTTCGAAAGTAACTTCCAGCTTCATTTCTTCTACTTCGGTAAAAACATTTTGACTGCCAATTACCGGATTACTGTCGTTGTTTCCTGTAAAAGATCCAATGCCAGCCGAATTAAAACTGCAATCGTAATAATTTCCAATAGCACCTGCACCCGCATTAAATAACGCTTTTTGAACATTCGTTAAATGATCTTTCGGAACAAAAGTGGTTAGTTTATAGATAAAATCCTGCTTCGGAATCAGAATTTTTGTATTGATCAACCCTAAAGTATCGCACAAAATTTTGTTCACGCCCAGTTTATGATTGTCCAAACCTGTGTGAACCGCATAAATAGCAACATCGTTTTTAATGGCTTTAATAACCGCGCGTTCCACATAATTTTTACCGGTTATTTTCTTTAAACCCGAAAATAGTATTGGGTGAAAACACACAATTAGGTTGCAGTTTTTTTCAATGGCTTCGCTAACAACGCTTTCCAAAGCATCGTGACAAACCAGAATGCCTGTAATTGTTGCATTTGCATCGCCAACAAGCAAACCTACATTGTCAAAATCTTCGGCATAGGCAGTGGGTGCCATTTCTTCTAAAATCGGAATAAGTTGTTTTAACTGCACAATATCATTTTTAGTGTATTCAAAGATAAAAATAATCGTTATTTTCGTACAAAATCTTATGAATTATTATTAATGAAATATTTACTTCTTATCTCCATATCTTTACTTATAATTGGCTGTACAAAAGAAAAAGATACTATAGCTGAAATGAATGCCGATGATTACACCATTGAATGGGCGAAAATTGATTATGATTCCATTAAAGGGTCGGATAAAAACTACGAATTAATTGAATTATTCATTCCTAAAGATAAAAGTAAGGATACTTTGTACAATCAAACTCAGTGGTATGTAAATGGTAGTTTGAGCAAAAAACATAGTCACTATTATGATATTGATGTTGAAGCAACGGATAACAAACATACTTATTTAGCAAAAATTAAGATGTATTCAGAATATTCTAATTTATCAACAGACAAAAACAACAGAAGAATTGTAGATGTTTTTTTTCTAAATTATTACAAAGATAGTTTATGGTTTGAAATTAAACATTTTAAGAATGTTGATAATTTTGAAATTGAATTTACAAATTTTCATAATGATAGATTTACCGGACGTATCACAGAGTATGTTGATAGAGATACTGTTATTAATAATGAAAGAATGGTGAATGCAAGAATAACTAAAATAGCCTTAACCAATAAAAATAATACTATAGGCTTTTTTATAGATAAAGATTCTATTTTTGAGAGACAGAAATTTAATGCAAAAGGCTTAATAGGAATTTATTAATGAAAAACTTACGCAAAATATTATTTCCGTTTTCGTTGATGTATGCAGCCATAACAAGCTTGCGAAATTTTTTGTATGATAAAGACATAAAAAAATCAACTGCTTTTAACTTGCCAATAATTGCTGTGGGAAACCTGTCGGTTGGTGGAACGGGTAAAACTCCAATGGTTGAATATTTAATCAGACTTTTATCAGATAATCATAATTTAGCAGTTTTAAGCAGAGGTTACAAGCGCAAAAGCAAAGGTTTTTATTTAGCAAATGCTACTACAACTATCGAAGAAATTGGCGATGAACCTTTTCAGTATCATTCAAAATTTAAAAATATACATGTAGCCGTAAATGCAGACAGGGTAGAAGGAGTTACCAAAATTTTAGAAGCGTTGCCAAAAACCGATGTTGTTTTGTTGGATGATGCTTTTCAGCACCGAAAAATTAAAGCCGGATTTTACATTATGCTTACCGCTTACAACGATTTGTTTTATAACGATTTGGTGTTGCCTGCCGGAAATTTGCGCGAATGTAAATCGGGAGTAAAAAGAGCCAACGTGGTGGTAGTTACTAAATGCCCTAAAGATTTATCGGAACAAGAAATGCTTAAAATAAAAAGTAAAATTGCAATTGATAACGATAAAATTTTCTTTTCTACGATTAGTTATCATCATTCGGTAACAAATAATTCAGAAGAAATTAAAATTACAGATTTAAAAAATGATTTTATAGCAGTTGCCGGTATTGCAAAGCCCGAATATTTTTTTGATTATTTAAATTGTATTAAAAATGATTATTTGACATTTCCGGATCATCATTTTTTTTCAGATCAAGATATAAAAAGAATCCTACAAAAAGCGAACCAACGAAAAATCATCACTACCGAAAAAGATTATATGCGATTGCAAAATCTTCTGCCAAAAGATCAGTTGTATTACTTACCAATTGAAATGGATTTTTTGAGAGATTCAAAGGCTTTTGATTTGGAGATTTCTAAAAGCTTATAAAGTATCAAACCTAATTAATAAAAATAATAAATAGATTTGCAGAATGAAAAAAATACTTTTATTAACAACAATATTCGCACTATTTAGCTGCAATAACGAAATTGAGGATATATTAAACGATTATAAAACAAAACCAAAATCTGAAAATTTACAAGGTTTTTGGCAGTTGAATGGCGTTTATCCTCCCGATTCATTAAAGCGTGATAGAGAAATAGGAATATCACATGGTTTGGTAGGAATAGGACCAGATGAAATTCTTTACTTAGATAATGAATATTTACGTTTTTTAAGAAAATCATCGGATGACGATTCTTATTATTACAATAAAAAAGATAGATTGTATTGGTATAATAATGAACAATTTATCAAATCGGTATATGAATCAAGTTACAATAACAAAAATTACCAGAATATAGAAGAATATCAAATTCCATATAAATTCGGACAATCAAAAGACACACTAATTGTTCAAAGTAATAGTAAATTGTTATACCTAACAAAAAAATCGGACATTAAATTTATAGAGTACGATTTTTAATAACTAATTGAAAGTTAATTTTTTGTATTTTTATTGAAACTATTTCGGTTATGATAAAAATACTACGATTATTAATATTTTTTTCGTGCTTTTTAGCGCATAGCCAACCTGTTAAATTGTTTAAACAGTACACGGGGCGTTACGATTTTTTTATGATTGGCAATACCATGAACAGTGGTCCAAATGGAACAGGTGCGCCGTGTACTATTTTAACACAATCAAGTGCGTTACTTAACTTAAATGCCAATGCAAATATACAGGCCGCGTTCTTATATTGGTCTGGTTCAGGAACTTTAGCTGAAGCAGATCTAAATGTAAAATTAAATGGCACTCCTATAACTGCCCAAAAAACATTTACAACAATTGGACCAACCGGATTAGAGTTTTTTGGAGCTTTTGCAGATGTTACTACTTTTGTAAAGGCTACAGGTAATGTGAATTACACTTTGTCTGATTTAGATTTAACAAACGTTATACCGCCATATTGCCCAACAGGAAGTAATTACGCAGGCTGGTCCATTGTTGTAGTTTATGAAGATCTGTCACTGCCAAACAGAGTCGTAAGTGTGTACGAAGGTTTTCAAATTGTGGATCATACAGGTCAAAATGTTACTATTACCTTAAACGGTTTAAATGTTACAAACGTTAATAATGCAAAAGTTGGCTTTTTGGCGTGGGAGGGCGACGAGAATATTTCAGTTGCCGAAGAGTTGAGAATTAATGGTAAAATTGTAAGTAACCCGCCGTTAAATCCTGCTAATAATGTATTTAATTCTACCAATACCTATACAAATGCCGCAAATTTGTGGAATATGGATATTGATTATTTTCAGATTGGTAGTTTTATTTCTTTAGGTGATACTTCTATGATCGTAAACATAAAAACTGGTCAGGATTTAATCATTGTAAATAATATTCTAGTGGCTTTAAGCAGTCTTTTTGCAGATGCAACAATCAATATTAATGAAATTGATGTTACATGTAACAGTAGAGAAATAAAGGTTAATTATACGGTTTACAATACAAACGGCACCACCCAATTGGTTAAAAATGTTCCTATAGCTTTTTATGCAGATGATTTTCTGGTTGGAAGAACTACTACAAAAAACAGCATTCCGATAAATGGTTCGGAAACAGGAACAATTACTTTGACCATTCCAGAATCTGTTGGTGATAATTTTATTATAACCGCAAGTGTTGATGATGATGGTTATAAAAACGGGAATGTAATTGAAAGTGATGAAACCAATAATACCGATACCGAAAAAGTTACGTTGATTTTTGGTCCCGATATAAATAAGCCGACCGATATTATTGTTTGCGATAAAGAGGAAGAGGGTTTTGTAATTTTTGATTTAACTTCTAAACAGTTTGAAGCAAGTACAAGTAACAACGTAACTATTAGTTTTCATGAAAGTGAAAGTGAATCACAAAGCGGCACAGGAAAAATTCAGAATTTTGATTATTACGAAGTTAAAAGTCATAGTTCAAAGACCATCTGGGTACGTGTTGAAGATAAAGTTACAGGCTGTGCAAACACCACATCTTTTAAAGTAACGGCACAAATGAAACCGTTTATAGAACTTAAAGAACCTTTAATGATCTGTAATTTTAAAAACAACCCATCAGCAGCAAACTTATCTTTGGCATATTTGCTTTTGCCTAGAATATTTTCGTACATAGATGAAATGGAACTGAAATTTTATGAAACCGAAGCTGATGCCGAAGCTGAAATCAATGAAATCACCAATATTAATAGTTACCAGCCACCACGTTTTCCATACATTATTTATATAAAAGCAAAGGGAAAAACAAAACTCTGGTGTGATAATATTATTCAGTTACAATTGAACGATTGCGTTGTGCCTAAAGGAATTTCGCCAAATGGCGATGGCTTGAACGATGGTTTTAATATTGAAATTTTTAATCCAATCGAAGTGAAAATTTTTAATCGTTATGGAATGGAAGTTTACGCGCATGGTGAAGGATATATTGATCAATGGAAAGGTCAAGACAAAAATAACCGAGAATTACCTTCAGGGACATACTTTTATCATTTTAAAACTTTGTTTGATACCTATATTGGATATGTTTATGTAATGAAAGAAGTTCAATAAAGTTTTTATATCTTTTTAATAAAACCACAGAGAACAAAAAAAGGAAGACTAAACCAGTCTTCCTTTTTTGTTAGTTAACCTTTGCAGGAACATCTTTAAAATAGACTTCTGCAAAAGACATGTTTTTACCATGCTCTATACGTTTATGGAAAACTTCAGGACTTACTTCGTTTGGTTTAGAAAAACCACAAGCCCCAATAAATTCACCAAAAGCTTTCATTGTATTTTTATGGAATGTTGCCACACGTACCGATTTATCGGTAATATCCATACCTTCATAAAGTAACGGATCTTGCGTTGCAATACCAACAGGACAGTGTCCGCTGTCACATTGTAATGCTTGGATACATCCTAAAGCAAACATCATTCCACGTGCGCTGTAACAAGCATCAGCACCCAATGCCATGTTTTTAGCTAAATCAAAAGCAGAGATTACTTTTCCGGCAGCAAGAAGTTTTATATTCTCACGAATACCGTGTTCTTTTAGCGTATTATTTGCAAATACCAAAGCGTCTGATAATGCCATACCCATATAGTCTATAAACTCTAAAGGAGCAGCACCTGTACCACCTTCGGCACCATCAATCGTTATAAAATCAGGATAAATACCCGAGCTTTTAAATGCTTTGATAATATCGATAAATTCATCTTTTCTACCAATACAAATTTTAAAACCTACTGGTTTACCACCACTTAAATTACGTAGTTTACCAATAAACTGAGCCAATTCGTCTGAGTTGCTAAATGCGGAGTGCGACGATGGCGAGTGAACGGTTGTAAACGGTTTTATATTACGTATTTTTGAAACTTCTAACGTGTTTTTTTCTGCCGGTAATAATCCACCGTGACCAGGTTTTGCACCTTGAGATAGTTTTAATTCGATCATTTTTACATCAGGATATTGTGATCTCTCTTCAAACAAAACATCGCTAAAAAATCCTTGGTCATCTCTACAACCAAAATATCCCGTACCAATCTGCCAGATCAAATCACCGCCAGATCTGTGGTAGGGAGAAATTCCACCTTCACCGGTATTATGAGCAAATCCCCCTAACTTTGCACCTTTATTCAAAGAAATGATGGCTTTTTTACTTAAAGCACCGTAACTCATAGCACTAATGTTATAAATACTTGCGCTGTATGGTTGTGAACATTGTTCATTCCCAATTAAGGTTCTAAAATTAAAGTCAGAAATAACTTTTGGATAAACCGAGTGTGAAGCCCATTCGTAACCAATACGGTTTGGATCATCTTGCATACCAAAAGAAACGGTTTGTTTCTCGTTTTTAGCACGTTGGTAAACAATAGAACGCTCACGACGGTTAAATGGTTTACCATCTAATTCGCCTTCCCAGAAATACTGACGCAATTCCGGACGAATTTCTTCTAAAATGTATCGTAAACGCCCAATAATAGGGTAGTTTTTACGAATGGTATGTTTTGTTTGAAAAGCATCTTTAAATGCCAGATAAAATAATATTACAGGAAGTATAAGAGTTAAGAAGCTCCAATCTCTTAAAAAAACTAAATAGAATGCTACAATTAAATAGGTGATTATAAAAGCCCAGATAACTTGTCTAATTACAAAACGATTTAAAAATTTTTGGTGTAACATAGGTTTTTAAATGCAAAAATTGTTGTTGTTTATTAAATTGTTTCTTTAACTATTGTTTCTAGTTAGATATTTTGTTAAAAAATAATTTTAAACCGCATTAAATCAGGTAATTTGGTTTTTATTTAAAAAATATCTTTCTTTTTTATCAGATTAAGAAAAATAGTGTTCGCAAAGGTAATAAACATTTTGATTTTAAAACTAATTTTTCCACTTAATATTGCACCCAATACTCGGTTTTTGCAAAGGATTAACACTACGATTGTATAATAAAGAATCGATTGCGCCGCGTAAATCATTTCCGTTGGTTGGAATACCGTTTTTAGGACGAGAATCATCTAATTGTCCGCGATAAACCAGCTTGTTTTGGGCGTTGAACAAATAAAAATCGGGTGTACAGGCAGCATCGTAATTTTTGGCAGTTTCTTGTGAGTCATCGTACAGATATGGAAAACTGAATTTATTATCGAACGCAAATTCGGTCATTTTATCAGGCGCATCTTCCGGATAGTTTAAAACATCATTGCTTGATATCGCTACAAAACTAATTCCCTGAACTCTATAGTCATTTGCAACACGAGTGACTTCTTCAATGACATGCAGTACAAAAGGGCAGTGGTTGCAAATAAACATAACTACCGTTCCGTGATTTCCTTTTACATCATTAAACGATTTCCATTCGTTACTGTTGGTATCGGGCAGAAAAAAATCGGGTGCTGTTGTGTCAAGCGCTAACATGTTTGATGGTGTACGAGCCATTTTTTCTTTAAATTTAATAAAATAAAACAGAGTAGACAAATATACATAAGTGCAGTATTAATAATACTCAATCTCTGTTTCATATATGTTTCGAATAGAATTGTTTTCTGTAATTATCATTTTTGAAACATTATTTTTTGTATCATAAAAGTAGTCGTATTTTAAAATACCTTTTTTTGATGATGGATTAAATAGAATGAATTTGCCACTGTCATCGCTAATGAACGTACATACAATAGTCGAAATATTGTCGTTTTTATTGTATGAAAAAAGTGCTTCCAATATATCATTATCTACACTTTTTTCAATAATTTTATCAAGCATTCTATCATTTTTATATAGATAATTAATTGTTCCGGCTTTTCTTTCGTCATTGAGTTTACTAAGAGAAATATTATAACGCTCGTTAATTATTTTATTATCTTGGTCGTATGTGTAATAGTATTCGTTATCAGCAAAATAAGTCGAATGATGCTTCGATAGTACTTTAATAAGATTGTTTTGACGGTCATAACTATAATCAACATCTTGAGAAATAGTTTGTTTTATTTCATTGTTATGTGATTTTTCAAAACGAAACATATTATAGTTTATGAGCTTTTCTTCATTATTATATGTGTAATTAAATACAACTTGTGTAAAGTTTCTGTGAATATTTTCTCTTTTTGTTAGTTTTAAACCATTGTAATAATACTTGTATTCCATACTATCCTTATCGTTTCCATCTATGTGTTTTACTAAACGATAAACTATTTTTTCATCTTTGAATTTTGTAAAAGTTTCTTCAGAATATCCATCAAATATTTTATCAGAATTATTGTAATATTTTTTATATATCCTTTTTTCTGTATTATCATTTCTTGTAAAAATATATTGTGTAGATTTTTGATTGTTATTGTAATTTATAAGTTTTATATACTGTCCTTCGGTATTATATTCACGTACTTGGGTAGTATCCCTTTTAAGGCCAGAATTTGAATTTGACTGAAAATAAGTAATACGTTTAATTTTGTTTGCTTTAATTGTAGAATCATTCTCATACTTACTTTGAAGAAAAATATTAAAATATCTAGAAGGCGTATTATCAAGAAATGTCTGACTATATGAGGTAGAATATAATAAATTTATAAAAAATAATATGTAGAGTTCTCGTATCATTTTTTTAGTTTTATGCTAATATAAAATAAAAAAAGCCAACTAAAAAGTTGGCTTTCAAATATGTTGTGTATCTACTAATAGTAAATGTATCTGCGTACTTTAGCAATGTGTTTTGCCAAACGAATTACTTGGTGGCTGTAACCATATTCGTTATCATACCAAATGTATAATACAATATTTTTACCATCGGCAGAAACAATTGTTGCATTAGAATCGTAAATTGCAGGAGCTGATGTTCCAACGATGTCCGATGATACCAATTCGTTATTTAACGAATATTTAATTTGCTCTACCAATTCGCCTTCTAAAGCGTATTGTTTCATTATTCTGTTTAAATCTTCAACCGAAGTTTGTTTTCCAACTTCTAAATTTAATACAACTAATGAGCCGTTTGGAACAGGAACACGAATAGCGTTTGATGTTAATTTACCTGCTAAACTTGGTAATGCTTTTGCAACTGCAGAACCAGCACCGGTTTCGGTAATTACCATGTTTAAAGCTGCTGCTCTACCACGACGGTATTTTTTGTGCATGTTATCAACCAAATTCTGGTCGTTTGTATATGCGTGAATTGTTTCTAAATGTCCTTTTATAACACCTAATTCTTCTTCAATAACAGCTAAAACAGGTGTAATAGCGTTTGTTGTACAAGATGCTGCTGACCAAATAGGAGTTTCGTCGATATTATAATTGTCGTGGTTTACACCATAAACAACATTTGGTACGCCTTTACCTGGCGCAGTTAATAAAACTTTTGTTGCACCTTTTGATTTTAAGTGACGAGATAAAGCTGCTTCGTCTTTAAAAACACCTGTGTTATCAATAACCAAAGCATCATTAATTCCGTATTGTGTATAATCGATATCTTCTGGTTGCGCTGCAGAAATCATACGAACGGCAGAACCATTAATGATTAAAGATTCGTTTTCTACATCAATTCCAACCGATCCTTCAAAATCTCCGTGAATAGAATCTAAACGTAATAAAGAAGCACGTTTTTCTAACGATAATTCGTCGTTTTTATCACGTGTAACAATTGCTTTTAAACGTAATTGTTGTCCTTTACCAATTTTAGCCATTAATTCGCGCGCCAATAAACGACCGATACGTCCAAATCCGTATAAAACAACATCTTTTGGTTGTACGCCTTTATTATCTTTAGCGTCTTTTAATTTATCAACAACAAAAGATAAAGAATCGTTGTATTTGTTGTCTTCTAAATGGAATTCATACGTTAATTTACCAATATCGATACGTGCCGGTGGTAAATCTGCAGTTAAAATAGCACGAGCAATTTCAACCGTGTCAAAAATATTGATTGGTTTTTCAACAAATTTTGCAGCGTATTCGTGTAAATTAATAATGTCGCTCACGCTACGGTCAATCAACTGGTTTCTAAATAAAACCAATTCAATCGATTTATCGTACCATAAATCATTAACGATTTTAATAAACTCTACGCAAGCTTTTCTTCTGTCTGCTTGGAAAGCCAATTCTTTTTCGTATAAACTATTTTCCATTTGGGGTATAAATTGTGTTGTAATTTAAAAAGTTGTACAAAAATATTAAAATTTATGATATAGAAGCACATATAATTAAAAAAGTAGATTTTAATTAAAATCTACTTTTTCGTTGGTTTATAAAATTAGTCGCAATCGTTCACCTTTTGGCGTAATTAAATCAATACGAAGCTGTTGCTGATTTAGTTTTGATAAAATTTCGTTTGCATGTTCGGTATTTTCAATTTTAGATCCGTTCACTGCCAATATTATGGCGTTCTTCAATTCGCCTTCGTAAGATTTAAAACGTTCGTTAGAAATTCCGTTGATCTTTACACCATAATTTATGCCTAACGCTTTCTGTTCTGTTGGCAATAAATTTTCGATTTCAAAACCATTGAACTGTATCTGGGAAATTTCCTTTTTACTTAATGTAACCAGAAATTCTTTATCCTGATTGTTTCGTTTTAAAGAAACTTTCACTTTATCATTCGGACGTTTGGTTGCAATAATACTGTTTAAATCCAAAAACGAATTAATCCCTTTATTGTCGATCTTATAAATAATGTCTCCTTTTTTAAGACCTGCATGTTCGGCACCCGAATTTTTTGTAACACTTTCTACATAAAACCCTTGTTTAAAATTCAGTTTGTTTTCGGCTGCAACCTGACTGTTTATTTCGTAACCTTGAACACCCAAAATTCCCTGTTGAACTTTCCCGTATTCCATTAAATCGTTCAAAATTTTCCGAGTCATGTTTGAAGGAATTGCAAATGAATATCCCACATAAGATCCCGTTGCAGACGATATCATGGTGTTGATACCGATTAAATCGCCATTTCCGTTAACCAATGCACCTCCCGAATTTCCCGGATTTACAGCAGCATCGGTCTGAATAAAAGATTGAATTCCGTTTTCTGATAAATTCCGTGCTTTGGCAGATACAATTCCGGCAGTAACGGTCGATGTTAAATTGTACGGATTTCCAACCGCCAAAACCCAATCGCCCACACTAATGGCATCCGAATCGGCAAAAGCAGCAAAAGGCAGTTTTTCATTGGTATCAATCTTTAACAAGGCAATATCCATTTTAGAATCTGTTCCGATTAACTTGGCTTTAAACGTGCGGTTGTCATTCAATGTAATTTCCAATTCGCTGGCATTTTGTATTACGTGGTTGTTAGTTACAATGTATCCGTCTTCAGAAATAATCACACCCGAACCTGTACCAACTTGTGCGTAGGTTTTATTGCCGCCTTGATATCCGTAAAAATATTCCATTATAGGGTTTCGCGGCGCATTTCTAAAAGATACATTTTTAACGTGCACAACGGCATGTATGGTTTTTTCGGCTGCGAGTTTAAAATTTGGTGCTTCA
>Ga0233365_1001113_pt1 | contig 11913 bp, 12 predicted proteins | sample ElkDunMinimDraft_27_FD_191535 | JGI IMG/M metagenome (GOLD analysis project Ga0233365, IMG submission 191535) | Fecal eukaryotic communites from dung pellets of Tule Elk in California, USA - Elk Dung C36 | ecosystem: Host-associated > Mammals > Digestive system > Large intestine > Fecal | place... | reverse complement strand
CACGGCATTCGCGCCGGAGACAGGCTGCGGCGAAGCTGCCGAGGCCGTATCAATCTGGTTGCCTTTCCGACCGAGATTGGGCGCCATCGGAGCCTTCCTCACTTCCGTAGAGCCACACTGCGGGCAGGCCAGTAGGCCTGTGTCCTGTTGGCGCGCAAAGTCATCTGACGAGGCAAACCAGCCCTCGAACCGGTGGCCGCGCTCCCGGCATTCAAGATCGAAAACAATCATCTCGCCGCCTATCTGGGAATTTGCCTGCGGTTGGCAAGGCTGGGCAACTGACTACGAACATCTTCGATGCGAAGGCGGTCGATTTCAGCAAAACCAAGCCCGGCCGTTTCGCCATCCATTTCAAGCAGCACGTCGCCCCAGGGATCTATCACAAGACTGTGCCCATAGGTGTTGCGACCGTCCTCATGTGCGCCGGCCTGCGCGGCGGCCACGACATAGGCGCTGGCCTCTACCGCGCGGGCCCGTTGCAGGAGCTGCCAGTGGGCCTTTCCGGTCGGCACGGTAAACGCTGCCGGAATTGCGATAACATCGCATCTTTTGTCGCCAAGTTCCTGGAACAATGCCGGAAACCGTATGTCATAGCAAATGGCAAGGCCGAGCCGCCCTATCGGCGTTTCCACCGTCACAGCTTGATCGCCTGCAGCATAGGCGTTCGATTCGCGCCAGCTTTCGCCTGTTGCCAGATCCACATCGAACATGTGAATCTTGTCATAGCGCGCAGCGATCTCTCCCGAGGAATCGATCACGAACGAGCGGTTGGCCCAGCGGCCATCATCCCGGGCAACGGCCAGCGAACCGATGGCAACCCACACACCGGCGCGCGCGGCAGCATCCCGCACTGCGGCAAGTACCGGGTCTGCCTCTTCCGCGACGATATGCTGCGTCGCGCGCGTACGGTTGCGATCAAGCAGCCCGGACATTTCAGGGGTAAAGAGCATCTTCGCCCCGTCATTCCCCGCAGCAGCGACAGCAGCCACGATCGCCTGCGCATTTGCCGCCGGATCGATGCCCGACGTCATCTGCAGGACGGCAATGCGCGAGGGCATTACAGCTCCAGCAATGCGTCGAGCTTGCCCTGCCGGTCCAACGCATGAATATCGTCCGACCCGCCAACGGGGCGCCCGGCGATAAGCACCTGAGGAACAGTCATCGCACCGGGCACCCGCTCAAGCATTTCCGCTCTCTTCGGACCACCCATGGTGATGTCGTGTTCCTCGTAGGAAACGCCCTTGCCGTCCAGAAGGGACTTGGCAGCGACGCAATAGGGGCAACCCCATTTCGTATAGATTTCAACCTTGGGCGCGACCATGCTGTTCCTTGTTCGTAAAGGCCTTGAATCCCGCTTTGGCTACCATATCTCATCCAACGTGTCATGCGCCGCAAGGGTATGACGCAATGTCAGGGGTGCCGGTTTCGGGCCCCGCCATCATGAAATTGCTCAACGGAGGATTGACATGAACCGCTTTGATTCAACACCTTATCGCCGCTCGATGGTAGGCTTTGACAGGTTGTTTGACCTGCTTGAAACACAGGCCCGCACCAGTTCGAGCGACAATTATCCCCCCTTCAACATTGAGAAGCGCAGCGCGGATTCGTACCGGATCACGCTGGCCGTAGCCGGGTTCAAGGCTGCAGAGCTGGATATTACAGCCCAGCAGAACCTGCTCGTGATCCAGGGTCGGAAAGCCGATGACGCTGGCGATGGCCGCATGCTGCACATGGGCATTGCCCAGCGCGGGTTTGAGCGGCGCTTTGAACTGGCCGATTATGTTCGCGTGGAAAATGCGAACCTGGAGGACGGCCTGCTCGTGATTGATCTTGTTCGTGAAGTGCCAGAGGCGATGAAGCCGAAGAAGATCGACATCGGCACCAAGGCACCGCTTTCAATCGTGGAAGACGGCGCCGCCAGCCAGGCCGCCTGATTATCCAGACCTGGAAGAAAAATGGGGTGGGCCTGATCGGTCCACCCCTGTGTTTTTGGTCAGACCAGACGTGACTGGCGCAAAGCGGCTGCGATGAAGCCGGAAAAAAGCGGGTGCGGATTGAAGGGCCGGCTCTTGAATTCCGGATGGAACTGCACACCGACAAACCAGGGATGATCCGGCCGCTCAACGATTTCAGGCAGCAGGCCATCGGGAGACATTCCCGAGAAGGTCAGCCCGCCCTGCTCCAAGGTATCGCGATAGGCGGCATTGACCTCGTAACGATGGCGATGGCGCTCCGAAATCTCCGTGGAGCCGTAGATTGCCGCGACGTGGCTGTTGCCCGTCAACACGGCCGGGAAAGCCCCAAGCCGCATCGTGCCGCCAAGATCGCCGTCCGATGCGCGGGTCTGGAGTCCTTCGGGGCTCATCCACTCTGTGATGATACCCACAACGGGCTCGTCCGTAGGGCCAAATTCGGTCGAGGAAGCAGATGAGATTCCGGCGGTGTTTCGCGCCGCTTCAATGCAGGCCATCTGCATGCCCAGGCAGATCCCGAAGAAGGGCACATTGCGTTCCCGCGCAAAGCGGACCGAAGCAATCTTGCCCTCTGTGCCACGCTCGCCAAAGCCGCCAGGCACGAGAATGCCATGCATCGGCTCAAGCTTGGCCACGATCTCTGAATCGTCGGATTCGAAAACTTCCGCGTCGATCCAACGGATGTTGACCTTAACCCGGTTGGCCATGCCGCCATGGGCCAGCGCCTCGTTAAGCGACTTGTAGGCATCCTGCAGGCCGACATATTTGCCCACCACGCCAATGGTCACTTCGCCTTCGGGGTTCTGATGACGGTCGACAATATCGACCCAGCGCGAAAGATCGGGCAGCGGCGACGTCAGGCCAAAGTGACGCAGCACTTCCGCGTCCAGCCCTTCGGCGTGATACTGCAGCGGCACGGCATAAATGCTGGGCGCGTCCAGTGCCGGGATAACCGCTTCCTTACGCACGTTGCAGAACTGCGCAATCTTGGCACGGTCGCTATCGGGCAGCGGCTTTTCGCAGCGGCAGAGAAGGATGTCCGGCTGCACACCCAGTGCAGTCAGTTCGCGAACTGAGTGCTGGGTAGGCTTGGTTTTTAGCTCACCCGCTGCGGCGATATAGGGAACCAGCGTAACATGGACAGAGCATGTGCGCTCGCGCCCAAGCTCATTGCGGAGCTGACGAAGCGCTTCGACAAAGGGCAGGCCTTCGATATCGCCGATCGTGCCGCCGATCTCGCAAAGAACGAAGTCCAGCCCGTCCGTATCGGCGCTGGCGAATTCCTTGATCGCGTCGGTAACGTGCGGGATCACCTGTACGGTGGCGCCCAGATAGTCGCCCCGGCGCTCCTTCGCGATGATGTCGCGATAGATGCGGCCCGAGGTGACGTTGTCTGATTGGCGGGCGGAAACGCCAGTAAAGCGCTCGTAATGGCCCAGATCCAGATCCGTCTCGGCGCCGTCATCCGTTATGTAGACTTCGCCGTGCTGATAGGGACTCATCGTGCCCGGATCGACGTTCAGGTAGGGATCGAACTTGCGAATCCGTACCTTGAAGCCGCGAGCTTGCAGCAGTGCTGCAAGGCTTGCCGCCATCAATCCTTTTCCGAGCGAGGAAACCACGCCGCCGGTGATGAAAATGAACCGCGCCATGGGAGACAAGCCTTAATCCGCTAAGGGGGTATTGGGCAAGCAAAGCCTGCCGCAATCCACAGTTGCACAAAAGCGCTGCCCTCCCCGAAGCGGAGAGGTATCCGGCGCCAGCGTTAAATCGTTGCTTACTGGCCAGCTGCCCCGGCAAGCGGATCAGCCGGAGCCCCGCCCGACTGAGGTGCATTGCCCTGCGGCGTCGCAGCGCCATTCGCTGGTGCCGCAGCCGGAGCTGCGCCAGCCAGCGGATCAACCGGAGCCGCTGGTGCGGCCCGATCGAGCGACGTATCAATATCGCGGCCTGTCGTCGTCCCCACGGCAAGAGCCGCAAGAGCGATGCTCAGAACCACGAAGGCCGTTGCCAGCACGGCCGTGGTGCGCGTCAGAAAGTCTGCCGCGCCGCGGGCCGACATCAATCCCGAGGGATTGCCGCCAACACCGAGGCCGCCGCCCTCCGATCGCTGCATCAGGATCACGCCGACAAGAGAGGCCGCGACAATGGCCTGCACCACGGTGAGGAAGATGAAGAGCGACATGGAATATCTTTCTGGGATCTAACGTTCCGAAACCGCGCATCTAGGCATTTGATGCCCCCCGCGCAAGCGCAGCTTATTCTCCCTGGATCGCTCCAGCGGCACTGATAATCGACGTGAAGCTCTCTGCGGTAAGGCTTGCACCACCCACCAGCGCGCCGCCAACTTCGCGAACCGCCAGCAGTTCGGCGGCGTTTCCGGCATTGACCGAGCCGCCATAGAGGATGCGCACGTCCGCTCCGGCATCGCCATAGACCTGGGTGAGCTGTGCACGGATCGCGTTATGCATAGCGTCGACATCTTCGACCGATGGAACGCGCCCGGTGCCGATGGCCCAGACCGGCTCATAAGCGACGGAAAGCTTTGAGGCGGCGTTTTCCCCGCGCGGCAGCGAGCCATCCAGCTGGCCAGTCACAACCGATACGGCCGATCCAGCATCGCGCTGCGCTTCGGTTTCACCGACGCAGACAATCACGCCAAGACCAGCTTCCTGCGCGGCTTCTGCCTTTGCGCGCACCAGTTCATCGCTTTCGCTATGCAGGGCGCGGCGTTCGCTATGGCCCACGATCGTGAAATCCGCGCCAGCGTCAGCCAACATGCTAGCCGAAACATCGCCAGTGTAGGCTCCGTTTGTGGCAGCGTGACAATCCTGACCGCCAACCCCAATCTCCTGCACAGCCTCGCGCATGGCGTTGACCAGGGTGAACGGCGGCGCCAGTGCCACCTGCACGCCGGGGAAACGGCTGGCGGCGCGATCGATCGCCCGCGCCTCTGACAGCATCGCACGCGTGCCGTTCATTTTCCAGTTGCCGACGACATAGGGAACTGATGTCACAATATTACCTCGTTTTCGGGCCGAATCCGTGATCTGGACCGCCCAATGGCCGCGCTGCTATGCCAGTGGGGCCCGGCTGTCAAAAGGACTTGGCACCCCACATGAAGTTCGCGCGGGATTGTTGCATCCGGGCCATTGCGAGAATCTGGATTGCCTCCTAAAAGCCGCCGCTCATGACTTCGGCGGCGGCCGCCGGACACCATAATTCCGGGCGAGCGACCGATGCTTCAATCCATCCGCAACATGTTCAAATCACGCCTTGGCGTTGTGCTGACCATGACGTTCCTTGCGCTGATCGCTCTTGCTTTCGCCAGCGCGGACGTCTCGAATTTCAGCGGCTTTGGCGGTGTAGCTGGCGGCGATCGCGTTGCTACCGTTGGCAAAAACCGGATCGATACGGCCACGCTCAGCCAGGCAGCCACATCGGCGCTTGAAAACGTGAAGGCCGAGAACCCGCGCGCCTCGATGGAAGCGTTCATCGCCCAAGGCGGTCTTGACCAGGTGCTGGAGCAGCTGATCGACCAGACTGCGATCAGCGAGTTCGGCCGCGCCCATGGCATCGTCGCCAGCGCCCGACTGGTCGACAGCGAAATCACCCAGATGCCGGCATTCCGTGGACCGGACGGCAATTTCAGCCAGGACGTTTTCCGCCGCGCACTGGCCCAGCAGGGCATTAGCGAAGCGCTGGTACGTGAAGAGCTCGGCAATGGCCTTGTCGCCCGCCAGATCCTCGTCCCGGCCGCGTTTGGTGCCCAGGCCCCGCGGGAGCTTGTACTGCAGTACACAGCCCTTCTGCGTGAGCGGCGCGTTGGCTCGATCGCCCTGCTCCCCTCCGCCGTGTTCGCGCCGAAGACACCACCGACAGACGCCGAACTCGCCGCGTTCTACAAGGCAAACAGCAACCGCTACATCCGGCCCGAGCGCCGTGTCGTGCGCTTTGCCGTATTCGATGAAACCGCGCTGAAATCAGTTCCGGTACCGACCGAGGCTGAAATCACCGCCCGTTATAACGCCAACAAGGCGCAATACGGCGCGCAGGAAACCCGGCGCGTTACGCAGCTTGTCGTCCCCACCGAAGCCGCCGCCAAGGCCATTGTCGCGGAAGTCACCGGCGGCAAGACGCTGGAGGCCGCAGCAACGGCCAAGGGCCTGTCGACCTCGGCTCTGCCGGCAGCAAGCCGCGAGGCTCTGGCCGGTCAGGCATCAAAGCCAGTCGCGGATGCCGTATTCGCCGCTTCCAAGGACGCGATTGCCGCGCCTGCACGCAGCGCGCTTGGCTGGCACGTCATGCGTGTCGACAGCATCGACAATCGCACGGAACGCCCTCTGGCGCAGGTACGCGGCGAAATCGTCGAGCAGATCACTGTCGAACATCGCCGCAAGGCCATCAATGACCTCTCTGCCCGGATCGAGGAAGAGATCAGCAACGGCGCCGCACTGACTGACATCGCGAAGGAACTGGGCATCACGCCGCAGTCCACCGATCCGATCACTGCCGATGGCGCGGTGTATGGAAAGCCCGGCCAGGCGCCGGCAGTGCTGGCCCGCGTACTGCAGACCGCCTTTGCCATGGACTCCGAAAACGAGGCGCAGCTCGCCGAAGTTGAAGCAGGCCAGGTCTTCGTCATTTTCGACGTGACCGACATTCAGGCCTCTGCACCAGCCCCGCTCGCCGAAATCCGTGACGACGTGGCGACCGCAGCCATGCTCGACAAGGGATCGACAGGCGCCAAGGCCGCCGCCGAAAAGGTTGCAGGGCAAGCCCGCAAGGGTACGGATCTAGGCGCGGCAATGGCCAGCCTTGGCGTGCCGCTGCCCCCGGTCGATAACGCAGCCATGAACCGCGAAGATCTGGCGCGCGCCGGACAGGCCGTGCCGCCGCCGCTGGCGCTAATGTTCAGCATGGCCAAAGGCACGGTGAAGCTGCTTCCCGCCCCCAATGACCGCGGATGGTATGTAGTTTCCCTCAAGGACATTGAGCCGGGCAAAGTCGATCCCGCCGACGGCATCATTCCTGCTGCCCAGCGCGAACTGGGCACCGTCGCCGGCCGTGAATACGCCGAAGCGCTGCGGCGTGCCATTCGTGCCGAGGTTGGGGTAAAGCGCAATGAGGCGGGTGTTCGGGCAGTAAGCACCCAACTGACCGGCGCGAACTGATCGACTGAACCATGAGCACCGCACACCCCGAAAACTGGGATAATGCCTCGGCCGCGCTTGCCCAGGGGCAACCAGCCCTGATCTGGCGCCGCCTGATCGCCGATACGGAAACCCCCGTGGGCGCGGCGGCAAAACTCATTCAGCCCGGCCGCGGCGATTTCCTGCTGGAATCCGTGGAAGGCGGTGAAGTTCGTGGTCGCTACAGCCTGCTTGGGCTCGATCCCGATCTGGTGTTCCGGGCAACCGGCGCATCGTCCGAGATCAACCGCCAATGGCGCCGGGATCCGGCAGCCTTCTCGGCACTGGCCAGCGACAGTTTGACTGAACTGCGCGCATTGGTAGCCTCCTGCCACATCGACGTGCCGGTCGCCCTGCCCCGAACCCTTGCCTGCCTGGTGGGCTATTTCGGCTATGAGACGATCGGCCTCGTGGAAAAGCTGCCCCGTGCGCCCCAGAGCGTGCTGGAATTGCCCGACATGCTGTTTGTCCGCCCGGCGCTTATCCTTGTGTTCGATCGCTTGGGCGACGAGCTGTTCTGCGTCGCCCCCGTGTGGCCGTCAGAAACGGACCCGCAAGCAACACTGGGCGCCGCGTCCGAACGGATCGACGAAGCTTTGAGGGGGCTTTCAGGCCCTGTTCCGGCCATGCCCAGCGCCGCCGATCTGCCGGAGCCAGCACTCAACCCAACCATGCCCAGCGGCGACTATGCCTCGATGGTGCTTCGCGCCAAGGACTACATCGAAGCTGGGGATATTTTCCAGGTCGTGCTGGCCCAGCGCTTCACCTGCCCCTTCACGCTGCCGCCGCTGTCGCTCTACCGTGCGCTACGCCGCGTAAACCCTTCACCGTTCCTCTATTTCCTCGATCTGCCCGGATTTTCCCTGATCGGCTCCAGCCCGGAAATCCTCGTCCGGGTCCGTGATGGTGACGTCACGATCCGTCCCATCGCCGGCACCCGTCCGCGCGGCAAGACCCCCGAGGAAGACCGCGCGAATGAGGTCAGCTTGCTGGCGGATCCCAAGGAACGGGCAGAGCACCTCATGCTGCTGGACCTTGGCCGCAACGACGTTGGCCGGGTGGCCGCTGCAGGCACTGTCGAAGTCACCGAAAGCTACACGGTCGAGCGCTACAGTCATGTCATGCACATCGTGTCCAATGTCGAAGGTAAATTGGACACGGCCAAGCATGATGCCATCGACGCGCTGTTCGCTGGCTTTCCCGCAGGCACCGTCAGCGGTGCGCCAAAGGTTCACGCCTGCGAGATCATAGCCGAGCTGGAGCCTGAAACACGCGGCGCCTACGCCGGCGGCGTAGGCTATTTTGCACCTGATGGTTCGGTCGACAGTTGCATCGTCCTGCGCACCGCCGTGGTGAAGGATGGCGTCATGCATGTTCAGGCCGGTGCCGGCATCGTCGCCGATTCCGATCCGGCTTATGAGCAGCGCGAGTGTGAGGCAAAGGCCGGCGCGCTGTTCGCTGCCGCGCGCGAAGCAGTAAGGGTGGCAAGCGAACCCGGGTTCGGGCAATAGGCCGCCATGATCCTCGTCCTCGACAACTATGACAGCTTCACCTGGAACCTTGTCCACTACCTGATGGAGTTGGGCGCAGAGGTGGACGTGGTGCGCAACGATGCCCTCTCGGCCGCGCAGGCACTGGCCAGTGGCGCCAAGGGCTTCCTTATCTCGCCCGGCCCCTGCACTCCGAACGAGGCGGGCATCAGCCTTGATCTCGTCGCCGCCTGTGCTGATGCGAAAGCGCCGCTGCTGGGGGTTTGCCTTGGCCATCAATCCATCGGCCAGCATTTCGGCGGCCGCGTGGTGCGCGGCGGACTGATGCACGGCAAGGTTTCTCCGGTTACGCACGATGGTACCGGCTTGTTTGAGGGCCTGCCCTCTCCCTTTATCGCCACGCGCTATCACAGCCTGGTCGTGGAAGACACGCCAGACAGCCTGGTCGTCAACGCCACTTCCGATGACGCCCATGTCATGGGTTTTCGCCACGCCAGCCTGCCGATCCATGGCGTGCAATTCCATCCGGAAAGCATCGCCACCGAACACGGCCACGCCATGTTGGCCAATTTTCTGAAGATATGCGGGATCGAAGCCCGCACGCTAGTTTAAGGTCTTCCGCGTGCACACACTTCCGCCGGTTACGGAACCCCTTGCCGAGGACGAAGCCGAAGCCGCCTTCGCCGCCATGCTGGATGGCAAGCTGCAGGATGACGAGATCATCCGCTTTCTCGTGGACCTTTCCCATCGCGGCGAGACGGCGGCAGAAATTGCCGGCGCCGCGCGCGCCATGCGGGACCGTCTCATTCCGGTAGACGCGCCGCCCAACGCCATCGATGTTTGCGGCACAGGCGGCGACGGGCATCACACGCTCAACGTTTCCACGGCCGTATCGCTGGTGGTTGCCGCCTGCGGCGTGCCTGTGGCCAAGCATGGCAATCGCGCGGCATCGTCAAAAGCGGGTGCTGCCGACACACTGGAAGCCTTGGGCCTCAATCTCGATCGCGTAGCCGAAACGGCAGAGGCGACTCTCAACGACATCGGGATCTGCTTCCTGTTTGCCGGCCGGCATCACCCGTCGATGGGCCGCATCATGCCCATTCGCCGGGCCATCGGGGAGCGCACGATCTTTAACCTGATGGGCCCCCTCGCCAACCCCGCAAGGGTGCGCCGGCAGCTGATCGGTATCGCCCGCCCTGCCTATGTGCCGATTTATGCGGACGCGCTGGCTCGCCTTGGCAGCGATCATTCGCTGATCATCTCGGGCGATGAAGGGCTGGACGAGCTTAGCCTTGCCGGCGGCAACGAGGTTGCCGTCGTTGGGCCTCATGGCTTTGTCATGCAGCGGATTTCTGCTGCCGATGCGGGCTTGCCGCCCTCTCCCGTGGAGGCGATTCGTGGGGGTGATCCCGCCCATAACGCGGATGCGCTCCGCCGCCTGCTGATGGGTGAAGAAGGCCCCTATCGCGATGCCGTTCTGCTCAACGCAGCCGGTGCGCTGATCACGGCGGGCGAAGTGACCGACTGGCGCTCCGGCGTGGAAGAGGCAGCCGAAGCCATCGACAAGGGCCTTGCTAAGGCCCTGCTCGATTGCTGGATTGCTGCACTACGATAGGCATCACCCTCTCGACTTTCCGCGATCCTAACGTCTAGAGCGCTGGCATGACCGACAAGCTTCAGGAAATCTGCACCACCAAGCGCGAAGAAGTTACCGCGCGCCGTGCGACAACGTCTCTTACGCAGCTGGAAGCCCAGGCTGCGATGCAAACTGCGCCGCGCGGTTTTCGTTCAGCCCTCGAAACCAAAGCCGCCAGCGGCTTCGCCCTGATTGCAGAAATCAAGAAAGCTTCGCCTTCCAAGGGACTGATCCGCGAGGATTTTGACCCGGCAGCCCATGCCCGTGCGTACGAAGCGGGCGGCGCCGCTTGTCTATCCGTCCTGACCGATGCCCCCTATTTCCAGGGGCACGAGGACTATCTGATCGCCGCCCGCAATGCCTGCGCCCTGCCCATCCTGCGCAAGGACTTCATGGTCGATCCATGGCAGGTTCTGGAATCGCGGGCGATTGGCACCGATGCCATTCTCATCATCGTGGCCGCGCTTGAAGACACTGTCATGGCCGAAATCGAAGCGGCTGCCATCGAGCAGGGCATGGATGTCCTCGTCGAAGTTCATGACGAGACAGAGATGGCGCGCGCAGCACAGCTGAAATCGCGGCTGATCGGCATTAACAACCGCGATCTCAAGCGCTTCGTCACAGACATCGGTCTGACCGAACGGCTTGCCCCGCTGGCACCGGAAGGCGCGCTGCTCGTCAGCGAAAGCGGGATCAACAGCCACGCTGATCTGGTTCGCCTGTCAGCCTGCGGAGCGCGCACGTTCCTAGTCGGCGAAAGCCTGATGCGACAGCCGGATGTTGAAGCGGCCACCCGGGCCCTGCTGGGGAATGCGACGGTCGCGTGAACGGGCACCTCGTTTTTTCGGGCAAATACCCAGCCCAGCAGCGCTCTGTCCTGAAGGACAAAGATCTGGCATGAAGTGGGAATGATGCAGAAAACCCTTGGCCTTTGCGCGCGATGAACGGACTCACCCACCTCGACGAAGCCGGTCATGCCCGAATGGTGGATATTGGCGGCAAGGCTGAAACGCAGCGCGTTGCCATTGCCAGCGGCCGCATCCGGATGTCGGAATCAGCGCTCACCGCGATCCGGGATGGCGATGTGCCCAAGGGTGATGTTCTGGCCACGGCGCGCATCGCAGGCATCGTGGCCGCCAAGAAAACCGCCGAGCTCATTCCTCTATGCCACCCTCTGGCACTGGACAGCGTAACGGTTGATTTCGCGTTGGAAGAGGACGCAGTAAAAGCAACAGCCACCGCGTCCTTGACAGGCAAAACCGGCGTAGAAATGGAAGCAATCACGGCAACTTGCGTCGCCCTTTTGACAATCTACGACATGGCAAAAGCGCTCGACAAGGGCATGGTGATCGAACAGGTGCAACTGATTGAGAAGCGCGGCGGCAAATCCGGCACATGGCGCGCGCAATCGTGAAGCCGGCATTGCTCTCGCTGGAGGAAGCACAGGCACGGCTGCTATCGTTGGCTGAACCCCTTCCACTCGAACGGGTGGACATCGACGGGGCGCTTGGCCGCTATCTCGCCAGCCCGCTGCAGGCCCGCCGCACCCAGCCTGCACAGGCGCTTTCCGCGATGGACGGCTATGCCGTGACCGCAGAAAACCTGAGCGGGCCGTGGCAGGT